>Ga0068714_10007518_pt1 | contig 10514 bp, 11 predicted proteins | sample MTBNYHSulfiMetaG_FD_62988 | JGI IMG/M metagenome (GOLD analysis project Ga0068714, IMG submission 62988) | Enrichment culture microbial communities from rom New York Harbor, USA that are MTBE-degrading - MTBE-NYH (New York Harbor Sulfidogenic)... | ecosystem: Environmental > Aquatic > Marine >...
CCTCCCATGATCAGCAGCACCTGTGTCGTATTCGCCAAGAGCGAGGTCGTTGGCCTCCTGGAGTCAGGAATGCCTGAAAACGATATCATGGCCGCTTACTGCTCCGCCATGTCGCACCGGATCATGGAACTTCTCAACCGCTTGGGCATAAAGGAAAAGTTTGTCATCACCGGTGGGATTGCGAAAAACGAAGGCGTTGTGAAAAGACTGGAAAAAGAATTAGGAATAAAAACGGCTGAACGTGTTTGGTACAAGAAGGAGTATATCGATCGCAATTATCCCTTTGACACTCAGCTTGCCGGGGGTATCGGAGCCGCTCTGCTCGGGCAAGCTTTGTTGAAGATGGGCAAGGCAAAGAGCGCAAGAAAAGCCTAAAAGGTTCGAGGTTCAAGGCATAAGGTCTGAGGCAAAACTTGGATTAGCCTCTGTCCTCTAACCTCAAACGGTTTTTATCAATGACCAGAGAAGAAGAACTAAAAAAGGAAGGTTGGGAAAAACGGTTTACCATCGATGAGCCCCGTCTTTCGGAGATGGTAGAACAATACGAAGAGCTTGGATTTGAGGTTCTCCTCGAATCCGTTGACACTTCCTCTGAAGAATGCACCACCTGCATCACTGCTTTTCATGAACGTTACAGAACCATCTACACCCGCCAAAGATCATAAGTATCACTCAGGACACATTATCGTGAACGACATAAATAAGTTGACATTAACCATGTGTCATTGCGAATTAAGTGAAGCAATCTCAAGGGATTGCCACACCTGCGTGCCGTAACGCCACTTCGGCGTGCAGGCACGTCGCCAAGCTCCTCACAATGACTACTTTTCAAGGTCGTTCGCTATAGTAACATTTCCAATGATTCTATATGGTGCAGGGCATCGTCCTGAACCCGACATGGTTTGGGGCTATTCATTGATCATCATTTTTTCAATACCCACTCTCGAAATGGGTGAAACGTAAAGCGACTGATGTTGATCTTGATCGGTAAACCGATAGGTTACTTCTGCCTTCTTTAAATCCTTTGCCTTACTGTAATGAACTGTAATGGCAGCCGCCTTCTCCATATCACCTTCATCAGGTTTTCCCCTCAGAAGAGAAAGAGGTCCTGGGAGACTGGGAACTTTTAAAAAAATATCTTTATCTTGGGCAAAGGTTTGTATTTTTTGATTTTCCTCCTCATTCCTTCCAACGACCAACTTGACTCCACGGGAAAGCCGAAAGTGTCTTCCCATCTTCAGAAGGTGAACATCGTTTAACGAAAATTGGGGATCATGAACGAATAGGTCCTTCATCCGTTTTGCAAATCCAGGATCTGTCAGAAGACATCCTCCAGCAGGACATGGATAATCGCGAATACCAAAATGGTCTGCCAATTCGATCTGAGGTTTTCTCGAACGGCCTGAAATATTAAGAAGCTTCTCCCGATCGACCCATCCTTCCTTTTCCGGGATCGTCGTTGGAAGCACTTTAGCAGAGAGGGGTCGTAAGATAAAACCCTCAAGCCCGGCCTCTTTTTCAATCAGCCGCATGGCATCTTTCCGTTGTGACATGGGCCTCTGTCCTAACACTTCTCCCGTGACAATGAAAGCGGCTCCCGCCCCTTCCATATAAGCCTTTGTCTTCTTGAGCATGAAGATTCGGCAATCGATGCATGGGTTCATATTCCTCCCGTAGCCATGTTTGGGATGCTTCACCACATGGAGGTACTCTTCAGAAACATTAAATACTTTCAAAGGAATCCCCAGGTTCTCAACGGCTTTCTGAGATGCCAAGCAAGTCTCTCCTCGGCTCGTGCAGGTGCAAAATACAGTCAAAAAATTGAGGGCTTTCAGCTCAACCCCTTGTTCCATAACGACCTTCGCCGCGAGCGTACTGTCAAGACCTCCGGAAAGAAGAGCAATGGCCTTCATCTTAAAACCTCATTCATTGATCCGGATCGAAATCCCTGAAGATCAAGAGTTACATAGGTGTAGCCGATCTCTCTCAAGCGTTTCACCACTTCTTCCCTCAAAGAACCATCCATCAGGCGTTCCATTTCTTCTTTGAGGATTTCGATTCTTGCCAGACCCCCATAGTGACGCACACGAACCTGTTTGAATCCCAATCGAAAGAGGAAATCCTCTGCTTCGTCAACCATTCTCAATCCGTCTTCGGTAATTTCTTCTCCGTATGGAAAACGTGAAGCGAGGCAGGCAAAAGAAGGCTTATCCCAAGTGGAAAGTCCCAAAGCCCTGGATAATTCTCTTACCTCCATTTTGGTAAAGTCCGCCTCTTTCAAAGGACTTCTGATCCCCAACTCCTGAATGGCCAATCTTCCCGGTCGATGGTCCTGATCGTCATCCAAGGTGGAGCCTTCGACGACAAAAGGAATACTTTCCGCTGCGGCAATGGTCAATAATTCTGTAAAGAGCTTTTGTTTACAATGGTAACATCGGTTGGGAGGATTTTTAGAAAATTTGGGGATTTCCAACTCATTCGATTCGACCAAACGATGCCTCGTTCCTAATGCCTGAATCAATTTTTTCACTCCTGACAATTCCCTTTCCGGATAAAGGGGAGAGAGTGCAGTGACAGCAAGGACATTTTTATTTCCCAGCGTATCCTGTGCTACTCTCAGAAGGAGCGTACTATCCCCCCCTCCTGAAAAAGCCACGAGCACCTTCTCCATCGATAGAAAAATCTCTTTTAATCTCAAATATTTTGCTTTCACCAAAGGGTCCATTTCTTTATTTATCATTCGTCATGGGTCAGTTAAAGTTTTTAACTGATAATTGCTCATTGCTAATTGTGCAATGCTAATTGATCACTTCTCTGATCCACCCTCCTCCCATCACTGTCTCTCCATCATAAAAAACAGCTGCTTGCCCGGGAGTGATGGCCTTTTGCGGAGATTTAAATCTCACCTCCACCTCATCCTCTCTCTCTGGAGAAAGAATGGCTTCCGAACCCGGATGGTTATATCGGATTCTTACCTGGGCATTCATCGGGGAAATTATTTTATGCGGGATAATCCAATTGACCGAGTCAACCCTAAAGGTATCGCTATAAACTTCTTTCTCTTCCCCCACGACAAGGGCATTCTTCTCTCGATCGATCCCTATGACATAAAGGGGCTTTCCTTTCGCTAAACGGAGGCCTCGTCTTTGACCAATGGTATAGAAAGGGATCCCCTTATGCCTTCCTAAGACTTCTCCTTCCTGATCGAGGATGGGACCAGGTCCAATGGGCTCTTTCAACCTCTCTGATAAAAAAGAATGATAGGAGGATTTTTGAATAAAACAGACCTCCTGACTTTCGGGTTTATCGTGAACTCGAAGCCCCAGTTGAAGCGCCTTCTTTCTCACTTCCTCTTTTCGGAGGTCTCCCAGTGGGAATAGAATTTGATGAAACTGGCCCTGAGTTAAGGAAAAGAGGACGTAGGATTGATCCTTCCTCCGGTCCACTCCCTTTCTTAAGAGATAACGCCCAATTTCTTCGTCATAATTCAATCTTGCATAATGACCTGTGGCAATAAAATCGGCCTTCAGTTCACACGCCTTCTCTAAAAATAAACCGAACTTTATCTTCTCATTACACAGAATGCAAGGATTGGGTGTTCTTCCCTTCATGTATTCTTCACAAAAATATTGGATGACCTCCCTCTCAAACTCTTCTCTAAGATGAAAAACATAAAAAGGGATCTCAAGCTGAAGGGCAACGCGTCTGGCATCTTCGATATCGGCAAGGCCGCAACATCGGGCTGGCCCTCCCTGGGTCTGGTCCAATATTCCGATGCACATGGTAGCTCCGATGACTTCATACCCTTTCTCCTTGAGAAGCCATGCGGCCGTGCTCGAATCGACCCCCCCGCTCATCGCCACAACAACTCTTTGCTTCAATCATTCTCCCCCTGATTTTCCACCCTTCCCCTCTCCCCCTGCCTGTCAGTAGGCAGGGGGAGAGGGAGGGGGAAATTTTTCTCATGTGCGATGTCCTCTGACCTTAAAACAGGATTTCCATGGCCTGATAAGGGCAGACCGGAATGCACAGCTCACAGGCAATGCATTTGTCCCGTTTAAACAAGACACCCATCGTTTTTCTATCGACGTCCAACGCTTTGGTTGGGCAGACGCTGATACAAGCCGTGCAGTGGGTACAGCGGTCTTCATGCCACTTAACATCCTGAGCCAAAGGTTGGATCTCCACACCTATCTCGCTGAGATATTTAAACCCTGCCTCCATCCCTGCTCTCTTCCCGGTGAGCTCTACCACGAGCCTTCCTTCCTCCTTGGGTGTAATCCGGGCTCTCATGATATTGACGATCAAATCATAATCCTTGACGAGTTTCGAGATCACGGGTTGATCGACAAGATGGGAGGGATAACTGAGAACAATCCTTTTTTTCTGCATGGGGCACTCCTTTTTAAGCACAATGATCGATGAACCATGATCATTGGCTATTGATCATTGATTGTTTATGTTTTTTTGATGGGTCGTTCTTTTAGGGGTTTAAAAACAATCCCAGAGTCCATCGAAGGGAGAACCTCAACAGGTTGGGTTAAGAAGAACTTCCCTGCTTCGATCCATTCCTTCAAGGTGTTTGCGACCTCTCTGGCTTTCAAATAACTGGAAAGGCCAGAAGTTGGGATCTCTTTACCCTGGACCGTAATCCTGCCGCTCTTGAGTTGCTTATAATTCACCTCGGCAATGCTTCCCGGAATAGATTGCGGATAGGACTCACTGTAGTCCACCACCTGAGCGAATATCTCTTCATCCCGAACCGTAGTAAATCGAAGCATCTCCTCATCCAAAACAGGAATGGGAACTCCGATACCAACAGTAAGGGTCACCCCATACCCCGCATAAGAAGTTCCCCGAAGCCATTTTGGACTCATCATCTTAAGATCTCCCGTTACGCAGAGAGTTCCTGCCGGCGTTTTAGGAACGCCTCCCTCCGTCCTTTTCACTCCCGGGTTATGCTGGGTTCCATTCCCCGCCACATACCCTATGCCTCCGCCAAGGAATATTCGGGTTCCAATACCTATCGTTTTGTAATAGGGATCGTTGAGCAGAGGGCTCAACTGCCCTGCACTGCAGTAATTCGCATTGCCCATTTTAGGCTGGAGAACCCCCATATAGGTATAGATAACTTTTTCCGATAGATTGACAGCCACGTTGTAGTTCTGATAGGCGTTTCGGATATTTAATAGAACGGCTTCATTCATGTCTTTCAAAGAGATATAAGTCTCCAGTGTCTTTTTGGGATAGCAATCTGTCCCATAAGCGGTTGCCGTTAATCTCACATCTTTCCCAGCCACCAGTTCTTCAATCACATAGGCTCCTCCATAAGAAAACTTTCCCGGGAAGATTTTATTCCTGGGGTCATCATCTGGCATTGCTGTTGCTCCCAAGAAAAAATCTACCGCAGCAAAACCCGTATAAACCGGGACATCGTTGAGAGTCGACTTTCCACCCCCCAACTTGATCCGGGGTTTTGAATGCCCCACATTGAAATAAGCCCCTGAAGAACACATGGGGCCGAAAGTCCCAGTGGTAACAACATCCACTTCCTGGGCAGCCCTCTTCGCTCCCTTTTCAGAAGCATAATCAATAATCTCTTCAGCAGTTAATACAACCGCCTTCCCTTTCTTAATCTTCTCATTTATTTCATCAATGGTTTTAGCCATGTTTTTCCTCCCTGTTCCATTTCGGATCTCGCATTTTAGATTTTAACTCTAAACTCTTCATTCTTAACTCATAATTCAAATCTGTTCCCCTCACGGGGCCGTCCATGATCCATAACATAAGATCACCCTCTTTCATTTCGGAGTTAACCATTCACTACTCCGAACTCCGAATTAAATACTCCGAACTTTCATTTAAATTCATTGAACATCCAGGTGCTGATATATCGTTCCCCGGTATCGGGCAGAATGACAACGATCATCTTCCCCTCGTTTTCCTGCCTCTTAGCCACCTCAATGGCCGCCCATACCGCCGCCCCAGAAGAGAGCCCTGCCAATACCCCCTCTTCTTTAGCTAGCCTTTTTGCAAACAATCCTGCGTTCTCATTCGATACTTTAACCACTACATCGACCAAACCCATTTCAAGGACTTTTGGAACGAATCCTGCGCCGATCCCCTGTATCTTATGGGACCCTGGTCTCCCCCCGGAGAGAACTGGGGAGTTCTCCGGTTCTACAGCAATGGCTTTCAATCCCGGTTTCCTTTTTTTAATGAATTCACAAATTCCGGTAATCGTCCCACCCGTTCCTACCCCTGATACTAAAACATCAATCTGGCCATCCGTATCTTCCCAGATCTCCAATGCCGTGGTCTTCCTGTGTATCTCCGGATTGGCAGGATTCGCAAATTGTTGCGGGACGAAATACCGAGAGTCCTTTAAGGCGATCTCTTGAGCCATCTTTACCGCACCTGTCATCCCCTCGTTCCCAGGAGTCAGGATCACCTCTGCTCCAAACATTTTCAAAAGTTGAATTCGCTCAACAGACATCGTATCCGGCATGGTCAGAACCAATGGATAGCCTTTTGCCGCACAGATAAAAGCTAAAGCAATTCCAGTATTTCCGCTGGTAGGTTCCAATATAATTGTATCTTTCCGAATCAATCCTGCCTTTTCGGCCGCCTCAATCATTGAATGACCGATACGGTCTTTGACGCTTCCACAGGGATTAAAAGACTCAAGTTTAGCAATGACCTCCCCCACACACCCCTGGGTCACTCGATTCAATCTCAATAAAGGAGTATGCCCTATTAATTCAGAAATGAAGTTGGCTATTTTCGCCATCTCTATCCTCCAACAAATCCGAAAATCGAAATCTTTATTCGTAAGGGGTAAGGGGGCATTCTTTGTGTTGCTGTGCTTCGGTGATACGGTTTTTAAGTTAACGGCAACACGGCAAAACAGCAAAACTGCAGCATAACTATAAACCCCTTCCGACTTACGCTTCACGCTCTCGCAATTTTTAATTCATATTTGGTACATGGGAGGATTGCGCCCTTCCTTTTCTCTCTTCCGGTTAACCATTTCCTCCAAAGTAACCGAATTAAAGATTTTAGAGATCGCGTCTGAAATCTCCTTCCAAATATCTCTCGTGACACAGGATGGAATTTTCTGACAGACCTTTGAATCATGCAAGCATTCAAGCAAATGAAGCGGACCTTCTAAAGTTTCAACCACATCATTTAAACGGATTTCAGAGGGAGGTTTAGCTAACGAATAGCCCCCCTTGGACCCACGAATCGATCTCACTAAGCCAGCCGCCCGAAGCGGATTAATAACTTGTTCAAGATATTTTAAAGAAATATTTTCTTTTTTAGCTATCTCTCTTAATTCAAGAGGGCCTTCTCCATAATGGGAGGCAAGTTCTAACATTGCCCTTGCTCCATATCTAATTTTCGTTGATATTTTCATAGGTTACAAAATCATACTTTTTCTATAGGAATTAAGTCTCTTTAACCTAATCTTTTATTGATTGTCAAGGGGGCTATCGAAATTTCGAAAGAACGGCAAGTCTTGGTAAATGGGGAGGAGTTTCGCTAAACCACCTTTACTTTCAAAATTTTCTTCGTCTTTTCAGTAACCTTTACTCGTTCATCAATCCTATAACCGATGACCCAGGCAATCATTTCTCCTGAAATGAGCAAAGGGATCTTTGGTCTCTCATACCTGGGGACCTTATGATCGATAAAAAACTCTTTAACTTTTTGGGTTCCCTTGACTCCCAATGGACGAAACCGGTCGCCTGGCCTGAAATTTCTAACTTTGAGAGGAAATTGTAGGCTTTCGTAATCCATAAAGGTCATGTTGAGAGAATCCATATCATCTCCAAATTGACCTCGATTCACATCTTCAATAACGATTTCTTTTCCGATCTCTTCGATAAAGGTATGGCCTGGGAAATTGAGTTCAACCTCAAAAGGTGGAAATGGTTTTACCCCTCTCTTCCCCAATTCAACCATATCATACCGTTTTTCAATCCAGACGCCACGAGATAATTCTAATATGAAACTGGGAGGAGGGTTGCGCAATCTCTGATGAATTTGATGAACATCTGACCATTCATTCCCTTTCCCGGCCATCCCTTGGGCCCAAATGGTCTCCATCATCTTCCTGATCACTCTCCATTGGATAGCCTGATGAAGAGATTGATATTCAGAAAATTTAAAATAAATGGCGTTCCTCTCTTCTCGGATAATCTTTCGATAGGCCTCCTCTGTGCCTTTCTCCAAATAATCATTTTCTTCCCTGAGAATGGCTGATGTTCTCAAGAGGACTTGCTTAAAATTAGGCTGATATTCTCTCTCCACCGAGGGAATCAGGGCAAGGCGTATTTTATTCCGAAGGTAGTCCTGTTTTAGATTTGATGAATCCAGGTGAAAATGAATTCCCTCCTCAATGGCGAAGGATTCGATTTCTCCTCTCCATACTTCAAGAAGGGGCCGGATGACCTTTCCCTCCCGGATGGGGAGGATCCCTCTTAAACCCTGTAACCCGGACCCCCTGATCAGTCTTAAGAGGATGGTTTCGACTTGATCATCTGCATGATGGCCCAAGGCAATCTTCTGGGCCTGATGTTTTTCGAGGAGATCTTGAAAGAATTGGAAACGGATCCTCCGGGCTGCATCCTGTGGGGAGAACCCTGATAATTTTTGGAATTCCCTTACATTGAATTGTCCATATTCAAAAGGGAGGCCGAGCCGGTTGGACTCCTTCTGAACCAGTTCTGCTTCTTTTTCGGACTCCTCAGGCCGGAAACCATGATTGACATGAGCGACGATCAAGGAGAGGCTGAATGCCTCACGGTAGGCATTTAACAAATAGAGGAGGACCATTGAATCCAACCCTGCCGAAACACCCACAATCACCCGATCGCCTTTTTCCAATAAACGGTAGCGGTCAATGGTCCTTCCGACTTGATTGAATAACATACTCCGCTCTTACATCTTTTTTTCTCCCAGCGGGCCCACTTGGATTTCTACGATAACCGTGCCCGTCCATTTTTCTTTCATCCTGATGGTACATGTTTTATCAGGTTTTGAAAAATTGAGGAAGGATTCTTTTCCCTTAAAACTGTTTATCAGTTTCCAGTTGTCTTTTTCCATATTGTAAACAAAAAACTCTATTATAGACGGTATGTCAAGCCGCCACTTTGTAAAATGTAAAATACCTGCTTTAAATTTGGGAGTCTCATAGATGAAGGATTTATTTGGTTTATAATTGAGTTCGTCCGGAATACGGACATCATCAAGATAATATTTCCCGATACGCTCCGGTACTCCTGTTGTCTCTCCCGTTGCTTCCGTCACGGGTTGACCTTTTTGCCGCTCTCTAACCGTCGTTCCACAACCTGACCATGCCAAACCCAAGAAAATAACCAATAGTAAGGCAATCACCAATTTCTTTTGATAAATAATGTGTCCCATATTTTCCCTCCTTCTTTATAAGGTTATAAAAATTTTTACCATTCTAAAATAAGAAAATCAAGAAGAAACCAAAAGGGCCCGTTTTAGTTGGACCCTTAAACGAATATCCCCCAGTGAAGAGAGTAAAAAATGCCCTAATCATCCTTCCCCCCATCATTGCCCATCAGGGTGGGCTCAAACAGATCAATGTGAATGTATCCGATCCTCAGTAGATTCCCCTGATCAAAGGGTGGAGGGAGTTTGTATTGATAGGGGCCCTTCACTCCTGAAGTAAACTCAAATGGAAGAGCAACCACGTTGCTTTCATTCCCCGCCTTATCGATAACGGATACCCTTAACATAATCTGGGTCCATTCCCTTAAAAGCTGGGTTCTCGTGCTAAAAGTATTCCATTGAATATATCCCTTCAGATGTTTTTGATAGGATGCTTTAAGATAGATCCAATCGGTTGGATAATTGCCATACCCGGTTTGTTCTACCACGGAACCAATCTTGAGCATATCGCCATCCGGGTCTTCGGCCTCAATATAGATTTTCCAGATATAACCATAAGGACCTTTATCTACTGCAAAGGCATGCTTTATCAAAGGGGCGCTGGTTCCTGGTTTAGGGGTTTTTTCCCCTTCTGAGGGAAATAAAGGTTGTGCCCTTCCTTCATTGAAAAAGAAAAATGTAACGAATAACATCAAACCTAAAATCAAAACAAATTTGTTTATTCTCATTTTGATCCCTCCCCTCAACCAAAATATAAGCCTTGAACATTTAGATTTCAAGGAAGGTTTTTTATTTTATATAGTTAGACGGAATTCCTATGCTTTTTATTCATCTCCTCTTTATGGTTGACCCCGCCTCTTTCTCTGAAAAATTTTAGCCATTTTTTTTGCTTCCTGAAAGATGTCCTTTAGGGGAACCCCTTTCTCTAATGCCAGTCTTTTGCAATCCTCATATTCAGGAGAAATGTTGACAATATTTCCTCCCCACCTCCCCAATTTTAAATGAATTTTCCCATATTTCGTTTGTATGTTTCGGATCTCCCGGTCAGCTTTTGCCCTCTCTTCTTCACGCCACCTCAAACCAAGTGTCGT
>Ga0068714_10007520_pt1 | contig 10510 bp, 6 predicted proteins | sample MTBNYHSulfiMetaG_FD_62988 | JGI IMG/M metagenome (GOLD analysis project Ga0068714, IMG submission 62988) | Enrichment culture microbial communities from rom New York Harbor, USA that are MTBE-degrading - MTBE-NYH (New York Harbor Sulfidogenic)... | ecosystem: Environmental > Aquatic > Marine >...
CTGATTCGTAATCAGCAGGTCGGGGGTTCGAATCCCCCTCTGGGCTCTGGACTTACGACTTGGCACCCTGCGCAGTCGTGGCAAATCGTGCCCAAAGGGAAGGATTCTCAACTGATTATCCTTTCCGTGCTTCCGCCAAGGGTAGGCCGGTGAAGAGAACTAGGCTCTCAACTGGCTTCCACTTGGCGATTCCTTTTTCCAGCGGGCCAATACTTGCCGGCGCCCCCCGTTGGATCACTACTTGGCCCCGGCTTTCCATGTAGTGCTTCTCGCCGATCGTCCTCGTCGCGTGCTCCCGACAAGATTTCAGGCGGAGACTGATGTGATGCATTTACGCGACATGACATAAGGAGGGAGGTGCCAGTCATCACTCAAACCCAGCCAGCGATTGTCAGTTGAAAACCAGTCATTTCGATGACTGGCTCGATGGGCCGATAAAGCCGCGATCTGCTCACAAAGTGTCTATCAGCCTCGGAAGTTGCTCAACCAGGTAAAGGGGTAGGGACACAAGGTCAAATCCCGTCGCGACGCTCCACAAGCCGGAACTCCTGCGCCGTCTGTTCGGACTGGGGTGCCATTATTCCGGACAAGTCCTCTCCTACCAAAAGATGCTCGGCCAACTGCAGGACGCGGGGAACACGACGACGTTGGCGCATTACCTCGATCTATTGGGGAAGTCGGGCTTGGTCCTGGGAGTCTCGAAGTATGCGGGTGAACAGTTCCGCAGCCGTGCTTCAAGCCCGAAGCTGTTGGTGCTCAACACCGCCCTGATGACCGCTTCGCTCCCGGTCCCTCCAGACAGAATCCGAGAAAACCCGGAACTCTGGGGAAGGCTTGCAGAAACCGCCGTCGGGGGTCATCTCGCCATCGCCGGACCAGTGGAAGATATTGGGGTGTACTATTGGCGGGAACGGAATCGTGAAGTGGCTTTCGTCCTGGAGCGGGGAGAAACAATTGCCGCTATTGAAGTAAAGAGCACTGGCAGAAGAACGTTTTTACCCGGGGTGGCGGAGTTTTGCCGACAGTTTGACGTCAAGCGCAAGATTCTCGTTGGCGGACAGGGAATTCCCATCGACGAGTTCCTCTTGACGTCGCCAGCGACCTGGGTAGAGTGACAGACAAGCTGGAGAATCGTTCAAGGCAGAATGAATTTGGCTGACAGCCGGACGATGCTCAAGCTGCCTTCACGAAAGGAATATGGAGCAAGCGTTCAGCGCATTGTCGCTTTGTGTTCTATTTCGGGACTAAAGGATCAACTCAATACTAAGCCTTTTAAGATGAAAGACTTAGTAGACATAGTTCGATGGTCTTGCTACATGAAGTGCTACTTCTTGAGCGGAATCTCAGGCATGAGTGGCCGGTTTCGAAGTGATGGGTGACAAGGAAGCCACCACCTACTCTGCTCAACAACCCTCTTGCTCTTTCAAAAAGCCTGATAGAGCTCCGCGAAAACTTCCTATTCCTGGTTCAAGTACCGAATGAGATTATAGTGAAGCCTGTGCGCCAGAGGATCCTCGGCCAAACGAAGCGAACTGACAACAACCCTTCCCTTGCCAAGGCGGATTTGAAACAAGGGACTGCCCCGGTATTTTTTTACCTCGCTCGGCTGGCTTAGATAGCCATGGGGAACAATGCAATCGCCCATGACTGACAAGTCCGCGAAGTCGCCGAACTGGAACATTCGGTCGCAAATGCGCGGCCCTCGAAGCCTGTCCCCATTCCAACGCCGCAAATCCAGCGGTTCCAGGCCCTCTCGAATCGGGTGACTTGAAGGAATCCTGAGGTACTCCCCCGCTCGGTCCTCGTAAAGAACCAATTCGGGGCGTTCTGAAAGAACCGGCCTGACATGCTGATCATAGAAAGTGAGGAACCGTTCTGCCGCGTTTAACCAGACCAGGGTTTTCCCGTCCCGGCAGGCCAGGATCAGGTCCTCACCCGGCTGGGCGTGCTCACTCTCGACATACAGCCAAATTCTTTCTTCGCGATCCCCGGTATCCGAGACGCCAAAGCAAGCAAGGGAATCCCTGAAATCCTCTTCAGCGGCTTTCAGGTAAACCGAAACCGTTTCTTTCCTGCCCCACCAGCCGCGCTGAAAGACCCCGAAAGGAATGCTCGCCTCGGACAACCTCTCCCCATCTTTTTCAAGCTTGAGGTCCAAGTGAAGCGTTTCCCGGGCGCGACCCGTGCCGGGGATCAAGAAAGAGAGGTCTACTCTTTCCGTGGCGTAGTAGGGAACCACAGGGACCGGCTCTTTACCTTCGGCCAAAACCTGACCTGCCGGCCCACCGATCCGCCAATGCAGGATCGCCCCCTCAATATCCCGCCCCTCAACGTCGTCATTCACGATCGCCACCGAACTCGAAAACCTCTCTTGCTCATAAGAATGGCGATTCTCGTTGTCCAGTGACAGCAGGATGGGCCGCATCGCTTCTTGATAGGCAAAGTAGACCGGATAGGCCTGCAACCGCTCGGGGTCGTGAGGATAGGCAAACCAGGTGCTGTTGCAGAAACCCAGCCAACCGCTGATGCGCTGCTTGTCACGCCTCACCTTCTCCGCCCAGGCGCGGGTCAGCTCCGCCTGGACTTGCAGGAAGTAGCGCGGGGATTCGCTTCGATCGGCATATGACCCGACCCAGGCCTGAGGCGTTTGGTGGTCGTACAGGTATCGTTCGATGGGATGACCGGTGTCGCCATCCGGGTAACCGGTACAAGGCTCCTGGCTGATCAAGGGACGGTCTCCGGTCGAGACCCGCTCGAAGCTGGCCACCTGCTCGACATAGCCCGAGGGTTCGTACCAGCCGGTGTAGTTGTGCAGGTCATCAATATCGCCGTCATCCAACCCGCGAGGTTGAAGTTCCTGCTCGAACTCCTCGCGCGTACGAATGTAACAGGATGAGGCGACGATAGGGCGATCCGGCGCCACGCGGCGCGTCAACCGCACCACATCGGACAGGATACCCCACTTTTGCCGCCGGCGCTCGGCGTCGGGATCCCCGTACTTCCCCGACCAATGGAGCCGATGAAAGTTCATCTCGTTATTGACCGTCCACAGAATCACACAGGGATGATTTCTCAAGCGCCTGAGCACACCTTCCCAGTCGTTTCTCCATACCTCGAGCTGTTCGGGCCGGGGCAGGCTGGCTTGGCCGTTCATGGCCCAGGGCCAGAAGCCCTCGATGCTCACCGCTACGCCGACCTCGTCCGCCACGCGACACCACAACTCTGGAAACGGCGAGCAGTGGGAGCGGGTCACCCTCTGATTGCCTTCGTGCATCAGGGTCAGGAACTTGCGCGCGAGCCGCTCATCGTTCGGCCCCAAGCCAAACGGTGGCATGTTGGCCCCCCGCAAGAAATAGGGACGCCCGTTGAGGTAAAGCCGGTTGCCGCGGGCTTCAAACGTCCGAAATCCCACCCTTTCCCGGTCCCGATCGAAGCGATGCGCACCATCCATCAAATCAACTTCCAGGATATAGAGATAAGGATGCTCAGGCGACCATAACTTCACGGCCGGCATCCGGAGATCGAGCGTGGCGAGGGTGTCGCTCATCAGAGGGATCCGAGGGCCTTCGTAAACCCGCTCCCCGCTCGCCGCGTCGAACAGCCGTATCTGAGCGATCCGCGCCTCTGGCGAGGGCGCCCAACAATCTATCTCGAAAGACACCTTGGCGCCGTCCAGGCGGGGCTGGAAATAGAGGTTATGAATTCGACAGGGTCCTGTTGCCAGCAGGCGAACCGGCCGCCAAATCCCTCTTAGCCCGTCATCGAAAAAGCCTCCCGGCAGCCCGGCAAGCATCCCCTCGGTAACCTCCACGGTGACCTGCGTTCCGATCACTTTCTCTTTATCGATGCCTTCGGGAAGTTGTCCGGCCGACACGAAAACGGTCAAGAGATTCTCTCCGGCCCGCACATAAGGCGTAACCTCGAATTCAAAGGGACCGAACTTGCCTACGTGGCTTCCCACGGGATGGCCGTTCCACCAGGCCCGGGCCAGCGCGGCAACCGCCTCGAACTGCACAAAGAATCTCCTGTTCTCCAGCCCCGGCGGTATCTCCAGGCGGGCGCGATACCATCCCGCGTCGGTGGTCCGATAATCGAAAGTCAGCCGCTCGCACCGGGAACGCTCCTGTTCAAGATAGGCGCGGCAAGCGCCGAAGTCCTCCGTGTACAACCACCAGCCGGTAACATCCCAACTCTCGGGAACCGCAATGGGGTGCCAATGATCATCCGCACTCGCCGGGTCGGCCGGGTCTTCACCCGGAAGGACCTCGCCCTGGGGAATAAAGAGCCAGGAACCCGTCATCTCCAGCTCGACTCGCTCCCCTTGGTGCCGTGGAACCGTCAAGGAGAAAGCCTCGACTTCGGCTCGCTCCCGGCCCCGTCGCGTTTCCTGCGCCGAAAGAAACGCTCGGTACTCCTGCTCAAGCTGCTCGAGTTGCCGGGAGGCCGACTGCCAAAGGTTTTCGTGTCCCTGGCGGGGGTAAATCTCCAGGGCATTATATCGGCACGTCGCCAAGGGTTTCCTGCCGCCGGCGAAGATCAATCTTATCTGGTGATCTTGCGCGACGACCGGGAGCGAAAACTGAAGCTGGTCCGTGAAGCTACGCCGTGGCAGCTCGAGGGCCGCCCGGCTGTTCGCATCGCGAAGACTGAGACTGCCATAAGGATCATCGGATTCGACCACAACAAGGTACTCCCCGTCGGGGACATCCGCAATAAAGGTCGCTTCCCGTACCCGGTCCGATCGCAGCTCCAGATAGCTGTTCGCCGTTCCCTGTTCGGGGAATCGGCCGGCACGCATCTGACGGCCGATGTCCCGACTCCAGCCGAAGCCGCGGGAGGCGCTATAGGGCTGTCCCGAGCAAATCCGGTAGCCTTCCGGGACCGGTTCCTGCGGCGGCTGGAAGTTCACGCGAAGGGGCTGAGTTGCCCCTTCGGGGAGTGCCCGCCCCGAGACGCATAGAAAGAGGATGAAGAAGGTGCACTGAAGGAGACACAGGCGATAGGTTGGATTCATGAGGGGCAATGGCTTACCGACTGACCGGCTCCTCGAATTCGATCTCAATGGTCCCGGGCAGAAACTCGATCACACTGCCCAGCCCTTTGTTGTCTTGAAGCGTACGAGCGCCGGTGATCGTCGCAATCTCAAGTCCTTCATGCCGGATCAGCGCGGCCAATGGATACTCCGGCGGAAGTTCATGCATCCATTCCGGCAGAGCGGCGTTGAAGACAAGCCGCCCCCCTTCCAGGCGGCTCTCCTCAGGCACCGCGTAGGTGCAGGCGATCCGGGGGCGGACCTCGGAGGCTGGTTCTCGATACTCGACTTCGACTCGATAGTCACCTTTCCTGTTCGGAAGGAACACAAAAGGACCGTCATAGTAATGCCATGCTTCGCCATTGAGCCGCACGTTGTGAACAGGCCGGGAGAATTCCAGCCGAGGTGAGAAGAGATACGAAGTCAAAGAAAGAACCTTGGCGACGCAGCCGGCGCCGGTTGCCCGAGGCTCGACTTGACCGAGCGCCAGGATATACTGACAGCCCCATCCGGGTTTTACAACGCCCCGGATCATCCCATAGGGCTGAATCTCCGAGGCGCCCTGTGCGGGAAGATAGACCTTTACATAGTCGGCGCCCGGCGACTCGAGCGACGGCTGAGCGCCCCGCGCCACCCACCAACCCCGCTCCTGAACCAGATAAGGCCGATCGGGGTTCCCCTCGACCTGAACGACTCGAACGAGCGGCACCGGGTGCTCGTTCACGATCTCGGCCAACGCGCCGTCTGCGGAACAGCGAATGCCTGGCAGCTCCTGCGCCAAGGCCTTTGCCAGGGCGTCATACTGAGGCTCATCGTAGAAGCCTTGCGCCAGCACCACCGCAAGACTCAGATGCTCTTCCCGCTCCCCGGGGCTCTGAAACGACAAATCGCTTCCCGCCTGCCAGGAAACGCTTTCGACTCCGCCTCGGTCCAGCAAGATCACCAGCAGAGTGGGATAGACTTGCCTTGAATCTTTCAATTCAACCCAAGGGAGACCCTTGCCCAAGGGGCGTGGCTGCCCTTCTTCCAGCACCATCCCGTTGAACCGGGCTTGATCATAGCCCCCACTCGGAAAAGAAGTAGACAAAACCTCGGGGAATTTCTCCAAGGCTCGGTGAAGAACCACTTTTACCCAGGGAGCGTCGTTACAAATCGTGTAGCGTCGGGACTCGGTGCCCTGCAGCGTCGCGCCATGGGACGCCAAAGTCTGAACCACCACCGCTTGGTGACCGCCCACCTCGATAATGTCAATCGAGTCCTTTGAGTAGGCAGTCCCCCGTGACAAGTCGGTCCGCGGGAGAGCTTCGACAATCGGGTAACGCAGGGAATCATTATCGTAGTGCGCCGTATGCTCCGGATCGTAGAGCAGAATCCCCTCGCCTCGGGGGGGAGACAGGCAAAGGCGGAAAAAGTTGTTCTGAATAAAAGTCGTCTCCGCGGGGAAGACCTCCCGCGGCCTGAACGTGAAGCGGCTCCAGGCATTGGCCTCGGGGTCCTGGAGCGTGTGGGCTTCGAAATAACCTCCGCGGCCGGTCGTTCGCAGATCGGCCGCCAACGCCGCCTTGATGGGGTCCATGCTGACCGCATACACGTAACGGCGCTGCCCGTTATCGGTCACATTCTCCACTTCGTTGATCCACCAGATGGCGCTCGGTTCGCCATGCTCCGGGTCTTGATAGCGTGGCCGGAAAAAATCGTTGCACTGCTTGATCACCCAATCCGGATAAGCCCCGCCTCCGAAGGCCCAGGTGTCGGCGAAAGGCCCTTCCGGTGGCCGGCGATAGCGACACTCGATCTGATAGCCGATAGACAGGCGGCCCTGCGGGCGGTGCGTCGCCAAGGGCCCGGGCCAATTGATGCCCCGAAAAAGATAGAGATCGTCGGCTGCCTTGGGAATGACCGGCATTCGGTCGTCATACCCCTCCGGCTCCAGGTTGTGAGCGGCCATCATCGAAGGGCTGAAGTTCGGATACACCTCGCGCGGGTTGAGATTCAGATCATAGATATACATTCCGGGCGCGAACGGGCGCACCGCGTCCCAGATCTTCCTCGGCTCCAGATTGAACGCCTCCAGGCCCATCCCATCCACGCTTCGATACGGCGAAAGGCTCAAGGCATTGCCATACCCGCGGGCGATGTGTCTTAAGCCGGCCGCCTTCTGCGCATCGTCCGCAAATCCGGCCGGGAACTGATACCACTGAAGGAGCATATCGCGCCGATGGGCTTCGTCAGTCAGCTGCTGCAAGGTCTCGCGCGTCCAAAAAGCGCTTTCTGCATATTGATATCCCGCGGGGCGCTCGGGGTCCGACTCGTCCCAAGGGATAGGCCAACGAAAATGGGGGAAGAAGAAGTTGTGGAAGAACTCGACCAGATTCGCCCCCCGCTTGAAGCTTTCGTCCATTACGCGGATTTTGAAATAATCGAGTCCCACCCCTGCTTCGGAAGCCCGTTGATAGGTGCTCGGCGCATACCATCCCCACAGGTCAAGCGCCACACGCCCCGGGATCTCCGCCTCCCGGCTGTCCGACACGGCCAGAGAGGAGACTCGCTCCAAGGTTAGAGCATCCAGAAACAGACTTCCCCAGCCTCCGGGGCGAATCTGGATACCCACCCGGTGTTCGCCTGGCTCCCGGCAAACCAAAGGGAAGCTGATGCTCTGCACGTTGTATACGTCTGTTCCATCATGGCCGCGCGCACAGGAGTAAAAGCTGCCGATTTCCTGATCGTCGAAGACGACCAGATAATAATTGGGTTTCTGCTCCTCCAGGTAGCGGATCGTTAACCGGTAAAAGCCGGGTTCCAGAAGAGTGCGAATCTGAAGATCTTCCACGCCCACGTCCTTGCCGCCTACCACCTGGGGAAGGCCCGCCCAAGACGAATCTCCGCTGCCGGCGTGAACCGAATAGTCGCATTTCTGCCGACGGATGTCGGCGAACTCGTCCGAAAGGCGCGGTACCCAGCTCTCCTCCAGGCCCAAATCCAGGTAGCCGACGACCGACGGCGCTCCGGGCGGCGACAAGTACCGCAGCACATTTCTCAGAAACGCCTCCCGGTTGACCTGATAGGAACCGCCCTCTGTTCCGTCAAAGCGCCAATTAAGCCCATACCCGACCGCCTTGCCGCGCCCCAGCGTCCATTCCACGAGAATGTACTCGTTAAAAGCTCGATAGGCTCCGTTGCCGATGCGCGCAAAGCGGCCCAAGCTGGTCCCCGTGGAGGGTGCATGGCCTTTCCAGCACGAGATTTGCAGTCGGCTGGCGTCCGAGGCGCCATTCAGCAGGAAAGCCCCGTTTGCGCCCGAGTTATCCTCCAGACCGCTCCACAGGGGATGCTCGGAGACCATCGGGGAAAAGCCGTACGAGTAATTGCTGGAGCGGTAATTGCGGTCCAGATCGCTGCAGGGAAGCGTTTCCAAATCCAGGTCGTAGGCATGGGCAATCGCGCGGGAGACCAGGAACAGGCCGCCGCCCGAGCGGATAAACTCCCGCAGGTGATTCATCAGCGCCTGAGAAGGGGCCTCCTCGATCCGGTCGGGGATCACCAGAACCGGCGTCTCCCGGGCATCCAAGCGCCCTTCGAGAAGATCCGCCCGGGTGATCCTGCGCACCTGGAGATCCGCAGCAGCCGACCGGATCTCTTCCACGCGGAGCGCCAGCTGAGGCTCCAGGCGCTGGATGGTGCGCGGGTAGTGCGTCAGGGAGGCGCTTTCCACTTCGCCGAGTTGCCAGCGGAGCGGACTTGCGCCGGCGGGATAAAAGCCTAAGCCGACAAGAGCCAGAAGAAAAAAGATGCGGATCATATTCGCCCCCTCCCGACACTGGGGAATCAGCCGCTTGCGTGCAACGCGACACTCTTGGAGTTGTTCTTCGCTCAAACCGACTTGCGCTCGATGAGGTGCGAGGGAAAAATGACCTGCCGGATTGGAATTCTCTCGCCCCGCACCATCCGGCAGAGCATTTGCGCGGCCATAATCCCCATCTCGTGGAAGGGGACCCGAATTGTCGTCAGCGGAGGACGAATCCACCGGGACATCTCCCAGTCATCACAGCCGATCACCGCCAAGTCGTCCGGCAGCTCCAGACCGGCCCCGTGAATGGCCTGAATGGCCCCCAGCGCCTGGAAATCGTTCCCTGCAAACACCGCCGTCGGAGGGCCTGCCTGCAACAGCTGCTTCATGTTCCGGTATCCCCCGTCGAGCTGGAAATTGCCTGCGAGCATCCAGTCCGCTCTGCTTTCCAGCTCATGCTCCATGAGGGCCATACGCACGCCCCGCAAGCGAGCACGACTGGAGGGCCGGTTCTCCGGCCCATTAATAAATCCGATGGCGCGATGCCCTTTCTGGTGGAGATAACGAACGGCCCGATAAGCAATATCCGCATAATCAACCGCGACACAGGCCACCTGCTTGTTCTCATGCTGCCGGTTCACCAGGACGAAGGGAACCTTCTCCGCCATGAGAAAATCCACATAGCGGGTCTCTTCTTCATGGGGCGACAGGATGAACATGCCCGCCACGCGATTGCGGTAAACGATCTGCTTGATGGTCTCATAACTGTCCTCGTCCCGGCGACTCAGACAGAAATCCAGCACAAAGTCCTCGTCCTGCAAGCCTTCGAGGAGTCCTTGCATCAAAGGCATCATAAACTGCTCGGACTCGTGGCTCAGGTCCGGCGTTACAAGCGAGAGAACGTGGGTGCTTCGGGTGACCAGACTGCGGGCCGCCAGATTGGCCACATAGCCCAGCTCCTCGATGGCTTGCTCGACACGGAACCGGGTCGAAGGATTAACTCGCTTACTCTTGCTGATGACCATGCTGACGGTGGCCTGAGTCACCCCGGCGCGTCGAGCGACATCCTTCTGAGTAACATGTTTCCTGGCCAGCAGTGCATTCTTTCTCATGGCGGCAGTCTACCTCACCGAATCATTTCCCGGGAGCACCCGAGGTCTTGGGTACATGGGTTTATACGTATTTCCAAAAAGTCTATAATCCAACTTTTAATTCGTGTCAAGAGAATAGATTTCCTGTTCGTTTCCGCCTTGCCCCGGTGTTATCGGCAGGGCTTGGCCCCAACCATCGGGGATAATAGCCGATCCAAAGCGAAGTTCATGCTGGGGAAATAGCAACCATAATCCATTGATTAATAAGAGGTTATACTCTATGGACGTGTTGCGCTGAGATCTCTCCGCCCCATTCCTGTTCACCCGAGAGCGGGAACCTCGGCCGTTCAAGAACATGGCTAGGTCGCAGAAAAAATTTTCTTAATATTTTTTAATGCGAATAAATTTTTCACTTGACTTCGACTCAAGAGACCCTTAGAATTGCAAATCTTGAGGGGTAGGATCATGGCTGAAATTCAGCGATTGGCCCTTGAGAGTCACTCGTCGCATACTTCCTGAGGAATCAACGCCTGAGTAAGGGAGGTGGTCGTCCAAAGCAGAGGGACAGAGCGCATCCTGTTATCGTTGACGGGTTGCGGA
>Ga0068714_10007523_pt1 | contig 10507 bp, 11 predicted proteins | sample MTBNYHSulfiMetaG_FD_62988 | JGI IMG/M metagenome (GOLD analysis project Ga0068714, IMG submission 62988) | Enrichment culture microbial communities from rom New York Harbor, USA that are MTBE-degrading - MTBE-NYH (New York Harbor Sulfidogenic)... | ecosystem: Environmental > Aquatic > Marine >...
TAATGACCTTTCGTGCACCGGCTTTCAAATGGGCCGATGCGGATTCCTTGTCTCTGAAAAGCCCGGTGCATTCCAACACGGTGTAAACTCCGAGATCCTCCCACGGAAGCTTTTCCGGAGATTTCTCTGCAAAAACGGGGATCTTTTTGCCGTTCACCAGCAGAGCCCCCTCGCTGTGCCCTATCTCCGCATTCATGATTCCATGCACCGAGTCGTATTTAAGCAAGTGGGCCAGGGTTTCCGCATCGGTGAGATCATTTATGGCGACGAAATCTATTTCATCATTTCCAAAACCCGCTCTAAAAACCATCCGTCCGATTCGTCCGAAGCCATTTATCGCAACTTTCAAAGACATAGTTCACCTCCATCCGTTGATATCGAAAAAAGTTCACTGCTCAAGGCTCTAAACCGGATCAGCCGCATTGCCCGACGCCCCGGCTTCCCGGCGCTTGACCGTGCTCAGGCATGCAAAGACACGAGATTCAACCGGTTCACGTGTTCTCGATAACCGGCCGCCGAGGTAAGATAAAGGGACATCAAAACAGCGTCCTCCCCGGTATCGCTGTAGTAACCCGGTCGAATTCCATCTTCGATGAAGCCCGCCCCCCTGTAAAGAGCAAGAGCTGCGGTGTTCGAGGGCCTCACTTCAAGCCATATCCGATCAATCGACGTGTTTTTCCCCAGATCGACCACTCTGCCCAACAGGTACGTTCCTATTCCCATCCTTCTTTTTTCCGGCGCCACCGCGATGTTCAAAAGATGGATGTCGCCTGCGACGATCCAGAAGCATGTAAAACCGGCGAAAATGTGTCCATCGAGCGCTCCCCAGATCCGGGACAAGGGGTTCAGCAGTTCATTTTTGAAAGAATGCACCGGCCACGGCGAAACGAAAGAGCTCTTTTCGATATACATAAGCCTCTTTCGGTACAAGGGAAAATTATCCGTCGTGACGGGTTGAAGGCTCAGTGTCGTCACGTTATCATACTCCCGGCAAGCGTTATACTTCGTCTGCCCTCACATTCCGCTCGTTCGCCGAGCTCTTTCAAAGAAAGGCTGTCTCGCCATTGAACCGCCGAAATGACCATGGGAAGATTGACGCCGGTCAGCACCTCGACCCTCTCCTCGTTCAAAAACGACAGGCTGAGGTTTGAAGGCGTTCCTCCGAACATATCGGTAAGCACCAGCACACCGCTTCCCTGGTCAAGCGCGTCTATTTTTTCAGCGATGGTCTTAATCAGTCCCTCGCTCTCGCTGATCTGACTGATCGCCATGAAATCGCAGTTTTCAATTCGGCCGAGAATCAATTCAGCAGCCGAAATCAACTCCTTCCCGAGGTTGCAGTGACAAATAATCAGAATTCCCAACATCCCATCTATCCCTCGGATAAAATTCAGGCTTCCTCGTCCGCATCGACGATAGCCTGGTAAAGCTCAGACCGGGATGAACTCTCCATGAGCCTGCGCCGCAATGAACTGTTTTTCAGGATCCTGGCTATTCTTGCAAGGGTCTGAAGATGAACGCCGGAGGAATTCTCCGGAGCGACCAGCAAAAAAAACAAATAAGCAGGTTTCCCGTCCATCGATTCAAAATCAAGATCCTTATCGCTCTTGGCGAAACACACAATCGGATGATCCAATCCGCTCAGCTTCCCATGCGGGATCGCCACCCCGTCCCCTATACCGGTGGTGCCGAGACGTTCGCGTTGCACCAGCACCTTCACCAATTCATCCTTATCAATCGAAGAATCGCTCGAGGCCGCCGCGGCTGCCAGCTCTTCGAGCACGCCGGTTTTGTCCTCCGCCTCAAGCCTCGGAACGATATTCTTCTCTTCGAAAAACTCACTCAATTTCATCATGGATCCCATATCCGCCAACCGGTGTTAAGCGGCAGGCTCGATCAAACCCATATTTCGATCCGATCGCTTATAAATCACATTGATTTCATTCGACTTGGCGTTCCTGAAAACCAGGAACGCTTTTTTCGAAAGAGACAACTGCATCGCCGCCTCCTCCGGATCCATCGGTTTTGCGTCCATCCGCTCACTTTCGATGACGATTTCCTCGGCCCCCTGCTCTGCAGAAGACTCACCCTCAGCCTCCAACATTTTATCCGTTTCGGGCCGGTGATCCCTTATTTTCGACAGGTGCCGCTTGAGCTGCACTTCGATCTTGTCCATCACCTGATCGATTGCGGAATACATATCTCCGGTTTCTTCAAAGGCTTTGATCCGCGTGCCGTTGACGTCAAGCGTCACATCGGCCTGATGACGAAATTTTTCCACCCCCAGAACCACATGAGCCTCCGCGGGCTTATCGAGATATTTCTTTAATTTTCCAACTTTCTCTTCTGCATAATCCTTAAGACTTTCGATCGGTTCAGTACGCCTGAACGTGACTGCTATATCCATTTTCTACCTCCGGCAAGTTTCTAAAATCCCATGTGCAACGCGATTCAAAAAAGTAATTTACGCTTTCTCGATGGAAGAATCCCCATCGCTTCACGGTATTTTGCAACAGTCCGCCGAGCCACGTTGATGTTCTTCCCGATGAGCATCTCCGCGATTTCTTGATCACTCCGGGGATTCGACTTGTCTTCCGCTTTGATGATGTTGCGTATGTGTTCCTTGACGCTCTCCGAAGCGAACGAATCGCCGTCGAAGCTTTTGATGGAACTGTTGAAAAAGTATTTCAATTCAAAAAGCCCCTGAGGGGTGTGTACATATTTGTTGGTCGTGACCCTGCTCACGGTGGATTCATGCATCCCTATATCTTCAGCCACATCACGCAGGACCATAGGTTTCAGTTCCGTGACGCCCTTATCGAGAAAATTGCGTTGAAATTTCACGATACTCTCGGTGACCTTGTAAATGGTCCTCTGCCGTTGATGAATGCTCTTTATAAGCCATGCCGCGGATTTCAACTTATCCTGGATATAAGACCTGGCATTTTCCGGGATCTCTTTACCTTCCCGCAGAACCTCTTTGTAATAAGCGCTCACACGAAGCTTCGGAAGGCCGTCCTCGTTCTGCAGGATTTCATAGTCATCCCCCACCTTGATAACGTAAATGTCCGGCGTTATGTAGATGGTCTCCTCGTTCGAATACTGCCTGCCGGGTTTGGGGTCTAAGCCCTGGATCACTCCGACGGCCGCGTAAACCTCCTCCTGGCTGATGCCGAGCTTCTTCGCAATCCGGTCATGCTTCCTGCTTTCCAGGTCGGCCAGATGATTCTCAATGATCTTTTCGACAACCGTACCACCCAACCCCTGGAATCTTGTCTGGATTAACAGGCACTCCCTCATATCGTGGGCGCCGACTCCAACCGGGTCGAATTTCTGGATCGTCTCCAGAACCACGGCTGCTTCCTCCCTGGTACATCCGGCATCCCGAATGACCTCCTCCCAGGTTGCATCCAGATAGCCGTCTTCATTGAGGTTTTCTATGATACAAACCCCGATGTCCCGTTGAAAGTCGCTCAGGTTGCTCATGTTGAGCTGCCAGAGGAGATGAGAGCAAAGATTCCCCTGGGAAGCGGTCATGTTCTCAACGCCCAGGGACTCCTTTTCCTCGTAAGGATATGGAGCCTTGGTCGTGCTGTACTCGGAAAGATAGGAATCCCAATCCACATCTTCCCTTGCCCGTTCCTCGACCTTCACTTCCTTCACTTCAGAAGCAGGAGAAGGGGCCTGCTCGTAATCTCCCGTTTCAAGGCCGGTGGCATCTTCCTCCGAATCACCAGAGGTCTGCTCCTCAAGAGCCGGATTGACCTCCATCTCCTCATAAATCGTATCCAGAAGCTCAAGACGCGATAGCTGCAGCAATTTAATGGCCTGCTGCAGCTGTGGCGTCATAATCAGCTGCTGTGTTAAATTAAGAGACTGCCGTAACTCTAATCCCATAGTGAGTTTCCATCCGGAAATGGCCCTTTTGTCCAATCCCCCGACTGAAGTCGGGACAAGTCTGCGTCAATCTGCGCGCTTGATTGTGCGACGTACCAATATACGCCTCCGCGCAACCCTTTGATTTCCTTAATCTTGAACAAAATTTCTCATTTCCGATCTTGAAACTTCACAGTATCCATCCGGGATCCCTGGATGAATACTGTGAACTGCCGGATGCGCACCAGCGCTGAAATTACATATTGAAGTTTTCTCCCAAATAAACACTCTGAACAACCCTGCTCCTGACGATATCCCCTGGAAGTCCCTGCTCGATGATCCGGCCACCTCCGACTATATAGGCATAATCACAAACATTCAACGTCTCCCGGACATTGTGATCGGAAATAACGATTCCAAGCCCCCTCGATTTGAGTTGCCTGATGATGTTCTGGATATCGCTGATAGCCAGTGGATCAATGCCGGCGAAAGGTTCGTCGAGCAGCATGAACCGAGGCTCCGTTACAAGGGCCCGGGTGATCTCCAGCCTCCGACGCTCCCCACCGGAAAGGGATGTGGCCTTCTGCCCGGCCAGGTGGGAGATATTGAGCTCAGCCAAAAGACGGTTCAGACGGACCTTGCGCTCCCCCGCGGATAAATCGAGCGTCTCCAAAACCGCCAACAGATTTTCTTCCACGGTCAGCTTTCGGAACACCGAGGGTTCCTGTGCAAGGTAATTGATCCCCTTCCTGGCCCTCAGATACATCGGAGCCGAAGAAATGTCTTCACCGTCCAGAAGCACGTTCCCGGATTCGGGTCGTGCAAGCCCTACCATCATGTAAAACGTCGTGGTTTTCCCGGCACCGTTGGGCCCCAGCAAGCCTATAATCTGCTGTCTGGCGACTTCAATGCTGACGCCGTCCACCACCCGCCTACCGCCGTAAATCTTCACCAAATCGACGGCCTGAAGCAAGTCCTTGGCCATCCGAAAACCTACTTATCACCTTTTCCGGAGAAAATCACCGCCTTCACCTTACCGCTCCCGGTACTCTCGGCTACACTCCTGTTTTCCTTGATATAGAAAACAATGCGGTCCCCCTGCACATAATCCTTTCCCTGCCGAACCACCGGATTCCCGGTCAAAACCATTTTTTCTTCAGCCTGATGATAAACCGCGGTTTCCGCCGTCGCCACTCCGCCGAGAGCACGCGTTATGCGGACATCACCCGTGCTGACAATTTTTTCGACACGATAGGATTCATCCCCTGTCCCACCGCCAGGCGCTTCTCCGTAATACACCTTCATCTCACGGCACTCGATGACCATTTCGTCATTTTCCGCCCTCACATCCCCGGAAAAGGTCACCACATTGGAATTGTGATCCACGCTGAGCGTACGCGAATTGATCATCGTCGCACCGGCGGTTTTCGTGACCGCCTTTTCGGCGGCTATGGCATGGGAACCGGCATTCAAGAACACAACAGCCGAACAAATCAGCGCAAATAAAAATTTCTTCCGATACCGGATCATTCTCCAACCGCCTCGCTGTTTATTGTCGTGGTCACCCGGGAATGCACATCGAGCGTTTCCTTTTGCAAATCAATGAACAATCCTGTTCCCTCCACCAAAAAGAAAGGCCCGGTCATCGTAACAGGAAGGTCCGTCGAAACCGTTCGCTTTCCTTCATCAAGAACCAATCGATCCGAAAAAATAGCGTATCCTTCGCCGGTCTCGGCGCTAACATTTCCACGAAGCGTGATAAGACCGGCGGGCCTTTCATATTCGCCCCGGCTCCCGTTCACCGTTATAGCCGAACGTGTCTCGGGTTCCACAACGAGATGAAAATCTTTAAAGAGCATAAGATTCTTATCTTCGGAGAACCTCACCTCCCCGGCATCCAGAACCCATCGCAGCCCCTTTTCGGGGTCTTCATGCGTATAATGAATCCGGTTCAACCTCACCCCTTCTCCAGGGACAAATCCACCCAGCAGGGCACGCTTTCCATCCCCCGTCAGCGAATGAAGGAAGAAGAAACCGGCCACAATCATAACGATCGCAACGCCAATAAGTGGCCAATGTCTCCTGAAAAATACTCGCATAAAAAGTACGTTACTCTATCCGAGACTATATCAGCGCTCGAAATGAGCTGTAAAGTCTATTCTTCGCTGAATTTCGATACGATGGAATGCCACGTTCCCTTGCATTTCAAAATCCATTCGCACACATCTCTAACCGCGCCGGATCCCCCGGGTTTGTCCAGGACCATGTCCGCCGCCTTCCTGACCTCCTCGACAGCATCGGCAACCGCGAAATTTACGCCCGAAACCGCAAACATCGCCAGGTCAAGGATATCGTCCCCGACAACACATACCTCCTCTTTAAGCAACCCTCTCTCGGCAATGAATCTGCGGCAGATCGTCCCCTTGTCATAAGATCCCTGGTGAACTTCCTGTATGCCCAGCTCCAGGGCACGTCTACTGGTGGCATCCGAGGATCTGCCGGACACCAGCGCCACCTGGACTCCATTCGCCTGCAACAGCTTCAGGCCCAGGCCGTCCTTCACATTAAACCGCTTCATTTCAGCGCCGAAACCATCCAGAAAAATACACCCGTCGGTAAGGACACCGTCCACATCGAGCAACAGCAGTTTGATTTTTGCACCACGTTCTTCCAGCATGTTACTCCCTCAACGTGTCAGGCCGTGAATGTCTTTCAGCAACCTGACAAGGGCCTGTAAATCTTTCAAAGGCAACGAGTTTGCCCCATCACACAAGGCGGAATCAGGATCGGGGTGGACTTCGATGAAAACCCCGTCAGCCCCGGCTGCAACCGCAGCCCTGGCAAGACAACCCGCATACTCTCTCTGCCCGCCGGAGCATTGGCCCGCCCCGCCCGGCAGCTGCACACTGTGAGTCGCATCGAATATCACCGGCCAGCCGAATTCCCCCATCACCGAAATCGAACGCATATCCACCACGAGATTGTTGTAGCCGAACGACGCGCCGCGTTCGGTCAGCATAACGCCTCCCCCACCCGCTGCGGAAACCTTCTCCACAGGATGCTTCATTTCCCAGGGAGATAAAAACTGACCTTTTTTAATGTTGACCGGTTTCCCGGATGCTCCCGCTGCCGTCAAAAGGTCGGTCTGGCGGCATAAAAATGCAGGAATCTGGAGAACATCCAGCACATCCGTCGCCTGCTCCACCTCGTGGGGCCAGTGGACATCCGAGATTACCGGAAGACCGGTTTTCTCCCTTACACCGGCCAGGATTTCAAGCCCGCGCACCAGGCCCGGCCCCCGGTAGGAATGCATCGAAGTCCTGTTGGCCTTATCGTAGGAGGACTTGAATATAATCGGCATGCGGAGCGTTTCGGACATGTCCCTGAGAGATTCCGCCACAGCCAGCGTTAAAGACTCGCTTTCGATCACGCAAGGACCCGCAATCAGGAAAAAAGGGCCTCCCCGCTTCAACGTCACGCCACCCAAAGTGATGCCATGGTCCATTCCGGCCACCTCCGATCAACGCCGGTATTTCTGTCTTTACGCCGTTCCGAATACGAAAAAGCAGCGAGCCAGGTGCCGCTGCAAATAGCGCCAACCCTCTAACGATGTCTGTTAATTATTAGCCAACAGCTTTCCAAAAGTCAAGGAAATGAATGCTTGATGAAATTTTTTACCTCGTCAGCAGCCTCTAAGGCATCTTAATTGCATACTGAAAGGAGACCGAGGTTCCCCTGATCCGCCTTGGGTATTTCTCATGGAGAAATTGGATGGTGGATTCAGGGTTCCCTGACGCCTTTCCCGTGAACCCCTTGCAAATCTCTGATTTGCAGTTACAATAATCAGCGTGGCCGGAGAATTCGGCTGAATGCCATTCAGGAGGTAGTTTTATGGAAACCGATGTATTTGATAGACTTGACGTCCTCACCAATCAGTTGACCGACCTGCGGGGGCATCTTTGACTTGGAGGGTATGCAGGAAAAACTCGCTCAAATGGAGCAGAGAATGACGGCTCCGGATTTCTGGTCCAGGGACCAGGAAGAAATAGCAACCCTGACACAACAGCGTGCGGCTCTTCAAGAAAAGATCGAGCGATGGGAAGCGCTGCATAAATCCACTGAAGAGTCCAGGCTGCTCGCGGAAATGGCGGTCGAAGAAGGGGATAAAGGCACACTACTGGAAGTCGATTCCGAAGTGAAACGGATCGAAAAAGACATGCAGCAACTTGAACTTCAGTCGCTGCTTGGCGGTAAAGACGACCACAGGAACGCGATTCTGGCCATCAATTCAGGGGCAGGCGGCACCGAGGCCCAGGACTGGGTCGAAATGTTGTTCCGGATGTACAACCGCTGGAGTGAACGCAAAGGGTTCAAACTGGATGTCATGGACTTTCTGGCCGGGGATGAGGCCGGGATCAAAAATGTCACCTTTTCGATAACCGGCCCCTATGCCTATGGCTACTTAAAATCCGAGCACGGCATCCATCGCATGGTGCGGATATCTCCGTTCGATGCCTCAGGGAGGCGGCACACCTCTTTCGCATCCGTTTCCGTGCTTCCGGAAGCCGACACCGATATTACCGTTGAAGTCGACGAAAAAGACCTTCGAATCGATACGTTCCGCGCAAGCGGACCCGGTGGGCAGCATGTCAACAAGACAAGTTCGGCGATAAGGATCACGCATTTTCCCACAGGCATCGTTGTGCAGTGCCAGAATGAAAAAAGCCAGCACCGCAATCGAGAGATCGCTATGAAGCTGCTGATGACGAGACTTTATGACCTGGAAAAACAGAAGCTTGACCAGAAAAAACAGGACATGCACGATTCCCAGAAAGACATCGCCTGGGGAAGCCAGATCAGGTCCTACGTATTCAACCCCTACCGGATGGTTAAAGACCACCGCACAGGCGTTGATGTCGGGGATCTCGACCGGGTCATGGACGGAGATATCGACCTTTTTATAGATGCATTCCTGCGCATGCAGCCCGGCCAATAACGGAAACCGGCAGACCGGCCGGGATTTTCAAGAAGGACTTCCGGCCGGTTTCCACGCCCCGAAAAGCTGTTCCATACTGTCCACGTAACGTTTCAGACCGATGCTGATACCGTCGGCCAAATTCCGGCGGTACGACTTGTTCAACAGCCTTTTCTTTTCGATACCATTTGTCAAGAAACCGAGTTCTAAAAGCACAGCCGGCATTTCAGCTCCGATGAGGACGTAAAAAGGGGCCTGCTTGACCCCGAGATTCCTGACGTTCTGAAACTTTGATCCAATATGTCCAACGAGGCCTTTGTGCACGCTGTGAGCGAGCCTGCTCGACTCTTCGATTTTGGTGTTCATCATCAGTTCGTTCAAGATCGTCTGGAGATCACTCAGGTTTTTTTCGGAGGTCGCGTTTTCTCGCGCCGCCACCATAACCGCGTTTTCATCGGTGGCCATGTTCAGGAAATACGTCTCGATTCCGTGCACACGGGAATCCTTGTGCGCATTGATATGAATGGAAATGAAAAGGTCTGCCTTGTGCATATTGGCGATCGCGGTTCTCCTTTCGAGCGGTAGAAATTTATCGCAATCCCTGGTCAAAAAAACTTCCCAGCCTAACGTTGCCCGTATCTTCTGGGCCAGGACCTTCGCTACATCGAGCACGAGATCCTTCTCATACACCCCGCCGGACAAATTGCAGCCGGGATCCTTCCCCCCATGACCCGGATCCAGGACCACCCGCTTGACGCTCAACCCGAGCTGACGTGCGAGGGATACGTCTTTTTCAGGAGCTTCGGCCTTTCTCACCCCTTTGCGCACGGGCCGGCTTGGAGCCCTGACCGGCGGCTCCGCCTTGGCGGAACGGCGGACATCCACGACGATGCGGAAAGGGTCATGAAGATGAAAAACGTTGTATTCGCCAACCAGTTCGCTGTCCAGGACCACGCGCACGATTTCCGGCCTGAACTGCCCGGCCCTGGCACGTTGCAGGAGACCGTCTTTAATGGGAACAGCACTGTCGATATCTTTCGGCACCACCGCCTGCTCAAGGTCGATGTATATCCTGTTCGGCTTCTTGTGAGCCGCATCGGCTTCCAGCAGGTTATGCCGGTAACGTACGGGTCCGTCGAGATCAACCACCACCCGCGTGTAATTGGGCGTCGACCAATGCCGGATGCCCTCCACGGAAGCCGTCCGGGGCGTTTCTCCACCGGCGCCCGCAGGGGTGGCCGGCGCTGTGTCTGCGTTGCTGAAGGCCACGGCAAGACCGTCCAGCATTTCCCGGGCCTCGGCGCGCTTCGTACCCGAGGGAAACAAAATCTCCACCTTTAGAAATTCCACATAAGCCTGAGTAGGAGAATCCCGGTAACGGTTCACCAGCATCGCAATTTCGAACTGAGCCTCTTCGGCGATCGGATGACCGCGGAAACCCTCCACGACCTCGCGGTACCATCGAATGGCTTCATCAAGATCCCCGATTCGTCGCGAGACTTTGTACATTTCCGCGTAAAGCCCGCCCAGCGCAAAGCGCGCTCTGACAGCTTCATCGCTCTCAGGAGAAACATTGACTCCCTTTTCATAGAGTTCGATGCATTTACGCCAGTTATGGCGGTAATTTTTCTTCCGGGTCGACGTCAAAAGTTGGTC
>Ga0068714_10007524_pt1 | contig 10505 bp, 8 predicted proteins | sample MTBNYHSulfiMetaG_FD_62988 | JGI IMG/M metagenome (GOLD analysis project Ga0068714, IMG submission 62988) | Enrichment culture microbial communities from rom New York Harbor, USA that are MTBE-degrading - MTBE-NYH (New York Harbor Sulfidogenic)... | ecosystem: Environmental > Aquatic > Marine >...
GAGCGGCTGGCCGCCGGCAGTAAACTGGACGAACTACTCCCCGAAGCTTTCGCCGCCGTCCGCGAAGCTGCCAAACGCACCATCGGGCAGCGGCACTTTGACGTACAGCTAATGGGCGGTATCGTACTTCATCAGGGTAAAATTGCCGAGATGAAAACCGGCGAAGGCAAGACTCTGGTGGCCACGCTGCCTTTATACTTAAATTCACTTACCGGCCATGGCTGCCATCTGGTCACCGTTAACGACTACCTAGCCCGGCGCGACCCTTACTGGATGGGCCCCATTTACCACACCCTCGGAGTAACCGTCGCCAGTATTTATCCCCAGCAGGCACCGGACGAACACACCCCATCACGCTTATTCGACCCCGAATACGATTCCGGCGATAGCCGCTGGCATCACTTCCGCACCATCACCCGCCGCCAGGCTTACGAAACCGACATTACCTACGGCACCAGTGCCGAATTCGGCTTTGATTATTTAAGAGATAACATGGTGCTGGACCTGTCCCAGTGTGTACAGCGCCCGCCGTATTACGCCATTGTCGACGAGATAGACAATCTGCTCATAGACGAAGCCCGCACCCCGCTTATCATCAGCGCCCCCGATACGGAAGCCGGGCTGAAATACCAGACTTTCGCCCGCCTCGTGCCCAACCTGAAAAGAGGGCTGGACTACGAAGTGAAGGAAAGAGAGCGCAGCGCCGAACTCACCGACGACGGCTATAACAAAGTAGAAAACATGCTCAGCCGGGAAGGGCTGCTTAAATCGGCCAGCTTCTATGACCCGGCCAATGCCGACCTGCACCGCCACCTGAGGAACGCCCTTAACGCCAGGGAATTCTACAAAAGAGACCAGCAATACGTCGTCAAAGACGGGGAGGTTATCATCGTCGACGAGTTTACCGGGCGGCTCATGCTGGGGCGCCGCTATTCCGAAGGACTGCACCAGGCAATCGAGGCCAAAGAGCGGGTAAAGATCCAGCAGGAAAGCCGCACCTTTGCTACCATCACCGTGCAGAACTACTTCAGAATGTACGACAAGCTTTCCGGGATGACCGGCACCGCCCTTACCGAAGCCGAAGAATTCCATAAGATATACAAGCTGGAAGTGGTCACCATACCCACCAATAAACCAACCATCCGGCAGGACCTGCCCGACCAGATTTACAAAGACGAAAAAGCCAAGCTCAAGGCCATCGTCCGCGACGTGGCCCAACTGCATCAACAAGGGCAACCGGTACTTATCGGCACGGTATCTATCGAGAAATCGGAAGTTTTGAGTAATTCCCTGATGAGAAAAGGCATTCCCCACCAGGTACTCAACGCTAAACTGCACGAAAAAGAAGCCAACATCGTTACCCAAGCCGGCAAGCCGGGGGCAGTAACCGTAGCCACCAACATGGCGGGGCGCGGGGTGGACATCGTGCTGGGCGGGCAGCAACCCGCCGACGGTAACCAGCAAGAATGGCAAAAGAACCACGAAAAAGTAATTGAGATGGGAGGGCTCTATGTAATAGGCACCGAACGTCATGAAGCCAGACGGATTGACAACCAGCTTAGGGGTAGGGCCGGACGGCAGGGTGACCCCGGCGTATCCCGCTTTTATGTATCTCTGGAAGATGACATCATACGCCGCTTCGGCACCGAAAGAGTCAAGGGCATTATGGATTGGGCCGGGCTCGACGAGGATACTCCCATCGAGAATGCGCTAGTAAACAGAACCATCGGCGATGTGCAAAAAAGGGTCGAAGGCTATCACTTCGACATCCGGAAGCACCTGGTGGAATATGACGACGTCGTTAACAAACAGCGCGAACTCATTTACGGCGAACGTAAAAAGATACTGGACAGCCATGACCTCAAGACTAATATCCTGGCCATGGTCAAAGAAGAACTGCAGGACATTGTCGCCGACAGCTTCAGCAACGAGCACCATACAGAACCGGATATACCGGGCTTGCTTAACAGCGTAGCCACCATCTTCCCCCTGCCACCCATACTGAACACCCAAACTCTCACCGCTATGAAAGCGGCAGAGATTGAAGCCAAACTCATTGAGTACGCCGCAGACCTGTACGAAAAGCGGGCGGAGGAGATGGGGGCGACCAACATGAGAATCCTGGAGCGCCTGATTATGCTCCGCACCACCGACACCCTCTGGGTAGAACACTTAACGATGATGGAGAACATGCGTCATGGGATAGGGCTTCAGGCGGTAGGGCAAAGAGACCCGCTGGTAGCCTACAAGAAAGAAGGGCATAACCTGTTCCAGAACCTGATGAACACCATAAAGCACGATGTAGTACACACCATATACCACGCCAAAATCACCCGGAAGGAACCATCCACCCCCGTTACCCGCGCCGTCCAAACGGACAGCGGGAAAAAGCAACTCCAGATGAAAGTTAGCGGTAAAAAAGTGGGGCGAAACGACCCTTGCCCCTGTGGCAGCGGCAAGAAATACAAGCATTGCTGTGGGAAATAATGATGACTACCCAAAAGGGCAATTAACTCCAGCGAATAACCGGACATACCCGCCACCGGTGCCCGCCACGCGGCTTGGCATCAAAACCGTCACCGTTGCTCCCAACCCAGAGATTTTGCAGCGACCGAGTAAAAGACATGGATACCCAGTTCACACCCCCTCAGACAGATAACCCCGGAGCCAGTGAAGTAATAAAACACCTGGCTCTGGAAATAACCGGCGGGAAACATTGGTACCTCGCCCTGCTGGAAGCTATCAGACTGTGGCCTATAACCGAGGAAACCTATAATAACCGCAACTATAACTATCTTATCGGGGGCGAAGCTTTCGACTGGCTGCTGCTGGCGGAACGCCTTTGCCAGTCCGTAGACAACCTTATACCCGAAGCGGAAAAGACAGCGCTGCTGTTTAACGGCAGGCCACCGATAGAACTAACCCCGGCAGAATTCCGGCAACTTATCGGTAACAGCAAATACCTCAAATACCTGAACTACTTCTACGGCATTATTGCCGAAGAAGCCCTGCTGCTGGCAGTACAGGATGAAGTACGCAAAGAGAGGTGGGGCTCCGGTTACACCAGAGAACATAACGTGGTCAGCAACGAAGCCCACCGTAGAATCTACGGCAGCACCAGAGCCATACTGCTCAAGCGCTTCCGGCGGGAACGGGGCTACCCCCAGCTCAAGTCCATAGGCATTAACGAGCTAAATAAATTCACCTACTGGCTGTTTAAATACCGCCTCAAAAACAGCGATAAAGCCAGAGCCGCCAGCGATACCAAAAAAGCTCTCAGCAAACTGAACAAACTTAATATATATAATTTGGGAGCTGAAATCGCGCCGGCAGATAAATTAGATGAGTGACATTGGCTATCCCCACAACAAAAAAGAGCCACTGAAATAATAATCAGTGACTCTTTTCAGACCTATTTACCTAAAAATTTATGCCGATTCGCGGCCCGGCCTCAAAGGTTCCGCCGCCTCTTCAGGCTGGGAGAATAAACCTATAGGAAGTACCCAGCGCTTGAACTGAGCATGCATAACAACCGCCATAGAACCATAGACCGCCGCCGCGCCAACAAAAAGCCCCTCGATACCGGCCACAGCAGCCGGTAATGCCCCAAAGAAATGAGCCGCCAGCAGGAAGAATAGAAGAGCCAAGGAGCTAAAAACGGTAAAGTGCATTCGGGATAACCTCAGGGTACCGAAAGTCATATAAGTGGTGAATAAACCCCAGAGCAACATGGTCCAGGCTAAGCTGGAATTATCAAGTGCCACCACCCCCAGCCACTGTAAAAGAAAACTGAAAGACAGGCCAATCCAGAATAACCCGTAAGACGTAAAAGCGGTCAGGCCAAAGGTATCACCACGCCTGGCATCAATAATCCCGGCAATAACCTGCGCCGTCCCCCCCCAAAAGAACCCCCAGATTAAGGGCATCGTACTAGGTATCAAGCCTATATTATGTATCTGCAACAATATAGTATTGAAACCAAAAGCGGCTAATCCCAAAGCTCCGGGATTACCCCATTCAGAAGCATTTTTTGCCAACTATTATCTCCTTTAATACATAAAATATGGTTAAATTCCGCTTAAATCCGAATTACTGCCGCCCCTCCACCAGGGAAGCAACTACGGTCGGGTCAGCCAGAGTGCTGGTATCGCCCAAATCATTGACATTGCCCACCGCAATCTTGGTCAATATACGCCGCATAATCTTGCCGCTCCTCGTTTTGGGTAAACCATCGGCAAACTGGATTTTCTCCGGAGCCGCAATGGGACTAATCTCTTTACGCACGTGGATTATTAATTCCTTCTTAAGGTCATCGCTCTTGTCCGCCCCCGCTTTTAAAGTAACGAAGGCATATATAGCCTGCCCTTTCACCTCATGGGGTACCCCCACCACGGCCGCCTCGGCTACTGCCGTATGAGAAACCAAAGCGCTCTCCACCTCGGCCGTGCCGATACGGTGGGCGGAAACTTTAATCACATCATCTATACGCCCCATCAGCCAGTAGTAACCATCAGCATCTACCCTGGCACCATCACCAGCCGTATAAACGCCGGGGAATCGGGTAAAATACATTTCCTTGAATCTTTTCTGGTCGCCGTATATCCCCCGCATTAAACCAGGCCACGGCCTCTTTATTACCAGATAGCCCCCCTCGTTAACCCCGACCTCGGAACCATCTTCCCTAAGCACGGCCGGTTCAATCCCGAAAAACGGGAAAGAGGCTGAGCCGGGCTTCAGCGGGGTAGCCCCAGCCAGCGGAGTTATCATAAAACCCCCGGTTTCCGTCTGCCAGAAAGTATCTATGACCGGGCATCGCTCCCTACCAATCAATTTGTAATACCACATCCAGGCTTCAGGATTTATGGGCTCGCCAACCGTGGCGATAACCCGCAAACTACTTAAATCATGTCTCGCCGGCCACTCATCGCCATCTTTCATCATGGCACGGATGGCAGTGGGCGCGGTATAAAACACGTTTACCTTATACTTATCAACGATATCCCAGTATCTGTCCGGGTGGGGATAGGTAGGTACACCCTCGAATATCAGGCTGGTCGCCCCGAGAGCCAGCGGCCCGTAAACAACGTAGGAATGCCCGGTTATCCAGCCTATGTCCGCAGTGCACATATAAGTGTCTTCTTCTTTCAAGTCAAAAGCATATTTGAGCGTCTGGGACGCATACAGCAGATAACCCGCCTGCGTATGAAGCACACCTTTAGGTTTGCCGGTACTGCCGCTGGTATACAGGATAAAGAGCGGGTCTTCAGCATCCATGACTTCCGGCTCACAATAATCCGGAATATCATCGGCCAGCATTTCGTCATGCCACCACGAGTCACGGCCCTTCTCCATATTGACACCGATATCCGCCCGCTTAACCACGATGACATCTTTGACTGCCGAGCAAGCATCCAGCACGATATCCGCGTTATCTTTACTCCTAATAATTTTGCCACTGCGATAGTAACCGTCAGAGCAAATGAGCATCTTCACATCGCAGTCCAGCATCCTATCCCTCAAGGCATCGGGGCTGAAACCGCCGAAAACAACACTATGGATAGCGCCGATACGGGCACAGGCCAGCATGGCAATGGGCAGTTCCAGTATCATAGGCAGGTATATGGCCACCCGATCACCATTTTTAACCCCGTGCTTTTTTAACACGTTGGCAAACCGGCAAACGTTATAATGCAACTCCTGATAGGTGAGGGTTTTGGTATCGCCAATATCCCCTTCCCAAATCAAAGCCGCCTTGTTTTTCCGCCAGGTATTCAGGTGCTTGTCCAGACAGTTATAGGCCACATTCAGCTTGCCGCCTACGAACCACTCGTGTTTACCTTCTTTAAAATCCTCTACCAGAACTTTATCCCACTTTTTATACCAGTCCAGCTGCTCCGCCATTTCACCCCAGAAACCTTCCGGGTTCTTAATGGATTTCTGGTAAAGCTCCCGGTACTCAGCTAAACTCTTAACATGCGCCTTCTGGCTAAACTCCTCCGGCGGCGCAAAAACCCTCTCCTCCGCCATCATCGACGTGATTGACGTGATTTTCTCCAATTTCAACTCCTTCCTTAAAAAATTTTTCTGCTTTGCCCGGCAGAATATTACTTAAATAACAATTGGTATAACACAAGCACATATATAAACATAAAGTAAGAATTACGTGAAAACCATCTGATCACGGGTATACCGATACTAACGGGAGGCAGTTAACTGCTATCTGCTAGCTCGTCCTCTGTGGTAATACCCATCAATTGCTTGAAGGTAGCCCCAAGCCGATTGGCAACCACTCTGGCGATTCCCCGGTAAACCACACAGCCTACTTCAGGATTGGTCGGGCACAAATCCATAATATCCTGCCCATTAAAGGCTAAAACCCTGGTTTGCTGAATAGCCTTTACCGTAGCCGTCGATTTGCACGGCGGCACGAGAGCGGACCAGCCAAAGGTTTCATACTTACGGGCAGACTGGATTTGCCGGTGAGTCAGCGGGCCTAACTCCAAGAAAATCCCCACCAAACCTTCTTCGATAATATATAATTTATCCAGGGTCTGGTTTTGCCTATGTATAATAGCCCCCGGTTCATATGTCTCATAATAGCTTTTTTCTGCCAACAACCTGAGTTCATCATCAAACAACTCATGGAACAAGTCAGACCGCTTAATAGTTTCCAGCTTACTCAACCCTTACGCTCCTAACAAGTAAAAATGTTTTAAAAAAACAATACCGCATTATATCTTATATCCCTTTACCTTTAGATTTGTCAAGTTTCTCACCCCTAAATTAGGGATAAAAAATCAATCAAAGCCCCCTTAATTAGCTATAACCTCGGAAAATATTTGACCCCGCGTACCCCAAGATAGTAAAATACGAACGGTTTAACTCAAGAAAATTAGGGTTGCGGCCAAGGGTGATATATCAGGCAAGCGCCACGTATCGCATCCGGTTCATCCTGATGTTCATTCGTTAATCTTAATCTGCCACCGGCATCCTTGACTTGAGTCGAGCAGATTTATTTTTTATCTTGTTACTTAAAATTACTAATGGCAATCAATTGGGCACAGGTACTATTTAATTCGGCCATAACCGGGAGTCTTTATCTTCTTGGATCCGTAGGACTAACCCTTACTTATGGTCTTTCCAAATTTCCCAATTTTGCCTATGCAGAGCTCATCACCGCCGGTGCCTTTTTCGGCTATTTGTTCGCCGAGCAATTCGGCTTGGGTTTCTTCGCCGCACTGATAATATCTTTCGTGCTTGGGGGCATATTAGCTTTCCTGAGCTACCGGGGCATTTTTCAACCGTTACTGTCCAGAGGTAGCAGCCTCATTCATCTCATGGTGGCATCGATAGGCCTGGGTTACGTAGTCAGACACTCTCTCGGCGCCGCCTGGGGCTGGTCACCATCTTACTTCAGCACTGCCTGGTCATTCTGGAACATCGGCCCTTTAAGAATTTCCAGCCTGTGGCTATGGCTGATATTCACCGCCGTAGCCCTGGCACTGGGCATGCACCTCCTGCTAACCTACACCAAGATAGGCCGAGCCATGCGAGCCAGCTCCAGCAACCCGGAACTTGCCCTGGCATCGGGAATCAATGTTAACCAGGTAATCTGGATTACCTGGTTCATCAGCGGCGGGCTGGCGGCTATCGCCGGCATGTTCCGCGCCGCCGATACCCAAATCTGGCCGATGACCGGCTGGGATATAATATTGCCCATCTTTGCCGTAACCATACTGGGTGGCATCGGTAATTATTATGGAGCTATCGTCGCCGCCTTCATCATCGGTCTGGTGGAAAACTTCGGGGTGGTATTTTTAATAACCATGGGGCTTTCCACCGAATATCGGGTGGCCATCGCCTTCTTGATTCTTATCGGCACGCTGATTTTAAGGCCACAGGGACTGGCCATGCTGTTTAGGAGGGCGTAAGGGGTGGATCTACTATTATACGTTTTTGACCTACTGGTCTTTATCGGTATCTTCGGAATGTACTCGCTGAGTCTAAACCTGGAAACCGGTTTTACCGGGCTGGCCAACTTTGGCAAGGTAGCCTTCATCCTCATCGGCGCCTATACTTACGCCATCCTCTCTCACCTCGGGGTACCCTTTTATCTCTGCCTTATCGCCGGCGCCATAGTAGCCGCACTGGCCGGGCTCTTAGTCTCCCTGCCCACTCTCCGGCTAAGGGCCGATTACCTGGGCATCGCCATTCTGGCCTTCGGGGAAATCCTGAGAACCATAGTTCGCGCCGAAAAGCAGATTGCCGGCGGCGTGTGGGGCATAACCGTACCGCCCGCCATCTCCATAGCCAATACCCCACCCAGAATCGACGCCCTGATAAATATCGGGCTGGTATATTTCTGCCTGGCCATCTGCTTCGTAATAGTCCAACGTATCACCAATTCACCCTACGGCAGAACCCTGAGAGCCATCCGCGAAGACGAGATTGCCGCCGACGCACTGGGTAAAAACCGGACCAGATACAAGGCACAGGTCTTAATGATTGGCTCCGCCATTGCCGGCATCGGGGGTGGGCTTTATGCTCAATACATACAATTCATCGACCCCACCATGTTCCTGCCGCTGATTACCTTCCTGGTGTGGATGATGGTCCTGCTGGGCGGGCCCGGCAATAACTGGGGCATGCTGGTGGGCGCCGGGCTGGTACAAATTTTCGACCGGGGATCAGTACTGCTTAAAGATATCTTGCCTCTGCCCATAGACCCCCTGGATCTGCAATACATACTGTTCGGCGCACTGGTCATCATAATTTTAATATACCGACCCTTCGGTATATTCCGGGAAAGCCAGGTTAAAACCAAAGCACTGGAAATAGCAAGGTCATGGAAGAAAAAATCCTGAAAGTAAAAGAAGCCAGCAAACACTTCGGCGGGGTTTACGCCATCAAAGGTGTCAACGTGGATATTAACCACGGGGGCATCTGGGGGCTGGTGGGGCCCAACGGCAGCGGTAAATCAACGCTGTTTAAAAGCATCCTCGGGCTGCATAACCTTGACGAGGGGGAAGTCTACTTCAACGGCCAGCTTATCAACAATCTGCCCCCGCACAAGCTCTATGACATGGGACTGGTAACTTCCTTTCAGGTACCACGCCTATTTCATAGCATGAGTGTGCTGGACAACATGCTGGTGGCAGCCAGAGGGCACCGTGGCAATAAACTTTTAAACAGCCTCTTCTTAAAAGGTCAATGGGAAAAACAGGAGGCTGAATATGCCGAAAAAGCTATGGCTCTGCTGGAGACGGTAGAACTAGAGAGGCTGGCTTTTGCCCCGGCTAATGAGCTCTCCGGCGGGCAGCGCAAGCTGCTGGCTATAGCGCAGGGATTAATGACAGAACCCAAGTTATTGCTACTGGACGAACCGATGGCCGGAATAAACCCGGTAATAGGCAAAAGCATCTTCCAGAAATTACATAATTTCTCCCGTAATGGGCTTACCCTCTTCGTCGTGGAACACCGTCTGGAGATATTATTTGAGTTTGCTTCCTGGGTTTATGTCATGGACAAGGGTCATATAGTAACTCAGGGACACCCGGAGCAGATAGTCAACGAGCCCGGCTTTTACAAGGCCTATCTGGGAGAAGAATAAATGGAAAACGTCTTTATCGCTAATAACATCAGCGCCGGCTACGATGACGTCACCATTATCGAAAATGTCTCCATACGGGTATCCGAATCCGAAATAGTAGCCATCATGGGGCCCAACGGCAGTGGCAAGTCAACGCTGCTCAAGAGTTTGCTCGGCTTTGCTAAGATATTCAGCGGCAACGTATATTATTACTCACAGGAAATCACCGGCATAACTGCCAACGTAGCCGCCACTATGGGCATCGGCTACGTTCCCCAGTTGAACAATGTATTCCCCAACCTTACCATCCCGGAAAATCTGGAGATGGGAGCTTACCAGCAAAAAAATAAAGCCGACATCAAAAAAAGCATAGAGGAAATGTATAACACCTTCCCCGAGCTCAAGGACAGAAAAAGAACCCTGGCTTCGGCTTTAAGCGGCGGGGAAAGGCAGATGTTAGCCATCGCCAGAGCCATGATGGCTAAGCCGAAAGTCCTGCTTCTGGACGAACCGCTGGCTTCTTTATCGCCCAAGCCCATCGCCACCATAATATCCAAGCTGGTCAAAATCAGGGAGAATGGTACGGCCATCTTGATAGTGGAACAAAACGTGCAAAAGACGCTGGGTTTCTCCGACCGGGGTTATGTTTTAGCCAGCGGCGCCTGTGTTATGGAAGGCGCTTCGGATTCCCTATTTGCCGAAGAATCGGCTAAACAGCGTTATTTAGGCTTGTAGATATATTGACAACCAGCTAACCCAAAGTTACAATTATGTAAAATTTTTAAAAAGGAGGTAGTCTTTATGGCCAAGAAACTATCCCTGATCCTGATTTCATTGCTGCTGATTTTGACCGGCGTATCCTGCAACAATCAGGAAGAAGAGACAGTTCAAATTGGTGTCATCCTATCCACCAGTG
>Ga0068714_10007525_pt1 | contig 10505 bp, 6 predicted proteins | sample MTBNYHSulfiMetaG_FD_62988 | JGI IMG/M metagenome (GOLD analysis project Ga0068714, IMG submission 62988) | Enrichment culture microbial communities from rom New York Harbor, USA that are MTBE-degrading - MTBE-NYH (New York Harbor Sulfidogenic)... | ecosystem: Environmental > Aquatic > Marine >...
GCTCGCGTTTATGGCGTTGAGAAGTGCATGTCTATGGAGTTGCTGGAGTTCCCTACTGAACACGGAATCGTCTACGGCCTTGCCCTGAATTTGGAAGAAGACAACGTGGGTGTCGCCATCATGGGTGAAGACGTTCACATCAAGGAAGGGGGCGAGGTTAGACGAACCGGCCGCATCGCCGAAGTGCCAGTCGGCGACGAAGTGCTCGGCCGCGTCGTCGATCCTGTGGGTAATCCTCTCGATGGCAAAGAGCCTATCAAGGCCAAGGAAACATCGCGGCTCGAGGTTATCGCTCCTGGGGTTATTGCTCGCCAGTCGGTCAACGAGCCGATGTATACGGGATTGAAGGCAATCGACGCTATGACTCCAATCGGCCGCGGACAGCGCGAGCTCATTATCGGCGACCGTCAGATTGGTAAAACGGCTATCGGTGTGGATGCGATCATCAACCAGAAGGACAGCGGTATAATCTGCATTTATGTCGCGATCGGGCAAAAGAAATCAACGGTGGCCCAAGTCGTGGAGACGCTGCGAAAACACGGCGCCATGGAATATACCATTGTGGTTGCAGCGTGTGCGAGTGACCCTGCTCCGTTGCAGTACATTGCTCCCTATGCCGGTACCGCTATGGGCGAATATTACCGTGACCGTGGCAGGCATGCTTTGATCATCTATGACGATCTTTCCAAGCAAGCCGTAGCCTACAGACAGGTCTCACTACTGTTGCGTCGCCCCCCCGCACGTGAAGCTTACCCCGGAGACATTTTCTACAACCACTCCCGGTTGCTGGAGCGCTCTGCGAAGCTCAATGACGAGTTGGGCGCCGGTTCACTGACAGCACTGCCTATCATTGAGACTCAGGCTGGTGACGTATCGGCTTACATTCCGACCAATGTTATTTCAATTACTGACGGTCAGATTTACCTGGAGCCCAACCTCTTCTTTGCCGGTGTGCGTCCTGCCATTAACGTAGGCCTGTCAGTTTCTCGAGTCGGTGGTGCCGCGCAAACAAAGGCGATGAAGCAGGTCGCTGGACGATTGCGGTTGGATCTCGCGCAATATCGCGAGCTTGAGGCGTTTGCCAAATTCGGTAGCGATCTCGACAAGTCAACCCAAGCGCAGCTGAATCGAGGCATGCGATTGGTTGAGCTGTTGAAGCAGCCTCAGTATCAGCCGATGTCCGCCGAAAAGGAAGTGACCTCCTTGTACGCTGCAACGAGAGGTTACCTTGATCACGTGCCGGTTGAGCGGGTCGGAGAGTATGAGACTCAAATGCTCGCTTTCATGGAGCGCAAGTATCCTGAGATCTTGACAGAAATCAAGGAACAGATGGTTATCGGAGACAGCCTCGATGAGAAGATGAAGAATGCACTTCAGGAGTTTGCCGGGGTGTTCGCGGGTTAGGCGTCAAATTAGTGACTTAGAGTGAAAGAGGAATTGCATTATGGCAACCTTAAGAGATATTAAGAGAAAAATCGACGCCGTAAAGAAGACCTCACAGATCACCAAGGCCATGAATATGGTGGCCGCCGCAAAGCTGCGTGGCGCCCAGCAAAATATGGAGAGATTTCACCCATATGCGAGCAAGTTCAAGGAGGTAATCCAACGTGTGGCCGGGGGTGTCGAAGAGCGCGCGTCTTACGAACTGCTCAATGCTCGTGAAGAAATCAACAAAATTGAACTGGTCCTTGTGACTGCAGACAGGGGTTTATGCGGCAGCTTCAATAACAGCCTGATCGTAATGGCAGAACGGTTTATTCAAGAGCAACGATCCAAGGGTATTCAAGTCTCCTTGACAGCCGCCGGAAGAAAGGGTGCCGATTACTTCAGGCGACGCAGATATGAAGTGAGAAGCCGTCTCACCGGTCTCTTGAATAGGCCAAGCTACGATGATGCGTTTGCTTTAGGGCAAGAGTTGATCGGACTGTTTGAAAATCGTGATACGGATGAAGTGTATTTCATCTATAGTCATTTCATCAGCACGGTGAAGCAACAGCCTACTCTTGTTAAATTGTTGCCTGTTGACTCCGGTCAGGTCGAAGGAGGAGAGGAGGAAGAGGCGATCGAATACCTCTTCGAGCCCTCACATCAGGCTTTGCTGACCGACCTTCTGCCTAACTTTGTTCACATTCAAATTCTTGAAGGTCTTTACCAGACGGCAGTTAGCGAGCATGCTGCGCGCATGGCCGCTATGGAGAATGCTACGAATAACTGTAAAGAGTTGGTGAAGGATTTGACCCTGACTTACAACAAGGCACGACAGGCAGGAATTACCAAGGAGCTCATGGACATTGTTGGTGGTGCTGAAGCACTGAGATAGCTTGGCAACCATCCGAGTTTTTCAAGGAGGTATTTAACCCATGAACATGGGAAAGATCGTTCAGGTTATTGGTAACGTGGTGGACGTCGAGTTTGAGGAGGGAAAACTTCCTGGCTTGTTGACGGCGCTCCTGGTCAGTAATCCCGGGTTGAGCGACATGGAGGACAACCTCGTTCTTGAGGTAGCTCAGCACCTAGGCGACAATGTTGTGCGCACCATCGGAATGGACTTGACGGATGGGTTGGTTCGCGGAATGGCTGTGAAAGATACCGGCAAGCCCATCCAAATGCCAGTCGGTAAGCCGGTGCTGGGTCGGGTTCTAAACGTCGTCGGTAGAACAGTTGATGGCCTTGGGCCGGTTGACGCTGAGACTTATATGCCCATTCATCGCGGCGCTCCTGCCTTTACCGAGCAGGACACCTCCGTGAATGTTTTGGAAACAGGAGTGAAGGTTATCGATCTCCTTGTGCCGTTTCCACGCGGTGGTAAGATGGGCATGTTCGGCGGTGCAGGGGTTGGAAAGACCGTCGTAATGATGGAAATGATCCATAACATTGCAATGGAGCATGGTGGTATCTCGGTCTTCGCCGGTGTGGGTGAGAGGACCCGTGAAGGAAATGACCTGTACCACGAAATGAAAGACTCCGGGGTTCTACCTCGTGCGGGTCTGGTTTATGGACAGATGACTGAACCTCCCGGGGCGCGTGCTCGAGTTGCTCTCTCTGCTCTAACTGTAGCAGAGTATTTTCGCGACGTTGAAGGCCAGGATGTGCTCCTCTTTATCGACAACATCTTCCGTTTCACTCAGGCTGGTGCCGAGGTCTCCGCGTTGCTCGGCCGCATGCCTTCTGCAGTCGGCTATCAACCGACTCTTGGAACCGACTTGGGCGCGTTGCAGGAACGAATCACTTCTACGACAAAGGGATCGATCACTTCCGTGCAGTGTGTTTACGTACCTGCAGACGACTTGACCGATCCTGCTCCGGCTACGACCTTCGCCCACTTGGACGGTACCGTCGTTCTGTCACGTCAGATCGCCGAGCTTGGTATCTATCCTGCTGTGGATCCCTTGGATTCCACCTCGCGAATTCTTGATCCCAACGTACTTGGGGAAGAACATTATGCGACGGCTCGTGAAGTCCAACAGATTCTTCAGAAATACAAGGACTTGCAGGACATTATCGCTATCCTTGGCATGGATGAACTGTCGGATGAAGACAAGTTGACGGTTGCTCGAGCGAGGAAGATGCAACGATTCTTGTCACAGCCATTTCATGTGGCGGAGACATTTACCGGTGTGGCCGGCAAATACGTTAAGATGGAGGATACCATCAGGGGCTTCAAGGAGATTTGCGAAGGCAAGCACGACGAGATTCCGGAACAGGCCTTTTACATGGTCGGCGGAATAGAAGAAGCTGTTGAAAAGGCCAAGCAAATGTCTGGCGAATAAAGAATGGTGAACAAATGGCCGAAAAAATCCTGCTTGAAATAGTAACACCTGAAAAGAAGGTCTTGAGCGAACAGGTGGATATTGTGGTCGCTCCCGGAGAAGAGGGTGAATTTGGCGTTCTACCGAACCACATCCCCTTTCTCACTAAGATTAAAATTGGAGAACTTCGTTTTAGGGTTGGCGCCTCGGCTCGTTACATTTCCGTGATGGGCGGTTACGCGGAAGTTCTTCCAGACCGGGTGACGATCCTTGCAACTGCTGCCGAAGAAGCAACGGATATCGATGTGATTCGAGCTAAGGCAGCCAGAGAAAGGGCAGAAAGACGGCTTGCCGAGGCGAAAGATCGATTTGAGTTCGTTCGTGCACAGGCGGCACTGCAGCGTGCTATTGCACGTCTGAAGGTTGCTGAGCGACGTTAAACTGCACGCGCTATAAAGAGGTGCTGATCAGCGTCTGCACGCCTTGTCTTAGGATGGACTGATGGCAGTCGATCGCTTCCCTTAGCAGCGAAGCACTCCCCGTTTGGGTGCGGTCCTGGAAATCTGGAGAGTTGAGCGACTGATAACTTCTGCAAATTTTGTTGCGCGTAAGTGCGCAATATTATAAACCCTTCCAAGAGGAAGGGTTTTTTATTTTTAGACAAATCCATTCGAGTGCCTACTGAGCTGAGCGCTTGCGCCGGTGCTGAGAATATTGCTTTAAAGGGGGAAGGTTATGTGTGGTATCGTGGGATATGCTGGTACTGGGGAGTGCGTCAGGATTTTATTGGAAGGCCTGAGACGGCTTGAATATAGAGGCTACGATAGCGCGGGTATTGCCGTAATCGGAAAAGGAAGAAATCTTCAGTTAGTCAGATGCCAGGGAAAGATCTCTGCACTGGAAAGTCGGCTTGAGAATCAACAGCTGACCGGGACTACTGGAATAGCGCATACACGCTGGGCTACTCACGGAAAGCCATCTGACGATAACGCCCATCCCCACCGCTCCGGTCCTTTCGTGGTTGTGCATAATGGCATTATAGAAAACTATGCTGAGTTGAAGATCCAATTGGAGCGGGAAGGGTTTACCTTCTCTTCGGAAACGGATACCGAAGTGATAGTAAAACTTGTGGAGCGGGAATGGCTTGGCGGCAACAGTTATCGGCAGTCGGTTGTTAATGCCTTGCGGCAAGTGTGCGGAAGTTACGCTGTTGTGTTTCTGAACCAAGAGTCTCCTGAAGAATTGATTGCCGCTCGTAAAGAGAGTCCTTTGATATTGGGCCTGGGCGACGAGGAATATTTTCTTGCATCGGATGTTCCGGCAATTTTGCCATACACCCGGAAGGTCGTCTATCTTGAGGATGGTGATCTGATTGTGGTCTCAAGAAAAGGCTATCGAATTGAGACCATCGACGGGCAATTGAGAGATCATGTTCCGCAGGTAATCGATTGGAATCCAGTGATGGCAGAAAAGGCCGGTTACAAGCATTTCATGCTGAAAGAAATTAACGAACAGCCTAGAGCTGTCATTGATACCTTTAGAGGTGCACTAGATCTAAGCCAGCAGGCGGTTCTTTTGCCCGACTTGAACCTCACTGCGGAGATGATTTCAAAGATCAATCGGATTTTTCTGGTTGCTTGTGGCACCTCCTATCATGCGGGTCTGGTTGCCAAGTATATGATGGAGAAACTGTGCCGGGTTCCGGTGGATGTCGATTTGGCTTCGGAATTTCGGTATCGTAGCCCGTTGATTGATAAGAGCTCGCTTCTGCTGGTGATCAGCCAGTCTGGTGAAACCGCGGATACTAGGGCGGCTTTGCAGGAAGGCCTGGATAAAGGGGCTTGTTGCCGTGCAATTGTGAACGTCGTTGGAAGTTCAATCGAGAGAATGTCGGAAGGAGTAATCTACACCCATGCAGGACCGGAAATTGGCGTTGCCTCCACTAAAGCGTTTACGGCTCAACTGGTTGCCTTATATCTGTTCAGCTTGCATCTGGCAAGTATTCGTGGACAGTTGTTACGGGAGCAGCTTAGTCGGCATATCCAGGATCTCCTGGAAGTCCCTGGCAAGATGGATGAGGTGCTCAGCAATTGCGAACAAATTACTGAATGGGCCAAACGATACGTGCAGGCGAGAGATTTTCTATATCTGGCGAGAGGCATCCTGTACCCGATAGCCCTGGAAGGCGCATTGAAGCTGAAAGAAATTTCTTATATACATGCGGAAGGATATGCTGCAGGAGAGATGAAGCACGGCCCGATAGCCCTGATAGATGAAGATATGCCTGTTGTAGTTTTACTGCAACGGGGATCCCTTTTCGAAAAGATGCTGAGCAACGTCCAAGAGGTGAAGGCGAGAGGCGGTCAATTGATAACCATGATCGAAGAACGGCCCGATGCTAAAGTTGGGGCGTATGAGGAACAACTTGTCCTTCCTGCTACATCCGAGTGGCTAGCTCCTTTGATCTTTACCTTGCCTCTGCAACTACTAGCTTATCAAATAGCAGCTCTCCGAGGGACGGATGTCGATCAGCCCCGAAATTTGGCCAAAAGCGTGACGGTCGAGTAATGCTGAAGCGACTGGGAGATTCATCTTGACTTATTCTGTTTTTTTTGGGTAAAATCATTATGAGTATGATTTTCATGTAATTTTAGAGGCTTGCCGACATAAGACGGGTTCGTAAAACTGCATGCCAACTTCGGGGGCTCACGATAGCAGAAAATGACGGATAGGCTGTGCCTCTGATGAAAGAGCGGGGATGCTCGAGATAGTCTTCTGTAATTTTGCTCCGAGATAACATGGTTGGAGAGAGATAAGCGGTTATATTTTGTTGTCTTCATATACATAAAGGGGTTAGGTGGATTGCCATATTGCACGCTGGATTCACAGTAATATGTGGAAGGAGGGTTTGTATCCCTTGGCACTTTGAGTCAATGAATAATGATTTGCTGGTGTTATGTTATCCGGCAGAGAATCTCACAGCGATGGCATCCGCTGAAAAGTATACTGTTTTTGCCCCTGCGGTGTTCGTGATTGGTAGAACGCTCCTGACCCAACAGCAACATGCACGGGAACTCTCCCTTGCTTCGGTGTGCAAATCAGGCGACTGAATTGCCTAAAGAAGTAACAGAGTACCCACCTTATTATTCGGTTCAAGACCGACTACCAACACGGCATATCGCGGGGGTTTTGAAATCTTCACCACTCTCCAGGTCCCTATATCTCGCTTGAGCTTTTCAGAGAACATCCCTGCCTATCCCATCGGCCAGTCTCCTGATTTTGCTTAAAGAGATCCGTGTCAAGACAATGCTAAGACATGGTGAATTGGCTGCTGCTTGTGTCGAAAGTTTAAGCAATGTTCTTTCCTTTTCATGGAGTTTCTGAGGCAAAAACCTCTTCTGGTATCGTGCTCAGATGCCACTCTGCCGGATGTAGCCCATGCGTCCGACTCGAGGTTGAAGTTGGGAAAGTAATCGATTGAGAGCTCGAAAACAATCTGCATCCAGGAATTGATTCATCTTGTTATTTTTTTGACTTGATCATCGGAAATCGAGAGTTTGTGATGTTTCGAATGAAAGGAACAAACCGTTATGGGGTATGTCTCAGGTATTTTGCTGATTTTACTGGGATTACTGGGAGGAGCTGCTGCTGGAGTGGCGATCCGCCAATACTGGGTGGAACGAAGAAACGAACAGCTCCGAGAGCAGGCGAACAACCTCCTGAATGACGCGCGCAAGGAAGCCGAGACCATCAAAAAGGAAGCTATCCTGCAAGCTAAGGATACGCTTTTTCAGATGAAGGCGGAGTTTGAACGAGAGAGTAAGGAGAACAGAAAAGAGTTTCAAAATCTGGAAAAAAGGCTGCTGCTAAGAGAAGAAAACCTGGACAAGAAATCGGAATCGCTCGATAAGCGAGAGACTACCATCGCCAAGCGTGAAAAATTGATATTGCAGCAGGAAAAAGAACTAGTGGACAAAGATTCGGAGCTCCAGACTCTTATCGATCAACAGCGGGCGAAACTGGAGAGCTTATCCGGCATTTCGTCCCAGGAAGCCAAGGAGGTGCTGATCCGCATGGTTGAGAACGAGGCGCGGCATGAAGCTGCACTCATGGCCAAACGGATCGAAACGGAAGCTCGCGAAACGGCTGATAAGAAAGCGAAGAATATTATTGCATTGGCCATGCAGAGATACGCTGGTGATTACGTTGCCGAGAAAACGGTTTCAGTAGTAAGTCTGCCCAATGAGGAAATGAAAGGCCGTATCATTGGACGGGAGGGAAGGAATATTCGTGCGATTGAAGCGTCGACGGGAATTGACTTGATCATTGACGATACACCGGAGGCGGTGATTCTTTCAGGGTTCAATCCGATTCGCCGAGAGGTTGCGAGGGTCTCTTTGGAAAGATTGATATCAGATGGAAGAATCCATCCGGCCCGAATCGAAGAGATAGTTGAAAAGGTTAATTCCGAAGTCGAGAACTCCATTCGAGAATCGGGCGAGCAAGCGGCATTTGATGTGGGCGTTCACGGTATACATCCCGAATTGATCAAGCTGTTGGGAAAACTGAAGTTCCGTACCAGCTACGCCCAAAATGTTCTTCAACATTCCCGGGAAGTGGCGTTTCTCTGTGGCATTATGGCGGCTGAATTGGGGTTGAACGAAAAGCATGCTAAACGTGCCGGATTGCTGCACGACATCGGGAAAGCCATGGATCATGAAATGGAAGGACCTCATGCCATTATCGGTGCTGATCTGGCCAAGAGATACGGGGAGTCGCAGCTAATTGTGCACTCAATCGCAGCGCATCACGAGGATATGCCGGCAGCGGACGTCTTGGCAATCCTTGTGCAAGCTGCGGATGCGTTGTCAGGTGCAAGGCCGGGTGCCCGCAAAGAGCTATTGGAAACTTATGTCAGACGCCTTGAAGATCTGGAGAGAATCGCATCCTCGTTTGCAGGCATAAACAAGGCCTACGCGATTCAAGCCGGCAGAGAGCTAAGAATTATTGTTGAGAGTGAGAAGGTCAACGACTCAGAGGTCGTATTGTTAAGCCGTGACATCGCTAAGAAGATAGAGAGCGAGCTGAGCTACCCGGGCCAGATCCGGGTAACGGTTATTCGAGAGACAAGAGCCGTTGAATATGCAAGATAGATGGCCAATCAGCATTTGCTTGGGGTAATGAGACTGGTTCTTTCAGTCATACCTGTATCAAGGGAGGGTGTTTTGCCGGAATTGGCGAATGTATTTGACGAACTTAATTCTAGAGGATTTGTAGCACAAGCTACTGATCCGGATAGTATTAGAGAGCACCTGCAAACCGCTAGGACCTGTTATATCGGCTTCGATCCCACTGCGGATAGCCTCCATGTGGGCAGCCTGGTGCCGATCCTCGCTCTTGTCCATATGCAGCGCCATGGGCATCGCCCGCTTGTCCTGGTGGGCGGCGGAACCGGACTGGTGGGTGATCCAAGTGGGAAAACAGAAATGCGCAAGCTGCTAACCATCAAGGAGATCGAAGCCAACGTGGTTGCACTCAAGAACCAGCTGTCGCAATTTCTAGATTTTTCAGATGGAAGAGCGCTGCTGTTAAACAATGCAGATTGGCTTTTGCCTCTCGGATATATTGAGTTTCTCCGGGATATCGGGAAACATTTTAGTGTCAACCGAATGCTTGCAGCTGAGAGCTACCGCATGCGGCTCGAAACGGGCCTCAATTTCATCGAGTTTAATTATATGCTGTTGCAGGCGTACGACTTCTACTATCTGGCAAGAGAACACAATTGTTATGTCCAGATGGGTGGAAATGATCAGTGGGGGAACATCGTTGCGGGGATTGAGCTGGTTAGACGGAAGAAAAAAGAGAGCGCTTATGCCATAACCTTTCCTCTGCTGACCACCGCTTCTGGTGCTAAGATGGGTAAAACTGCATCCGGTGCTGTTTGGCTGAGTGCCAGTAAAACCTCACCTTTCGACTACTACCAGTATTGGATCAACACCGATGACAGGGATGTCGAGCGCTTTTTGAAGCTCTACACTTTTTTGCCCCTGGCCGAAATTGAACAAACGAGACACTTGGAAGGGCAAGAGCTCAATGCCTGTAAGACCATCCTGGCGTATGAGGTGACTGCGCTGACTCACGGTAACAAAGAGGCATTGGCCGCATACGAAGCGGCGGCTGGAGTGTTCGGGAGAAGAAAGTTGCCTGGGGACCTGCTACCTTCTAGCTCTATTCCTCGCAGTGTTAAGCAAAAAGTGGAAGCGGTGCCTACCACGGTCATCGAGGTCGAGAGATTGGCTAAAGGTATTCCCGCTTATGAGCTGTTTTCGGAGGTGGGCTTGTGTGCATCGAAGAGTGCAGCTCGCAGACTTGTACAGCAGGGCGGTGCCTATGTTAACGAACAGAGGATTCAGGATGTGGATGCGCCTATCGGGCTGTCCCATGTGGTTGAAGAAGCCATCTTGCTGAAGGCGGGCAAAAAGAAGATCCATCGCATCCGCATGCAAAAAATGAATTTAAGACTTGACGGCTGAGCGCTGGTTTGATACATAGCCAGGACTTTCGGCGACGAGAAAAATGCAGCAAAGAAATTCAATTGACATTCTATCCGAGTCGAGTTAAATTACGTTGGGATTTTGTTCTTTGAAAACTAAATAGTGAGAATTACGTGCTGGGTCTTAAGTAATAGAGGGATAAACTGGAGAGTTTGATCCTGGCTCAGAATGAACGCTGGCGGCGTGCTTAACACATGCAAGT
>Ga0068714_10007526_pt1 | contig 10505 bp, 6 predicted proteins | sample MTBNYHSulfiMetaG_FD_62988 | JGI IMG/M metagenome (GOLD analysis project Ga0068714, IMG submission 62988) | Enrichment culture microbial communities from rom New York Harbor, USA that are MTBE-degrading - MTBE-NYH (New York Harbor Sulfidogenic)... | ecosystem: Environmental > Aquatic > Marine >...
GTATCTGACAGTACTTCCTGTTTTGCAGCATCTTCGATCATCTGATCAGGTTTTATTGTCAGGTCTCCATTGGCTTTCATACCAGGCAGAACCATCTCGACCCTGTGTTTTTCGATACTGTATTTGAGCGCATTCATTCCCGTATTGTCAAAAAGATCATTCATACGGATATTAAGGATCTTATCAGCAGGCTTCACATCGCCCCTGCGGAATATCAGTGCCGCATGGTAGAAAAGACCGAATTTAGCCGGATCATTGAATGCATCAAACACACCTCCTCTGTAATATACCCCGCCGAGAGCATCAGCAGTGATCGGTTTCCCGATCATATCAGTTGACTCATCAGTCGAATACCTGTAGGTATGAATGCAATAGCCTCCCCAGCTCTGGAGTGATCCTGCTGCTGCAAGCAATATGGAGCTTTCCGCCCTGAATTCATTAGGCCATGGATTATCCCACTCGGAAACAAAGAAAGGTTTGCCAACTACCCTGTTGAATGCAAGGCTAGGAAGCATATTACTGGTACTTACGATCATGGTATTATTCTCAAACTGTTTTTTGTCACCCCTCCATATCCCAAACCTGTAGCCGTAAGCATGGCTGTCGGTGAAATCAGTGACCATCTGTGCACTCAGGTGAGCCCCATTGCGGCTCCAGTTGGTGCCTGCTATCGGGATTTTTACACCTGTTTCTCTCATATGCGCCAGCATTTCTTCATAATACTGTTTCGTTATATCGGCATAAAACAAATACATGTTTTTATCATCCCTGTTGAATTCCACCTTCCCTTCAGGAACTTTTATTTTCTTGCCGGCAGCCCATTTCCTGTACATAACTTCAAGCTCTGATCTGTAGGGCTCCAGTGTGACTCTCTGCGAGAAAAGATCATTCTCATTGGTTATCTCGACCATGGCAATCACCGGATCATCCATGTATTTCAATCCTGTATAGGGATTTTTATGGGTCCAGAGATCATAGTTGAATTTTTTCTGAAGTTCTATCAGTTTTCTGTCAAAGGTGCTGTATGGTTTTGCCGCGTTATCCAGTTTATCAGCTGCACGGACCCCATCGCCCGTCTTAAACCTTCTGTAGGTTAGTAGATCCATGTAAACGTAAATCCCTTCCTTCTTCAGGGAATAAATAAGATAATCCAGCCTGTCCATACTTAGTGAATCCAGTTCCATCGTGTTATCATAGTTTTTGCCTTTGGTAAACTGGAAAATATTCGGTACAGACCATTCTGCATCCAGTTGGTGGAACCTGACCATATTCACTCCAATTTTTGCGAGCCTCCTGGCTACTTTCTCACTATGCTCATGAGACGGGAAATTCCCCTGGCTGTTGAAATTTGTGCCCCAGAACCTTGCTTCCGTACCATCTTTAAAGACAAATTTATCACCTCTGACCTGCAGGAATCCGTGTTTTCCGGCCGGCTTTTCCTTCTCATAAATAAAGGAAAGATCCACCGGCATGTCATCCCAGGGAAGCGTGTATGGAATTGTCTTCCTTATTGTATCTGCAGGAAGAACAGGACGATTACTTATATATGATCCACCTTTTTCAGCAATCAGACCTGAAGTATTATCTGTGGCAGAAATTTGAAATAAGGAAATAACCAGGATCAACAAGGGAAATCTCTTTGTCCTTATCTGATTTAAAAGACTCCTGATATTAACAGCTTGATTGAAAGAAATCTGTTTTTTCATGATGGAAATAAATTATTATTACAAAAACTGGATCATCTTATTCTGGTATGATATTATTTATCTTTATTCTTTCCATAAATGGTCGATCATCTCCAGGGTTTTCTCAACGAGTTCTTTTCCTCCTTCCGGTCCTATGTTTGTGCTTGCGGCTTCAGCCCCGTATGATCCACCTGTAATTGAGCGCTGCGGGGGCAGATAGGTTCCCGGACCTGCAAGCTGAACCAGGAATGTTTGTATGGCAGGGCTTCTCCCCTTAATCCGCATACCATAATCAAGGTAAAGCTCATATGGATTGGTCGCTATGGCTATATCCCCGATACGTATAACATGAAGTTCAACCTCCATTTTAGGATTTATCCTTTCCAACTCATGTCGTTGTTTTACAACCTTGCCACGATTCATACGGCTGTATTCATAAGTGAGGTTTTTGTACCATCGGGGTTCATTTTTAAGTGCCGGATTCTGATTGATCTCATTCAGTAAGCTTGTATATTCCCCTTCATGAGTCCGTGCTTCCTTAAGAGCTTTATCGAGATCAGCATCATTCATCAATCTTCTTGAAAGCTGGGCTTTTTCAAAAGAGTAACTAAACTTTGGATCCCATTCAATATGTTCGTCCATATAAGGAAGTACAGAGGTTACAGCATCCGCTATCCGGGTGGCAATCTGCATCCGGAGCCCCTTCCCTTCTTTATCCATGCCTGTTATATGTTGCATTCGTTCTTCAGCCTTTCTACCTATGAGTATATGTGGTGACTGATCCCCTGCCGCGCTGCATTGAGGAAGAATAAACAGATCAGGGCTTATCCGTTGATATAATTCAGTCCTTACATCATGCCAGAAATCGGCACTGATCAGGTAGGACTGTTCGCTTACCTGTGAAGGTACGGCGACATTGATCATCACTCCTGTAAGTTTTTTATTCTCATCCCAGGTGTACAGCAAATTCACGGAATGATCCTCGTAACCCTCCACATGGCTGAAATCAGGTTTGGATGTACTGCCATACATCGTTGAATTGCCTGAATAATATACTATCAACCTGTTGTGGCCTAAAACCGCCTGGCTCATTCCATAGCTTATGCCACCAAGTTTTCTGGAATTCCATGCTTTAACGACTGCTTCACTGATACGCCGGGAAACAAATTCAATACACTCAGCAGGTGTCATAGCTGGCAGATCCACTCCGTACACTTCCTTCAGGCTCGTTTGCGGACCACAATACGGAGCTGTATGGGTATGGGTGGCATTCAGGATTATACGTTCCGGCTGGATCACAGGTATATCTTTGACAACAAGCTGTCTCACCTTGTCCCTCAGTTCATTAGCGATTTTGACCAGGTCACAGCTGATCAGCACAACTATTTCAGAATTTCCTGCTGTACCGGTGGATTCAATGACCAACGCTGTTGCAGTCACCGGATCCATAACTCCCTCTGAAATCCTGGCATGAAATTGCCCGGCAAGTATTACAGGCTTATCCGGAGTTATATTGACTGAAGCCCATCCGACCTTAAAGTTATTCCCTGTCGATGGTTCTTTTATGGGCCTCATAGAAAAACCGGTTATGGGAAATTGAATGAAAAGAAACAGGAAAGTAAAAATGTAAATATTAAGTGAAAATTTAAACTTTTTCATTATTTGTATTATTGAGATTTTATTGAATATAAAAAATCAGTCCTATCCGAATAAACAATTATTCATTTAATGATCAGAATGTCTGCCTGTTTCCCTGTCTTCCCAGCCGCTTTTCCCTTCATCGATAAAAAGTTCGGTCACAGTTTTGGAAACACGGTCATCAACCTCCTCAACCAGTTGTATCCTGAGCGGATTCAGCAGTGTTTTCTGCCAGGTCAGAACCGGAGCATAAGGTTTTGAACCTTTATCTGTCTCAAATACCAAATAAGCCCATTTTTCTGAAAAAACATTTCCTTTCATGGCAGGTATCATTTGCTGCATGTTGGCTGAGAGGAAACTCAGGGATAAAGCTCTTGCCCAGTAGATCCAAGGACCACCGGTGATGTAGAAGAACGGATTCAGCAGTCTCGGGGAATTCTCCAGGCCTGCATTGGTATAATTGAGCTGTATTCCTGCAAAACCTATACCCTCTTTCTCATTGTAAAAGCTAATCCATGGCACATCTGCTTCCATGAGCAGGTCGGTCAGATCGGGCATCCCTGTCACATTATAAACAATGACTGAATCCCTGATCACATCGTACCATGCCGCATGGGTGATCAATTCCCTTTTTATTACGATTTCCCCGTTCCTGAGTGCCAGGCAATGCACTGTTTCATTGATCCTCAGAACAGTTGAACTGATAAAATAAGGCTTGCCGGGGAAGAACTCATACCTGACCGATGCATCTACCTCGGGTATTTCCCTCAGATTACCCCACATTTCGGCTGATGCCAGCACCGGTCCACTGAATGATCTGACATTCTGCGGCGGCTTCCAATCGGATGTATGCGTCCATGGCCTTGGAGGTGTATAGATCTCAGGATTCCAGTGAATGGCACCGTTCGTTTCTTTGCGGTGATACAATGGAAAATCCGCCTTTTTCTTCAGACTTATCTGGTCAAGATGTCCTGAGTTCGGGTGAAGGACAATTGATATCAGGTCATTATCAATCCTTAGTCCGGGTGCATCTCCATACACAACAAGATCTGTGTTGTAAATCTTTGCCATGGCATCCTCATTATTGTAATAAATAAGGAAAACCCTGCTGGTCCTCGCGGGAACATCAGCAAGAAACGATACACGCGCTGTAACTGTAGGGAACCAGACCGGGACTGCTCTGGTAGGATTTCCATCTTTATCCGGGGCCATATCATCTTCAACAAGATATTCCTGGATATCATATACCTGTGAAGGCAGTTCCTTCAATTCATGTGTAACCGGGTCGACAGAGACCACCCGGATCTCGCGCTTGAGATCTTTTGCTTCATCGGGATAAAATCCAAGTAATACATCAACAGGCTCAGATTTCCTGTCAATACCGGCTGTCTCACTCAGCACTACAGATTTATAGTTTTTCCAGGCCGGATCGAAAACCTGAGCTTCTGACGGCGCAGTAACATTCCTGACAGCAGAAACAATTATATCAGATGATGATGCCTGTATATTTTTTTTCATCCTCACATTGACCCTGACCTCATAATTCAGGCCAGGCTGCCATTTAACCCAGCCAACAACATCCAGAACCTTATAGAGCATGTTATCCTGTGAGAGTCCTGCTCCCGATGGCGGACGATGTGTAAGCATCGGCCTACTCATATCCACATGACCGGCGTCCTTATGAAGATTGGTATACCTGAGAACCTTTCCATTCACAACCACTTCCACTTCAATCATTGAAGGCCTGGGTAATTCCAGTTCAGCTTTGAGATAGTAAAACGGAATAGCCGGACAGGGATAATTTAATTCAACAGCATGAATCTGAAGTTCATCCTTTGCAGCACTAATTCCCTGAATAAAAAGTGTGCAAATGAATAAAAGCATTAATCTTTTTAACATATTGATCTGTTTCATGTTTATAGATTTAATAAATGATTTATCTGACTGAAATAAGGTTCCTTTTTCTTAACTCATTGACCCCGTTTTCCCATAGGCCTCCCGCTCCCCAGAGATAATAGGTAAAATACATGGTTGATTGCCGGAAAATTGGGGTCCAGGGTTGGAATTCGACATAATAATGATTCGCATCGGTATTTCTGGGATGATTCATCCACATGTGAAGAAAATAAGGCTGGCTGACAGGAAATGCTCCAACAAAAGTAATATCTTCTTTTGTATCATAACCGGCATTCCAACCTTCCTTTAATTTAAGTGCCCTGCCATAATAATCCTCCATTCGCATTCTGAACTCCTGCAATCCTTCCATGGTAGGTATGGTAAAAACATCCTCAGTTCCGTGAACCCTGCCAATCTCAAGTATAGGCTGTGGGCCAATAACGTTTGCTTCAGGATTTATGAATTTAAGTGCGAACCTTACTTCAAGTAAGGGTGAATTACCATACAAGGTAAATATTTTTTCAAGCTTATTTCCATAATAATCAGCTGTCATTTTTACCTGCACATAATCTCCTTTGCTTTTAATCAATTCAGCATCATACACTTTATGAGTTTCCATGCTGGCCTGCCCCAGGAAATCTTCAAATCCGCCATACGGATAATATCCCCAATCCCGGTTGGGCCGTCTATCATTTGGAGCTTTTTCAGGCCATAACTTGAATAGTACATTATCATTACGGCTCTTAACAATATATTCAATTACCCTTGCCCCTGTTGAAAGCAAGGTTATCTTCACGCTATCGTTCTCAAGCCGGAATTCGTTCACCCCATCAGCATTCAGGTCCATCTCGTAGGCATAAACACTGCCTTCTGATTTTCCCACCCCGAGCTGGTTTACGGTTGTAACACCCAGTGCGGATACCTCCACATCATATTGACCGGCAGGGATTTTAAGATCAAAGATTATCTCTGTATAAGTTCCGGTAGGATTATTGGCATTCCGGGTCGCAGTAAAAACGGGCTTTCCCGATTTGTTCTTGTTAAATACCTTAATAACCACAGGATATGAAGTTTCTTTTGAGAAATTATGAATGCTTACAGGGTATCTGATAACCGGTGCATGTCCGTATAATATCCTGTGCACAGAAATGGCCGGAGGCATATCGAGAACACACATGGTAAATTTTTGTTTATCTTCCCAATGAAAGCCGGCAACAATAGGATTAGGTGTATCCATACCTTTTGCTTCAGGCCTGATATTTACAAGAATCGTTTTACTGCTTTGGGCCGGAAGATCAATCGTAGAAATCAGGTTTTCATCAGAAACAACTCCTTCCGGAAGCTGAATTTCAGCTTTGCCGGTCACAGGGTATGGATATGTGTTTGAAATGGTGAATTTCAGGGTATATCCCTGCATCTCAGCCTGCAGATCTATCCTGTCTCCATAATAGTTTTCAAGAAAAATCCGGTCAAGTAATAGCATCTGCATGGCAATGCGGTAGGTGGAAGGCCCCATGATCACCCCGTTATCTGATACAGCCACCTCCCTCCTGTCCATAATGGCATCCCACATCTGTTGACGTGTCAGCTTCTCTCCTTTTTTAATGAATAATATCATGCTTGGAATTAGATCACCAAGCAAACTCCCTGTAGGCGTGACAAATGGGACATTTTCACTGTCCAGCTGCCGTTTATTACCTTCTGAAGCAATGTAACCGTCGTAATGATAGGCATCACTTGCATCATCATATACGGGCCGGAAAATGTACCCGTTTTTTTTACGGGCAAGATCAATCCAGGCTTGTTTCGTGCCCATATCCTGCACCTGCAGGCCTTCATAGTCATCCAGACCATAAACAGGAGAAGAACCAACGTCAGTTACAATGGGCATATTTGTCCGGGCAATCCAGCCGGCCAACTCATCCTTCATGAGATACTCATAGGAACTGCTGAATACAAACCAGCTATTCCCTTCATTCATACCTTTCCCTATAATTTCCAGGGGGTGCCCCGGGGCACATGTCACAGCTTTCAATAATGTTCCGGTACCGAACCAACCCTTATGCATATCATACTCAGAAATCACTCTCTTTGTGTTTTCCATTAATTCTTTGACCTTCAGTCTGGAAACAGGATCTTTTGAGCTGATGACGAATATCCTTTTAGCCTTGTTTTCGAGCATAAATGCATCTATTTTGATCAATTCAGGATCATTATACTGATAACTTTTCAGGATTCTCCTCCATGAATCATTACCGGAATACTTTTCAACCAATTTTTTACCTGTTTCAGAGGTAGGATCAGTCAGGACAAGTACATTAGCAACGATAATTGCATTTTCAAGTTCCTCTATTGTCGGATCGTTCAGCATTTTGCATTCAACTGAAAAACAGTTTGTTAAGAATCCTTCCTGCATCCAGAGACCGGGAATCTTAAGATCAGTTGCAATATCGACCTTGTTCTGGACAATTTTTTTCTCCACATCAGGAATACTGATCTTAAATAGATTTCCGTACCGGTACCATTCCCTGTAATCATTCCACCAGTATCTGGTATATCCGTTAAACTGAAAATCACTTTGAACCGCATTTTTCATGATATCAGCAGGATTGTTGTAATGGTAATCATCCAGCTGCTGAGCATCTACTTTATATAAAATCAATAAGGATGTAAAGACAGTCAGAAGCCGAGTAAATTTTATTGAAGATCTCATAAAGAATTTATTTTTAGTGATGAAAAGAATAAATTTAATTAATTATGATTCAGGCGATTAGCCCAAACAAAGTGATAAATACAGCATACTGGGTAAAGCTATTAAAAAAATTCATTAAAACCGGACTGATATGGAAAATCATATATGTTTTTCAATTTTTTTTCTTCATCATTAAGGGTTTTTTATATATTCGTAATCTACCAAAACCAGGTAATATGAAAAAAATTATTGAAGCTTTGCGAAATTCAGGCCCGCTTGTTTCAGATGGAGCATGGGGAACTCTTTTACATGAGAATGGACTCGGACCGGGTGTTTGTCCTGAATCATGGAATATTGACCATCCTGATAAGGTATTCAATATTGCGAGGAATTATGTCAAAGCCGGAGCAGATATGATCCTGACCAATAGTTTTGGCGGGAATAAATTCAAATTGAGGAATTACGGATTAGATGATAAAATTTATGAATTGAATAAAGCAGCTGCTGAGTTGTCTAAAAAGGCCGCAGGAAATGAAATTTTTGTACTTGGCTCTGTGGGACCTACCGGAATCATTCTGATGATGGGTGAAGCCAGCAGGGATGAAATGTATGAGGCATTTAAATCACAGGTTGTCGCACTTGCAGATGGCGGTGCTGATGCTATTCTGATCGAAACCATGTCTGACCTCGAGGAGGCAGGAATTGCCATAGAAGCTTCAAAGGAAAATACATCACTGGAAATCATCTGTACCATGACATTTACGAAAACTGTACAGAATGAATACCGGACCATCATGGGTGTCTCTGTTGAAGAGTCTGTTGAGGAACTTATTAATAGGGGAGCTGATATTATCGGGGCTAACTGCGGAAACGGTACAGCTGGAATGATTGAAATAGTTAAGCAGATAAGGACAGTAAACCACGAAATACCTGTTCTTATTCATGCTAATGCAGGGATGCCTATATACCAGGATGGTAAAACGGTATTTCCTGAAACCCCTGAAGTTATGGCATCTCAGGTCAGGGCGCTTCTGGATGCTGGGGCAAATATTGTCGGCGGATGCTGCGGAACCACACCTGAACATATCAGAAGGATTGCGGAAATAGTCAAATCATATAAAAAAGTGATGAAGTTATGAAGTTATACAGGTATGATTGAAATTGAAGAAATGTATTAAAGTTTAGAGTATTTATTTCGACTTTGAGTTTTTCTTATTAGGAATATTACATGAAAATTTCTGTCTTGCAAGAGCGTGGTATTCTGAATGAATGTACATTCACCTTTGTCAGAAGCAGGGGTCCGGGCGGACAGAATGTAAACAAAGTTAATACCAAGGTCGAATTCAGGTTTAATATTGCTCAATCCCTTGTTCTCTCTGAAGAAGAAAAACTTTTAATCTTTAATAAACTGAAGAAAAAGATCAACAGGGATGGAGAAATTATCATAACTTCACAAACCGGACGTTCACAGTTGCAGAATAAGCTTCTTACAATTGAAAAGTTCTTCTCCCTGCTTGAGAAAGCCTTCAGTCCTGATAAAAAAAGAATACCGACCGCACCTTCACAGTCCTCAAAGCTAAAGAGAATTGAAAATAAAAGAAAACACAGTGAGAAGAAAAAGTTCAGAACCCCTCCTGAATTTGATATCTGATTTTGCTGGTTGAAAACTTCCAGTTATTTTTTTAGCAGAATTTTTCGTGAAGTATATCTTTGTACTTATAAATGAAACCTTCTGTTAATGCAGGCTGATTAAGATGTTCACGAAAGAGGAAAAAAAGCAGATAAGGCTTGAATTCTGGAACCGTTTTGATCAGATGAGTAGAAGAAAGCGGATCAAAAGCAGGAAACCGGCTAAATGGATCATGAACAATACCGGGATCCGCCAGCTGAAACTCAAGTTCGATTTTGATGAGAAACAGGCAACAGTCGGCATTGATGTCGAGACAAGGAACAAAGATAAAAGAATGGAGTTGTTTCATAAGCTGGAAAGCCTCAAATCCAAATTTGAAAGTGCCCTTGGGAAAAATCTGCTCTGGGATCCTGATCATATTTTGCCAACCGGTAAATCGATCAGCAGGGTATACCTGGAAATGAGGAATGTTAATATTTACACGAAGGATGACTGGGAAAAGGTAAATCGTTTTTTCTATGATCATATGATTATTTTTGAAAGTCTGTTCACTGAATACAAGGATTATTTAAGGTATCCAAAAATCAATTCCTGAAGCTTTATCATTAATTCAGAAATTATGTATGCCATCCTGGATATAGAGACCACAGGTGGAAGCCCTGCAAATGATAAAATCACTGAAATTGCACTCTTCCTTCATGACGGGGAGAAAATCACAGATCAGTTTTCAACGCTTATAAATCCGGAGAGAAATATTCCATATTTTATAACCGGGCTGACAGGTATCACCAATGAGATGGTGGCTGATGCCCCGAAATTCTATGAAATTGCTGGCAAACTCGTGGAAATGACCGTAGGATGTATAATTGTCGGACATAATGTACATTTTGACTATGGTTTTATCAGGTCTGAGTATAAACAACTCGGATATGATTACGAACGTCATACTCTGTGCACTGTTAGA
>Ga0068714_10007527_pt1 | contig 10504 bp, 8 predicted proteins | sample MTBNYHSulfiMetaG_FD_62988 | JGI IMG/M metagenome (GOLD analysis project Ga0068714, IMG submission 62988) | Enrichment culture microbial communities from rom New York Harbor, USA that are MTBE-degrading - MTBE-NYH (New York Harbor Sulfidogenic)... | ecosystem: Environmental > Aquatic > Marine >...
ATTGTGCCCGAGATTGAAATGCCCGGCCATTCCTCAGCTGCATTAGCAGCATACCCGGAAATAGGATGCACTGGAGGTCCCTACCAGGTAGCCACTCGTTGGGGCATCTTCACAGATGTGTATTGCGCCGGAAAAGAAAGTACTTTCCAATTTCTGGAAGAGGTTTTGGATGAAGTGTGCAGTCTCTTCCCTTCCAAATATATCCATGTTGGAGGAGATGAATGCCCCAAAGATGCTTGGAAGCAGTGCCCCGATTGTCAACAAAGAATTAAAGACGAGGGACTGAAAGATGAACATGAACTCCAGAGTTATTTCATTCGTCGAATTGAAAAATACCTCAATTCGAAAGGCAGAAAGCTAATTGGTTGGGATGAAATTCTTGAAGGAGGCATTGCTCCCGAAGCAACTGTCATGTCGTGGAGAGGAGTAGAAGGTGGTATCGAAGCAGCAAAACTGAACCATGACGTTGTAATGACACCTACCACAAACTGCTACTTCGACTTTTATCAAAGTAAAAACAAGGATTCCGAACCATTGGCACAAGGCGGATATCTTCCCCTCGAAAAAGTTTACAACTATGAACCCATCCCGGCAGAATTAGATCAACAGGAGGCCAAACATATTCTGGGAGCACAAGCCAATGCTTGGACAGAATATATTTCCAATATTCCACATCTGGAATACATAATCTTCCCACGTTTGTGTGCACTAAGCGAGGTGGTTTGGTCTCCGAAAGATTTAAGAAATTTCACGGACTTTGAATCCAGAATGGAAGCAACCTATCCGCTACTTAAATTTTATCACATCAATTATTGCGACCATTCTTATTAGTGGTTGGCAGATTTATTTCCTGAAAGCTGAATTATTAGCAGCATTGCCAAGAACAAGGTTTTGAGAATTCGGAATTATAGCTGCCTCATCAAAAAGATTTCATATTGGTGGCCTACTTGATAAATGCACGAAACGAGGCCCCGTGTTTCGTTTCACATGTATCTGACAAAATATTCATTCATAATTACAGGAATTGATAATAATGAAAAAAGAAATAATTATTGGAATTGATATCGGTGGTACTTCAATAAGTGCAGGTTGTATTATTGACAAACAAATTGAGAAAATTCATTCAAAACCTACAGGGGCCCATCGAAGTGCCAATGAAATCCTGGAAACTTTATATGAAGTAATCGGAAATGTTATGTTGCCGGATACATTGGCAATAGGTATTGGTGTTCCGGGACTTTTGGATGCAGAGAAGGGCGAGATAGTTAATATAAACAATATCCCCGCATGGAAAGATTTGCCTTTAAAACAAAAACTGGAGGAACGCTTTAACATCCCTGTTTATATTAATAATGATGCAAATTGTTTTGCCATTGGGGAAAAACATTTTGGGAAAGGACAGAAGTACAAAAATTTTGTAGCTATTGCTCTCGGCACTGGTGTTGGAGGGGGTGTAATAATTAACGACAAGTTACATTCAGGCATGTTTGGTGGGGCCGGTGAAATTGGCTGTTGGCCTTATGAAGGGGAAAATTACGAAGCTTTCTGTGGAAGTTTCTTCTTCGATAAGAAAAATACCACCGGAAAAGAGCTATTCGAAAAAGCCCTATCAGGAGAACCGGAGGCAAAAGAAATATTCCAGGAATACGGAAGTCATATCGGTAAACTCATCAAAAATGTGTTGTTTATTCTTGCACCTGAAGCCGTTATTTTAGGAGGTTCAATCAGTAAATCATTTACCCTTTTTGAACAAGGTATCCATAACGAACTAAATGATTTTCCCTTCGAAATACTAAAAAAGAAACTTGTGATTGAAAAGTCGGAGTTGAATGATATTGCCATTCTGGGAGCAGGTGGTTTGTATTACGACAATCACATTTACACCAACAACTAAGTTCAGACAATAAGAAATTAATTATGAATAAACTAGATAATACAACAAAAGGTAATTACATATTGCCTTTAGCTATAATAAGTGTCCTGTTCTTTATTATTGGGTTTGGAGTAGGAATAAGTGGATTTTTAACCCCATTCCTTCAGGATGCCTTTAAGCTATCGATCTCTGAATCTTATTTGGTTACTGCAGCCATCTTTTCCGCTTTTGTACTGTTCGGCGCCCCCGCTGGATTTATTATCAAAAAAGTCGGGTACAAAAAAGGGATGATCATCGCCTTTTTTATCATGGCACTGGGGATGGTTTTGTTTGTTCCTTCTGCCAAATTGATAAGTTTTCCACTGTTTCTGCTTGCCTTATTTATCGGAGGCATAGGAAATACAATCTTACAGGCTTCCGTAAATCCATACGTGACAATTATTGGTCCCAAAGAGAGCGCCGCAATGCGGATGAGTTTAATGGGAATAATGAACAAGTCAGCATGGTGGTTGTCTTCCCTGTTTCTCGGGCTCTTCATGAATTTGAAGAACGTAAAACTTGATGATGTGATTATCCCGTTTTACATCGTAACTGCCATTCTTTTCGGGTTAGGCATTTTCATGATTTTTGCTCCGCTCCCCGAGGTGAAAGCTGAGGGTGAAGAAGATAGTGCCGATAATCCGGTTTCAGGGAAAGCCCGCAATAAAACAAGTATTTTTCAGTTTCCACATCTCCTGCTTGGTGTTGTGGCATTGTTTATTTATGTCGGTGTTGAAACATTGCCAATGGTTTCTATCATTGGCTTTGCCAAAGCCATTTTTGGAGAGACTGCCAGAGATTTGAATAATTTTGCTTTGTATGTGCCTTTAGGATTGGTGTTAGGATATTTGTTTGGAGTGGTAATGATTCCCAAATATCTGTCTCAAACTTCAGCACTCCGCCTATTTTCCTTTATTGGAATTGCTTCCGCTGTTTTATTGATCTTCTTACCCGGGAAATATGCAATTTACTGCATGGCATTAGTTGGTTTTGCCAATTCGTTAATGTGGCCAGCCATATGGCCTTTAGCGATTGCCGATTTGGGTAAATTTACAAAAACTGGAGCTTCTTTACTGGTAATGGGCATTGTGGGAGGAGCTGTATTACCTGTAATCTTTGGGTTTCTGGTCGATCAATTTAAGACAACCGAAATCGCTACAGTTGCCGATTACCAGAACGCATACTGGATTTTTATTCCTGCTTATCTGTATATCCTTTATTTTGCAGTGCATGGAAATAAAATAAGGAAGTAAAAGCGAATTGTTATAAGCATTTCAATACAAACGAAACCATCCCCATCAACATGCAGACGACTAAAGTTGTATGAAGAAGAAAAAATATTTATTTACTGTATCAGTTTATTTTTGACGAAATGAATAAATCGAAAACAGCTTTGTGCTGTGTTCGACAAAGCAATTCAAGGAAACGATTCCTCTATTTTGGATAGAATTATTATTCTTTAATTTTAAGTTGCTTGCATACCGGAATAGAGTTACATTCCAGATTTTAATGGTAATTATTGGGGAAGGATTTTTTTATATTTGCCTTAGTTAGGTTTTTTTGAGAATAGATGGACAAAAAGAACGATAATAGTAAAAAGTATAACATAAGGATTAAGGATATTGCCGAAAAAGCGGAAGTCTCTACTGGAACAGTAGATAGGGTATTACATAATCGCGGTCGAGTCTCGGAAAAAGCGAAGGAAAAAGTACTGAGAATAGCGAAAGAATTGAATTATGAACCCAACATGTTGGCCAGAGCTTTGGTTTCAAAAAGAGATTATCGTATCGCAACCTTAATTCCTGATCCGGAACTGGACGAGTATTGGGAAGCCCCTTATAAAGGAATTGAAAAAGCTGAAAAAGATCTTCGTCAATATGGTGTAACAGTAGTCCATCATTTATATGACCTCAATAATGCCCAATCGTTTAAAGAAGCAGCAGAAAAAATTTCCGATTCAGAATTTGATGGGATATTACTTGCTCCTCTATTTTATCGCGAATCATTAACATTTCTCAATAAATGGAAAAGATTGGGAATTCCGTTTAATCTATTTAATACGCATATCCCCGATTACGAACCTCTTTCATATATTGGACAAGATTCTTACCAAAGTGGATTTCTTGCAGCTAAGCTTCTGCATTACGGGCATTCATCCTCTGCTACCTTCATTATAGCTCACATTAACGAAGATGTTCCCAACTCATCACACTTAATCAAAAAAGAACAAGGCTTCATTGATTATTTCCAGCAACAAACGCCTGAGAAATTTCAAATCATACAAACAGAACTCAATGGAGCCCCTGACAAACCAGAGTTTTCAGAAAAATTAGATCTGTTGCTTAAAAAACATCCTGATACTGCTGGCTTTTTTGTAACCAATTCCAGAGCGCATACAATTGCCTTGTATTTGTATCGCAGCAAACAAACCCAAATTAGGCTCGTCGGGTACGATTTATTGCCTAAAAATCTTGCTTATCTTGAAAAAGGTGTGATCAACTTTTTGATCAATCAAAATCCGGAAGGTCAAGGATATTGGGGAATTCAATTACTCATTGATCATCTGATGTTTAAGAAAAAAATTAGCGCCATCAAATACCTTCCCCTTGACATAATCACCAAGGAAAACTTAAATTACTATCTGGAGTCGGAATAAAATGTAAATAAAAATTTTACACACCTTTTCCATCCTCAAAATACGGGCCTCAAAAGATGTGGTACTGAGATTTAGTGAGAAAGTTGCGCATTTGATTAATTCTCCGCGCCATCTGAAACTATTCAACAGATATAAACACAGCCGATTGTGTCATTCAATATAATTTAAGCGAAATACAATCACTCATCACTGGACAAACTGCCATTTCTACTACCCCTCTTGTCAATTTAATGCAAATAAAAAGGAGTTAAAGCAATGCTCTAACTCCTTGATTTTCGTCGGGGTACCAGAACTAAAATATCCATGTAACTAACTACATATCAACATCATTTTTTGTACTAGTTTTTATGAATCATAATTTTTTTGTGCTATTTTCTTCAAATAATTCCTTTATATTAGGGGCAAACAAGAGTTTCGTCAATTCACTAATTTTTTGTACTAATCATCATGAATCATTACACTGAAGATAAAATTGCTGACTACATAAATAAATATATCGTTCCACAAGATCTGAAAATAAAAAGAATGATCATACCGAAGCAAACCAACAAAGATGGTGAAGCAATGGTATATCTCAGACTTCGTAGATACAACCCACAAACGGGAAAAGATATTAAAGAAAAGAGAATTCCAACGGGTGTTAGGGTTAATCCCAAACACTGGTCAGCCAAAAAAGGTGAAGTCCTAAAAAACGATTTTAACTACATTCAAAAAAATAGGTTTATAAGGGACAAGGAAACAAAAATCAGCAACTACGTCCATAATCCATCTCTGGATTACAAGATGGCACAATTAAGCAAAGAAGAATTCATACTTATTGAGGAGGTGTTTCCATCCAAAAAATTACTGAAGTACAAAAAATCTTTAGCTGATTATGTTGAGGATTATTACGAACGACGAAAAAAGCTTAATCACAAACAGGGAACAATCAAAGAATTTAAAACGGTAATGAACCGTATCAAAAGGTTTGATGATAGCAGAGACAAAAAAACATACTTACCTGATATAAATATCACTTGGTCTGATGATTTTGAAGTGTGGTTAAACACAGAGGGGTATAGCGAAGGAACTATCGATAAGACATATACCATCTTGTCGACCATCCTACACTATTATTGGTCTACCAAAGATGAAACTAATATTGAAATGACCGACAAATTTCAGTCTAAGCATTTCAAAAGGGGAAGAAAAAGCAAAAACAAACCAAATCCTCTAACTGAAGAACAATTAATGGCACTGTACAACCATTCCTTTTCGGAAAAACATCTGGAGAAAGTACGGAAAATGGCGTTGTTGCAATGCTTCATTGGAATGAGGTTCGACTATATCAAAATGATTAGACCAGAAAATATCGACGGAGATTTTCTGATATTCACACCACAAAAAACCTCCAGACATGGGGTGGAAGTTGAACAACCTCTCAACGCCTACGCAAAGGCATTACTAGCTGAAGTGAACTATGACACATCCTGCTATAGCATGGCAAATCAACCATATAACCGAGCCATAAAAACGATGTTCAAAAAATTGGCAGGTATGAAAGAATTCGAAGAGCTTCATTTTAAAACCAATCACACAAGCCATAATTTCAGGGATACCTTCATATCACTGGCTGTCGAAAAAGGAGTAAACTGGAAAAGCATACTGAAATGGGTCGGCCAATCATCATATAAAATAATGGACCGCTATATTCACCTCTCCAGACCCTTTGATGTTCGTGAAATGGAAAAGCTTTATGGATAGAACGAAAAACAAAACTCTTCAAAATTCACCGAGCGTTGTTGTTTCATCCCGAATCAACTATTTTTCCTTTGCCCGTTCAACTCCTTTACCTGTGTTTTATATTCATTCCAATACTTTTTCACTGTTTGAACACCCATACCAGCCACCTCAGCGACCTTTCTTTGCGTTATTTTTTCACCTCCCCTGTGAATATCGTCAATTGCATTTGAAATCCTTTGTCGTGATCCTGCAACAGTAGCTTGCTCCCGAAGCATACAGGTTACTTTTCTTTTCTCATTACCCGTCAGAGTACTTTTCGACGACCAAAAAGCACGTTTTTTCTTCTTTAGATTGGTTACGTCAAGTTCACCGTCAATGAATCTCTTCCAATTTGCATGAAAAGAATTTTTCACTTCGGTGTCTGATAGCGGAGGCTTACAGATGGTTTGATTGATTTTCAACAAATAATTCATCAGACTATTTTCAACCAATTTTTTTTGATATTGCTTGACCAAATTCCCATTTAGGTAAATTAATTTTGAACCGATTGCTCCAATAATTGACGTACGCCTACCTTCGTACACTTTTTTTCGTCTAAATGAGCTAAGGTCAATTTCGACCATGTCGATTCCTTTGGGAAAATAAACCGGTATATTGGGATCGTCAAATTCTGAATCATCCAATTCTTCACTCAACCTGATGGGAATATCGTACTGTTTGGATTGCTTTGATCCACTTTTTCCCTTAACTGGCAAAAAAGTACATGCAGTGTACATTATTTCTTTTCTTTCTATCCCATTACCAACTACCTTCCCTTTCATATCTGAGATCATTTCATCAATATTCAATGGTGATGGATTTTCATTAATATAAATGGAATAATCGGCAGGTATGATTGTATACCTAGTCAATGATTTTGCCATTGGATCTAATCGACCATCAAAGAACTGGTTGTTTACAAAATCATATTTGAGATTGAAATCTTTGTTATCTCCAATCTGATCAACCCATATGAGGATATGCAATCCCAATTTGCTTAACGATAAACTACAGGATACAATCCAATCATATTTAGAAACAATTTCATTACGATATTCATCAGCTTCTTGTCTGTATTGAAATCCATCCAGATCAAGATACATCAAATTGGTAGGTGAAATTAGGTTACCAAGTTTTTTACTTCCATTAAACCATGCATTGAAACAAACAGCTGGTAATTTCCTTTTCCTGCTATCATAGGCATGATTTCTTCGTCCATCAACGAATTTTGGATTGAACATCAGTTCAGGATCAAGCAATACCTTATGATTCGTCCTAATGGACTGCAACAACTCATATAAATTTACTCGCCTCTCTATATCTGGTTGAAGGATTGATGGGTAATAATCTACTGCAATTGAAAATACATCACTCAATTCTTCCTTCTCATATCTAAGCTTAACTAATTCAAAATCTGTTAATTCATCGACGTTTACATTCATAACATTTATCATATAGCATACAAAATTAGCTGATATATAATAATTGTCAATGATTTTGGAAAAAATAGCAGCACGTATACTATCAAGCAATCTTAATTAAAATCCATACGTACTTAAATAGGGTTTAACATGTACTTTAATATGGGTTTATATGTACCATAACTACCTTTTTTTTCATAAAATAGGCGAATTCAGAAAACGACTAATTTCCTAACCACCTTATTTACTGATATTTTATATTGAAGTGTACGCCCAACACTCAATAATTCACCAGATGCAATCGTTTTTTCTAAAAATACAGACCTTTAGATAGGTTTACTTATTAAAATCCGCTATCTATTTTTCCGTTTGGGAAGCAGCCTACCTTTTCGGATTTCCACTTTTTCGTTAATCCATGGTTCATCCTTCCACCGATTATATAGTGACTGCTGGGCAATACCCAGTTGACTGGAAGAAAAATAGTCATACATAGCTGAGATGCTGCCAAAATAATAATGTTCACCAGTTGCTTTGATCAAAAGATGAATAACTAATCGATGATGTTCGGAATTCGCCATGGCATTACTAATCATTATACAACGAGGTAAATATATAAATTATTTCTACCAGATTGCATGGTAAATATATTCATTATTATTACCTTCAACAATCATTAATAGGTACATCACATGAAAAAAATAGCTTTATATCAGAGAGTATCAACAGTGCATCAGACAGTCGACAATCAAAAAATCAGATTGATTGAATATGCTGAGAGAAATGGATATTCATATGACCTATATGAAGAAATCGAATCTACCAGAAAGACACGACCAGTGAAACAAGCATTACTAGCCAAATTGCGTAAAGGTGAATATGATGCTGTTGTTGTTTACAAGCTGGATCGATGGGCACGATCCAGTACTGAATTAATACTGGATACGAAGGAATTGATCGACAAAGGGGTCGGATTCGTTTCAATTTCCGATAATCTGGATTTCGGAACTGCTGCCGGAAAATTACAATTCCAGATATTGGCTGCATTCGCTGAATTCGAGAGGGAACTGATAAGGGAACGAACGCTTGAAGGTTTAAAGAGGGCAAAGAAACAGGGGAAAACGGTTGGACGACCAAAGGGATCGAAAGATTCCAAGCCTCGACGAAAATCAGGTTACATCATCAGGGAAGCACAAAAACGAAAACAGGCAGATGAAGAAAAAGGCATGCACAAATCGATCGAAAGCTACCTAGATTAAAAAATCCTCCCCCAAACAATGCTTTGGGGTTTTTCATGCCTAAAATCCTACGTAACCTCCCCTGTAATTCACCTACCAAATAACCGTACGTTTTTTACCTTACAACAATTATAATAGAAGCTTCCGTCCATCACTGACATCAAGCACTCATGAATAATTTTTTTCTAGCTCCAATCTTTTTTGAGTTTTAATAGCATCAAATTCGTAATGTACATCAGGATAATAGTCCTTCGGATTCAATTCACCTGAAAATCCATCAGGTATGTTTCTAATAAAGTTATACTTTGTAATCAATTTTCTATTGTCATCCTTTATAGTTAATTCCCATTTTTCCCCTAACGCTGTTAACGAATTGTAAAAAAGCAACGCTTGTTCATGTGTCGTTAATTGTGCCCTCAGCGTTTTTATATAGGAATATTTTCTTTCATAGCTCAACAATTCTGATGGCTGATTATCAATAAATCTAACAACTTGAAACAAGTGCCTAAAATAGTGTCCTAGTCTGGATTGATGTCCATCGTGATCTAGATATTTCCGCCTACCCTTAGCCTTCATTTGATTCTCCTCCTTTCTTATTTCATGCGCCTTGATCATGTTACGTAGCAACATGCCATCCAATTCGATATAGTAGAAGAAGTCATTGGCTACTATTGCCTTAATCTGATTCAATAAGTTTTCAGTCGATTTATTCCCAATTCCGTAAAAGGTAATTAAATAAGCAACTTCAGCACATCTTTTTTTCCAAACCTTCTTGTCTTGTAATCCAGATTTTTCAAAAGTATACCAAAATTCAATCGTTTCAAGTAAGGAATGAAATTCATCATAAATTGCAATGACAACACTTCTGCCATCCTTCCCTTTAGAATGAAACTCATCTACATTTTCACGATGTAACTTGAGCAGCTCAAAAAATCTTGATTCAATATTTTGCAATTCATTCTGCCTACTCTGCTCATTAAAAGACTGTATTATTAAAAGTATGCTTACCAGACTGAATACCGCAGCTAAAATACCCCCTACCAAAGCCCCATAGTTAGCAAATATTGAGGTGTCAATTGGAAGACCTACATCAAGTCTTGTTGTTTTGAAAATGAAAAGAATAAGTGTAATAACAACAAATATCAAACTTATGTAAATTGTCCGTTTTGCTGTTTTCCTATAGTCCATTGTGAATATTCAAAATAAAATAATAATAAAACGTCCAGTGGTCATCTCACCAACCAAAAACGAAATTTAAGCCACCGTTTTGCCCTCTATTGAGATAAGATATTATCTCGTTTAAGGCAAAAATAAAGTTAAATAACAGAGTATTTCATATCGATGCGTTGACGTGCATCAATAAGTTTTTTGGCATACCATTTTAGATTTCTCGTCGGATCGACAAATGGAATCGTTTCACCAAATACATCATAAAACTCACCCTCGAACTCTTGTATTTTTTCGTCAGGGCATAATCCAATAAAAATATCATCAGCATCGAGTTTGAAACTACCCCTAT
>Ga0068714_10007528_pt1 | contig 10504 bp, 11 predicted proteins | sample MTBNYHSulfiMetaG_FD_62988 | JGI IMG/M metagenome (GOLD analysis project Ga0068714, IMG submission 62988) | Enrichment culture microbial communities from rom New York Harbor, USA that are MTBE-degrading - MTBE-NYH (New York Harbor Sulfidogenic)... | ecosystem: Environmental > Aquatic > Marine >...
AAGAGTGACCTTACGCGGGAGAAGTGCGGGCCGATCGATGCTGGTGTCCATGGATATGAGAGTGCCGCAACGCACACGTCTTCAATGGAGACACCTCCGCATGTCATGGACGACTTGATGAATGAATCCGCCAAGACCATTGGTCTTGGCGGAGCATTATGCTTGACAGGGGTGCGGGTATATGAGAGATGTGCGCATGCTCAGCACACCAGAAAGTGGGACTGGAAGCGATTGCCTCCAGTCCCACAAGCGAGGTTAACCTCAGAATGTCAAAGGCGCGTATACCCTAATGTTTCTCCCCAAACGTCAAGGCAGACCCAACCTTGGACGTCAAGCCTCGGGCAGTTGCCGCCTCGCGAAGTTCGTTCCATATGCTGACATGCTCTATCTCGAGCGCCGGGCACACCGCGTCGCAGGTACCGCACAAGGTACAGTTCCAGAGCCCAGAGTTCACCGCCTGGAGAACACGGTCGCCCTCGTCATACGGGTCGTAATAGCGCAGAGCAATAGCGATCATTCCAGCTGGCCCCACATAGTCATCAGGACCGGCGCTCTCCACAGCCGCTCTCACAACAGGGCAGCTAGTCTGGCACACCAAACACCTGGCGCAACGCTCTACGGCATAGAGCATAGCTGCATCATGCGGGTCGATTGGTTCTTGAATGTCCTCCCATGTTGTCTGCTTCGTCCATTGGCGCACCGAAAGAGCGCTTAGCTTGTCGTGCGTTGCAGTTTTGTCGACGACGAGGTCGCGGATTACCGGTTGCCTCTCCAGGGGTTCGACAACATGATCTCCGTCGGTAAGGCCTTTCGTGCAAGCTGTGCAAGCTATACCGTCAAGCATCATGGCGCAACGCCCGCATATCCGTCCGCGGCACGAAAAGTCAAAGGCCAAAGGCTCGCGGCTCTCGTCAATGTAAACAAGCGCCTCCAACAAGGTCATGTACTCTTTGAAAGGAACGTCGTAATCCACGTAGTGAGGTGCCGCGTCCACTGTGGGATCGTATTTCTTCACGGTTATCTTCATGTCTTGTCCAATCCATAGATTGAATGCGCGAGTCCAAACATGCTCTACTGAACGGCAATAGGTGCTATCTCGTATTCAAAGTCTCCATTGTCGTAATTGACAAGGATGTTTGCCATCCAGTTTTCGTCGTCCGTCTCGGGGAAGTCGCTACGGAAGAAGAACATACGCGACTCCTCGCGCATCAAGGAAGCTTGAAGGGTCGCCTCAGACAGTTCGAGCAAGTTGACGTTCTCGATAGCCATGCGCCACTCGGTGTTGTAGCACCTTGTTTTGTTGGTGACCGCCATCTGAGGCATGTCCTCGCTCTTGATTCTCTGGATTTCCGCAAGAGCAGTATTGAGCCTGTCGGCATCCGCGCCAACATGAAACGCGCCGTAAACTGCGTTCTGGATGGCGTGGCGGATCTCGTGCGGTCGCTTGTTTCCTCCGGCGTTGAGAATTCCCTCAAGTCGCATAATCTCTTCTTCGACGGAAGCCCAGTCGGCGCTGCTGTCGTTGTCGTCGTCGATATCAAGCGCATACGATGCAGCAGAATAGCCAGCGTATGGCGGGAGAAAATGGAGGAAGGGACTGACGCCCATCATGTTGCCGAGGCCGCGAACGTTGAAGAGGCCAGGGATCTGCGTCATGGCATTCTCGTCGACAACGGGCGACCCCATGTGCTCGAAGGCCTCAATCCCGATTTCGACCTTGTAACCTGGCGCGGTCACGTCGATGCCGAAGGTGTTTTTCCACATCTCGATGTTGCGGCCGTATGCCCAGCGAAGTTGTTCCGCCGCCCCTGGCTGCGTCAAGTCAACGTATACGCCGTCGTGCTCGCTTCCCCTTCCGTCGAGAATCGCCTGAGCTACTTGCGTGGTGATGGGAAGGTAGTGTCCTTCGCTGTCTGCCCCTAGGAAGTACTTGCCTTGGTTGTCCATTACGTATTGTGTGCTATAAGCATCGGCTCCTATTCCTGCGGCGAAGCTTCCGCCAATGGCGGGAGGGAAGATGGAGACCATGTCGGAGGAGAAGAACTCCGTCCCGATAAGCGAGCACCCATTTCTGAAGGCCGCCATATCGGCATCTCCCGTATTGTCAGGGACGTTGATTGAGATGGCACCAGTGCCGCTCCATCCGAACATCTGGGTAGAACCGCCATCCGCTATGACTGTCGCCTTGGCACGGATCACGCGGTACCTACCCGTAGGAACATGCACGCCGATAGCGCCGGTGCAGATCCCGTCCGAGATGCATAGCCCGGTAATCATCGTGTTGTCGAGAACATCGATATCGGTATGCGTGCCGAGGTACTCTGGCGCATGACGCGAGAAAACACCTTCGACATCGAACTCGCGCTCGTAGAGGCTCCCATCTTCGTTGCGCCTGAGAGAGGAGCTCCCCAAACGGACGAAAGTCAGGGCGAGGTTCCATGGCTCGAGGGAAGTGCCGATCCATTCGTCTATCTTCGCGCTGACTGCCATATTCGAAAAGCCATCAACCCAGTTGCCCCTCCCCTCGATCATTCCGAATTTGTAGACGCCCGCCTCCCAGTTCATGCCCGTTACTCCCGACGCTTTGAACGGGCCCTTGTCCACCACGGTTACCTGGCAGCCCTCCTTGTAGGCCTGAACGGCTGCCAAAGTGCCGCCAATCCCGCAGCCGACAACCAGCACGTCGGTCGAAAAAGTGTCGAATTCGGTTGCTGCACTGCTTGAATTGTCGCTGGTACCGGAAGCGGGCGCCTTCTCCTTCTCGGACGCGCAGCCAGCAGCAACGACGGCTGATGACGCCAGGAAAGATGCGCCTAGAAACGCGCCCGATCCCTTGAGGAAGTTCCTCCGCGAGATCCCAGCAAACCCGACGTCGGCCACTCGCTTATCATGATTTCCCTGTGTAGTATCGCTATTGCCATCCATCTTCTTCCTCTCTTTCCATGAATCGTGTTGACTCTGATGGCTCCTGCTTCTAGTGAATATGGGGCATGGGTATTGCGGCGAAAAGCGAGTCTGTCTTCACCCAGGTGCAAACTGAAGGTTGCGTCAAGAACGGAGCTGCCCAGAATCAATGGCTGCCTCGCGTGGCGTGTCTGTGAACACATAGATCTCGTTCAGGTGAAGCAGGATGTTGTGTGGGGCGCAAAACTTGAGGCAGCTCGCAGGGTCCGAAGGGCATATCGACTGCGTATCCTGTCGACCGGGGCACTCGACTCACGTTGGGCGGACGCAATTGCCTACTGTGGACGCAAGGCAATTCATCGGACATCACGACGGGAGGCAAGAGCTACTTCAAAGAAGGCAAGGGCATACCTCGCCCTCTTGAACTGGTAAGGTTTGCTGGCGAGGGGTCTTGGCATGACGCTGCCAGCAATGTCCTGCGTCTGACGAAGATGAACTGGAACAACGATAGCCTCTATGACTCGTTGCCAGTCACTCTCGGTTTTGCGCATGTGCTCGCGCGAACCATCAAGCGGATGCCCCATCTGTCTGGCAAACCGTATCCGGTCCGAATCTGGTGCACTCAGTGGAAACCGCCCGAAACACTTCACAACGGCCCCAACTTCCCGCTCGTCTTGCGGTTCAGATTGCGGTTCAGATTGCTCTTGCCAGCGCGTGCTTCATCCATTGTCTTCTCCGCCGCTTCGGCGACCGCACTGGAGTGCGTCGCCGAAGCGGCGGCGCGGACCTTCTTGCCATTCGCGAAGGTGTACTGCTTCATCACGGACAGCAACAGCGGACCAAGAGTCGGCACGCGGAAGATCCCGCGAGCCATGTGCTCTTGGATGAACGAGCAATGATCCATGTGGCAACAGCAAGATCAAACCCCGTGCCCTCCGTGAGTGCGGGCGCGACGAACTTGCGTCAGTGCTCAAAGACTCAGCGACTATGGGCGATCGCAGGGGCGCCTGGCTGAATGTCAGACGCCCCTGCGATCGCTGCAAGTGAGATGCGCCGCGGCGGACGCGATCCGCTACAGCACATCTCCAACTAGATGCATGCTAGGCTGTAAGACCGCGCGCGGTTGCGGCTGCGCGCAAATCCTCGTAGATGGCGACATGATTGATCTCCAGAGCGTTACAGACCTTGTCGCAATTGCCGCACATTATGCAGTCCCACAACCCATTTTGAACGGCTTCCAAGACACGATCCGCCTGGTCATATGGGTCGTAAAAGCGAAAGGCCGTGGCCATCATCTGCGCCGGACCTACGTACCTGCTATTGCCGCCGGCCCCATCGTTCACCACGGGACAGCCGGCGTTGCAGACGCCGCAGCGCGCGCAGAATTCCAGGAAATGAACGTGCTCACCCTGAATCGGGTCAACGGGTGCCAGCACGTCTGCCTGGGTCAGTTGGGGGTAACGTATCCGCTTGTAGGCCTTCCCCAGGCGGCCATGCAGCGCACTCTTGTCAACAACCAGGTCCCTTATGACCGGGTGACCGCTAAGCGGTTCAACGGTGTACGAGTCCTCAGCACCAACTGGCGCCACACAGGCAAGGGCGGGCTTGCCGTTGATCATCATCGCGCAGCGACCGCACGCTCTGCCACGACAGCTGTAGTCAAATGCGACGGGCTCGACGTTCTCGTCAATGTACTGAAGAGCTTGCAGCATCGTCATATGTTCTTCGGCGGGCACCGTGTAGTCGACGAACCTCGGTGCCGCGTCTGTTGAAGGATCGTACTTCTCAATCGAAATTCTCATATGCCACTCCTCTAAGCGAAGACTACCGCCTGGTGTATGACTATGCCTCGGTAGCGGGGGACCTGGTTTCCAGCCTCATCGTGCCATCGACTTCTCGGGCAAGGATATTGACCGACCAATTCGTGTCATCCTGCTCGGGGAAGTCCGTCCTTAGGAACTGTCCGCGGCTTCCTTCTCTCATCAGGGCAGACTTGGCCGATGCCTCGGCAATTACCATCAGGCTATGATTCTCGATGGCCTGCTTCCATTCGTTGTTGAACACAAGTGTGCCGTCGGCACAAATCTGCTTGGGCAGGTCCTCGTCTCGGATGCGCTCCAGTTCGCTCACGCACGCCTGCATGTCCTTGCCGTTGCGAATGATGCCCAAGGCTTTGTAGCAGGCCTCTTGAATCTTGCGCCTGACTTGAAGCGGCCTTAGACCGCCCTCGACCGAGCGGGTTCTGAGTTCATGGATTCTGCTGTACTCCCCGGCAATGGTATCCCAGTCTACGTCGACTCCCTTTGCCGTTCTTGCGTACTCGACCGCGTTTCGCGCAGCATAAGGGCCATTCTTCATGGCAATCATCACATTGCCGCCGCCCAGTTCACCGGCGACACCGCCGCCACGAGGCTCAAACAGACCAGAGATCTCGGTCATCAGCTTTTCATCAACCGGCGGAACGGCGCCGTGCTCGTAGTACTCCGGACCGACCTCGATCTTCGAGCCTACAACATCGATGCCAAAGATCTTCTTCCACAGGGCGATGTTCCTCCTGTAGTAGTAATGCGTGAGCACATCCTCGGACGGAATGTCCAGGAAGACTCCACCGTTTGGCCCTCCTTTCCCTTCAGCGATCTTCAAAGCGATTTCTTGGGCGAAACGCGCCCGTTGCCCCTCCATATGTTCGATGTCTGCCATCCAGTAGTCTCCGTCGCTATCGCATACCGTTTTGTAGGTCGATGCGTCAGCACCAATTCCCGACGGAAAAGCTGCGGCAATCGACCGCGGAGCAAGCTGGATGAGATCAAGCGCGAAGAACTCACTGTCCTGGAGTGCGCAGCCGTGTCTATACGCCGCGACATCAACCTCTCCCGTATTGTCGGGACTGTTCAACGTCACCGCCGAAGTACCACCCCATCCATAGATCCAAGAAGAACCACCCGTTGTAGCAAGGGTTGCCTTGGAGCGGAAGACCCTGAATGTACCCGTTGGAATGTGGACGCCCATCGCGCCAAGGCATTGGCCCTCCTGGACGATGAGGTCCGTGATCATGGTCTGATCGAACATGGTGATCCCATGATCGCTCTCGGCATCCATTGCGTGCCTATCGAAGAAGTCAAACATGAGACGGATCGTCGAACCTTCCGTGGGACTGGGCCTGACGACGAAATGCGCGAAGGAACCATCTTCGAGCCTCGGGCCAACGCCGATGCCCTGATTCATCGCGAACGCCTCGAGATTGGTCAGCAGGTCTTGGCTGTTATCCAGAAGCGCCTTCAGGATTTTCGGGTTTGCCAAGGATAAACCGTAGTGGGCGTCTCCGTATGGGTCAGCGGGATCAGTTGTATAGTAGAAGGCACCGCCCCAATTCATGCCGGCCCCGCCACCAAAGCCAAAGGGGCCCTTTTCGATGACGGTGACCTTCGCCCCAAGCTTGTGGGCCTCAATCGCCGCTTGGGTTCCCGCCAAGCCGTTCCCAACGATTAGGATATCCGTGTCGTAGACTTCGTACGTGCCAGACCCAGTTGTCGTGGACACCTCTGAGGATGAGGCCTTACATCCAGCGACGTTCACAATCGAAGTCGCAAGAGCTGCAGACCCAATGATGAGACCAGTTCCCTTGAGGAAATCGCGACGCGAGTACCCAGTGCTGCTGTTGTCAATGTCGCCTTGCATAGCTCCCTCTTCTCCTTGCCCAACCTGCCACGACAGATTCGCGTTGATCCTGCACCCATGCCAGAAACACTGCTCTTCGGACCAGTCCGCGGGCATCACCCATGGAAGGTAATGCCCGCGTCTAAATGGGTAATCTCTGCCTCCTGCGCGAACGTGTCGCCTGTTGGTCTGCACAATGTCATCGAACTTGCTGCAAGGGCTCGCGTCGCCATGACGCGGCCTGCCCTAGCACAGATCGATGCCGCAAGAGACTGTGGACGGTCGGGCTCACCTCGCAGGCCTCCGTGTGCGTCAATGACGGACCATCGGCCCATTTCCATGGTGCGGCGACATGGCGACATGGCTGGCAACGCGGAATCGGCTAGGCGGTCGGTTAGGGCGTATACTTGTCGTCGGCTTTGGCTCTACATGTGTGGAACGGCAGCTCTGCCGTATGAATCCTCTGAATCGGATGCTGCCTGGAAAGTGATCCCATCAGAGTTCAGGGAGCGACGAGAATGCACGCAAGGACAAGTGAAACGGGACGAGTACTCGTCCCCATCGGCGCCTTGGGGGTAGCCGTCTTTCAGTCCTGGTACCTGTGCATCTTCAACAGTCCTTTGCCCCTCGCCTCCGGCTCGTCTCAGAGCAACCTCCTGCTTGTGCTCTCCATCTCTGGGTTGCTCACTCAGATATGCACGTTGCTCTTGTTTTCGATGAAGCCTTCGCTTGTCGAGTACATTGTGGCCTCGCATGTCCTCTTGCCTTCTGCATGCCTCGGCAGCCTTGGCACCGTCTTGGTGTTCTTCGCAGCTTGGCAAGGTGCTCCTCTGCATATCGCGATTCCCGTCGCGGGTGCGGTATTGGTTGCGGTGTCGAAGACCGTGCTCCTGCTAGCTTGGGGCGATGCCTATTCCCGAATGCCCTCCGGCGTGGTCAGCACGGCGGCCGCCACATTTTGCGCACTGGCCGCCCTGTTCTACCTCCTGTTGACGTATTCATCCAATTCGCTGTCCTACCTCACGATCGTCCCGCTTCCGATTCTGTCGTTCATGATTCTCAGTATGTACCGCAAGCACGCTACCGGCATCGTCCCTCGTGTCGAGAGGTCCAATACCCGGTATTCTCCTGAACTGAGTCTGTTTCTCTATTTCTCCATCTTCGCAGTGGCGCTCGGCTATATGAATGGACTCGGGGTTTACCTAGAGAAGGCCAGCGGGAGTATGGCGTTGCAGTTGCTGTTCTCCATGTTCATTCTCTTCGGTCTTCTCCTGCCCTATTCACGATCAGAATTCAACTTGTCGCTCGGTGCCGCGGTTCTCCTGATCGGGGGCTTGGGAGCGCTTTCCCTCGGCTATGCAGTTGGCGTGACATCCATAGGCGCTGGCTGGATTTGTTTCGAGGTGCTTGCGTGGAGCGCAATGACCAGAGCCGTACAGACAAGACGAGTATCCCCCTCGGTGGTCATGAGCAGATGTTGGCTCGTCTTCGAAACCGGAATGTTGGTGGGGCTGCTCATCGGAGTCGCGGTCGACCGCTCATTCGGACCAGCTTCTTCTCCTGGGATTGCCATATCTATGGGTCTTGCATTCATTGCTGTTGCTTGCATGCTGGCTGCGGTCAAACGACCCTTCGCGGACACAAGTGCCACGGACGAGACACCGTTGATTGCCGATGGTGACCTCTACTACCGGCAGTGCATGATTGTTGCCGAGAGATACTCGCTGACTCCCCGAGAGAGAGAGGTGCTGGTACTCATATCCCACGGCAGGGACATCGGATTCATAGAGAAAGCATTGCACGTCTCCCGGAACACAGCGAAAGCTCATATCAAGCATATCTACCAGCGAGTCGGCGTCAATGACAAGCAGTCTCTGTTGGACGTCATCGCTTCAACAGACCCCGGGGCGGCGGCGTAGGCGGGGCATATACTGGCGGACGTGGCGTTCACGAGCACGTGCGTACTCAACGAAGTGGGGATCGACCCGATCACGATAGCGAATCAGCTCTGTGGCGCGCCCGGCAAGACTGCCTTGCGTCACCCTGCAATATGGGCCGGAAGTAGCAGCGACTATGATGCTAATGTTGATCCGGTTTCATGGACACCCGACGATCAGGACGGAAGAGCCCCCGGAGAGCATGTCCGCATGCCTGCCACCGGCCTGCCCCATTCGCCCGAGAATCCGCACTGAGCCTGTGTGCCTTGCAGAGACCGTTGTGGTGGAGCTTTCCAGCGCGCCTGAGCGTGGGCCTTCCGTCCTCGTCGACACGCGCGCGCCGCACCCGTGTCCCTCTCGGAACGTCCAGCTGCGGCCGCGCCATGGTCCGTGCCTCGAACGCGGCTCTCGGAGTCATGCGTCCTTTGGCGCGGTGTGTTCGATAGCCCAAGAGACGATATGACAGGAACTGAGGCCTCTCTTCATGAAGCATAACCACATCTGTGGAACGTGGGTTGAGGCACAATCGGTTCGTGAGAACACCGGTGCGTGCCCATACCACATGCATGGGGAGGTCTCGGCCATGGTCTATCGTACCAGCGTAGGGCTACGTACACGCCCCGCGTTGCCAGGAATGCCGTCCAGACACATTCGTTGCCTCGTGAGAATACCATCGAAAGGCAAGCCTCCTTCCCGTGGGGTTCTCACTGGATACGGGGGGGCGCGGCGGCGTCTCTATCGATGGCGGAGAAACAGGCGGCAACGAAACAGGTCCATGAACGGTGTGTGCTTGAGCAAGAAGGAGAGGGGCGCCACCAGGCAATTTCTGCCTGTTCGCCAGCTACAACCGGGCCTATGCGGAAGGCTCCTCAAAGCGGCACCTTCACCCATCCGGAAGCGCGGGGCCCGCCACGCGCAAACGACCCAGAGTCTATGACGCCGATGCGCTTTCCCTGATCAAGAAGATCTGGGCCCTGCTCGACAGGTGTTGAGGGACGCGGCTGGCGGCTGTCATGCCTCAGACAATCACCGCCATGGGGCGCCTCGGTGAGCTCATGATCTCCGCCGGAGTAAAGGCCAAGCTGCTTGCGATCTCAGCGGCCGCGATCGACGGCCTGCTTGCCGCAGAGCGGGCCGCGCTCACGTTCACGGGCAGTTCCGGAACGAAGCCGGGCATGCTTCTCAAGCGCTAGATCCCCATAGAGACGTTCGCGGACTGGGACGGGAGCAAGCCTGGTTTCGTCGAGATTGACCTCGTGGGCCACGATGGAGGCGCTCCGCGCGGAGAGTGCTGCCAGACGCTCGACCTGATCGATGTGGCGGCGGAATGGACTGAGAGAAGGGCCGTGAGGAACAAAGCGCAGGTGCATGTGTTCGCCGCCCTCCAGGAGATCATCTCCTCGTTTCCCTTCCCCATCATTGGGATTGACTCAGACATGGGTCCTCCTTCAAGGCAGTCCGCCTCGTGAAGTTCATCGATGGCGTCCCCGAGATGCACCACGTCCGCACGCGCCACGACATGGTGCAGAGACCACGGTGTTGTCGAACGGTTCAACTCGACTTTCAGGTACGAGCATCTCTACCGCCATCCCTCGCTGACCGGACACTGATACACTGGCGGCCCTTGGAGGCCGCCCCCGCTCTCAGAGCATCTTGTACGCTCCAATCGTCGCTCGCGGCAAGATCATAGGAGGCACCCAACTCGAGCACTATGTCAATGACCGCGTGTTCAGCAAATGCGATCTTGAGATGCTGAGCAACTTGGCTGCCGATCCTCTCGCCGTGGCTCTTGACAACGCTAGCTTGGTCGGCGCGCTGTATACCAAGGAGCCAGAGCTTCACGAACTGCTCGCTCACATCATTGCCGCTCAGGAGCGAGAGCGGGCGGCACGCGACCTGCATGATATCGTGAGTCAAACCGCATCCGAACTGCTGGGGATGTTTGAGAGCCGGGAGAATACCACCGGCGGCGTGTCGAAGACACGAGGGCCGACGTTTGGGCTTCA
>Ga0068714_10007531_pt1 | contig 10503 bp, 7 predicted proteins | sample MTBNYHSulfiMetaG_FD_62988 | JGI IMG/M metagenome (GOLD analysis project Ga0068714, IMG submission 62988) | Enrichment culture microbial communities from rom New York Harbor, USA that are MTBE-degrading - MTBE-NYH (New York Harbor Sulfidogenic)... | ecosystem: Environmental > Aquatic > Marine >...
CGGCAAACCGTTCATCCCCGAGGAGCAGCTTGCCCACGTCCGAAAGAAGTTCGACCTTCCCAAGAAACTGCTCCAGACCTGTCCTTCCTGCGGCGGCCCAAAGGTCTGACGGGTCTCTCCTGCGGAGGCGGCCCCTGGGCGCGGGCCCGCGCCACGCGGGGCCGTGGCCACGGTGTGGGAACCCCTCGGCCTTTCCTCGGACCGTGGGAACACGCGGGGTACCGGCCGAGCCCCCTCCCACGGTACCCTTGCCTTGGATTACCCCGGTGGAGGCGTTCGCCCACGTCCTCCGTCCCATCGGAGCCTCCGCATCGGTCAAAGGGGGTCCACCCTTTTCCCGTCTCCCCATCCTGTGAGATAATGCAACGCATGTGCATCCGACTCCGCAGAGCAAGGGGGTTCCACGGCTTCGGCATGGTGTTGCTTCTGCACGGGCTTCTCACCCTGGGGTGCGCCTCCGAGCCAGAGACTCCCGAAGCGCGTCCAGGAAGCGAAAGCACACCCCGGGCCGAGCCGTCGCTCAGCGTTTCGGCGGCCTCCTCCCTGCCGGGTTCTGAGGGACCGACGACCCGGGCCCCGGGAAGCGAACCGGGTCCGCCGGACCCGGTCCCCGAGAATTCCCGGGCCGAGCCGGCCGCAGGGGGTGAGCCCGGCACGCCGGACCGTGGCGCGGACGGCCCTCTGCCCGAGCCGGCCGAAGGAGGGGGGGAGACGGCGGCGAAGGTGTCGGGGCAGGACGTGCCGCTGCAGGCGTCCGGCGGGGGGGAGGGGGCCGTCCAGCCGGAGAGGTTCGTGGCACCGAACGCTCCGGAGGGGCCTTTGGGCGCCGGCGGGAAAGCCGAGGCCGCCAACGAAAGCGCCGAACTCGGGGCCGCCCGGGCCTACGAGGATGCCCGGCGGGTGGACACCATCGAAGGGTTCGAACGGTTTCTCGAACGGTACCCGGACTCGGCGAACGAACAGGCGGCGGCCGAGCGCCTGGAAGCCCTTTGCTTCGAACAGGCCCAACGGGCCGGTACTCTGGAAGCGTACAAGCAGTTCCTCTACCGGTTTCCGCTCTCCCGCCGGACGGACGCTGTCCTGGCCGCGGTGGATCCCGTCTGTTCCTTGCGCGGCCAGGGCGCCGCCACGGTCTCGGCCTGCCGGGAACTGCTCGGGCTGCTGCCCTATTCGGAGCGCAAGGCGCAACTGCTGGCCTGGGTTCACGGGGCCGAGGAAAACCTGAAAGCGGAGCGGGTCGGATACGAGAAGCACCTGACCGCACCCAGCGAGTACGCCGGTGTTTGCCGGCGGGTTCCCCTCCAGGATGCGGGGCGCGGGGAGACCCGGGTCTCGAACGTCTCCATCGACGCGATCTGGTCGGAGGTGGAGGCCTACCACCGAAAGCACCGCATCGACCACCCCGCGGCCAACCCGCGCCTGGAGAGGCTCCACCATTTCTTCCTGACCTATGATCTGGTGAGCCGCCTGCGTTTTCACCGGGGGGTGGACGCCTTCCCGGGTCATCATGGGATTCCGGAGATCGGCACGCACATCGTGGAACAGAGGTGGTTCGAGGAATACCTGGCCAAGGTCACGGCGAACCCGAAGTACAACTACAAGGAGAGCTATCCCGTCCGTGTGATCCTGGCCATCCACACGGCCGCCCACTTCTTCCAGTTGCCGTTTCCCACGCTCTTCTGCCTGCTCTTTCAGGAGTCCAAGTTCGACTTCACCGTGACGAGCGGGGTGGGCGCCGTGGGGTTGGGGCAGTTGACGCCCATCGGCGTGCAGCAGATCGAGAAGCTCCGAGACAAGACGGACTACGAAGAGCGGCTCCAGGCGGCTACCGCACACCTGGGGAGGGTCTACCGGGACGAGGGGATCCACCGGATCCTGGACCGGCTGGGATTCGAGCATTCGTTGCCCGCCCTTGCGCCCCGGTTTCCCGAAACCGTGGGGAACACCTTCCCCAAGGCCATCAACGCGGAGTTCGTGAAGGAGGTGGCGGAGATCCTCCAACGCAAAGGGCTCCCCTACGGCTCGGACCTCTCGTTGGTCAGATCCAACTGCAGGCTGCTCTCCAGGGGAATCATGCCGCCCGACCGGTTGGCCGACATCCAAGGGGTCTATCACGAGGTGATGGAGCGAAGGTTCGGGCGGGAACTGGGCAACATCTACAATCCGGAGACGAACATCTTCTACTCCGCGCTGCTGCTGCGGTACTACATGAAATACCGGTGGTGCATCTCCGGGCACGAACTGGAACTCAGGCCGCTGGTGCGGTCCATGGCGGCGGTGGTTTCGTACAACCAGGGGCAGACCGGTGTTCGAAGGTACCTGGAGCGGGTGCAGCAGGAGTTTCCCGGCCTGGACCTGAACGAGGCGACGCTGGAGCAATGCCGCACCCTGTTCACCAAGGAGAGGCTGGCGGTCCACCACCCCGGAAAGAAGGGGACCGTGGAGGAAGTCTACCGGCACGCCACCTCCATCGGAACCTGTTCCTGCCGCCCTCCGGAAACGAACGGCTGACCCACACGGCAGCGACCCCTCGGCTTCCCCTGTCAGTGGGCGCCTGCCGCCGGACGGGCGGCGGCCAGTTCCTGCAGCCGGACGACCATGATCCTGGACAGATTCTGAAACAGCTGGGCGGCCAGGTGCGGGGCGTGCCGCTTGACCCGGTCGATGGTGTGGCCGTCGTAGGTGATGTAGGTGAGCGGCTCCTCGGCACGGACGCTTGCCGTCCTCTTGACGGACGTCATCAGGGCGATCTCTCCGATCACGGTTCCGGGGCCGGCGCTGTGGATCAGAACCTCCTCCCCTGAGTCGGGGTTCGTTACGAAGATCCGGGCGCGGCCTTCCAGCAGGAGGAACATCTCGTCTCCCTGCGCCCCCTCCTGGAGAATCACCTCGCCGGCCCCTGCCTCGCAGAGCCTTCCCATGAGCACCAGCTTCTTGATCTGCGACGGCTTCATGCCCCGGAAGATGTCCACCTGCTCCAGGACCTCCTTCTGGAGCGAGGTCTGCACGGTGTCCCACAGCGTGATGATCTGGGTGCCGGACAAGAGAACCGGTGTCAGCAGCAGGTCCGCCAGGACGGCCAGCACCATCACCGCAGCGGACAGCAGGCCGAAGTGGGCGATGGGCGAGAAGCTCGACAGGCCCAGCACGCCGAACCCGAGCGCCAGACCGAGCGACGTCACGACGACCGGCCGGATCTCGGCGCGGATACAGGCCGCCAGGGCCTCGTCGGCCCGGTTCAGCCGCCGGACTTCCTGGTTGTACCGGAAGAACATGTGGATCGTGTTGTCCACGGCGATGCCGATGGATATGGCGGCCACCATGGCCGTCCCCACGTTGAGGGGGATGCCGAACAACCCCATGATCCCGAAGACCAGGACGATGGGGAACAGGTTCGGGACCAGGGCCAGCAACCCCACCCGGATGTTGAGAAACAGGAAGCTCACGATTGCCAGGATCGCGGCCAGGATGATGGAGATCGACTGCACCTGGCCCAGGGTCATGGACAGGGCGGCCTGGTTCATGAGCACCGACCGGCCCGTCACGCGGGTCAGCAGGTGCGGGTCCACCTCCCGTGCGATGAAGGCCTCCAGGTCCTTCAGGGCTTGGAGGAAGTGGCGGCTGGAGGACATCCTGTGCGTCACCGTGATCCCGGCTTCGGAAAGGTCGCGCGCGGCATACCGGGACGGCCAGTCCGCCTGAAGAATCCGAACGTACTCCGTCACGGTCTCCTCGTCATCGGGCACCCGGTGAAAGGCCGGGTTCCCCCCGTTGGCGATGCTGTGGAGGTAGGCTAGGTAGTCGGCCAAGGAGAGGGAGGTATCGAACCTCCCGGACTTGGCGATGTACCTCTGCAGCTTCTCGATCTCCTTCAGGTTCTCCGGACGCAGGAACGCGCCAGGAAAACCGCCGGAAAGCCGCAGCTGAAACACCTGGGACCCGGACATCCGTTCGTGGAGGGTGCGGCTGCGGCGGACGAGTTCACTGGATTCCTTGAAGTACCCCAGGGGGTCGTTGTCCACCTCCACCCGCAGGGCCAACAGGCCGGCGGCAAGCGATGCGAGGAGCATCCCCCCCAGGATCTCCCTCCTGCGCCGTCGGGTCACCGCCACGATCCCGTCGGCGAGCCGGCGGAAGAACCGGTCCAGCCCGTCCGTGATCCCCGGGGGGCGGGCCCTCCTTGAAAACGGGCGAACCCCCCGGAGGAACAACGGGGCGATGAGGCACGTGAGCAGCGGGTTCGCGATGAGTCCGAAAGAGGCCACTGCGCCGAACTGGCGGAGCAGGGTGATGGGGTTGACGGTGGTGGCGGCAAACCCGAGAAAGGTGGTTAGGGCGGTCAAGGTAATCGCCGTGCCGGTCTTCTCCACGGCGCGGGCCACGGCTGGCCGGCCCGGGGCCTCCCGTTGCGCTGCCCGGCGGTATTCCCACAGGATGTGGACATCCTCGGTGGAGCCCACGACGAAGAGCAGGGCGGGCACGATGGTGGTCAGGATGTTGATCGGGATTCCCAAAAACCCCATGTAGCCCGCGGTCCAGAGGATGCTGAGCGCACCGGTGATCAGGGGCAGCAGGATCCCCACGGCCGATCGCAGAAGCAGCCCGAACGTGAGCAGGAGTACACCTACGGAGAGCGGGACGAGCCGGGCCATGTCCGTCATCATGCCCTGAGACAGCATGCGGTTGGCGTAGGGGACGCCCAACTGGAACAGCTCCTGAAACGAGCCGGCCCGGGGGGCCACGACCTCGTCGACCTTCCGGGAGAACGCCCGGTCAAAGTCGGGCGTGGACGGCTCCGCGTCCAGATACAGGTTCACCACCGTAGCCGTCCCGTCGGGAGACACCAGGTTGTTCACCAGGATCGGGTTGTGCAGGGCCGCATGCCGGATGCGGTAGGCATCCTCCCGGGTTTGCGGCAGCCAGTCCACCACCGGAGAGACTTCGATCATCCCTTCCGGGCCGGGATCCAGCCGCAGCACCGAAAACAGACTTTCGACGCGGTCCACCTCCGGGAGTTCCCCCAACCGGAGGACCATCTCGTGGAGCGCCTCCAGCTTCCCGGGCGAGAACAGGTCCCGGTCGCGAACGAAAACCACACTCACGCAGTCCGTTCCCAGGGACGCCACGGTACGGCGGTAATATCGGTGATCCTCTCCCCCTTCGATCACCATGCCTCGCATCGAAGGGTCCCACTGGATGCGCAACGCGCCCGCAAGGGCCAGGACGGTCCCCAGCAGAACCAGCGACAGGCTGAGAACCGGATGGGCCGCGCTCCATTGCATCAGTCGTTTCATGGGGTCGCTCCGCACCACGAGAAGGGCGGTTCCGTACAGGGCAGGGGCCTGGAACGCGTCGATGATGCCTCAACCGGTCTTCGTACACAAGCGGACAGGTCCGCAGAAGGGTTTCCTTCCGGGGAGCGTGGGGCTCCCGCTGGCGTACGCGCCGGGGCCCGATTCATGATCTTCGCCTTCAGGGAACGGTTCCCCGGGGGGACCCGTTCGCGGCACGCGGCGCTTCCGGCAGAGCGGTTTTGGAGGGGCTCGCTCCCGGGCGTTCTCTGTGACGGTCATGAACAGGGGAAAACGCCGGGCAGCGCGGAGGCCGCGGACAAGGGGACGAGGGGCCGGCTGGGGGAGAGGCCTCAGGCGGTCTTCATGGCCAAGATGCCGTGGATCACGGTGCGCACGAGGATGGCCACGTCCAGGAGGATGGAGAAGTTTTCCAGGTAGTACAGGTCGTAGTCGATGTTCTCGTGGATCTCCATCTGGCGATCCGCGCTGATCTGCCAGAGCCCGGTGATCCCGGGTTTGACGCTGAGCCGCTCCCGGTGCAACGCATTGTACTGCGCCACGATGAACGGCATTTCCGGCCTGGGCCCCACGAGGCTCATCTCTCCCTTGAGAACGTTCAGGAACTGGGGCAGTTCGTCCATGCTGGTCTTGCGCAGGAACCTGCCCACCGGGGTGATCCTCGGGTCACTGGATTCCTTGGGGCAGAAGGAATACTTGGGCGCCTCCACATACATGGTGCGGAATTTGTAGATGGTGAACTCCTTGCCCTTTCTTCCCACCCTGCGCTGCTTGAAGATGACCGGCCCGGGCGAGTCCTGCTTGATGAGGATCGCGATGGCGACAAAAACGGGCAGGAAAAACAGGCACACGAGCAGGGAGAAGACGATATCCATGATGCGCTTGACGAACAGGTCGAACTTGCGAATGGGCGTGACCTTTTCCCCGATCAGCGGGATCCCGCCGATGGCCTGCAGGGACAGGTTCTCAATGAAGTAGCCGTAAAGCTGAGGGATGATCTTGAACTGGATGCCCAGCTCCCTGCATTTCGTGGTCAGGGCCAGAATCTCGTCGGAGGACATTCCCTTCTGGGCGATGAACAGGTCGTCCACCCGGTGCGTCTCCACGAGCTGCTCCAGGTCCCGGGACGTGCCCAGGATCCTGGGCGGGGCCCGTCCCGTCCCGTCCATCCGTTCGAGTTCCTCCTTGAAAGCGTCGGTGTCGGTGTCCACGAACCCCACGGCCTGATACCCCAGCTTGGGAAAGGCGATGATGTTCTTGTAAAGCTTTCTCCCGATCTCCCCGGCGCCGTAAATCAGCACGCGGCGGATGTTCAAGCCCCGGATGTGGAGCGCTTGCTGGACCTTGTAGAAGATCATCTTCTCCACAATCATGAAGAAGAGGATCAGTGTCAGCCACACGGTGATCAGGGCGCGTGAAAAGGGGATGCGGAAATAGAAGGATACGGTGAACACGAAAACGGCCAGCAGCAGGACGGAACGGAACAGCTTGCGGATCTCGTCCACGTTGAGCAGGCTGGGGGTCTTGCGGTACAGGCCCATGCTGGCGAACACGGAGATCATGATCCCGCAGGCCGCGGCCACGGGCACGAACCCGGCCGGGGTCATGGGTTCCATGGGAGGGCTCTGCAGAAGGCGTGTGCCGGCGACTTGGTAGAGCCCCCGGGTCAGCAGGAAGGAGACGAAGATGGTGCCGAAGTCGATGAACACCTCCACCAGGGTGACCAGTTGGTAGTAGTGACGGCGCCAGAACCCCTCCTTCAACTCGTCGGGATGGTATCGTTCGATGCTTCGGTTGGTCGTTTCCCGTTCGGCTACGGCCTCCTCGTTCGTCTCGATCATGGTGTCCCTGTCCTTGGCGGTGGGAAGGATTCTGGTTGGGCGACCCGGGGACGATTTGTATCCTTCACAAAAACCATTTTAGAACATTGCAACGGATTTGCAACCAAATCCACCCCCGCTCCCGCGGGCCAACCCGGGGTCCGAGGTACAGGATCTTCGGAAAAGCGCCGTTGCGGCGGGCAGATGCGCTAGTCCCCGTACCCTCGAGGGTGATCCCGGTGCCAGTCCCAGGCGCTCTGCACGATGTCCCGGATATCCGGAAGGCTTGGGCGCCAACCCAACTGCCGGCGGATCTTCTCTGCGGAACCCACGAGCGAGGGCGGGTCGCCCGGGCGCCTCGCCTCCGCCTTCACGGGCAGCCGGTGCCCCGTGATCTCCCGGGCGGTTTCGATGACCTGCATGACCGAGTACCCTTCCCCGTTGCCCAGGTTGAACTCGCTGCTTCCCTCCTGGTGCATGGCCAGCAGGTGCGCGCGGCAGAGGTCCTCGATGTGGATGTAGTCCCGGATGCAGGTGCCGTCCGGGGTGGGGTAGTCGGTGCCGAAGACCGAGACGGCTTCCCGCTGGCCCATGGCCACCTTCAGCACGTTGGGGATCAGGTGGGTCTCCGGGTCGTGGTCCTCGCCCAGGGTCCGGGTGGCCCCGGCCGCATTGAAATAGCGCAGGGCCGTGTATTGGAGCCCGTGAAGTTTCTCGTACCAGCGCAGGGCCTTCTCGAACATCAGTTTGCTCTCCCCGTAGGGGTTGGTAGGCGCCTGGCGGTTCTCCTCGGTGATGGGGAGGCTCTCGGGTTCGCCGAACGTGGCGCAGGTGGAGGAGAACACGATCCTGTGGGTCTTCACCTCCACGAGGGCGTCCAGCAGGTTCAGGCCCGCTGAGAAGTTGTTGCGGAAGTAGCGGGAGGGGTGTTCCATGGATTCCCCCACCAGCGCGTAAGCGGAGAAGTGCATGGCCACCGAAGGCTCCGTTTCCCGGCAGACCTGCACCACCCGGTCCCGGTCTTTGAGGTCCCCTTGGAAGAACACAGCCCGCGGGTCCACGGCCTTTCGGTGCCCCCGTTCCAGGGAGTCGAAGACCGTCACGTCGTAGCCTTCCTCCAAGAGCATGGCCACCATCACGCTGCCGATGTACCCCGCCCCGCCCACGACCAGAACCTTTTCAGACATCTTCGTGCCCCCGTTCTTCCGTTTCCCTGTCCGCAAACGTCACCGTTTCCCGATCCGCGTCCGCCTCCACCACCGTGCCGGTTCGGATCCGTTGGATATCCACCCGGTCCAGGCAGGGAATCTCGGAGATGATGGCTCCCACCGCCACGATGGTCTCGCACGCGCGGGTGAGGATGGCGGCCGGCGCCTTTCCGTTCTTCTTGAGCCGGTAGAGGGTGTAGGAACCCACCGTGGAGCCCTTGCCCCGTGGGAACGCCAGCACCTTTCCGGCCACGCACAGGCCCTGGAGCGGATGCCCCTCTTCCATCACCACGCCCGTGTCCGGGTCCACTCCCCCGAAGAAAGAGATCGCTTCTTCGGAAACCAGGGCTTCGGCCCGGGCCTTCCCGCCGAAGATCTTTCTGCCCGTCAGACTGCCCATCCGCTCCCCCCCCGCCGGATTACCCGCCCGCGGCCATGGCGAGACATTCCTCCAGGGTCCGGAAGACCACCTGGAACCCGTTCTTGGCTCTTCCGTAGTAGACGGCCTTGGCGGAATTGGTGGCCAGCCCCCGAAACCGGCCCTTGAGCGGGGCCACCACCATGCAGGTGTCGCACGCCAGCCGAGCACCCGCCTTCTCGATGATCTCGGTGTACCCCATCAGATCCGCGGTCTTCTTGAGGGGCCTGGCCAGGTGAATCCAGGTCTCCATGGCCACGGTCTTCCCTTGGAGGTACCGGGCGATGCGCCCCAGTTCCGACAGGGAGGCGTGCGGGCAGCCGATGGACACGAAATCGACCTCCACGGCGTCGTTCAGGTCGCCGACGGCTTGGCGAATCTCCTCCCGCGTGACCCGGATCGATTTTTGCGGAGGCATCACCCGGTCCGGCGTGACCCCTTCCATGTGGAACAAGGCCGTACCCCCGAAAGTGGCCAGGCTCGCGCACAGGGCTTTCAGGGAGTCCAGATCCGGGGTGTCGATTCCCGTGAAGTATGGAATCTCCCCGCCCACCGTCTTGCCCACCACGCACCCCAGGGCCCCGAACTCCGTCTCGTCCCTCAGCCGTTCGGTCACGCGGATCCCCACGCGGGGTTCCCGGTTCCCGGCCAGGTGCAGGCCGTACGCGGGCGTCTTGCCGGTCAGGGCCGCGGCCAGGGCCGAGGGCCCGCCTTCCCGGTTGGTCCGGGCCCCGATCACCGAGTTGGCGAAGCACACGGCGCTGGACTCCGCCCAGGCGATGTGCTGGCCGTACCGGGGGAGGTTCCCCACAAAGTAGGGGGTGCAGGTGCAGGTGGGGAGGATGCCCATCCCGGCGAACAGGTCGATGACGCGCTTCTGCTTCTGCGCAAAATCCCGTGCGATTCCCAGGGCCTCCCAGTTTTCCACGTCCATGCCCGCGGGGTTCAGGGTGGTCAGGGCCCTGGCCCTTCCGTCCCGGGCCATCTCCTCCAGGAACTCCAGGCCGGCGTCGCCCAGGTTGTCGTAGCTCACACCCGCCACCTGCACGGAAGAGACGTCCAGGAGCCTTTCGGCGCCGTAGATCTCTCCCAGGGCCACCAGGATCTCCATGCTCTTCTTGGCGGCCAAGCCGGCGCCGCCGCGGAGCATCTCCTCTTCATCCCGTGCGAGTTCCATGCGAACGAAGAATCCCATCGTGGATTGTGCGGGTTGTGTCAGGGCCGGCCGTCCGGCGCGAACTTTTTCATGTCGACCCGGGGAAAGACCGCTCTTTCGAACCTCGCCGCCGGTCCGCCTGCGGGCCGGGTCAGGTCGAACCCCATCTTGCAGGTCATCTTGGTGTCCGGGTCCCGGCTGGGGTCCAGGCTGCTCCCCGGCTCCCGGCCCCGGATCAGCAGGTTCCGGTCCCCCTGGAACCGGGTGGCCATGGCCCATTCCACGCTGAGCGGGTCGTAGATGTCTATGTCCTCATCCACCACGAAACAGTGCTTCAAGGACCCGTGGCCGCGGAAGGCGGCCTCCAGGGCCCTGCGTCCGTCCTCCTCGCCGGTCTTGCGGATCTTCACGACCGCGTGCAGCCAGGAGCACCCGCCCGGATTGATGTTCACGTCCAGGCACGCCACGCCGGCGCGGGTCACCTCCCGGAAGATGGTGGGCTCCCGGGGCATGCCCATGAGCATCTTGTGTTCCAGAGCCCCGGGAAGCAGGGCCTGCCAGACAGGGTCCCGGCGCGCGGTGATCTTGC
>Ga0068714_10007534_pt1 | contig 10500 bp, 8 predicted proteins | sample MTBNYHSulfiMetaG_FD_62988 | JGI IMG/M metagenome (GOLD analysis project Ga0068714, IMG submission 62988) | Enrichment culture microbial communities from rom New York Harbor, USA that are MTBE-degrading - MTBE-NYH (New York Harbor Sulfidogenic)... | ecosystem: Environmental > Aquatic > Marine >...
AAGAAGGCCCCACCCATACGAAGGCTCGCACCGGAAATCGGGCAACACAACGAAGAAATTCTCCTGGAAATGGGGTACACCTGGGAGGACATCACGAAATTGAAGGATAGCGGGGTCATCCCCTAGTACGCCTGTTCAATGACCCACCCTTCCAGCCGACCTTGAACCACACTTGACCCCGTGGGGCGCCGCAACTCTTTCCACCCTTCAGCCTCACTTTTTGCTCCAGCCTTTTGAACACTTCGATGTTCTTGGACATTCCCCCACTAATCGCAAAATCACTTCCCAGCTTCCCGCCTCCGATAAGTGGCTTGCCGAAGGTCACGTCTTCAGCGTGATTGAACTGAGTATCCAGAGGTTTGCCCGCCTTAGGCATGGTTTACCCGCAGGGCCTCCCCGCCGGATTTTTCAAATGGGGAGGCGAGTTAAGGGGAGAAGTATAACCTTTTTTCAGGCAACGGTCATTCTTTGCCCAAAATATGGCCCCAGATCTGCCTTCCCCACCGCTGAAGGTCCTCCCCTCATCACTCCGATTTCCAGGTAAATTGGAGGACGACCACATGAGCGTCCACTATACCCTTGAAACACAACGTGAAATCCCCCCATACTCCGGCCCCAAAAAAGCGAGATCTTATTCTCTTCCCATTCACTGTTCGGATCGCTCAGACTGCCGACCCGGGTGATCCAGGAAGGAGGATACAAGATACGCACGCTGGGCAGGAATTCACGCCATTTTTTCTGGGCCTTTGGGAGGGTACCCATTGTCTTGCCGACTCGTTCAGGATGGAAACCGTTCACAACCACGGGGAAAAAACACAAAACGGCGGAAGACATGAGCCATCAGAAAGTCAGGTACCGGAATTCCCTCCTCCCGTCTGATTCGGTCAGAGTCTGCGCCTCTTTTGGAGGGCCTCCATCGGTGAAAAAAAGCGCGGTGTGTGAAGACTGAACGGTTCCTTCCCGTTCGGGGCTACCCTGCCAGCCTTGACACAGAAAACCCATACCCGTATAGATGACCCCCCTCGGACTTTCTTCTGAGTCCTCGCTCCAGAGCCTGGTGAAAGTTTTTAATCGTTCACGGTTCACCTACTATCTGCCACCGCCGATAATCACATCCAACCCGCATGCCCGGAGTATTGCCGCCGCCCTTTTCACATCTTCCTCCGTAAGAGGCGTAATCGTCTTGAAAATGCCCTCATGGGGGAGCCCCAGCTCTTTGCGCTTCGCTTCCCCCAGTTGATGATAAGGAAGGAGATGAAGTTCACGGGGTTCAAGGGCCTTCAGCCTTTTCCCTAACGCTTTGAGATAATTCGGGTCGTCATTCACTCCAGGAATCAACGGTACACGAGGCGTCCAGGCAACCCCGTCTCTGTCCAGATATGCAAGGTTCGACAGAATCAATTCATTTCCGCAACCGGTGTAGAGTTTATGCATCCGGGTATCTAGGTGCTTGATATCAAATAGAATCAACTCAGCCTTTGATACCAGTCTGTTGAAACGCTTCCGCCCCATATTTCCATTTGTCTCAACAACCCTATGTATCTGTCGCCGACCCGATTCATCCAGAAGCGCCTCCAGGTACTCAAACTGCACGCTGGGTTCTCCTCCCGAAAATGTCACGCCGCCTCCTGAGTTTTCATAGAAGAGCCGATCCTCCGAAACGATATCCAGCACATCATCCACCGTCATTTGCTGCCCGATTTGGCGCAAGGCCTTTGTAGGGCAGACCTTCACGCAAACCATGCACATCCGGCACGCCTCTCGATTCAACGTGGGCAGGGCAGGCAACGAGCTGATCGCTTCATAAGGACAGGCCTCCATGCACGCGCCGCAATGGATACAGCGCTCTTCCGAATAGGAGATCTCTGGCCTCGTGGAGATGGATTCAGGATTCTGGCACCACGCGCAACTTAGATTGCAGCCCTTGAGAAAAACGACCGTCCGTATTCCCGGTCCGTCGTGAATGCAAAACCTCTGTATATCAAAGATGAGACCTTCTTTTCTTCCCATCCTCTTCCCGTATTCGAGAGCCTACCGGGTACGCCTCTCCTTCACTGTAAAGTCTCCCAATGCGTCGGATATTTCTTGGCCTGTCTCAATCATGAGCGGCGCATATTTCTCAATGAACTTATCCATCGATATCAGGCCCCTGGCAACGACCAGATTGATGGCACCGATGACGCCTTCAGGACCGAAAATGGGCACGGCTAAGGCGCTGATATCCTCTGCGTATTCTCCGTCATGTGTTGCATATCCGCTTCGTCTGACCTCTTCCAATATTCGAAACAGTTTGTCCTTGTCCTGAATAAACGGCCTTGCCTCGGGGTCGGACTTGAGTTTCGCCAGGATACCTTCAATCTCAACCTCGGGCAGATGTGCCATGGTGGCTCTCCCTACCGAGGTGCCGTATACGGGAATCCTGGAACCCACGGTTCTGTAGGTCTCTATGGAGCCCGGGACCCTAACCCTCTCCACATAGACCATATCCGTCTCATCCCGCACGGCGAAATTCACTGTCTTATTGCATTCAACCGAGAGTTTTTCCAGATAAGGTTTTATGATTTCCCGGACTTCGATACTCTGTAAGACCGAATAGCCCAGTGAGAGCACCTTGGGGCCCAGGTAATACTCCTTGTGTCGAGAGTCATATTTGAGATAGTTCATCTCCGTGAGAGTTTTCAGGAGCCTAAAAACCGTAGCCTTGGGGGTGAGGGTTATTCTGGAGATCTCGCTGAGGGTTAGACGGAAAGAACCGGACTTGAATGACTCCAGGATCATCAGGCCCCTGACCAGGGAATTGACTTTTGTGAATGCCATCAAGAAGACTCCCTTTTTTCGCAGCCAGTATCGTTTACAGCCTCAAACCAGGTAGCCGCATCGTTCTGGCCCGGTTTGTCCGCAATCCGTTTCTCCTTTTTCCTGACCGGCGCAGGTTTCTGAAAATTATGGCGCTGAACTACCTCAGGGAAAAATCCCTGATTTCCCAATTGGAAATTGACCCTACTGCTCATCTTTAGAACCCATCTGGATGGGCACCAGCTAGGCCTGCTCTGAATACTCCTTATAGAACTCCCGCTGGGTCACCAGGCGCATGATCTCATTGGTCCCCGCCGACACCATGCCCCCCCGCAAATCCCGGAAGTGCCTTTCCATGTCGGTCTGGGTGGTATAGCCTATGCCGCCCATGATCTGGAGCGCCTCATTGGCAATCCAGAAGGCGTTCTCAGCGGCAAACCCTTTGGCCATGGCCGCGAACTTCGTGACCTCCATGCCCCTGTCCATCATCCGGGCCGCCTTGGTGCGCAGCAGGCTTGCCGCTTCCAGCCGGGTGGCCATCTCGGCCACTTTGAAGCTTATGGCCTCGAAGTTCCTGATGGGCCGGTGAAACGCTTCCCTTTCCATAGAGTAGCGGGTAGCGATATCAAGGCAGGTCCGGGCCGTACCCAAGAGGCCGCTGGCCACCAGGACCCTCTCGCTGTTCAGCGTGTCCATGAGGTTGGTGAATCCGTGGTTCTCTTCGCCGATCAGACTCCCGGCCGGGACCTTGACGTTGTCGAAGATGAGTTCCGAGACGATGGCCAGGCCGCGCCACCCCATGGTGTCGAACTCCTCCATGGCGATAAGGTTGGGATCACCCTTCTCCACTGCAAAGGCGCTTATGCCTTTGCTGGGGTGCACATCCGGATTCGTGACCGCGAAGACGATGAAAAGGTCCGCCACCGCTCCGCTGGCCTGGAACCGCTTGGTGCCGCTCAGTACGTAGTGGTCCCCCCGGCGCACCGCCCTGGTCTGCATGCGGGCCGCATCCGAGCCCATGGTGGGCTCCGAGACGCACTCTGCGGCGATGATATCCGCACTGAATATCCCGGGCAACCACTTCTTCTTCTGATCTTCGTTTCCAAAATAGTAGATCATGTGAGCGCAGTAATGGGGCACGCTGCGCAGGCAGGCCAGAGGGTAGGCCTGGGCCCCCGTCTCCTCATTGACGAGGGCCTCGTGCATGATATCGAGGCCTCCCCCTCCCCACTCCGCAGGGAAACGCACGCCGATGAACCCGCGCTCTCCCATTTTTCTCAGCAAATCCCTGGGATACTTGTTCTCCCGGTCCATGGCCAGAACGTGGGGTCGGGCCTCTTTTTCATAAAACTCCCTGGCCTTCACTTGATAGGCCTGCTCTTCCCCTGAAAGAAAAATCGTGTCCATCTTCACAACTCCTTGTGGGATTTTAACGGATATACGGGCTGTCAGCCAAGAAAGAAACACAGGGCTATTGAAAAATCTGCATTCCCGCTCCCTTTCCTTGCGAGGGCAGGTTTTGTGCAAATCACGTGAAAGGGCACATGGTGGGCTCCTTATGCGCTTACTTCCGTGATGCCATTCCGAGACGGCACGGAGGAGACTCTCCTTGCAATGACCAATTTCAGGATGTAGTGGAGCATCACCCCTGCACCAAGGAGGGCAAGACCGATAAGATCCGTTCCCCTGTTGGGATGGAACATGAGAAACCCCGCGGCCATAAAGAAGATGCGAACGGGCACGGAGATGGCCCTAATGAAAAAGCAATATCCCTCGAAGCCCGCGCTCAGGAAGATAATCCCCAGGACGGCCGTAGTCATGGCCGTCAGAACCTGTAGACCTGTTCCTTGGGCTACCAGGGCGGGATTGTATACAAAGAAGAAGGGGACCAGGAGGGACACGAAGCCCAGTTTCACCGCCTGAATGGCCGTCTTGAGGGGATCCGCCCCCGCAATGCTGGCAGCCGCATAGGCGGCCAGGGCCACCGGCGGTGTAATATAGGATACCGAGCCCCAGTAAACCAGAAAGAGATGGGCCGACATCTCGGGGATGCCCAGAGAGACCAGGGTCGGGGCCAGGAGCATGCCAAGAAAGATGTAGCATGCTGAAATGGTCAAGCCGATACCCAGAACAAAGCTCGTGACGGCGCCGAGGACCAGGAGAAGGAACATGTGTTCCCCGCCCATGCCGGTCAGGACCCCTGTAAAGGCATGGGCTGTTCCGGTCAGGGAAACGCCGCCCACGATCATGCCTACCCCTGCCAGCATGGCCATGAGCTCGCTCAGGATCTTTCCGGTGCCCTCTATCAGTTCGACCACGGATGCCCTGCTGAGTCGGGTCTGCTTACGGAAATTGGTAAGAATCAGGAGTGCCCCGGTGGCGTAGTAAGGGGCGAATGTCTCCACCCTCTTCATGAAGATGAAATAGATGAGAATGGCCAAGGCCGCAATATAGAACCAACCCTCTTTGAGCGTCTTAAAAACAGGAGGCAATTCCTCCCTCGGCAGGCCCCGAAGGCCCGCTTTAGCCGCATAGAAATCGGTCTGGGCAAAAAGAGACACCCAGTAGAGCAAGACTGGAAGGGCCGCTGCAATACATACCTCCGCATAGGAGGCACCGATAAAGTCCGCCATGATAAAGGCGGTCACCCCCATGACCGGCGGGGTCAGCACCCCGCCCTTGGATGCGCAGGCCTCGATGGCCCCGGCGTAATAGGCTGGATATCCCAGCCGCTTCATGGTGGGAATGGTCACTGCCCCGGTGGTCACCACGTTGGCAATGGCGCTGCCGGACATGGTGGCAAAGAAGGCGCTGGACAGGATGGAGACCTTGGCGGCCCCTCCCCTGACACTGCCCAGGACGGCGAGACAGAAGTCGATAAAGAAGCCGGCCGCACCGGTCACCTTTAGGGCCACTGCAAAGATCATATATCCGATCAGGAGACGACAAAAGACCTGAGTGGGCAGGCCGAACATGCTCCCTGTACCCAGGAAATGAAATCCCAGTATGCGTGAAAGGGAGTAGCTTCTTGCCTCCAGAATGCCCGGACAGAGAAAGGCGAAGAGGGGATAGGTGGACACCAGGAGGATGGCGCCTGCAAGCAGTGCCCCTCCTGTCCTTCGCACCGATTCAAGGATCAGAATCCATGTGATGAAGGCAAGAACCTTGCTGATAGCGGGTGGTGTGACCTCCCAGCCACGGAGGAGAATCTCGATGTTGTAAAGGAGGATATAGAGGGGGCCCAGGAGACTGAGGACGGCCAGGAGGTTATCATACCATGGGACCCTGTCTTTCGCTGCCTTCTTGGTTGCAGGGAAGAGCAGGAAGGTGGAAGAGACAAAGGCCGCCATGAGGACAGCGTAATAGGACATCTCCGGCATGACATACCCGAAAATGACGATCTTGAAGATGTAGACGAAGGACAGGATGGCGGCAAAGGCGGTGAAGATCCGGAAATAGTATTTGTGGACCCCATGCAGATCCCGGTATCTGGTCCCCCTTGTTTTATGTGAACTCTCATCTGCTTTGGGTATCATGGGCACATTTCCCTCTTCTAAACGTCATATCTTCCCCCGGAAAGCCAAAAGGCAGATCGTCCCTGAGCCCTGGTGATGGTTTCACTGAGGGGTCCTGTTACTTTTTAAATCGGGACACCCTCTTCTCAAAGGCCTTCAGCTGCTCCCTCTGCCACTGGTCCATGTCGGATGTCCAGACACCGGCCTCTTTGAAAAAGCGGACGGCCCCCTCGTGATAGGGCACCGGACTGGGATCCGTCACAGCACCCTTGATGTTGAAAGCCGGCATGACCTTGTGCATCCCCTTGAAGATATCGTATCCTTTATCCATGGCCTTGACCACGTTGTAGATAACGTCTTCATCCACCTGAGCGTAGGTCCAGACGCTATAAGGATAAGAGCCCAGTTCATTCCCCTCTTCAGGGATCCCCGGCCCTTTCTTGCAGAGTCCTGGTTCGATCCACGGCGCCTTTGTCTGAAGTCGCTTCCATCCCTCCCTGTCACCATGGGGCAAAAGGACCCAGCGAACACCATAAGGGCTTGTGCCCAGTTCTTTGACCGCAGGGACCACTGTGGCCGTCCATCCGACATCCACCTTGCCTTCCATCACGCCCCGGACCTGCTCACCGTAGCCGCTCGAAGGAACAGGGACCACATCGGCCCATGTGAGGTTTCCAAACGCCATCACCCCTTCGATACTCAACGTCCCGGTGGGCCAGCCCGGCACCTTGGGGACCCTCTTACCCCTGAGGTCCTTGGGATATACGATCCCGGAATCCCCCCTGGCAAAGCAACTCACATACAAGGACAGACCTCTCCAGACCTGCCTGATGGGCTGAGGGCCCCAGTCCTCGGTCCCGAATTCCGCGATGCCGTAACTGGCACAGGTCCCTGTGGGACCTGTTGCGAGACAAAGCTCCCCCTCCCCGATCTTCAGGGGAAGAATGCGTGCCACGTCCGTGCCGTAGGGTTCCACACGGACCTTCATGGGCGTGATTTTTTCGACGGCCTCCCGCAATCCGCTGGTGATAATGTACCCGAGGGAGCCCACCGCGTAGGAGGTGAAGGTGATCATTTTGGGGAGTTCTTTTGCCTGGGATGAGGCAGGAGCTGCGAATAGAACGGCCAGGACAAGGATCCATGCAGGGAGCGAAAGGGTCTTTTTCATTTTTTTCTCCTTAAGGTTTTGGGATTGTTTCCACCCCCGGCCTCCCTCGTTCTATTGAGAAGGGACCCTCAACGAAAGGAGGGCCGGAGTGAGCAAGAAAACGCTTTCTATCTCATGCACTTCCCTTCCCCTCGTGGGAGGGGCAAGGGGAGGTGGAGTCTCAAGAATCTTTTCAACGAATTTATGAGACACGGCACCACTAGAAAGCATGGTGCTCAGTTCTGGCAATAATGTTGTCTTGCAACTCCTTGGGCAGCCGCGTAAAATAGGCACTGTACCCGGCAACCCGAACCAGAAGGTCCCGATAGTTCTCCGGGTGCTTTTGGGCGTCACGCATCATCTGTGCATCGAAGATGTTAAATTGACAATGAAACACCTCTAATTGGACAAAGCTTTTCAGAAGGCCGATCAGACTCTCCAGGCCTTTCTCTCCTTTCACGAGTTCGGGGGGGAACTTCAGGTTCAGGATCGAGCCGCCCGAGAGCCTTCTATGATCCATGGATCCCACGGACCTCAGCAGGGCCGTGGGACCATTCTGGGGTTGTCTGTGAGCGGGACCGATACCGTCAGTCAGCGGCTCGCCTGCCTTTCGGCCGTCAGGAAACGCCCCGAGCGCCGCCCCGAAAGGCCAATGAGCGGAGACCGAGCCGAAGCCAGGCTGAAAACTGCCGCCAAAATAGCTTTTGTGCCGGCTGAACTCATCCGAAAGGACCGACAATACCTTCCCTGCGATATCGTCGGCGTATCTGTTTCCATTGCCGTAGCGGGGCGTGCCGGTCAGGAGGGTCTGTCGAAGCGGCTCATGACCCTCGAAGTTCTCATCCAGTGCCTTGAGCAGTTCGGCCATGGACACCTTCTTCTCGTCAAACACGAACTTCTTGACCGCAGCCAGGGAATCGGCCACGTCGGCAAGGCCCGTTGCCCGAAAGGACATGCCCAGGTTGTAGCGTGCCCCGCCCCTTGTCCTGTCGCGGCCGTTTTCCAGACACCCGTCGATGAGACAGCTTATGTAGGGCGTAGGGATCATTTGTTCATGCAGGTATTCGGCCTTCAAGGAGATCCCCAAAAGGACGCGTATGATGTACCTGAACTGCTGCTCAAAGGCGTTGAACAGATCGTCAAATGAGCCCAATTTTGAGGGGTCTCCGGTCCTTATGGAGATCTGTCTCTCCCCGCGGCGCCAGTATCCATTGGTCAGGGCAAATTCAAGAGCCGCTGCGGCGTTGAGGTATCCCCCATTATGCCCTCCCTTTCCGCACCCTGAAACCTGGACCCCCACGCAGCCCACCGGAGTGTAATCCCGGGCATCCGTAATTGAAATGCCATCCCTGACCAGACCCGGCACGACCGCCTCGTCATTGAAAAAGGAAGGATGACCCGTGCCCATCCTTACCAGCTCCGCGGCCTTCCGATAAAGCTCCGGCGGAGATTCTCTGTGAAGACGAACGGAGAGGCTCGGCTGGTTGAGGCGCGTATTCATCGTAGCCTGAATGCACTGAAGGGTGAGGGCATTGGTGGCATCCTTCCCCTCCGGTGTCTGGCCCCCCACAGGGATTTGTTGTTGCACGGGGAATCCCGCGATCATCTTGTTATACGGTCCCCAGTTGATAAAGTTCCTCGCCGCAAGCTTGAGCCACAGAGTATCCAGCAGGTCTTGAACCTGTGCCTCTGTCATAGTCCCCTTTTCCAGATCCTGCTGGTAATAAGGATAGAGGTAGCTGTCCATTCTTCCCAGGGAACAGCAGCGATCGTAGTCCTCCTGGAGAATGGCCAAATAGGCGAACCAGACCGATTGCAGGGCCTCGTAAAAATCCCTGGCAGGAAGGCCGGGCACCCTGGCGCAGACACGACTGATTTCCACGAGCTCCTCCCGCCGGCCCGGGTCAGATTCCCTCACAGCCTTTTCCCGGGCGAGCCGGGAGAACCGGAGACCAAACTCCGTCATGCCCTCGCAGCACTCGACGACGGCCTGGTAAAAGATGGATTTCCCGATATCCTTGCTGGACATGGGATTCAGCTTTTCCATATAGGATAGGGCGTCGGCTTTGATCCCCTGGAACCCCTTTTTCAGCAGTGTGGGGAAGTCCAGGGTCAGGTGTCCGCCGGTACCGATAATCGTCGGATTGGCGCTCAAGATGCCGGTACCGACGGTGAAATTCTCGGAATCGCGGAAATGCAGGCCCTTCTCTTCGCGGGACATGAGTTTGACGAGACGTTCCATGGGGGATCTTGCTCTCCAGAATGGCAGGATCTTTTCCTGCAGTTCCTTCCTGTCCGCATCCGAGATCTCAAGAGGATCAATGGGCCTAGTTGAAATCGTGTCCAGTTCCTCGGAGATCAGTTCCCCCAGCGTCTCTGGAATGACCGGGAAACTGCGTGGTTCGGAACCCAGAGACCCCGCCAGCAGCTCATCAGGATAGATATCGATTGGAAGCTTGTTCAGAACCGCCCTGAACGCCCCTGCCCTCTGCAGGATAATAGGCAAGGCTTGGTTTTTTGGATCGGAATAGTACCCGTAAACGATACGTGCCCTCTCGATACAGATCGAAGGCTTGATGGAAAAATAACGTTCTCGCAGACGCATGATGCGCGGAGATGCCGTAAGCAGCTCCCCATAGGGCACTCCGCCCTTGAGGCCTTTCTCAAACGCCTGGCATTCGGGGGTCTCTTTTTTCTGTGGCAATGCAGCCAACATATCACTCCCTCCTCTCTTCCATAAAATAGTCGATTAGGCTTTGTTCGGACGTGGATGGACCATGTTTCATATTTGAAACGATGTTCCATTTTTTATTTTGGTTCAAAAGCATCCTGCGTGTCAAGAAAAAAAACCAGGGCCAGAAAACAATGCTTATCTGGATTGGGAGATTTGGCCCCTTTTCCTCTACCCTTTGCGCATTCCCACGGCTCATCTATGCTCACGCATCGGGGTTTGGTCCCAAAGGGCCTGATGCCAACAAGCCCGGCTTCGATTCCACGGCTTACTGGGCTCGCAGCGGGCTTATGGCAGGTTTGGCCGTTGGA
>Ga0068714_10007536_pt1 | contig 10498 bp, 8 predicted proteins | sample MTBNYHSulfiMetaG_FD_62988 | JGI IMG/M metagenome (GOLD analysis project Ga0068714, IMG submission 62988) | Enrichment culture microbial communities from rom New York Harbor, USA that are MTBE-degrading - MTBE-NYH (New York Harbor Sulfidogenic)... | ecosystem: Environmental > Aquatic > Marine >...
CGGCAACATCCCCATGCACGCCTGGTCTTCCTTCGTCCCCTACGCCCTTGCCGCGGGGTGCACCGTGGTCGTAAGCCCGAGCCGCCAGGACCCCGTGGCCGCGGAAATCATCAACAGGGTGGCCCTGGAAGCGGGATTCCCCAAGGGCGTCATCAACATGGTATACGGGGGGAGGAAAATCAACAAGGACATCCTGTCACACCCCCACATCAAGGGTGTGGGATTCATCGGTTCGAACCGGGCGGGGCACGAGCTTTTCGAACTGTGCGGCAAACTGAAGAGAACCTCCTCCATCAACGGCAACGGCAAGAACCACGTGGTCATCATGCCGGACGCGGACATTGACGCGGCGATTCCGTGGCTTTTGAGGGCCTGTTTCGGCATGACCGGGCAACGCTGCCTCGGGGTAGACAACATTGTGATCATGGGCGACGTTTACGACGAAGTCAAAAACAAGTTCAAGGATGCCGCCGCTGCCATGAAGCTGGGTTACGGCCTCGACGATCAGACCGAGCTCGGCCCTTACACCACCCGGGGAGGTATGGAAAAGATACTCCAGTGGACCGAACAGTCCCTGAAGGAAGGTGCCAGGATGGTGCTCGACGGACGGACGGTCAAGGCGAAGGATTATCCCAAAGGGTATTTCCTCGGCCCGATCATTCTAGAGGGCGTCAATGTGGACATGGCCATGGCGAAGGAAGAAGCCTTCGGGGCCGTAGCGTCCCTCATCAGGGGCGACAGCCTCGACCAGGCCGTCGAGTGGATCAACACCAAGACCAATCTCGGCCACTCAGCCTGCATCATGACGAGCAGCGGGAAGAACGCGCGGAAGTTCATGAAGGAAGTCAACGTGGGAAACGTGGGCATCAATTTGGGGGTTGCCCAGCCCTATGCCTTTTTCCCTCTCGGCTCCCGCAGGGATTCCTTCGTGGGAACGGCAAAGTCGAGACTCTCGTCCATGAAGATGTTCATGGACGAAAAGACGGTTACTGCAAGGTGGGTGTAGCACCGGACGGTGCAAAGCGCACCGTCCGTGGCACAGGGCGCACGGTGCGCGGCGCAAGGGGGAACGAGGACGCAGGGGAAACGTGGACATGCAACGAGCAATCCGCAGCAAACCTGACGAGAAATAGCGGATGACAAGACAGGTCGGTAAATCGATTCCTAGAGTGAGCGCGAGCGAACTGGCAGCCGGCCGGAGGCGCTTCAGCGAAGACCTCCCGCTGGACAGGCCGCTGGTTCTGCGCGTGTTCAGGAGCACAAGAGCCCATGCAAGGCTTTTCGGCGTGGAAGTCGAAAAGGCATGCCGAATCCAGGGTGTCGTGGGAGTGCTCACCGCAAAGGACGTGCCGGGGAAAAACATTTACGGCCTCATAAACAAGGATCAGCCCTTACTGGCCCACGAAAAAGTGCGGTTCGTGGGAGAAGCCATCGCTCTCGTGGCTGCGGAAAACGAGGAAGCAGCCGGGATGGGCCTTGCTGCGATTGAGGTAGGATACGAGGATCTCCCGGCCCTTTTCGACCCTGAAGCGGCGTTGACAGAAGGGGCCCCCATGGTTCATGCCAAGGGCAATCTTCTCTGCAGGAAAGTGGTCCGAAAAGGAAATGCGGGCAAAGCTCTCGCCGAATGCCACGTGGTGGTGAAAAGAACTTACCGGACTCCTCACCTCGAGCACTCATATCTCGAACCGGATGCGGGCATAGGTTTTGTGGATCATGACGGCACTCTGGTCATTCAGGCTTCCACCCAGAATCCCCATTACGATCACAAGGAGGTATGCGACATCCTCGGACTGGAGGATGACCAGGTCCGCATTGTCCAGGCAGCTACGGGAGGGGGATTCGGCTCGAAACTCGACCTGACGGTTCAGGGGTTTATCGGGCTTGCCCTGTACCACTTCCGCCGCCCCGTTCGCTTGAGCTACTCCAGGGAGGAAGTCTGCCTCGCCACTCCCAAGCGGCATCCCATGACAATGGAAATCGAGACCGGCGCCGACCGCAACGGAAAACTGGTCGCCGTCAGAGCGCGGCTTCTATGTGACACCGGGGCCTACGCTTCTTATGGCCTCGCGGTGGCGACGCGGGCCGCCGTTCACGTCACAGGCCCTTACGAAGTCGAGAACGTGGATGCGGAGAGCCTTTGCGTTTACACGAATCATCCTGTGGCGGGAGCCATGAGGGGTTTCGGCGTGCCCCAGGCGGCCGTCGCCCACGAGTCCCAGATGGACATCCTGGCCCGCGAACTGGGAATGGACCCTCTCGAAATCAGAAAAATCAACGCTCTCAGGCCCGGGGCGCTGACTGCCACCTCTCAGCGGCTCAAGGACAGCGTGGGGATCCTGAAAACCCTCGAGGCGGTCGAGCCCTACTACGTCGAAGCCATGAGAACCTGGAAGGAGCGCGAGCCGCAGGGACACATCAAAAGGGGCATCGGCATCGGGTCCATGTGGTACGGCATCGGCAACACCGGGGTCCAGAACCCGTCCACCGCCAGGGTGGAGATGAAGCCCGACGGCCGGGTCACCCTTTTCACCGGAGCCGCCGACATCGGCCAGGGGTCGTCCACGGTGCTCTCTCAGATCGCGGCGGAAATCCTCGGCCTTGAGCCCGGCGGGATTCACCTCGTCGTGGCGGACACCCTATGTACGACGAATGCGGGTGCCACGTCCGCAAGCCGCCAGACTTACATCTCGGGCAATGCGGTCAAAGACGCGTCCCTGAAGCTCGCCGACGTGCTGCTCACAGAAGCTGTGGACGTACTGAAAACGCCGAAATCATCTCTTGTCATGGAGGACGGCTTTGTCGTCGATTCAATCCACTCGGACAGAAGAGTCCCCTTGACCAAGCTCGCGGCGCGAGCCCACGAGCGAGGGAGACCACTGGTCTGGCAAGGCTACTTCGATCCCGTAACAACTCCCCTTGACGCCGAGACAGGCCAGGGAGTTCCCTATGCGACTTATGCTTTCGCCTCCCACATCGCCCTGGTCGAGGTTGACGTCGATACGGGAGAGGTGCGCATATCGAGGATCGTGGCGGCGCATGACGTGGGAAGGGCCGTCAACCCGCTGAACGTTGAAGGGCAGATCCAGGGTGGAATCGCCATGGGCATCGGGTTCGCCCTTATGGAAGAGTTCATTCCCGGCAAGACGTCATCCATGGCCGACTATCATATCCCCACAAGCCTGGACATGCCGGAGATCGTCCCCATCATTGTCGAGGACCGGGAACCGTCCGGCCCCTTCGGTGCGAAAGGAGTCGGCGAGCCGGCTCTTATCCCCACGGCCCCTGCCGTCGTCAACGCCGTTTCAGACGCGCTGGGAGAGAGGGTTTACAGGCTTCCTGCCACTCCTGAAAGGGTGAGGGAGGCGGCGATGAAGAAGTGTTCGGTGTTCAGCGTTCAGGGGTCAGGGTTCGGAGAAATAAGCAGTAAGCAGCGTCAAACCACGCGATTGGAATGAGACAAAGGCAGGGGAGAACGCAAAGGCGGCAATCTTTCCTGAACTCTGAACGTGAACGCTGAACACTCAAATCAGGAAGGAGGTTAAACCATGGCAAATGTACTGCTCAAGAATATCGGAACCCTGGTAAGCGGGGATATCGAGCAACCCCTGCTGCGCGCCGATGCCGTGTGGATCGAAGATGCAGTGATCACCAAGGTGGGTTCATTCAAAGACATGGACGAAAAAGCCGCGCAAATGGTTATCGATTGTGCAGGAACCACCGTGACACCCGGTCTCATCGACTCTCATGTGCATCCGGTTCTTGGGGACTTCACGCCCAGGCAGAAGCAACTCGACTTCCTGGAGAGCGAGGTTCACGGAGGCGTGACCACATGCGTTTCCGCGGGAGAAGTCCATCTTCCGGGAAGACCCAAGGATCCGGCAGGCACAAAGGCTCTCGCGATTCTGGCGGCCAAGTCCTTTGCCTCATTCAGGCCCGGAGGCATGAAAGTCATCGGGGGAGCGCTGATCCTGGAAAAGGGGCTGACGGAGAAGGACTTCGAGGAATGTGCCGGGGAAGGGGTGCGCATCGTGGGCGAGATCGGCCTCGGTTCCGTCAAATCGCCCGAGGAAGCCGCTCCCATGGTCAAGTGGGCCAAGAAATACGGCATGGTGGTGATGATGCACACCGGAGGAACTTCAATCCCAGGGAGCAGCACGGTGGGGCTTCAGCAGGTTCTCGGCGCGGATCCCGACATCGTGTGTCACCTGAACGGCGGACCTACTGCGGCCTCCATCGAAGAAGCGGAGAAGCTGATCACCATGACCTCCATGGCCATAGAGCTGGTCCACTGCGGCAACATGAAGACAGCCGTGGAAATAGGAGCCCTTCTTGCCAGGCACAATGCCCTTCACCGGGCGATCATCGGCAACGACGCCCCTTCCGGAACCGGCGTCGTTCCCCTCGGCGTGCTGCGGGTGCTCAGCCTGCTTGCCGGCATGACGCCGGTAAAGCCCGAACAGGCTATCTGTATGGCTACGGGAAACACGGCGAGAATTCACAAGCTGAACCGCGGCGTGATCGCGGAAGGAAAGGAGGCGGACCTGGTAGTCATGGATTCGCCCATGGGCTCCGTGGGCGGGGACGCCCTGTCCGCCCTCGCTGCAGGAGACATCCCCGCCGTTTCCGCGGTGCTCGTGGACGGAAAGTCGGTAGTGAACATCAGCCGGAACACTCCTCCACCGGTGAAAAAGCCCAAGATATTGAAGGCATAATGAAAAGCAGATGAGGTGTTGGCTTGGTAATTGTTGACCCTGACAAATGCATCGGCTGCGGCACCTGCGTCCAGGACTGTCCCCTGGACGCCATAAGGCTCATAAAGAAAAAAGCCTCCGTGAATGAACGATGCAGCGACTGCGGCGCCTGTGTAAGGGTGTGCCCGGAAGAGGCTTTGGGCCCCGGCGACGTGTCCCTGCTCGAAGCGCTGCAGTGCGAAGCCTGCCCGATAGGCTGCCGCATCAAGGAGGGCAACCTGGGCGCCTGCCTGCGCTACAGAAACGAGTCCGGAAAACTGGTTCGAGTCACGTCTCTCATCCCTTACTCCGAGGTGGAAGATGTGGTGGGCGCCGATCCTCCGGAAGCCATTCGAAGACCTCTCATCACAGGCATCGGCGCGGGCACCACCTACCCGGACTGCAAACCGGCTCCCTACATCGTGAAAGGTAAACGCCGCAATGTCGACGTTGTCACGGTGGTCACGGAGGCTCCCCTGAGCTACAGCGGCATACTGGTCAAGATCGACACGGACATTGCCATAGGCGAAGAAGGTGCGCCCGTGCTGGCGGGCAAGAGGAAAGTGGGCATTGTCACGACGGAACAGTACGGATCCAAGATGCTCTCCATCGGGGGAGTCAACCTTCTCACGGCAGAAGACGGTCTGGCTGTGGCGAGGACAATTACCGACATCGCAAACAAGAACCCGGTAAAGCTGAAGGTGGGAGGAGGAAGCCGCCTGGAGATCCAGGTGGGACAAGGGCCTGTCATCGACGGCAGGAAGCCTGAAAACATGCGCGTGGGATGCGGAAGTGCGACCCTCGGCCTTTTCTCGCCCCTTCTCGTGGAATCCGCCGACGAGGTGATCGTCCTGGACTCTCACCTTACCGGCCTGATGAGCGAACATGCCGCAGGCCGCTTCGCCGGTGCGAAGCCTTCCGGGGTAAAACTCAAATTCAGAAAAAGCACGCCGGGACGTTATTTCGGCGACCACGGCAAGGGCTGGGGAGGGACTTCCATCGTCCGGCCCCTCGACGTCCTGGCGGACATCGACATGAAAGTCGCCAGGCCGGGGATGCGGATCCTGGTCACGGAGACAACGGGAAAGAATGCGGCGATGTTCGAGGTCCGGGAAGACGGCTCTATCGAAGAGGTTCCTCTGAATGCCGCGGCCCGAAAGGCGGTGGAAACGATCTCCTCCAGTTGCGAGCCCTCCCTCGTATCGGCTCTGTATATGGGAGGCTCGGGCGGAAGCGCGAGAGCCGGGGTCGTGCGGTACCCCGTGAAACTTACCCAGGCCGTGCATCAGGGAAAAGCTCATCTCACCGTTGGAGGCGCTCCCGCCTTCGTGCTTCCCGGCGGCGGCATCAACTTCATGGTGGATGTTCAGAAGGTCAGGGGGAGTTTCTTCTACTGGACTCCCACTCCGGCGACAATATGTCCCATCGAATACACGATGGAACTGGGAGATTACAAAAGTATGGGCGGGCACATGGAAGCCATGAGGCCTTTCGGTCCCCGGACCGTCCTGGATTGAACGATGGGGGGGAAAATCATCCACCGGCTGCAGGGAGGAGGCGTTCTTGCCGAATGGGGGCCCATGAGATTAACCATTTCGGTTTTCCTGGGAAAGCTTCCCCAGCCCGACATGGCCGTCAGGGCCGCCGAGAAAGCCTTTGCCTTCCTGGAAGCCGTGGCTGAAGAAAGGGGTAATCTGGGAAGGCCGTTCAGGAGATTGCTACACGAGGAGAACAGCGCCCTGGTCAACAGAATGGTCGAAAGCGTTTCGGCTGTGGGAGATGAAGACCTCACGCCCATGGCATCCGTGGCAGGCACCATTGCGGACGAAGTCGCAGACTTTCTCTTTCAAAGGGGGATGACGAAGGTTGTGGTGGAAAACGGCGGGGATATTTCCGTGAGGTTCAGTGGTGATGAATGGATAACGGTGGGCATCCGGCCCTCGGTGGATGCCCCGGAGATCTCCCATGTCATAACTCTCGATTCAAGCCGCGCTTCATGGGGCGTAGCCACGAGCGGACTGGGAGGGAGGAGCCTCACCAGGGGAATCGCCTCTGCCGCCACCGTGATGGCGGAGACCGCTTCCCTCGCCGATGCGGCCGCCACCGCCGTCGCCAATGCTTCGTTTGTGGAAGACCCGCAGGTGGTCCGCCGGCCTGCCGAAGAGGTCGACCCCTACACGGACATCAGGGGTTTTCTCGTCACGGTCAAGGTCGGGCAGATTAGCGAAGCGAAAAGAACCCTGGCCTTGGAGCAGGCTTTGCGGCGTGCAGAAGCGCTGGTTTCCAGAAACGTCATCCTTGGAGCCTTTGTGGCTGTCCAGGGCGAGGAGGCTATGACGGTCTGTTTCAGGGACAGGCTGGCCAAGGAGGTGTAAGAAGCGCCTTACTGGTGCTGATCGGCGTTAATTCTATCTGAGTGTTTAGTGTTCAGCGTTCAGTGTTCGAAGTTCAGGATGAGCGAGTAAAAGGTCTTTCCTGAACACTGAACGCCCTTTACAGGGAGGGATCGATCATGGAAGTGAGAAAATACATCACGATAGTAGAAGAGATTCACATGGAGGGCGGCCGCCGGGTTGAGCCGCCGGGCAAGAGAGCTGCTGCCGTTGCGGTGATCAAGAACCCCTTTGCCGGAAAATACGCGGAAGACCTGACCCCCCTTATCGACACAGGCGAGAAGTTGGGCGGCATCCTGGCCAAAATGGCGGTGGATGCCCTCGGCATCCTACCCGAGAAGGCGGAAAGCTACGGCAAGGCCGCCATTGTCGGGGAGGCGGGTGAGAGAGAGCACGCGGCGGCCATTCTTCACCCCAAACTCGGCACGCCTTTTCGAAAGGCGGTGGGCGGTGGAAAGGCCATTATTCCGTCGGCCAAGAAGGTAGGCGGGATGGGAACGGAGATCGATGTGCCTATCCATTACAAGGACGCAGCTTTTGTCCGTTCTCATTTCGATGCCATGGCGGTCCGGGTGGACGATGCTCCCAGGGCTGATGAAATCGTGGTCGCCCTGGTGGTGACGGATTGCGGAAGGCCCCATCCGCGCATCGGGGGCCTCAAAAAGGAAGAAGCCAAGAAAGAGGACGGATTGAGATAGAAACCGGGGCACGGCGCAGGGAAAAAATTTCCAGCCGAATATGAATGTTCTTTTGCAGTGAGCCTTCATCCGTGTACCTTGCACCGCTCTCTGCGTGAACCGTGCGCCGTGGACCATGGACCGTTTTATTATGCGTTTACCTCCTTTTGAATACCACGAGCCAACGACCATTGAGGAAGCCTGCAGAATAATGGGAGAACTCAGGGATAACGCCAGACCCATCGCCGGAGGGACGGACCTCCTGGTAAACATGAAAAGATGTCAAATTTCTCCGGCCGATCTGGTCTCGCTGGGAAAAATCGAGGGATTGAAAGATCTGTCCTGGTCGGGCGATCTTCTCAGGATCGGTGCATGCAGGACGGTCGCCCGAGTGTGCGACTCCGGCGAGATCGCTCCGCGGTTCAGTGCCCTTGCCGCCGGTGCCGGCGTTCTGGGCTCTCCTCTGATAAGGAACCTTGCCACCATCGGCGGGAATCTCGTCAGCGCCCGGCCCGCAGCGGATCTTCCTCCTCCCCTGATTGCCTTCGGCGCGGCCGTGCTGCTCAAAACCAGTTCCGGGGAAAGGCGCGTCCCATTGGACCGATTCTTTCTCGGTCCAGGCATGACGGTGATGAAACCGGATGAGATCATGACCGAGGTGCAGCTCGAGAGACCGGCCGCCTGCTCCGGTTCCTGCTACGTCAAGTTGGGGACGAGGCGGGCTCTTGAGATTTCCATCGTCAATGTGGCCTCGTTCGTGGCTTTAAACGAGAAAGACGGGACCATTTGCGCTGCACGAATAGTCATGGGAGCGGTCGCCCCCACGCCGAGGAGAGCGGTGTCCGCCGAAAACCTTCTGCTGGGTGAAAAGCCCGCCGATTCTTTGTTTCGATCGGCCGGAAAGACGGCTGCGGCCGAGAGCCTGCCCATCGATGATTTCAGGGCGTCTGCCTCTTACAGGCGGGACATGGTCTCCATCCTCACGGAGAGGACTCTCAGGCAAGCCGTGGAGCGAGCAAGATTGGGGGTCTGAAAATGAAAAGAACGATCCGCATCACCGTGAATCAAAGACTTCATGAACTGGAAGTTGAACCCCGGGAGACCCTTCTGGAGGTGATCCGCGAAAAACTGGGCCTCACTGGGACCAAAGCAGGCTGTCATGAAGGCGATTGCGGATCCTGCACGGTGATCCTGGACGGAGAACCGGTGAACTCCTGCCTGGTACTCGCGGTCCAGGCGGACGGCAAGGATGTCGTCACCATCGAAGGGATTGAAACTGCCGGCGGACCCCACCCTCTCCAGCAGGCTTTTGTAGAAAAAGGCGCTGTTCAGTGCGGGTACTGCACGCCGGGGATGATTCTTTCCGCAAAGAGCCTTCTTGAAAGGAACCCGAGACCTTCGGAGGCAGACGTGAGAAAGGCCGTTTCGGGGAACCTCTGCCGGTGCACCGGGTATCAGAAGATCGTGGAGGCGGTTCTGTTCGTGAGCAGGCGGGGTTCTTGAGAAGCGGGGTTTTAGAGTTGACGGGCGTCCGGCTCCCAACTAGAATGCGTGGCCAGTGGATGTCCCGTAACGAACAAGGAATTTCGAATAAGGAGGTTATCGATGAAGAAAAGAAGTTTTCTCACATGTGTGGTGGCGTTGATGCTGGCCGGCGTGTTTGTGCTGCCGGCTCTAACCATGGCTCAAACCAAGTCCACGATGAACATCCGCTTCAGCACCTGGCACGCCCCTGCAGGATATGAGGTCAAGACGGTCTGGATCCCCATGCTCGAGGAACTCAAGAAGAGGAGCAACGGCCGGATCACTTACACCCTTTATGCAGGCGCGGCCCTTGGGAGCGGTCCCGAACACTATGATATCGTGGCCAAGGGTCTTTCCGACATGGGCTATTTCACAGCCACATGGACACCGGCCCGCTTCCCGCTGAGCGACGTCCTTTCTATGGCGGCGTGGGTCGATGGAAAGGATGTGGGAACCGACATCGGAAACGCCATGTACGAGAAGAAACTCAAGCAGGAGTATCCCGGTGTGAAGATGATAGAGTTGAACGGCTGCATCCAGGCTTTCATGTGGACACGCAAGCCCGTCAAAACCCTGGAAGACTGCAAAGGGCTCAGGCTCCGGTCCCCGGGCGGCTACCAGACCAACTACATCAAGGCCTTGGGCGCCGAACCTGTTTTCATGCCCCTGGGGGACGTTTATCTTTCCATGGAGACCGGGACGATCGACGGCATAGTCACCTGCCCGCCCCTGGTCCTTTCTTTCAAGCTCTATGAAGTGGCCAAGCACGGAACGGTCGCCACCTTCGGTTGCGTCACCGAAGGCGTTATCATGAACGAGAAGAGCTGGCAGAACACCCCCGACGACCTGAAACCCATCATCATGGAAGTCTGCAAAAACCCCTTCAGGACCACCGGCGGGCTCAACAAGGATGTGTACGGAACCATGATGAAGGACCTCGAAAGCAAAGGCGTCCAGCTTTACAACCTGCCCAAGGACCAGGAAGAGCGATGGTTCAAGCTGTTCCAGGAAGAGACCAGGAAATGGGTCGAGGCCATGGAGGCGAAGGGCCTTCCGGCAAAGGAAGTCGTCAAGGCTTACAATGAAATCGCTCAAGAGCACGGCGTTGGATGTGCCGCCTGCCCTCCGGATTTCATCAAGAAGTGAGGACGGCCGAGGTGGGTTTTCTCGA
>Ga0068714_10007537_pt1 | contig 10490 bp, 10 predicted proteins | sample MTBNYHSulfiMetaG_FD_62988 | JGI IMG/M metagenome (GOLD analysis project Ga0068714, IMG submission 62988) | Enrichment culture microbial communities from rom New York Harbor, USA that are MTBE-degrading - MTBE-NYH (New York Harbor Sulfidogenic)... | ecosystem: Environmental > Aquatic > Marine >...
GGCTTCTCTTCACCCGCCCACCGATGGCCTCGTAACCGATGTCGTTGACAATAACGTCCAGCAGGTGCCGGACCTTTACCGTGCCGTGATATTCCAGGCCTCCGGCGGCCAGCGCTTCATCCACCTCTGCCTTCACCTGCGGGTATTGTTTCAGGGCGGCGTTGGTGCGGTTCAAGATGACGTAGCAAGAACTGCACGGGGTCACCAGATCCAGGCCCATTTTCTCCGCCAGCGCTAGGTTGCGCGCCGAGAGGCAGAACGATGACAGCTCTTCAAAGGAACTGTAAGGAGTGGAGCCGCAGCAGTTCCAGTCTTCAATCTCACGCAGCTCTACATCCAGGGCCTTGCTGACCGCCAGTGCCGACCAGCCGTATGCTTTTGAGCCGCCGTGAGAGGAGGAACAGCCGGGGAAATAAGCATACTGTCTCACCTGGCACCTCCCAGCGTCTCGGCTTTGTCCAGGATGGCGCGCAGCTGCGCCGTTCCCTGAGGGGTCAAACGTCTTGCCTTGACGGAGAGCCTGCCGTGCCTGAGCAGGTCCAGCGCCACCGGCAGCATTCTGATGGCGCGGAGGGGGTTGGTCAGCATGTAGAACCAGGTCATGAACCCCATCTCGGGGAGGCTGCCCAGGCTGTAAACAAAATCGTTGAAGCTGCGGTACATGGCCGGGGTCAGCGTCCGCCCGTGGCTCAGCCCTTCCCGTACGGCCAGGGACTCGAGAGCGTGCATCAGGTCGGTGTGCTTGATGCCTCTGGGACAGCGCACCGTGCACAGGTAGCAGGAAAGGCAATACCACATGGCATTGCTGGAAAACACCTCTTTCTTCATTCCTGCACGGGCCATGGCGATGAGTTCGGAAGGGGTGTGGTCCATTTTGTCGGCGTTGGGGCAGGAAGCGGAACAGGTGCCGCACTGGATACAGAGGCGGACCCCTTCGCCGCCGGGGATAGCGCAGATTTCATCGACGAACGATTCAGTGGTGGTGACCGCCATCAAATCTCCTTCCTGGCCGCGAGTATGGCCTCAGGGTGAACAGGAAAGTGGATCACGCAGCGCGGACCTCTTTCGCCCTTCTGCGCCGGATTGCCCGCCGCCTCAATGTCTCACGAATCACCGTGTAGATGCCGCTGGCGTTGATGTACCAGATTAACGCCGCCGGCAGCAGAACCACCGGCACCGCCAGCACGATTGCCAGAATCAAATACCATTCCATTTCCTTCCTCCTCAGTGAAGCTGTTTAATCAACAGGCAACATTTCCGTCTCCACTATCAGCCTACACCCTGGGGCAAAAACGCACTTCCGCACTAATGCCTATTCTCGGTTAGGCAATAATGCTTAAATGATTGCGGGAAATTAGTGAGCTGGGTTGCCTTGGCGAAACATATGGGTCAGGCAGCTAGAGGACAATCTGGACAGGTAGCCAATCGCTGGGGGAGGGATGAATCAGAGATAGGGCGAGGTCAATGACAATCGCAGGCCGAACCTGTCGGCCATCTCTTTTCGCATTTTCCGGTAATGCTTGATGCAGTCCTGAGTCGGCGTTCCCGCAGCGATGTCGAAGTACTCAGGGAACGGTTTACCCTGCGGCGGGTCTTTCAGTTTATCCTCGTAATCGGCGAGCAGTGCGGAGACGATTTTGTTGGCTTCTTTGCGGCTCATGCCGGCGGAGGCATGGGCGATGGCGTTGCAGAAGATGTCCTCCAGCGGGCCGCTGTGGTCGGTAACGGTCCCTCTTGAGGGCGGGCCGCACTCGATGGAGCCGCCGCAGACCACTGAAGCTATGATATAGGCAGCAAACTCATAGTAGCACATCTCGGTCATCGGCCCCGCCACGCTGTAGCCCGGCGTCACCATGGGGAGAGGGCTGTGGCGGGCGGTGGCCTGATTGGCCACGCTGCGGGCCCAGATGGTCGCCCGGCTGGACGTGGTGCCCCCCTCGATGGGGACGGCAAAGGGGTGCTGGACTGTCCCCCTTATCACCAGCATGTCCACGGGATTGTAGGCAGCGCTGACCACCGCCACCCCGGCCGGACCGCCGGCATATCCTCCCAGGATAACCCCATTCTCGGCGAAGGTCAGGTTGCCCACGGAGAGGCAATAGGCCACTTTGTTCAATGCATCGAAGTCAACTTTCATTTCATGGACGGTGCCTATTTCCAGAAAGTCCGTCTTGGGGTTGCCGGAGCTGTGCCCGGCGATGTGTTCCGTGGCCCGAATCGCCGAGGCCACCTCATTCACCACCGGCATCCCGGGACGGCCGGCGCGGCGCAGCGCCTCCCGGACCAGCAGCACCGTCCTGATGGCGCCCTCCACGCCTGCGGGGCTCCCGGCGATAAGGTCGCCACCGTCCAGGTTGGTAAGGCAGGGCGCAGTGATGCCGTCGGAAAGCGGGTCTTTGGCGTAGGTCTTCACGATGTTGATTAAGTTCCATTCGCTGGAGACCGGCCCGGCCCCCGAGCCCGAGCACCAGGGCGGCGTTTCATCTTCCGGGAAGCGCCGGGGCATTACCCGGGCATCTTTGCCCTCGCCGAAGACGGCGTTGCGCGGGGCTGATTCCAGGGCGCCCTCTATCTCCTCTCGACTGAACAGGATGCGCCGCTCTGTATCCAGGCAGTACATCCCCGTCTCCGCCAGGAACTCCATGGCGGCCTCCCAGACGCGGTCGGCTAGGTCATCATCGGCGGGCACGGGGTTCTGCGGGTCGTACTTGATGCCGTATTTATCGATTACTTTACGCAGGTTGGGCACGAAGATGCCCAGGTCGAAGTCCCGTTCCGTGCAGATGGGGCCGTGCAGAGCCCGTTCCACCACGGTGCTGAAGCTTATCATAGAGCCTCCATTGCTACTTGCTCATTATATGTAGGGAGACGCGGCAGTGAAGCGGATGCCGTACCGGTCGGCCATCTCCCGCCTGATGGCGTGATACAGTTCGCGCAGTTCGTTCTTCGGCTTGCCGATGACTATATCGCAGCATTCCTGGTACTTCTGCCCCCGGGGCGGTTCACGGAGTTGGTTTTCATATTTTTCCAGCAGGGAGTTGACGATGCCGTTGGCCTCTCTACGGCTCATCCCGGCCACGGCGTGGGCCACCTCGCTGGCAAAGGTTGGTTCTACGGGGGTGGTAAAATCGAGGGCTGTGCCGCGCGCCGAGGCGCCTACTTCCACCGAGCCTCCCGAGACCACCGAGGCGATTACCCAGGCGCTGTGCTCATAGAAAAGCATTTCGGTCATCGGCCCGGCGGCTGAATAGCCCACGTTCACCACTGGCAGGCTGCTGTTGCGGGTGATGGCTTGGTTGGCCACGCTCCGTGCCCAGACGGTATCCCGCGCCGAGGTGACCCCCAAATCGAAGTGGGTGGGGAACGGATGCTGGACCGCCCCCCGCAGCACCAGCAGGTCCACAGGGTTGTAGGCGGCAGTCACCACCGCCACCCCCGCGGGACCGCCGGCATATCCTCCCAATATTACTCCGTTCTCGGCGAAAATCAGGTTGCCCGCGGCCAGAGAATAGGCCACTTTGTTTAATGAATCGAAGTCTATTTTCATCTCGTGGACGGTGCCTATCTCCAGCGCGTCCGTGGGGCGTATGCCGAAATGGCTGGCGGCGATGTGCTCCTGCGCCCGTGCCGCGGTGGTAACCCCGTTCACGATGGGCATGCCGGGCCGGCCCGCCCGGCGCATTCCCTCGCGGGTGAGCAGCACGGCCCGGATGGCGCCTTCCACCCCCAGGGGGCTGCCGCCCACGATGGGCTGGCCGTTGACCGTGGTGAGGCAGGGTATGGTGATGCCGTCTCCCAGCGGGTTTTCGGCGTGTGCTTTGACCAGGTTGATATAGAACAGTTCGCTGGAAACCGGGGAGGAAGTGGGCCCCACCGAACACCAGGGCGGGGTGCTGTCTTCCGGGCGTCGTTTGGGCATAATCCGGGCGTCTTTGCCCTGGCCGAAGACCCGGCCGCAGGGCCCTGACTCCAGAGCGCCCTCTATTTCCTCGCGGCTGAACATGATGCGGCGTTCCGTATCCAGGCAGTAGACGCCGGTCTCGGCGAGGAACTCAAGGCCGGCCTGCCAGACACGGTCGGCCAGGTCGTCATCGGCGGGCACGGGGTTCTGCGGGTCGTACCTGATGCCGTATTTTTCGATTACTTTGCGCAGGTTGGGCACGAAGGTGCCCAGGTCGAAGTCCCGCTCCGTGCAGATGGGGCCGTGAAAGGCCCGCTCCACCACTGTCCAGAAGCTTATCATCGCTGTTCCTTCCTACTTTTTGGACACCGCTTTTAAAGCCAGCGCGGTGGCATCGCCGGCGGTGCGGCCGTAGCCATCGGCGCCGATGCTGTCCGCCCACTCCTGGGTGGTGGAGCCGCCACCCACCAGAAAGCAGTACTTGTTCCGGATGCCCCTCGCCTCCAGGTGCTCCAGGATGCTCTTTTGCTGGGGGATGGTGGTGCTCATCAGCGCCGAGGCGGCGATGATGTCGGCACCCACTTCCTCGGCTTTGGTGACAAAGGCGGAGGGGGTGATGTCCACGCCCAGGTCAAATACCTCGAAGCCGCTCATCTTGAGCATGGCGCCGACGATGTTCTTGCCGATGGAGTGGACGTCTCCCTTCACCGTGCCCAGCACCACCCTGCCCCGGACCTGTCGTGCTCCGCCGGACTCCACCAGCCTGGGCTCCAGAATCTTCATCGCATTTTCCCAGGCCTCTGCCGACAGCATCATTTCGGGAAGATAGATTTCGTATCGGGCGAACCGCTCGCCCACCTCTTTCATTCCGGGGGACATGCCCTGCTCGATGACATCGGCGGGAGGGATTCCCTCTTTCAGGGCGTCCTCCACTGCTTTCTGCAAGCCGTCCCTGTCCCCGGCGATAATGGCGTCATTCAATCGCGTGAATGTAGCTTCTCTTGACATGGGCCCTCCTTTGTCTGCTGATTTTAGCAAACGGGTTGGGACAATGCAAAAACCTGGTTTTACAGGTTCTATTCGGTTCTGTTTGTTTACTATGAATTTGGTCTTCAGCATTGGTTTTCAAGGGTAACCTCACCCCCTTAATCCCCCTCTCCAAACAGCAAGGAAAAACGATTTTCTTAAGTCGGTATGGTTGGAGAGGGGGAGAAATATTGAGAGGGGGCTTTGCCCCCTCTATTTACTACTCCCCTCTCCAGCCAGGAAGAGTTTGGCCAGCTACTTCGGCACAGGCTGGAGAGGGGTCAGGGGTGAGGTAAAGCCATCAACCAGATACAGATAAAATCGTTTTACAGTTGCCAATTAAAGAGATATGATACTTGATATACGATGCTGATTTTAACTTGTTTGCTCAGGAGGTGGACTATGTTCTTCAATTTTGAGCACCAGCCTATCAAGGTAAGGGAGCCGGCGCCCGGATTTTCGGTGCGTCCAATCAGCGGGGAGCGTCTTATGCTGTGCGATGTAACCCTGCAGCCCAGGTCTGAGTCCCCCATGCACAGCCACTCTTCGGAAGAGATGGGCATCATCATCGAAGGGGAGTTTGATATGACCATCGGCGATGAAAACAGGTTGCTGAAGAAAGGGGACATCTACATCGCTCCGCCGGGCTCGGTGCACGGTGGCGTAACTCATGAGAGACCGGTCCATATGGTTAGCGTCTTCAGTCCGCCCAGAAGGGACTATGAATAGCGGAGTGATGGTTTGCTAGCGCCACTCCGTGACGCGACTTGACCAGATACGGAGTAAAGTCTTTGAAAGGATTTCTCCTTTGGGCCAGGGCGCATCTACCAGCGGCAGAACAGGACCTTCAAGTGAGTGGAGAAAAGGGCACTGTTTTTTCAGCGAAAGCACCGTATGGCGTGGACCGCCGAAAGCCACGTAGTCCAGCGACCGGGCCTGCGGCTCCAGTTGTTCGCGGGCATGAACACACACCCGCTCCAGGAACTCCCTGGCCTGGTTGTCACGACGACGCTGGAAGCGTTGCTGGGAGGAGCCGCCTTTCTTGTGCCGCCCGTGAACGAGGCCTGTCCCCGTTTTGCTGGCGATAATGCGTTCGCCCTGGCAGTATGCCACCGCATACGTGCCCAGATGAACTACAATCACTCCTATGGCCCAGTCGCTCTGCAAGAGAAGCTTAAGTGTTTCCGGAGCATAGCCTTTGAATAACTCTCTCCCTGTGATCGGAAACGGGGGCGAAATTAGGTATCTGCCCCCGCTCCCCCAGAAAATGGCCGCGCCGTTTGTTGAACGGGAGGTAAGCGTTACCAGTTCCTCGGGGAAGGAATCAGGCTGCAGGGCTTTGGTTAAGAGTGTATTGATCTCCTCTTCTGGCAATTCCCGGGGCAGGTAGATTGACCTGGCAATGGCATCCGGGGTTGACTCCAGTGACGCGAGAAATTCGAGCATTTTCCCCCGGCGCAGGAAGAACGTGTTCGATGTCAATGCCATATGAAGCATCTGCCTGTTGGTGATGTGTTACAGGTTGACCACGGTGGCGCCACCGCCGCCCTCGTCCTGATTTCCGGTGCGAAAAGACTTCACCAGAGGATGGGCAGCGAGACAGTCTCTCACTATCTGGCGCACGGTGCCTGTGCCTATGCCGTGAACAATCCTGACTTCGTGCAAATCAGCCAGCACAGCATCGTTAAGATACATATCCAGTGACACTTCCACCTCGTCAGCGTGCTTACCGCGCAGGTCAAGCTGAGTCGATATTACTCTGGCCGGGGGGTGTGTCACTTTGCCCGGTGGCGGGGCGGCAGGCTTTCCATCGGCTACCTTTCTCAGACTGTCCAGCCCGGTCTTGAGCACCAGCTTTCCGGATTGTACCTCGGCCTCCCCTGTCTCCCTTGATACCGATAATACAGTGGCCTGAAGACCGAGGTCACCTACCTGAACGGTATCCCCCGCTGATACAGGCTGCTCAGACCCGGCTTCCTGAGTCTTCGGTGCCCAGGATGGTGTAGTTAGCTCTTTTCGCACCGTAGCTATTGCCCTCTTCGCCTGCTCAATCCGTTCTCTGGTCTTCTCCCGGCGCAGCTCCATATCGGCCTGACGGATCTGTCGGTGCAGGTCGGCTGCCTCACGGACCACCCTGTCTCTGGCCTCCTGAATGGCGCTCTGCTCCTCAAGCCTCAGTCGCTCCAGGCGCTGTTTCAGCTCAGCGTTCCGCTGCTCAATCTCTGCTCTCTCTTTTTCCATAAGCTTGCGGACAGATTCCGTTTTTTGTTTCTCGGCCATAATATCCGCCAGCACTGCCTCCAGTTCCACGGCGCCCCTGGATAGAAAGGTCCTGGCCCGATCGATAATCGAAGGCAAAATGCCCAGATGGGCGGCGGTAGCCAGGGCGTTGCTGCCCCCGGGAATGCCCACCGTCAGGCGATAGGTCGGCATCAGTGTCGCCGGGTCAAATTCAAATGAAGCGTTCTGCAGTCCAGGCGTGGCATGGGCAAACGCTTTGAGTTCTCCGTAATGGGTCGTGGCGACGGTAAGCACCTTTTGCTCCAGGAAGTGGAGCAGCACCGCGCGGGCCAGGGCAGAGCCTTCTGCCGGGTCGGTGCTGGTGCCCAGCTCATCGAGGAGCACCAGGCTCCTTCCGGTAGCGTTTGTGAGAATACGGTTGACATTGCCCATATGCCAGCTGAAGCTGGAGAGCGTGTGCTCGATGCTCTGCTCATCGCCGATGTCAGCGAAAATATTATCGAATACAGGGAGGGCAGATTGGGGCGATGCGGGAACAGGTATGCCAGACTGCGCCATCAAACTGAGCAGGCCGATGGTCTTGAGAGCCACCGTTTTCCCCCCGGTGTTGGGACCGGTGATGACCAGTCCGGAAAAATCGCGCCCGATTTCGATGAAAAGGGGGACGGCATTACTGCCCAGCAATGGATGCCTCGCCTCGATAAGTCGGATAACCGCAGGTTCGTCGCGCCTGTTCTTGATATTGGCAAAGTCTTGCATGGCGGGCACTGAGGCCCTTACGGCGCGGGCATATCTGGCTTTGGCCAGCGCCAGGTCCAGTTCCGCCAGGCAGGAAATGCTGTGTGAGATTTCCGCTTCGTGTATGCCTACTTCGAGGCCGAGCTTCCTCAGAATCCTCTCTATCTCCCTTTTTTCCTCATTGGCCAGCTCGCGCACCTCGTTGCCAAGCTCTACCGTGGTCCAGGGCTCAACGAATACTGTGGCCCCCGTGTTGGAGACATCGTGAGTGATGCCCCTGATTTCTCTTCTGAACTCTATCTTGACCGGGATGACATATCTTCCTTCGCGCTCGGTGATAACCGGCTCCTGAATTATCTTTCGTCCCCGCGGCGTCTTCATTATCGATTCCAGGCGAGTCCACAGGTGCAGGCGCGCTTCTCTGAGTCGATGTCTGACCGCCGCCAGATTTGGCGAGGCCTGGTCCATAACGTCTCCGCCCGGGGAAAGGCAGCGGGTAATTTCCTTCTCCAGCTGGCGGAGCTCCACCATATCCCTGGCCCTGTTCCAGAGGCGCGGCGATTCTTCAGCCAGACCCTGCAGACTGCGGCGCGCCTGGCGCATGGAGGCTAGAGTCCGCTGGATTTCTATCAGGCTCCGGGGCTCGAGGATGCCGCTCAAGGCAGCCATCCGCACTGGTTCCCGGATATCGTATGCTTCACCAATGGAAAAGCCGGAATCAAGCGATAGAAGCTGGCATGCCTCCGCAGCCTCGCCAAGCAGGAGGGAAACCTTGTCGTATTCCGAAAGTGGCTTTAGTCCAAGAGCCAGTTCGTGGCTGGCAGAAAAAGAGGCGTATCCAGCCAGGATGGTTCTTATCTGAGGGAATTCAAGTATCTCCAGGCTTTTTTCATCCATAGTGCGCCCGGTTAATTATAACACGAGAAGGTGCGTTTGCCCCCAAATTATCGAAGCTTCCATTATGGGCACAGAATCATGTTAGTAGTGGAAGGATTGTTGCGGTGAAGCCGGGGCCAGAGTCGGAGTCTTTCTTCAAGTCCTGCGCGTGTCACGCCAGAGATATTTGGATGCGACCCCGGCGGGATTTGAACCCGCGATCTCCACCGTGACAGGGTGTCATGTTGTATTCCCCGACCATCGGCCAAATCGCCATCGGCCAACCCGCCGATGACCAAGTGGCTATCCTCCCTGCTGGTTTCAGCTTGTTTCATACGAGTCTCCTTTTTGGAGCCTCTCTATTTCCTGCTCCGGGATAAGGGTTCGCCCGCCAATTCTGACGGCGAGGATTTTACCGCTTCGAATCCACCGCCAGATGGTGGCCGTTCCCTTCCCCAGAAGCCTAGCTGCATCTTCAAGACAGTAGGCGTCCGCTACGGCGTCTACCTTGATACTTACTCTGGTCATCAACCTATCCCTGCTGATGCTCAAGTCTATCATGTGTCGCTAGCTGGCTGTCAAGGGGGGCTCTCTAGCCAGTATCGAGGTCAATCCATCCTTCCCTTAAAGCCTTCGACACTGCCTCCATCCTCGAGGTGACCCCCATCTTGCCGAAAATGTTCATGAGGTGCTGCCTGACTGTTCGCTCGCCGATGCCCAGATACGAAGCGGTGGCTTGATTTGTCATGCCTTTTGCCGTCAATTTCAGCACCTCCAACTCTCGGTGTGTGAGGTGTTCGACGGAATTCACCGGAACCGGTAGACGAGCCGTCCGCTTAAAAAGTCTCTGAGCCAGCATGGGTTCCAAAATGAAACCGCCAGCGCGCATCGAACGAATGGCCTGCACTAGTTCGTCACCATCAGCACTCTTTAGCAGGCAGCCGGTGGCACCGACCGCGACGAGCGCCGCGATGTATTCCTCATCCTCGTGCGTCGTTAGGATCAGAACTGTGGCATCGGGATGCTGTGCTTTGACTCGCTTTGTGGCTTCCACGCTGTCCAGCTTGCCTAGGCGGGCTTCCATGACGATTACGTCGGGCTTCAGTTCCCCCGCCAGCCTGACTGCCTCCTGGCCATTGTCCGCCTCGCCAACCACCTCCAAGTCCGGCTCCGCCTCAAAGATACGCCGGATGCCCTGCCGCACAATGTAGTGGCCATCGGCAAGAAGTATCCTGGTCTTACGCCCTTCTTCTCCCGACACGATCCCCTCCTGTCAACTTGAGGAGGGACAGTCGCTGATGGGTCATTTGCTAGAGCGAGCCTGGGGAGTATTTCCAGAGCAAACCTATCACTCGTTCCTGCACTTGAACCTCGTCGGAGTCAACACCAATAGGAGCCGGTAGCGAATGCCCTCTTGTTTAATTCTGTTTCTGCCATTCCTCGGTATCAAACAGGACGGCCGTCGTAGTCTCTGCCTCAGCGTTGTCCTGGTGATTGCTGCCCGTTTCGAGTTGATCGTCAGGTTTCTGAACATGGTACTCGGCCGTCTCCTCCATTCGAAAAGCAGGGGCTGCCTTGGACCGGATGAGGCTCTCAATCTGCTGGGCAACATCCTGATGCTCTTTGAGAAACCTCCTTGCTGTCTCACGGCCCTGTCCGAGTGGCTGCCCGTCCCACTGGTACCAGGTGCCTTTCTTGCTCAGTATGC
>Ga0068714_10007539_pt1 | contig 10485 bp, 9 predicted proteins | sample MTBNYHSulfiMetaG_FD_62988 | JGI IMG/M metagenome (GOLD analysis project Ga0068714, IMG submission 62988) | Enrichment culture microbial communities from rom New York Harbor, USA that are MTBE-degrading - MTBE-NYH (New York Harbor Sulfidogenic)... | ecosystem: Environmental > Aquatic > Marine >...
CGGCCATGAGCATGAAAAAGTTTGGTATCTGGGAAAGATATAGCTGGCAAACCTACTATGAAAAGGTCAAACATCTCTCGCTGGGCCTGATAAGCTTGGGTCTCGAACCCGCCGATGTCGTTTGCATCATCGGGGATAATGAGCCAGAATGGTTCTGGGGAGAATTCGCCGTCCAATCGGCGCGGGCTATTGCCACCGGCATCTTCGTGGACTCGATACCATCTGAAGTTAAATATGTCTCGGAACATTCCGGGGCAAAATTTGCCATGGTCAACGACCAGGAACAAACGGACAAATTCCTGCAAATCAAGGACGAGCTTCCGTTGCTCAAGAAGGTTATTTACTGGGACCTGAAGGGATTACGTAATTATGATGACCCGTCACTGATATCCTTCAACGATGTCATAAAACTGGGGCAGGCATACGCCAAGACCCACCCCGATTTATTCGAGCAGAACGTCGCCTTGCTCAACGAAGACGACCACGCCTTTATATACTATACCTCCGGTACTACCGGGCTGCCCAAGGGCGCTATCCTTACCCACCGGGCACTGATTCAAACGGCGCAGGCCTTCATCAGGCATTATCCGCTCGGCGAAAACGACGACCTGATTTCCAACTTTCCCGCGGCCTGGGTGGGCGACAGCTACTTCGCCACCATACCCCACCTGCTAAGTGGCGCCAGATTAAACTTCCCCGAAGAGCCGGAAACCATTGCCGAAGATACCAGAGAAGTGGGGCCCAACTTCGTAATATACGGCCCGAGACAATGGGAAAGCCTGGTCAGTGACATCCAGGTAAAGATATACGACGCCCACCCGCTAAAACGCTTTGCTTACAACCTGTTCCTGCCGGTAGGCTACAAAATGGCCGATATCAAACTGGCGGGGAAAAAGCCCAACCTGTTCTGGCGGGCCATGTACGGCATCGCTTACTGGTCATTATTCCGGCCTTTGAAAGACCGGCTCGGTTTGAGAAAAGTCCGCTTCGCCGTTACCGGCAGCTCGGTACTCAGCATGGATACCTTCCGCCTGATTCACGCCATCGGCATCGAGCTAAGACAAAACTACGGCAGCACCGAAGCCGGCCTGATATCATCCCACTGCAACGGAGAAATCAAGTTTGAAAGCGTGGGCCGGCCGGTTCTGGGCACCGAGGTCAGAATAACCGACGAAGGGGAACTGCTGGTCAGAAGCCAGAGTATGTTCAAGGAGTATTATAACGACCCGGAAAAAACAGAGCAAACCCTGAAAGACGGCTGGTGCCATACCGGCGATGCCGTCAATATAGACGCCGACGGTCATATTATATTTATCGAACGCCTGAAACACATGGGCGAACTGCGCTCGGGCGTTAAGTATGCCCCGCAATATATCGAAGGCAGGCTCAGGTTCAGCCCCTACATTAAAGACGCCATGGTCATCGGTGGCAAGGATAAAGACTTTGTTTCCTCAATACTGAACATAGATTTTGCCATGGTGGGCAAATGGGCAGAACGCAACCGTATCCCATACACTACCTTTGTCGACCTGTCTCAAAAAGCCGAAGTGGCTGAACTGATACGCAACGACCTGACCCGCGTCAACGGCTATCTGCCGGAAGGGGCCAAGGTTAAAAAATTCGTCCTGCTACACAAAGAGTTCGATGCCGATGAAGCCGAGCTCACCCGTACCAAGAAACTGAGGCGGGAGTTTATGGAAGACCGGTATCAGACTTTAATACAGGCTATGTATAGCAACGGGCAAGAAGTAAAAGTTGAAGCCCCGGTCACCTACCGTGATGGGCGCAAAGGCTTCGTGGCTACCGCCATTAAAGTAAGAGAAACCTAGACAGGAGTTATCATGGGCGACCTGCTACAATTAGTAATCACCGGCTTAGCCGTAGGCATGGTCTACTCTTTGATTGCATTAGGATTCGTCGTCGTCTGGAAATCCAGCAGCGTCGCCAATCTGGCACTGGGGCAACTGGTACTGATTTTTTCTTGGTTTTTCTATGGTATGCTCGTCCAGATAGGGTTCCCGCTCTGGCTGGGCTTCCCGCTGCTGATACTTTTTGCCCTGCTCGTAGGCTGGCTCATTGAGCGTTTTGCCCTCCGCCCCCTCATCGCCCAACCCATTTTGTCATTAATAACGGTAACGCTCGGCATCGCCTACTTTACCGAGGGCGTAGTCACTTTCGTCTGGCCCAAGAGCGTAGCGGCGCTGCCACGCTTTTTCCCCAGAGAGCCCCTTCACATCGGCGGGGCGGTAGTATCGCAAGAATATGTCTGGATAGCCGCCATATCGTTACTCATCTTTATTTTACTCACCCTGTTTTACCGTTATCACCGCATGGGTATCGCCATGAGAGCCACCGCCGATGACCAGCTGGCAGTTCAAGCCTGCGGGGTACCGGTAACCAAGATAATGTCCCGCTCCTGGATGGTAGCCTGCATCGTGGCCGCCACCGGTGGCATCCTTATTTCCAGCATCGGCGGTATCACCAACGGGCTGGTGATGACCGGCCTCAAAGGCTTTTCGGTGGTAATCCTGGGCGGGCTCGACTCCTTCGCAGGAGCTATGATTGCCGGCCCCATCATCGGCCTGGCAGAAAGCCTCGGCGGCGGCTACCTGACCCCCTATCTATGGTCCGGCGTCAAAGATATTATTCCCTTTTTCATAATTATTATCATGGTGCTCATTAAACCCTACGGCCTATTCGGGGAAGAAAGGATAGAGAGGATATAAGCCAATGACCCTGCCCTGTGGCGTCCGTAGTTACAAATACGCCGACGATATGGCTATTATAAGAACCAAAACCCAGTGGGTATTATTTATTCTCATGCTGGTTTTATTGTTTACCATGCCGCTTTATATGCCCAGCAATTACTGGCTGGGCATCGCCACGCTGACCGGTATCACGCTTATTGCCGCCACCGGTCTGAATCTACTGCTGGGCTATTGCGGGCAATTATCCATCGGCCACGCCGGATTTATCGCAGTGGGCGCCTACACGTCGGCAATACTTACCAACCGTCTGGGTGTTCCCTTTCCGATAGCCCTGCTGTGTTCCGGTTTAACCGCCGGCACCATAGGGATTATCTTCGGCATCCCTTCGATACGGCTGAAAGGGTTCTACCTGGCAATTACCTCTATCGCCGCCCAGTTTATTATACTTTGGGTTATCAACCACTGGAGCCTGACCGGCGGTTTTATGGGGATGCAGGTTCCCTACGCTTCTATAGGCAGCTTCGTCTTCAAGAGCCGGGCCAGCCAGTTTTATCTGGTCACTTCCATAGCGGTACTAACTATATTTATAGCTAAAAATATTGCCAGAAGCCGCGTCGGCCGGGCTTTCATCGCCATCAGAGATAACGACCTGGCCGCACAAGTCATGGGCATCAACCTATTCTTCTACAAGTTACTCGCCTTTTTCATCGGCTGCTTCATGGCCGGTATCGCCGGCTCGCTACTGGCGCACTGGATGGGCTTTATCAATACCGAATATTTCAGCTTCGCCGATTCCATACTGTACGTGGCCATGATAATAATCGGTGGCCTGGGCACTACCATCGGCCCCATATTCGGGGTCATCTTCATCTCCACACTGGAGCAGTACCTCACGGTTGGCCTCGTTCCTTTTTTGGAAAGGACTTTCAGTATGTTGCCATCCGGGTTTGCCACCGGCGTTACCCCCATGCTCTTCGGGCTGGTTATCGTGCTTTTCCTGATACTGGAGCCACGGGGCCTGGCCCACCGGTGGTCTTTATTTAAATCAGCTTACAGGCTATGGCCCTTTTCTTACTGAACAAATCAGCAAAGGAGGACCTCATGTAACAAGATAAATGGTACTGAAATAGCTTTACTTAACTATGGAGGTAAATATGAATAAGAGCAAATTGCGCGTTATCGGGGCAATATTGATGGCTCTGATAATAACCATGCTGCCTTTCCTCAGTGCCTGTGACACCGAGGAACAGGTCGAAACCATCAAGATAGGGATAACCACCCCTTCGTCCGGGCAGGCTGCGGAAAAGGGCAGCGTCATGGGACACGCCAACCTCGATGCCTTCGAATATATTAATGAAGAACTCGGCGGGGTGGCGGGGCACCCTATCGAGGTAGTCTGGCTGGATAACGGCTATGACGCCACCAAAGCAGTAACCAACGTCCAGCTGTTTATGGACGAAGGCTGCGTCATGTACGCCACCGCCTCGTCCGCCATGATGACCGCCACCATGGAAACAGCCAACCGGGCCGGTTTCCCGGGTTTGGCTTGTTTTAACGCCCCCAACCTGCATCGCCCGCCACAGCACATTTACGGGCAAATGACAGACTACGGTGATGATTGGACAGCCTTTGCCAAATATTATGTAGAAAACATCTGGGAAGGCGAAGGTAAACCCAGGATGGCTCTGCATCTACTGAATAACTCCACCGGTTACGGTGCCCGTGATGCCGCCATGGCTAAAGCCGAGGAACTGGGAATCGAGATTATTTCTATTGACGAACACGCCGCCACCACTATGTCTGAAATCGAGTCCCTCACCCGAATCAAAGCCCTCAATCCGGATGTCCTGTATATTTCCAGCACGCCGGCACCCACCGCAGTTATCATTAAAAACGCCTACGAACTGGGCATGTATCCCGGTATCACTATCGCCTGCGGCCATGCCGGCATGACTAAAGAGCTGGTTAACATCGCCGGTGCCGACATCACCGAAGGTGTTTACGGCGTATTCCCCACCGTTAGCTGGGGTGACGATGTCCCGGGCATGGAAAAAATGATAGAATACTGCCTGGAACTTCATCCCGAAGACGAAGGCAATGGCGATTATATCACCTCCTGGGCACAGAGTCTGATTATAGCTGAAATCCTGAGGCTCACCGTGGAGAACGCTGGCTATGAAGTACTGGCCGAAGGTGGTCCCGAAGCCTGGGCCGCCGTTGAGTACCAGGGCATTCAGCAACTGGATGGCTACGATGTTGAAGGTCTTCACGGGCCGGTAAGTTACGTGCCCGGCGACAATCGGCTATCCAAGTCACTAAGAATATTCCAGGTACAAAGCGGGGAAATCGTACCCATAACCGGTTGGATCGAAGCGCCGTTAATCAAGTACGAAGAATACGAATGGTTTGGCAATTAGTACCGATATACTGACATATTGTAATCATCTAATGGTTATATATACGTAAGGATACATAAGCATGCTCAAGCTAAATAATATAGAGGTAGCTTATCTTAACGTAATACGGGTGCTTCACGGGGTATCTATGAGCGTGGCCGACGGCTCCATCGTCGCCTTACTGGGCGCCAACGGCGCCGGTAAAAGCACCACTCTTAAGGCGATATCCGGCATCCTACATGTTGAGGAAGGCGAAGTCACCGACGGCACTATTGAATGGAACGGCGAGCGCATTGACAAAAAACGGGCCGAGGAAATCGGTAAACTGGGTATCATCCAGGCCCTGGAGGGACGGCGTGTCTTCGGGCACCTTACCGCGGAGGAAAACCTGATGGTGGGGGCTTATCACCGCCAGGACCGCCAGGGCATAAAGCAAGACATGGAAATGGTTTATCATTATTTCCCCCGCTTAAAGGACTTGCGCCGTAACACCGCCGGCTACCTCTCCGGAGGCGAGCAGCAGATGCTGGTCATCGGCCGGGCGATGATGGCCGCCCCCAAACTGATGTTGCTGGACGAACCGTCGCTAGGCCTGGCTCCACTGCTGGTAGAGGAAATTTACGGCATCATAAACCAGTTCAATACCGAACAAAAAACCTCGGTATTGCTCGTGGAACAGAACGTAAGAATCGCTTTGAGCATCGCTGATTATGGCTACGTGATGGAAAACGGTCGTGTAGTACTGGACGGCACGGCCGTTTTCCTCAAGAACAACGAGGACGTAAAAGAGTTTTACATCGGACTTTCGGCAGTCGGCGCCAAGAAGAGCTACCGCGAGGTAAAACACTACCGGCGCCGCAAGAGGTGGCTATGAAAGACAAGACTGGCAAGTTCTGGGACGAGCTTGAAACCATGCCCGGAGAGGCAAGAAAGGAATACCTTGATACCAGACTGGCAGAGGCTACCCGACACGCCTACCAGCACGCTCCCGCGGCTAGAAAAATAATGGACGATGCCGGGGTCAGCCCGAACCAGATAAACACGGTCAAAGATCTGGCAAAGCTACCCATAACCAGAAAGACCGAGCTCATTAAACTACAGCGGGCGAACCCGCCCTACGGCGGGTTTCTGGCGATACCGCCCGCAGAAGTCGACCGTATCTTTTTATCCCCCGGCCCGATATACGAACCGATTCAGCACGCCGGTATTGCTTGGTTTGCCAAATCATTCTGGGCAGCCGGTTTCAGAAAGGGTGACATCGTCGCCAACACTTTCACCTATCATCTGTCACCAGCCGGTATCCTCTTTCATGAGGCCCTCAGAGACTGCGGAGCTACAGCCATTCCCATGGGCACCGGTAATACCGAGAGTCAAGTCATTACCTGGCACGACCTGAAGGTCACCGGCTTCGTGGGTACACCCAGCTTCCTGATGACCGTTATCAAGCGTGCCGAAGAGATGGGCTATAATTTCCAGCAAGATTTTTATGTCAAACGTGCCTGGTTTACCGGCGAAATGTTAGCCCCCTCATTACGCAAAACATTCGAAGAAACCTACGATATTCACACCACGCAGGCATATGCGGTGACGGAAACCGGCGGCGCGCTGGCATACGAATGTTCGGAGAAATCGGGCCTGCACCTCATGGACGAGTATATTATCGAAATCGTCGACCCCGAATCAGGCCGGCAACTGGGACCCGGTGAAGTGGGCGAGGTAGTAGTCACCCCAATCCATAATAAAGCCTGGGGTTTGATTCGCTTTGGCACCGGCGACCTGTCCGCATACACTACCGATATATGCCCCTGCGGGCGCACCGCACACAAACTGACCGGCATTATGGGCAGAACCAGCGATGCCGTTAAAATCAGGGGGATGTTCGTCGTTGCCCGACAGGCCGAGCAGGTAATACGCGACTTCGACCAGATAGACCGCTTTCAGTTCGTAGTAGAACGTATCGGGCAGCAGGATAAGTTAACTCTTAATATTGAACTGGCAGGGGAAACAACCAATACCGACCGGCTGGTCAACGACGTGAAGGCCAGATTCCAAAGTCTGTGCCGCGTTAAGATAGACAGCGTAGACTGCGTCACTAAAGGGACTATAGAAACAACCGAACCCAAAATTGTAGATAAAAGAACCTGGGAATAAAGCTAGCAAAAAGCGTTTATCTCTCTTCGCCTAGATAAGCGGAAATTACCTGCGGATTTTTGGCCACTTCTTCCGGGGTGCCTTCGGCAATTTTCTGCCCGAAGTCCAAAACCGCTATCCTGTCTGCCAAATCCATAACCACGCCCATATCATGCTCTACCAGCACCAAGCAGTTAACCCCATCCCTTAAAACTGGGGTATCCGGGTAAGTATCCCCCTGCCCCTCGAATATATCGATAATAAAGCGGGCGATGTCCTCTTTTTCTTCCAGATTCATGCCTGCCATCGGCTCGTCAAGCAGCAAAACCTGCGGCTCCAGAGCCAGTGCCCGGCCCAGCTCCACCCGTTTACGCATACCATAAGGCAAAGTGCCGACTATTTTATTCCTTATCGGCTCTATTTCCAGAAAATCGATGATATCCTCGACGGTTTTGCGATGTTTGATTTCCTCACGGTGCGCCGGTCCAAAATACATGGCGCTGGCCAGGAAGCCCTTTTTCATCAGTATATGACGGGCCGCCATGATATTATCCAGAGTGCTCAGCCCGGAGTAAAGCTCGATATTCTGAAACGTCCGGGCTAAACCCAGCTGAGCCGCTTTATCCGGGCGGATACGGGTAATTTTTTTACCCTCATAATATATCTCGCCCCCCTGAGGCTTATAAAAACCGTTCAGGCAGTTTAACAAGCACGTCTTGCCCGCACCATTAGGCCCGATAACCGCCAAAATCTCATTTTGCCTGATTGCTAAACTAACGCCTTTGAGCGCTTTTACACCGCCGAACGAAAGCGCCAGATTCTCAATCTGTATCTTGACTTTATTATCAGTTTTAGTCAGGGGACTAACCTCTAACATGCGACAACCTGCTATATCAATTCTCCGCACGGAGCTTATCTCTATATCCTAAGACGGCAGCACACTCGGGGCCATTACACTCTCCCCGATGACCGGATTTTCCACCTCTCCCAACACTATTGCCAGTGCCATCACCAGCCTTTTTATACTTGTCACAACCCGTACACTTCACCGACCAGTCTTTATGGACAAAAATCGTCACCTCATCCTTCACCACGTCACAGTATAAAGTTGTCCCGGTTACCTGCCAGTCCACCATAATACTCACCAGTTTCTTTCAAACTCCGGTCAAACCTATTAATGGTACCATTCTCAGGCTAATCATTCAATAATCAGGCTACTCCTTAGTTAGTACGTTAATATTATCATCGGAAGTCAAACCTCTTGTTTAAGGATTTTATAAAAATTATCCCGCGCGTACCGCTCCAGCCAGGGATAGTGCCCGCACCTAGCCAACTCATAAAAGCGAAAATCTCCCAGAACAAGGGATAGCGGGGCTGTCACCCCCTCAATGGGATGGGGGTCATAGTCACCATGAATCGCCACTACCGGGCATTTAATCATCCTGCCCAGTGCTAGCAGCTCACCACTACTCCTGAGGCGCGCAGCCTGTTCCCACACGTTTTTATATATCCCCGGCTGGCATTCCAGCACCTCGCTGTTATACGGTAGCAACTCAAACGCATCCGCCTTAAACATCAATTCGCCAAACCGCACCATAAGAATATTCTCGTTCTTGACATTATCAGAGCCCATACTTTTCATAAGCCGCCGGGCTTCCCGCCTCTCCGGTTCCTCAAGCCTGGCTAACCTGATATTCATGATGTCCACCGCATATCTGTCTTCATACGGAGCACCGCTAATCAGTATCAGCTTTTTCACCAAATCGGGATAGCGGGCAGCAAGGATAAAACCCAGCAGAGCACCCCATGAAAAACCTAGCAACGTAACCGGCAACTCTGCGTTTTCTAATAAAACTTCTTTTAGCTCGGCCACTTGCCCTTCTAGTGTCATAGCCGATTGGAGAGGCTCTAAAACGCCCCCGACCGATGACAGCTCCCGGGCTACGGGGGCCATTTCTCCGGGGGCTCCCGGCCCGCCATGGACGACTGCTATACTAAAAGGCGCCTCACCGTATTTCCTTAGCTTTTCCATTTTCAAATAGTTTAACTTCTTAATAACGTCAAAATAAAGGAGTACGCTATCAATTTTGATTGTCTTTCCGCATTATTTTACATTTTATTAAAGCAGCCGGATAGCTTTTAAACGGCTTTTAAGTTATTATTCCTAATCATGACAGACGAAATATATCACTGGACAGAGGAACTTTTTGAAAAGCACCCCGAATTGTTTCTGGGCGCCTTCGAGGAACGCCTTGATAACACCACCCACGAAATAGATGTCCTATTATCATATTTGAACCAACAAGGGTACCATCCGAAAAGGTTGCTTGATTTAAATTGCGGTATTGGTCGCCACTCTATCGAGCTGGGACAGCGGGGCATCCGGGTGCTGGGCACCGATATTTCCGCATACTACATAGCCATAGCCAGAGAGAAAGCACAGATAGCCGGGGTTACCGACAAAGTGACACTTCAGATTGCCGACATGCGGGAGATTTCATCGGTACTGTCCGGCGGAGATAGTTTCGACGGCATCGTATGCCTCTGGACATCATTCGGCTTTTACGACGATAAAACTAACGAGAACATACTGCGCGATTGCCTGAGCCTAGTCAAACAAGGAGGCTTTTTTTTGCTTGAGGTAGTCAATAGAGACTGGCTGTTACAAAATTATGCGGAGTGCCGTTTTACCAGATTTAAAGACCGCATTTTACTACAAGAGGGAGAGTTTAACCCCCATAATTCACGTAATTACAGTACCTGGACTTTCTTAAAACAAAGCGGAGAAAATATGTACACCCTGGAGAAAGCTATTGAGCTAAATCATCGCATCTGGAGTTTGCACGAACTGGTAAATTTATTTGAGAATGCCGGCTGGAGATATGAAGCTGTTTATCCCGGACTAGCCACCCCGGGGTTAGACACAGAAAAGCCGGTATATTCCCTTTCCGATGATGATATTTTAGGCTCGAATATGTTATCGGTGCTGGCTTACCGCCCTTAGCTAGCCAAGAAACCACTCTAATGCGCGTGAGCCATATTGTGCACCATTTCCATAACCGCTATTAATTTAACTACTTTTCCCCAGTCCTGAGCCTCATGTGCCTGCTTAAGCTCAGATATTATCCACGCATCCGTGTCCGAAGCGAAATCCCTTAAGTCGTCTTTGATAGTCGGCCAATAATCGAGAATCTTACTTTCTTTTTCAGGCATAACCTTTCACCTCCCGGTAACAAAAAGCACTAAAATAA
>Ga0068714_10007540_pt1 | contig 10485 bp, 6 predicted proteins | sample MTBNYHSulfiMetaG_FD_62988 | JGI IMG/M metagenome (GOLD analysis project Ga0068714, IMG submission 62988) | Enrichment culture microbial communities from rom New York Harbor, USA that are MTBE-degrading - MTBE-NYH (New York Harbor Sulfidogenic)... | ecosystem: Environmental > Aquatic > Marine >...
ACGGGCGCGCCCCCCAGGAGCACGGTCCGGAGGGAGGCAGACAGCCGCCCCAGGCCCTTCCCGGACAGGGCCATCATCTCCATCCACACGTAAGGCGACCCGAAATACGCGTCAATGGTTCCCTGCCGGATCCACTGCAGGATGTTGCGGGCCCGCCGCTTCTTGCGTCCCTGGGTGATGTAGGCCGTCTTGCCCAGGCGCAGGGCGTACAGGACTTGCTGGGGTGTGTCGGCGAGGAAGTGCTCGAAGTGCAGCCCCTCCAGGACCGAGGCGATGTGGGTGATGTAATGGTCCAGCGCCCCGTGCCCCAGTCGGACCCCCTTGGGCAGGTCCGTGGTCCCACCGGTGAAGATCAGGATCCCGTCGTCCGAGGGCTGGCGCTCTGCCGGCGCAACGGACCGGCGGCCGGCGCCGGGGGTCTCCTTCACCAAACGGTCCAGCAGACCGTCGCTGACCAGGAGCCGCCGCATGCCCCCTTCCGGGCCGGGCACCGGCGGCACGTCGCGCTCCAGGCGCTGCAACAGGACGGGGAGTCCGGGAATGCGGTGGACGCGCAACACCAGCGGGTGCACCAGGAGGAAGCGGGGCGAGGCGGCCCGCACCCGCGACAGATACACCTCTGCCCCCAACCCGGGCTCCACAAGCACGGGCACAGCGCCCGCCAACAGCACGGCAAGGGAGGAGGCGGCAAAGCCCGCGCCGTTGGGCACCTGCAGCAAGACCCGGTCCCCGGGTTCGAGCCCGTGCCGCCGCAGCAGGTCCAGCAGCGCACAGGTCCTTTCAAACAGGCCCGCGTAGGTGATGCTCCGGCCTCCGGGCTCCACGATGGCGAGCCGGTCCGGCCGGGAGGAAAGGGCATCCAGGAAGGGTGTCGCCGCGTTCATACGGTTGGGTCTCCTGCATGGGCCCGTTCAAACCCGATTGTACCTGTTTGACCGAAAGGTGTCTCGCCCTGTGCCGGCAAACACCCATACCCGGGCAAGCCCAGCCTCAGAACTCCGCCGTCAGGCGCAGCCCGAAGATCCAGCCGCTAGGGTTGACACCCTCCTTCCCGGCGTCCCGCATGTATTGCACGTCCCCGGTCGCAGCGAAGAACTCGTTCAGGGCGAAGCGGGCGTAGACCTCGAACACGTCCGTGTGTGCCACCTCCCGATTGCCGCCCCGCAGGTGGGCGTACCCGATCCCCAGATTGTCCTGGTGGCGGCCCCACAGTCCGCCGGTGGCGTTGAGACCCCCGGAGAAGAGGTTCACGTAGTCCAGGGCGGCCTTCTCGTCCTGCCACCCGATCCGCGCCCACAGGCCCAGGATCTCACCCAGGGACTGGTCCAGCGACGTGATGACGCAAAGCTTCCGTTCCATTCGGGTTTCGGTCGGGTCGGGGAAGCTCGCGCTGGAGCCCCCTGCCAGGACCCGAACGTTTCCCTCGCCCAATCCGAAATCCAGGGTGTAGCCGGCCTGAAGGAAATACGCCTCGTACGACTCCTCCAGCGAACCTTCCTCCCCGTTGCTCCCCACGGCCATGACAACGCCCCTCACGGACAGAGCCCCCAGATCCCACTCCACGGCCGCCCCCACGTCGTAGGAAGGCACAAAGGCGTTGGGGCCGTTGACCAGGGCCTCGTTCATGAACTGGGTGTACTCGTCGTTGGCAAAGGCGTTGTCGTCCAGGTAGTCCGTGGCGTCGATGATCCCGCCCGTGATCCCCAGCGTGTGATCCTCCGCAAACCGGAAGGTGTGCTTGTACCACGCCGTGAGCAAAGAATCCCGGTTCCTGCCGTTCAGGTTCTTGTAGTCCTCCTCCACACCTCCCCCCCAGGGGGCGAGCACGAAGGGAGACCGGCCCGGTTGCATGAGACCGTTGCCGGCCCCAAACCCAAGCTTGAGGAAAAACCCGTCGTTGTCCGTGAGGTCGAAGGCGATCTCGGGCTGAAACGCCAACACCCCGCTGCCCAGGTTCCCACCGTCCGGGGCCTGGCGGATCTCCTGGTGCTGGTAGATCCCGGCCAGCACCCCGCCCACGTGGAACCTCTCGCCGATCTCGTACGCACCGCCTCCGGCGCTCGTGGCCAGGAGACCCGCAACACACGCCAGCATACCCAGACCCACCCGCTTCTTCGCACCCATCCTCGCCTTGCTCCCCTGTTGTCCTTCGCCATCCTCCTGTATCAGGCCGGCCATCGCCGGCGCCCCGGACCTCCGTGAGCCGTCCCCGCCGCAAGAAGCGTGGCCGGCCGATGAAGAACGGTCGCCGGCTCCAGGTCCACTCATCCTCCGTCCATCAAGGTATTTCCGCAGTACGCCCCTTCCTCCGAAGGAACACCGGAATCCCGAGAACGCGGCGGGTAATCACGGAGTCGATCCGGTCCGAGATCGTGTGGCGGAACTCGACGGTGGATCGCACCGCTTCCTGGCACACCCCGGAGATGAATCCGTACCTTCGGCCGGCAATGGCCGTCTCCGGTGGCTCCCCGAGCAGCTTCTCCAGATGCCCGGCACTTCGTTCGATCTGCGTGTCGACCTCCGGCGATGAACCCTTGGCGACCGTCAACAGCATGACGCCACCTCCCACCCGCGTTCCGCAGGCCTCTACAGCATCTCCACCTCAATCCCCTCGGCTTCCTCTTTCCGCAAGGAAAGGTGATACCCCTTCACCTTGATACTCATCGGGTCTCCCAGGGGCGCCACACGCTCCACCTCCACCACGGCCCCGGGGGTAACCCCCATTTCCACAATCCGCTTGTTCGTCTCTCCCCGGGCCTGAATCTTCAGCACCTTCGCTTTCTGCCCAGGCTTCAGGGTCTTAAGCTTCGTGATCGTCATGGTTCGCGTGCCTCCCGACGGTTTGCGTTGCTTCACTTCCTTCAACGTTTCGGAGAGGCACTTCTCGCATCGGTCCTGCGTATCGCCGTGGTCGCAGTGGTACCCAAAGCCCGCGATCCACTTGGCGCCCGCACGAGGGCAGACCTCCACGAACTCCGCAAACTGGATGAACCGCTCCAGGATGGCCTCGGGAATCGAGTGCTCCATCCGGCAGGCCGCCTCGTCGGCGTCACGCTCCTCCACGGCCAGGACCCGGACGAAGAAATCTCTCAGGACCTCGTGCCGCCGGACCACCCCTTTGGCCGCGGTGTTGCCTGCAGGGGTCAGGGTGATCACGTCGTACGGGGCGTAGCGGATCAGTTCCTTGTCGGCCAGGGCCCGCAGCGCCCCGGTCACCGACGGGTTGCTCACCTTCAGACGCCTGGCGATGTCCTTGGGCCGGACCGCCTGCTTCTCGGCGATGATCTGGAAGATGGCCTCCAGATAGTCCTCCAGGCTCGCTGTCAACGATTCCACGGCTGTCATACCGATCCTCCCGAGGTTGTGATTTTAGGCTTTCCTAATTCTTTACGTTCTTCCAAACATTTGTCAATCCCTCTTTCCAAATTTTTTCCCCCACGAATCGTTGGCGCACGCCCCGCTTTACTTTCACCTTTTTTTCACCTACCCTGAACCGGCCGTTTCTTCCCGCGCGGCGATCGGCGGCCTCTTCATCCGGATGCGTCAAACACCCGGCGCCTGCGATGCACCGATACCGCTCGCTGCGGCGCCGGGAGGGGATGTCCGTCCCCCGGATTGCGCGTTGCCTGGCACAGGGTCCGGTTCTTGTTGCGGATCGATCTTCGACACACACAACCGCCGGACGCCCCCTGCCGCGACCGGACCGGAGAGGTGCCTCATGCAGCAGGAACGCGCGTTCGTACCGCTGGCCTGCCACTCGTTCTACAGCCTCCTGTGGGGCACCGCATCGCCGCAAGCCCTGTGCCGCCTCGCCCGGGAGGCCGGCGCGCCCGCCCTGGCACTCACGGACCGGAAGGGCCTCTACGGCGCCCTCCCCTTCTGGGAGGCGGCGCAGCGGGAGGGGATCCGTCCCATCCTGGGGGCCCACGTCCCGGCCTCTCCGGGCCCGGCCCGCCTGCTGGCGGCAGACGCTCGGGGCTGGCGCCGGCTGGCGCGGATCCTGACCCGGTTCCACCAGGAAAGGAGCGGCAACAGGGGGTTCCCGCTCCTGGATCTCCTCCGGGAAGACCGGCAGGGCCTGGTGGTGCTGAGCGCCTCTGTCCCCTTGCTGGACGCCCTGGCCCGGGACGCGGGCCCCAGGGACCTCTGGGTGTCTCTGTACCCCTTCGGCGCCCAGCGCGCGCTGCTCCAGTACAGCCGCCGCTCCGGGATCCCCACGGCCGCTACGGCGCCGGTCTATTTCCTCCAACAGGACGACCACGCGTTTCACCGGGTGCTCCGGGCCGTGGGCCTCACGTGCAAGCCGGACCGGGTGCCTGCCTCGGAGCAGGCCCCGGCCTGGGCCTGGTTCCGGGGCGGGGAAGCCTGGCGGCAGCGCTACCTGCACTGCCCGGAAGCCCTGGCCGGCATGCAACGCGTGGTGGAGCAGTGCGTCCTGCATCACCCCCCGTGGGGGGAGTGGGTCTTCCCCCCGTTCCAGGACTTGACCGGCCCGCAGGCGTTCGCCCGCCTCTCGGCGGCCGCCCGCCGGGGCGCGGCCATGCGCTGCGGAGCCCTCACCCGCCCGGTCCTGGAACGGCTGGACCACGAGTTGGGGATCATCCGGGAGAAGGGCCTGGCCTCCTACTTCCTGGTGGTGCAGGACATCGTGCAGCGGTTCCCCATCACCTGCGGCCGGGGCTCCGCGGCCGCGAGCCTGGTCGCCTACAGCCTGGGGATCACGCACGTGGATCCCCTGGCACACGACCTGTTCTTCGAACGGTTTCTGAACCGGGGGCGCACCGACCCGCCGGACATGGACGTGGACTTTCCGTGGGACGAGCGGGACGCGGTGCTGAGCTACGTGCTGGACACGTATGGACCTGAACGGTGCGCCATGGTGGCCAACCACGTGGGGTTCCGGGCCCGAGCCGCCCTGCGGGAGGTGGCCCGGGTGTACGGCATCCCCGAGGAGGAGATCCGGGAGGTCTCCGAAGGGTTCTCCCGCACGGGGGACCCGTTCCGCCCCTCCCTGGGCGAGGCCCGAGCGAGCCGTCACCCTGCCCGCCGGCACGACCCGGCCCGGCCTCCGTGGCCCGAGATCCTGGGCTGGGCGCGCCGCCTGGAGGGGGTGCCCCGGCACCTGTCCGTGCACTGCGGCGGCGTGGTGATCACTCCGGACCCCCTGCCGGAGCGAGTCCCGGTGGAGCGGGCAGCCAAGGGGGTCCCGGTGATCCAGTGGGAAAAAGACGCCGCCGAGGAGGCGGGCCTGGTGAAGATCGACCTCTTGGGAAACCGCTCCCTGGCCGTAATCCGCGACACGCTGGCCGCCCTGCGGGCCCACGGTGAAACGCGTCTGTCCTACGATACCCTCCACCCCTTGGAGGACGAGAAGACCCGGGCGATGCTCGCCCGGGGCGAGACCGTGGGGGTCTTCTACGTGGAGAGCCCGGCCATGCGCCAGCTCCTGAAGAAGACCGGCAAGGGGGACTACGCCCACCTGGTGGTGCAGTCCAGCATCATCCGGCCCGCGGCCAACGAGTTCATCCGGGAGTACGTGCGGCGGGTGCGAGGCGCGCCGTACCGGCCGCTGCACCCGCTCCTGGGGGAGATCCTGCGGGAGACCCACGGCATCCTGTGCTTTCAGGAGGACGTCTCCCGGGTGGCCATGGCCCTGGCCGGTTTCGACGCGGCCGAGGCGGACCGGCTCCGCAAGGTCCTCTCCAAGAAGGACCGGCTCCTCCGTCTGCCGGACTTCCGGGAACGGTTCACGGCCGGGGCCCGGGCCCGTGGAGTCCCGCCGGGGGTGATCGAGGAGGTCTGGCGCATGGTCCTGAGCTTCCAGGGCTATTCCTTCTGTAAACCTCACTCGGCCAGCTACGCCCTGGTCTCCTTCAAGGCGTGCTACCTGAAGGCGCACCACCCCGCGGAGTTCCTGGCCGCGGTGCTCTCCAACCGGGGCGGGTACTACACGACCCTGGCCTATCTGTCCGAAGCCCGGCGCATGGGCCTGGCGATCTTGCCCCCGGACGTGAACCGGAGCGCGTGGGCCGCCACGGGCCGCGACCGGGAGATCCGGGTGGGACTCATGCAGCTCAAGGGGGTGCGCCGGGCCTCGATGGAAGCCCTGCTGGAGGAGCGCCGGCGCCGAGGGCCCTTCGTCTCCCTGGCCGAACTGCTGGCCCGGGTAGATGCGGACCCGGCCGACGTGAAGATTCTGATCAAAGCCGGTTGCGCGGACGCCGTCGCCCGGGGCCGGTCCCGGCCGGAGATGCTCTGGGAACTCTTGGCCTGGGAGGCGGCGCGCGGGGGTCGGGGCAGGGGGACGAGGCCCCGAGAAAGAGCAAGGGCTCCGGAGTCCCACACCGAACCACAGGACGGGTCCAGCACCGTGCACACGAACGAAAAAGCGGCAACCCGGCGAGAAAACCGGCGCCGGGGCCTCCGGACCGACGGACTGTGGCCTTCCGGCGCGGACCCGACAGCCGACGCACTCACCGGCGGGTTCCGGCCCCCTCGGGCCCTCCCCTACGAACCCGGGCTCTGCCTGCGGCACGAGCTGGAAACCCTGGGCCTTCTGGTCTCGGGCCACCCCTTGCAGCTCTACCGCCCGCTCATTCGCCGCCTCCGGCCGACTCCGGCCCGGGACCTGCCCCTGCACGTGGGCCGCCGGGTCACCACGGTGGGTTGGTTCGTCACCGGCAAGACGGTGCTCACCCGCCGGGACGAACCCATGGAGTTCGTGAGCTTCGAAGACGAGACGGCCCTCTACGAAACCACCTTCTTCCCCCGGGCCTTTGAGCGCTTCCGCCGTCTTGTGGGCCGCAGCCGGCCTTACGTCCTTCAGGGCCGCGTGGAGGAGGAGTTCGGCGCCGTGTCCCTCAACGTGGAGGAGGTGCGCTTCCTGGACCCGGATGTTCCGGCCCCACGGGCCGCCGCGACGGTGCACCCGGTACGTGCGTGAGTGAGTGAGACCGCTCCCTGAAATGCATCTGCGACACGGCCCGGGTTCATGCCTGCCCCCGGTATTCCTACCCGAAGCAGAAGACGGTACGATGGAGCTTCCCCACGGGGAAAAGGGGTTTCCAAGGCAGGAACGGGGCGCGGCCGGTTGCACCTACTCCGGTCTCTGCAGCCACACAAGCACCCGGGAAGTTCCCTCTTCCACGCTGTAAGCGTGCAGGTCGCACAGGTCGTCGCCGTCCAGGTCGCCGCTGGTGACGTAGTTCACCCCTTCCGCGTTCAGCGTGGCCCAGAGCTTGGATTCAAACCCCTTTTTCGCGACCCCGAGATAGATCCCCAAGGTGTCCAGGTCTTTGCCGGCCGCCAGGTCCTTGATCCCGTCCCCGTTGAAATCCCCGCTCGTGTTGGGAACGATGCCTCGAAAGTAGTGTTGCTTCTTCATGTCGATCCGGAACTCGTGCGCCAGTTTCTGGGCGGGTGTTTCCGGGAAGCCCCCGGGCCAGGACGGATAGAAGTACTGGGAGTTGATGGTCACCGCCTTTCGGAGCAAGATCTCCACAACGGGCCACAAGCCCATCTTGATGGACCACAAGGTCATGTCCGGAAAACCGTCGTGATCCAGGTCCTCGATGGAAACGCCGGACAGGAGCCCACCGGACGTGAACCGCTGAAACGGCTCCGACGGCGCGCTCCCTCCTCGGTTACACAGAAAGATGGCCGTCTCCGAACTCCAGTCGGTGAAGTTGACCCCGATCTTGTGCACCACGATGTCCGCACATCCGTCCCGGTTCAGGTCCGCCACCCGGAAGGTCAGGCTGGCCTGCTTGCGGATCCGTTCCTCCGGGGTCCGGATGTCCAGGTTCCATACCACCCCAACGGGATCCAGATGGCCGTCCTCCCTGCGGAAATAGCAGTGGGCCTTCCCTGTCTGGAGGACCAGGAGGTCCATCCTCCCGTCCCCGTTGAGATCCGCGGGTTCCAGAAGTGGAAAGAACAGCACGGACAGGTACTGGTACCCCCCGGCGTTCCGCCCGAACAGGACGTTGTTGTTGTACGCGGCAAAGGGAGCGATGCTCACCGCGTCCCCGATCTTCCACCCCCCCTCGCCATCCGGCCGGTAGAACCGAGCCTCTCGGGCGCAGGGAAGAAGAGCCTCCACAAGCCCGTCGCCGTCCCAGTCCCGCAGGACGTCCAGCCACAGCAACTCGTCCTCCTGCCCGGTGGAGAGAAACAGGGGAGCCTGGATCCGGTGTGCCGGCATGACCGTCCCCCCGGGCCCGTTGCACAGTTCCCACAACCCGTCCTGGGAAAGAACGTACACGCTCTTGCCCGCCGCCTGCGTCGCCGGACCCGTACACCAGAACACGGCGTCCACCGGGGCCTCCCACGCGCGCACGAGCGAGAGATTCTCCCCCTCACGGCCCTGGGGGAGCCTGTAAATCCTCAGGAGGCGCCGGGGCGGCTTGTGGTCCTCGTACACACAGACACTCACGATCATCTCCTGGCGGCCGTCCCCGTCCAAGTCGTCGGAGATCGCCGTCCTGATCTGACCCTCCAGAGCGAGGACATGGGTTTCGAACCGGGCGGCCCCGGCATCCCCTGACGGGAACAGAAGCCACAGGAGCCACGGAAACACACCCCGCACCCACCGGACCGCTGTCCCGCACATCCCGTCCCGCCGCACCGTACGGGGTCTGGCTCCCCCGCGTCGTCCGCTCATGGTCTTACGCCTCCCTGTCACTGAACATGCGAGAAGTACAGTTCCCACGGCCCTTCCATCCGGTCCGGCAACCCGTCGTGCCGCCACGGACTCCATGCGGATTCGCTCCAGACGAACGGTCCCACCTCCTCAGACGGGGGCCCGAACTTCATCCAGCAGGCGTCGGTCCGCCCCCACCGGAAATCCGGCTCCAGCGTTCCCGTGCGCTCCAGGTAGGGCCGCAGCATGGAGGCGCTCACCACCTTGGCGTCTACCGAGCCCCCAGGCCGGGGGGCGCCTGCCCCGGTCAGATCCCGTCGGGCGTAGATGGATCGCGGGGACGCCGGGTCGAAGAACGCGATCAGATCCCGGGCCGTATCCACGTCCCGCACCGTGCCGATCCGGTCCATGAATTGCTCGGAGCGGACCGGATCCTTTTCGTGCGCCGTCGGGGGGTAGTTCAGGGCGGCCCGAACCTCCCGGGACACCGGCACGTTGAACCCGATCACGTAGTCATCCGTGAGCATCCCGCGGTCGTAGCCGCGGTCCGCGCACGCCGGCCGGCACTCCACGTCGTAGCCGCCCCCGGCCAAGGGCCGGAAGAACACGAACCGGTCCTCGTCCATCTCCACCAGCCCGAAGGTCCGGTCCCGGACGTCCGCAATCTGATACCCGTTCATGTATGTCCCCGAGCCCTCCAGGGAGAGGTAGTCGAAAAACGAATCCAGGCTGTCCGCGTGGAACTCCGCCAGGGCGGCCCGCCAGAACGACCACAGGGACAGGACCTTCGGGCGTGCCTGGCCCTGCTGGGAAACGGTGGTCTCGTTGAACAGGATCCCGTGCCCGTTGTAGCCGAAGTCGGAGAAGGAGCCTAGCAGTCCGGGGTTCAGGGCCTGCACGCTCATGTAGACCCCGTTCACGTTCAGGTTCACGCGCATGGGCAGGGAGAGGCTGTACGGGGACATGGTGGTGTGGGCCAAGATCAGGTCGTCCGCGGTGCGGACGATGAAAGCGCTGCACCGTTCCGACAGGCTCCCGGTGGGGATCAAGGCAGAGGCCAGGTCCACCAGGTCCGTGGACGCATTGAGGAAGTGGATGTCCTGAAAGGTGACTCGCTCCGACCCGAAGGCGAGGCGCAGGTCGGCCGGGGAAAAGAACCCGTGCACAAATGGCTCCGCATCATCGAACCGAAGCTCCTGGGGCTCCCCCCCCGACGCCCCGCGGGCCATACCCAGCAGCCGGTAGAGAAGACCGGTTAGTTTCTCCCGCACGGACGGATCCTCACAGGTCCGCATCCACTCCAGGCTGTAGTTCAGGTTCGCCGTGAGCACCCCTTCCACGAGCCATTTCAGGTCTTGGATCCACTCCAACGGGAGGGCCACCTCCCGAACGGCCCCCTCGATCACGTTGTCCCTCGCCGCCACGATCGCGTCGCGGGAGAGCAGGCCCTGGAGCCAGCCGGCCCTGTACTCTGCCCGGTAGACGTTGGGATCCGAACTGGTCACGGACAGGTTGTGAAAGTTCCCGTAGAACTCCATCATCCCCCGGGCCGCTTCGTCCAGGTCGTGCGTCCGCGTCCAGAGCGCCGGGGTGAGGCGGAGGAGGTCCGGCTCCGGCGAAGAGGGGTTCTCCCCGCACGCCGCCGCCCCCAGCGCAACCGCGGCGCCCCACACCAGCAAGGCCAGCACTCGTGGGATCCCTTTCATGGCGCTCTCCCTGCTCCCGCGCTTTCCGCCCGGTGTCCGGCCAACCCCTTCGCGCCCGAGTCAACGCGCGCGCCCTGTTTTTCTTTTCGTCACGATCCGATAGGATAAATCCGTGGGTCACTCATGATAAACACGATC
>Ga0068714_10007541_pt1 | contig 10483 bp, 9 predicted proteins | sample MTBNYHSulfiMetaG_FD_62988 | JGI IMG/M metagenome (GOLD analysis project Ga0068714, IMG submission 62988) | Enrichment culture microbial communities from rom New York Harbor, USA that are MTBE-degrading - MTBE-NYH (New York Harbor Sulfidogenic)... | ecosystem: Environmental > Aquatic > Marine >...
GGGTATCTCAGGGCATACATCAGAACTATAGCCCCACCTAAGGAGTGTCCAGCCAAGACCACATCTTTATATCCCCTACCTTTGATGTACTTCCTGAGCCAGTCAGCACACTCCTCTACGCTATTAAGGGTTTGACCATGGGGGTGTCCGGGTAAGTTGACAGCATGGCTATTAGGGAAGTAGTCGGTTTGATAGCGCCAGATGTCCCCATAAGCGCCTGAACCGTGGACAAAAATGATTCTCATTCCTTTATTTGATAAGATATTATGACTATAGTAGTAACGAAGGGAGGTGTCAATTCCTATATGATGGAAATCCAAAGTGTCTATTTTCTTGAACCAGGCAGTGCAAACACTGAGAAAACCTTTGAGATAGCTAAGAAGAGAGCCGAGGAATTAGGGATAAAAACCATAGTGGTAGCCTCTACCAGCGGGGAAAGCGGGTTGAAAGCAGTGAAGGCGTTCGGCAGCTATAAGGTAGTGGTAGTTACTCATAGTACAGGGCTGCAGGCCCCCGATGCTCAGGAAATAACCCCGCAAAACAGGGCCAAGATATTGGAGAAGGGGGGATTAATTCTGACTGCCACCCATGCCTTTGGCGGAGTAGGCAGAGCAGTTCGGCGTAGGTTCAATACCTACCAGGTGGATGAGATTATAGCTCAAACCTTAAGGGTCTTTGGGCAGGGCACCAAAGTAGCCTGTGAGATAGCCCTTATGGCTGCCGATGCCGGTCTCATAAGGACGGATGAAGAGATAATCTCTATCGGCGGCACAGCGAAGGGAGCAGACACGGCACTGGTCATTAAGCCAGCTCATACCCACGACTTTTTTGAGTTGAGGGTCAAGGAAGTCCTGTGCAAGCCAAGATGATAGATTGTTTTATTTGCTTTAGTGAATAAAACAAACCGCAAACCTGCTAGAGAAAAAATGAATAACGGGTTACAATAAAGGGCTAATTTTGAATAATCACACCGATGGAGGGAGATAAGCAATGATAAAGAGCCAAAATTTGTTAACCGAGGTCGAATCCAAGGAGCTTCTTAAGAAAGCAGGGATACCCGTTGTTGAAACGAAGCTGGCCCGAAGTAAAAAGGAAGCTATTTCAATAAGCAAGAAAGTAGGCTTTCCTGTAGTGTTGAAAATAAGCTCCCCCGATGTGGTCCACAAAAGCGATTCCGGCGGTGTTAAATTAGGACTAGCCAACGCTACTCAGGTAGGCAAGGCTTATAATGAGATTATGTCATCCGTTAAACAAGCATTCCATGAAGCCCAAATTGAGGGCGTGTCGGTACAATCGATGGCTCCACCAGGAGTGGAAGTGATTGTGGGCATGAGCAAGGACCCTCAATTCGGTCCTGTACTCATGTTTGGCCTCGGCGGCATACTGGTAGAGGTGTTAAAGGACGTCTCCTTCAGAATAGTCCCGGTTACCGCAAGGGATGCCAGAGAAATGATTAGAGAAATAAAGGGATATCCCATACTGGAGGGGTATAGAGGACAAAAGCCAGTCAGCATCCCGGCACTGGAAAAGCTAATAGTCAAAGTATCCCAGTTTGTCGAGAAAAATCCTCACATAAGAGAGCTTGACCTTAATCCCATATTTGCCTATCCTGATAAGGCTGTAGCTGTTGACGCCCGAATCATCCTGGAATGATGACCGTGAGGTCAGTGTATCGATAACCGGAAGCTTACTGAATTTGGATTTCACCAGACATAGTGAGGTTTCCGAGGCCTAACGTTGTTTGAGGACAAGCTTAAGGAATTTGAGCCTATCTTTTACCCCAAGTCTGTTGCCGTCATCGGGGCATCGGCTGCCTCGATAAAAGCCGGCTCTGTATGGGTGGGTTCTCTGAAGTCCGCTGGTTTCCCGGGACCTATTTACCCCGTTGGTTCCAAGGGCGGCCGCATTGCCGACCTCGAGATTTTCCCTAACCTCAGGCTAGTCCCTGGAGAAGTAGATTACGTTATTGTAGCCATTCCTCGACAATCTGTGTTGGAGCTCCTCGATGATTGCGTGGCCAAAAATGTCAAAGCTGTCCAATTCTTCACCGCTGGATTCAGCGAGATGGACGCGCAACAGGGATACAAGCTAGAGGAACAAATGCTCGAGAAAGCACGACGGGGAAATGTTCGTATTATCGGCCCAAACTGCATAGGTATATATTGCCCGGAACACAAAATACCGTTCCTCATGGGGACACTCGGCGAAAGCGGTTCCGTGGGCTTCGTCTCCCAGAGCGGCGGCATCGCTACCAAATTAGTGACAATCGGTATAGCCCGCCATATAAACTACAGCAAGGGGGTCAGCTTTGGCAACGGCATTGATTTGGATGCCAGCGATTTTCTGCAATACCTGGCTGCTGACCCCAAAACCAAGGCCATTGGTGCCTACCTTGAGGGAACAAGAGACGGAGCTCGTCTTTTCAACACTATGAAAGAAGTAGCCAAGGTCAAGCCTTTAGTTGTCTGGAAAGGAGGGAGAACAGAGGCTGGTGCTCAAGCTGCTATGTCCCACACTGGCTCTTTAGCCAGTTCAGCAGCCATCTGGTCAGCAATGTTGAAGCAAGCTGGCGCCACAGAAGTGCATAGTTTAGAGGAATTGACCGACACCTTGCTTATCTTTCAACAGCTTAGACACTGGCAAGGTACCAGCGCAGCCATTATTGGCGGTCTGGCTGATGGGGGCGGCGGCAACTCGGTAGCTGCTGGCGATGCCTGCATGGAGAACGGTCTCAAGATCCCACCTCTCTCCCCTGAGACGAAGCAAAAACTGAGCGAGCTCCTGGGAGAAGTGGGTAGCATCCTGCGTAATCCGGTAGATGTAAGCCAGGCGCAATTCCGAGGCTTAGCAACCCTATTTCAAGCCATAGATGTAATAGCAAGGGATACCGTTGTTGACATCGTCTTAATTCAAGAGGATATGGACATCCTTTTACCAATTTACTCCCGGAAAGGACTGGAAGAAATAAATGACTTCTTTATAGAGCTTGGAAGCAGGCAAAATAAGCCCATAATAGCCGTTTTACCGCATGGCTCCGCTGAGCCAGAACGATTGCAGATAGAGCAAAAGCTCCTTGCCGCTTCCATAACAGTCTTTTGTTCCATGGAACGTGCAGCTAAAGCTATTTATAAACTTAACCAATATTCTTGCTGGCAGGAGGCTGAATAAAGCCAGCTGCAAAAAACTGCGACTCTGTACGAACTTGATAACCACAAAATAAGAATTTCGAATTTGAATCATGATACAAAATCACAATATGGAAAAAATCGACCTGGAATGGAGTGACGACGATGTAGTGCCCCCCGTAGTCTACCCTAACCTGGAATTCTTATTCCAGCAAATGCTCCATCTAACGCTGGAAGAAGTAGACCCCAGCAATGGTGAGCTAATACTGGATGTCGGCTGCGGCAAGGCTATTGATGGTGCACGACTATGGGAAAAGGGAGCGAAGGTCATCGGGCTTGAACCTTCCCATGTAATGATAGCCCGAGCTAAAGAGTATCTCAGTGAAAGCAATGCCCAAATAGTTTTAGCACAGGGAATAGGGGAGAATTTACCTTTTAAGCCCCACTCGTTTGGCAAAGTTATGTGTAAGGGGGCATTAGACCATTTTTTCTCCCCCAGCAAAACAATGGAGGAGATTGCCCGGGTGCTTAAACCTGAAGGAGAGATGATAATCTCTATAGCTAACTTTAATAGTTTAGGTTTCCGCTTGGGGAAGAAGCTATATCCAGTAACAAAGTTTCTTTCCCCATCCCTGGCTAAGGAAAGGAAGCCCTGGGAGCCACCACCAGACCACACATATAAATTTGACTACCCATTCCTAAGCAGCTTGGTTAAGCAGCATTTTGAAATTAAAAAAACAAAGGGAATATCCCTCCTTTTTGGACTCCCCCTGTGGGGTAGTTTTCTTTCCAAACTTCCCCATTCGGTCTCTTATGCTATTCTGAAGGTATTGGATAAATTAGCCCGACCTTTTCCCTCCCTGGCGGACGTCATCGTGATGAAATGTACTCCAATTTACAAGCAAAAATAACACGGTTTCAGGAAAGTCAACAGACCTTTACAATTCCTGCTGCCACAAACTATAATGCGCTGTCATGTCCTCAATAAACAGCGGCAATTTAGCTGCCACCCTGGCTAAGATATCCCACCTGTTAGATATCCGGAAAAAGCAAGGCTATATCGTTGGTGGCTTCATCCGTGATTGGCTTTTGGAAAGAAAGACCAACGATATAGATATTGCTGTAAGCGGGGACACGATATCCATAGCACGGAAAGTAGCCGAAGAAATAGGAGGCAAATTTGTGCTCCTCGATGATGTCAACGATGTAGCTAGAGTAGTGGTGATTGAAGACGAGCAGCCACGAGGGAATTCGCAGAACCAAGAATCGCATGGTGCAGAGTGGCATTTTGATTTCTCTCCTTTTATGGGAGACATCGAGTCTGACCTTGCCCGCCGTGATTTTACCATCAATGCCATGGCTCTTGAACTCAGCCAATTTGTCACCGCCAGTACGGCCACCAAGAGAAGTTCTCGAGAATCGGCAACTCCTCCGGCTGAAAAGCGACTCCTCTTGAATCTTATTGACCCCTTTTCCGGTAAAGAGGATTTGAGGGATAAAATAGTGCGAGGGGTAAGCGAGCAAATATTTGAAGCCGATGCCGCAAGACTCTTGCGGGCAGTGAGGTTGGCTGCCGAGCTTGACTTCACCATAGAGCCAGACACAGAATCTTTAATTTGCCGCTATTCCCGGGCTATTACTGAAGTCCCAGGGGAGAGAATCAGAGAAGAGTTGCTTCGTTTGCTCACTCTGCCCCAAGCTGCTTACTACCTGAGATCCCTAGATACACTTGGCCTACTTCCCGCCCTAATCCCCGAGCTAGCAGATGGTAAGGGGGTGGAACAACCAACAGTACACTTCTGGGATGTCTTCGACCATTCTGTGCAGACCGTAGCTGCCATAGAATTCCTCATTAGAGAAAGTGAATGGGAGTACGGCAACGACGCTATGCTCTCTACTGCTCTCTGGTCTGACATGATAGACAGGCACCTATCCCAGGAAGTTTCCAGTGGAAGTAACCATAAAGTTCTACTCAAGTTAGCTGGGCTATTCCATGATATTGCTAAACCAATGACAAAGTCTATTGATGATACAGGTAGAGCCAGGTTTTTAGGGCATACCAAGCAGGGAGCAGCTATGACTGCGAACATTTTGGAACGGTTGCGATTTAGCAATCGAGAAATAAGACTGGTGGAAAGCCTTGTCTACCATCACCTTCGCCCAGTTCAGATGGCAAATGGGGAATTTCCTACCCAACGGGCAATTTATCGCTACTTTCGAGATACTGGCGAAGTCGGCATTGATATTCTATTCCTAGCTTTAGCCGATTTTCTAGCCAGCCGTGGTCCTCTGGTATCTATGAAGGATTGGGAAAAACATTGCCAACTAATAAACTACATACTGGCAGAGCACGACAGGCAGCAAGCCAAAATCTTGTCGGTGAAACTTATTGATGGTCATGATATCATGGACACCTTTGGCTTAGCACCAGGACGACTGATTGGCAAACTCCTCGCCATGGTCAACGAGGCTCATGCCAGCGGTGAGTTAAGCACCCGAGAAGAAGCATTAGCCTTGGTTCGAAGGGAACTGCCAGCTGTGAGCAAGCAGCAAACAAGAGTTTCCCAAAATTCCCAGAATTCTGAAGTAAAAACAATATCTAACACAAAGGTAGACTAAATTGAGAAGGGGAAACGTATATTTATTAATCTTCATCCTTGCTTTGTTCGGATTCGCCTTATGGTCCATAGTCCCGCTGGATAGGAATGTTTTCGGCAGAGAAGGACTAAGGCTGGGACTTGACCTTGCCGGCGGCAGCTACCTCGTTTACCAGGCTGATGTCAGCGATATCGAGCCTGAGAACAGAGATGAAATTATGGAGGGTGTGAAGGGAGTTATAGAAAGGCGTATCGATGCTCTGGGCATAACCGAGGCCACCGTCCAAATACAGAAACAAGAGGGAGAATATAACATTGTCATCCAAATACCTGGCATTGCTGACATCGAGAAGGCCAAGGAAATGGTCGGACTCTTTACCGTGCTCGAATTCCGGGAACAAGATGCAGAGGGGAAGTGGATTCCTGCTACCGGGACGGTCACAGTCAATGGCGAGGAAAAAGAGTTGGTTCTCAGTAGTAGATATTTTAAGGAAAACACTTACGTTACTGTAGACCAGGTGACCAGAGCGTTCTTAATATTTGAGATGGACGAAACGGGAGCGCAGCTTTTCAAACAAATAAGCACCCGCCTTATCGGAAAACCGTTAGCTATCTACCTTGGCGATGAGCCGCTCCGGGGCGAAGATGGTCGTATCATCGCTCCGACTGTCGACGAGGTGATAGAAGACAAGGGACAAATTAGAGGGCTAAGCCTTGTTGATGCTCAAGAACTAGCACGGGTGCTCAACGCTGGACGGATTGACGTTCCACTGGGGAGGTTGGCAGATGGAGAATTTGAACCCAGTGTTCCGCTCTATGAGCGAACTGTGAATGCCACCTTGGGGCAGGATTCCATCAGGAAAAGCATAATGGCGGCGGTAATTGGGATAGTGCTATTACTGGTATTCATGCTTGTTTACTATCGTCTCCCCGGCCTGGTAGCTTGCCTTAGTTTAGGGATTTATGGGGTGGTGCTTCTAGGCATTTTCAAGCTTGTTCCTGTAACCCTTACTTTACCCGGTGTCGCTGGCTTCATCCTATCGCTGGGCATGGCTGTAGATGCCAACGTCCTTATCTTTGAGCGTACTAAGGAGGAATTACGGGGGGGGCGCAGCCTGGCTGCCGCCGTTGAGGCTGGGTTCAACCGCGCCTGGACCGCTATCAGGGATAGCAACATCACCACCTTTATCGCCTGCCTCGTCCTTTTCTGGCTTGGCGGCGAGCTTGGTGCTCTTATGGTCAGAGGCTTTGCCCTGACCCTGTTTATCGGTGTTGCTTTATCCATGTTCACAGCCATTACGGTTACCAGAACCTTCCTCCGCCTGATTATAGGCAGCAAGGTGGTCAACAATCTGGCAGCTTATGGAGTACCAGCCCAAACAGTGAGGAATACAAAATGATAGACTTTGTTGGTAGGAAGCGGTGGTTTTTCCTTATCTCATGGATACTTGTAGTTATAGGAATCATTTCCCTGGTCATCTCTCAAATACAGACCAAATCCCCACTGCAGCTTGGAATCGATTTTACCGGTGGCGCTTCCATGATTTTTCATTTTAGCCCAGCAGTGGAGCAAGGCCAGTTGCGGCAGGAGATGACTGAGCTGGGATACGGCGAGGCACGTATTCAAGATGCTGGGGAAGGGAATTTCATCATCTACACCATGGAAATAACCTCGGAAGAGGCAAATGAATTGGCAGAAGAACTCGGTACAGAATTGGATTCTCAGGTTGAAAGAATCGATTATTATTTAGTCTCTGGAACAATAGCAGCAGCAACAGCACGCAATGCCGTCATTGCCGTAATAATAGCTGCTGTGGCTATGCTGTTTTACATTGTCTGGGCGTTTCGTCGCATGCCCAGTCCTTTTCGCTGGGGCACCTGCGCCATCATTGCTCTCATCCACGATGTGTTCATAATAGTTGGCATCTTCTCCATACTAGGCTGGCTTGCCGGGGTAGCGATTGATGCCCTGTTTATCACCGGATTGCTTGCCGTTGTCGGCTACAGCATCAATAATACTGTGGTTGTCTTTGACCGTATTCGAGAAAATGTATCGAGGCACATCAGTCCCGACTTTACCGAGACTGTAAACAATAGCCTCATAGAAACGCTAGGGAGGTGTCTAAATACTGCCCTGACCACCCTTTTTGTGCTCTTAGCCCTGTTCCTTTTTGGCGGAGCCACCATACACTATTTCGTCCTGGTATTGCTCCTCGGCGTTATCATCGGCACCTACAGCTCTATCTGCATCTCCAGCCAGCTTCTGGTGGTGTGGGAAAAGAAGGAGTGGAGGGCACTTCTGCCCTTCGCTAAGAGAACTGGATAATAGTTGTAGCTGAGAGCTGTCAACGAATATGGTGTATTCCTTTTATGGCCTCGATATGCTCGTCAAATCCCTCGAGCTTCCTCACTTCTGCTTCGCCCACTGGGTCATCTATCTCTGAATTACCCAGAAGTACATCAAAAACAGCTTTTATGGAAGAGGAAACTACTCGAAGATTATAGCCACCTTCCAGGGTGAAAACGAGACGTCCCTGGCATAGTTCGGCAGCTAGTTCTTTCAATATCATTTCCATTTGTGCAAAACCTTTAACGCTTACCCGCATCATAGCCATGTGGTCGGCCCAGTGAGCATCAAAGCCAGCAGAAACCAGGATTAGCTGCGGCTGAAATCTCCGGGCTAGCGGAACCAAGACTTCGTTGAAAGCTCTCAAGTATTCCCCATCACCCCAGCCGGCGGCCATGGGAAAGTTAACTGTAGTGCCCTCTCCTTCACCCATTCCAGTTTCATCCATCCACCCCGTCCCGGGGTAAAAGGGATACTGGTGGGTGGAGAAGTAAAGGACTTGGGGGTCAGAATAAAAAGCATCCTGAGTCCCATTGCCATGATGGACATCAAAATCAGCGATAAGAACACGGTTGAGATTGAACTTGCTTAGAGCAAATTTAGCAGCGATTGCAAGATTATTGAAAATGCAGAAACCCATTGCTCGATCACGCATGGCATGGTGCCCTGGTGGTCTAACCAGAGCAAAACCATTATCCACCTTCCCCTTCATCACCTCTTCTACAGCCACCAGGAGCCCACCGGCAGCATATAAGGCTGCTTCGTAAGACTTCGGAGACATTACGGTATCAGGGTCAAGCCAACCACCACCCTTTTCCGCTTTACTCTTAACGTAAGAGATGTACTCCGGCGTGTGTATCATCCCCAGCTCTTCTACCAAGGCAGGACGCGGAGGCAGACAGGTGAGCTTTTCCTCAATTCCAGCTTCTTTCAAATAAGACATCGCCTCTACCAGCCTACGAGAATTCTCCACGTGGTCACCGGTATCGTGCTCCAAATAGATTGGGTCATAGACCAAGCCCACTTTCATACCCGCATCATATCAAAGGTACTCAAGCAAAAACAATTATGGGCGAAGCCAGAGCAGGTGTTGATTTTTATCACGGAAAACATCTATGCTGTAGGATGCATAGTTCCGCGAAGGAAAGCTTTGTCCTGTGACCAGAGAAGAGATAAAAGAGTTGCTCAACGAGGCGGAGAAGAGGTTTGCCTCGGAGACAAAGTTGATAAAGTTGGAGTCGGGCAGAGTCATTTTCGTCGGCGATACTCATGGTGACCTCGAAGCCACGGAGAAAATTATCCACAGGTATCTCAAGTCGGAGAATAAGCTAGTTTTCCTGGGGGACTATGTTGACCGGGGACCAGCTTCCCTGGAGAACATTAACTTTTTGCTCGGGCAAAAAATTGAGCACCCCAATTCTCTTTACCTGCTCATGGGAAATCACGAAGGCCATGCTGTAGTCAGCTTCCACCCTGCCGATTTCTGGGAAGGACTGGGTACCGAACTCCGCCAGCGATATAGTGAGGTGCTTTCCAAGTTGCCACTGGCTGTGTCCACGCCAAATGGAATCATTGCCCTGCATGGAGCACTCCCCGATGTGTCAGGTTTAGAAGATATAAGTAGGATAAAGCCAGGTAGTGCCGAATGGCACCAAATAACCTGGGGGGACTGGCAGGAAAGTGAAGGGGAGTTCTTGGGAATCGACCCCTATACCGGGAGACCACAATTCGGGCGAGGCTGGTTCGAGGAAATCATGTCTCGCCTGGGCAAAAATGTCTTGATAAGATCTCACCAGCCAGATGCCCCACCCACAATGTATGGCAGAAGGTGCCTTACTATATTCACCTCTTCAGCTTATAAACATTATATTTCTGAGCGCACCATAGCCCTGGTTGATTTGAGAAAAGCAGTGCAGAGCGTGGATGATATAGAGATAGAGATTGTCTAAAGCCTCCCAACCCTCAAGCTTTCAGCCTACTATGGTTAGTTTTGCAATTTACCTCATTGGTATTATCTGAAGATTGTGCAACAATCTTGACATGGCTTCCTCGGGCATCTACACTATTAAAATCACCGGATGAGGTCTGAAATTAATGATATGCCCTGTTTGTAAATACGATATGATAGTCGTTGAGTATCAAAATATTGAGCTCGATTATTGTAATAGCTGTAAGGGGGTGTGGTTTGACTCTGGAGAGCTCGAGCTTTTGCTTAAGTCGCAGGGTCTCGAAGAGACAAAGGCGTTCCTTGATGGCATCCTCAATTCTCAGGAAGCTGTTTCATCAGAAAAGAAACGGATTTGTCCTGTCTGTGGCCATAAGATGAAGAAGACAGCGATAGGCGGACAGCCTGAAATCCTCATCGACATATGCCGTGATAAACATGGGTTGTGGTTTGACGGAGGTGAGGTCGC
>Ga0068714_10007542_pt1 | contig 10480 bp, 5 predicted proteins | sample MTBNYHSulfiMetaG_FD_62988 | JGI IMG/M metagenome (GOLD analysis project Ga0068714, IMG submission 62988) | Enrichment culture microbial communities from rom New York Harbor, USA that are MTBE-degrading - MTBE-NYH (New York Harbor Sulfidogenic)... | ecosystem: Environmental > Aquatic > Marine >...
TCACCAGCCGCCGGGTCCGTTCGATGTGCTCCGCGTCCCGGATGGCCGCCTGGGCCGCCTCCTGTGCCAGGACATTGACGGAGTAGACGGTCATCGTTTTCCGGATGGTCTGAACCACCTCCGGGCTTCCCGCCAGGTAGCCGATGCGGAGCCCCGCCAGGCCGTACATCTTCGAAAAGGTCCGGAAGACGACCAGATTGGGGTAGTCCTCCATCAGCGACATTCCGTCCGGGTAGTCCGGCTGGTCCACGAACTCGCAGTAGGCCTCGTCCACGACGACGATGCGCCGGCCGTCGACGGCATCCAGAAAGGCCCGCATCCGTTCTGTGTCCCAGTAGGAGCCGGTCGGGTTGTTCGGATTGCAGACGAAGGCGATCTTGGTGCGGTCGTCCATCCTTTCCAGCATGGCCTGATCGTCGAATTCGAAATCCTTGAGCGGAACGAGCCGCGCCTCGAGCCCCGAGAACTCGGCCACCCACTCGTAGACGGCGTAGGTCTTGTCGGCCGTGACGATGTTGTCCCCCTGCTGGCAGAAGGTCTTGATCACGCAAGTGATCACTTCGTTCGCGCCGTTGCCGACGATGAACTGGTCGGGGTGCTTCCCGAAGGTTTCCGCGAGCGCTGTCCGGAGGTAGTAGCAGTCCCCGCTCGGGTAAACCGCAGCGGCGGGCGGAGGGAAGCGCTGGATGATCCGCTGCGCCTCCGGCGGCGGGCCGAGGCAGTTTTCGTTGTTGTTGAGGCGGTAGAGGCGGTCGCACCCATAGAGCTTCTTCAGCTCGGGGTCCGGCTTGCTCGGGATGTAGGCCTCGAAGCGCCGGATGTAGTCGGGGACGAGTTGCTGCAGGGCCACCCCGCTCATTTGGGGGCCCCCTTTCGCGGATGCTGAAAGAGCAGGAGGTCGGACGCGCCGCCGTAGGGCATGACGATGCGCGGCTCGAAGCCCTGCCTGAGCAGCATCGGGGTGAACCGCACGTGCCAGGGGCTTCCGAGATCCATGGCGAACAGGATGTTCGAGAGGGATTCCTTTTCGAGCAGCGCGAGATGGTCGGCCAAGTTCTGCTCCGCGTCTTTATTCCACCAGACCGGGCGAAGAATCGCCTCTTCGTGAAACGGGTCGAGCGTTACGAAGATCACCGAATAAGGAGAGGGGGTTTCCCCGAGGTCGCTGACGGTGCGGATGTGGCGGGCCAGCCCCAAACGGGTGTACTCTCCCGAAAGATAAGCCTGCAGGTCCGGGTGACACCAGACCGCCGTTCCGAGATCCTCCTCTATCTGCCGGTAATAGAACGGGTTGGATCGGACCTTTCCGTCTTCCCCCCGGGGCTCCAGCGTCCCCAGCAATTCGAACCATCCTTCCGGGATGTGCCGGGTCGGGTGGCGCAGAATCAGCCCGATCTTGCCGGTCCGGGCCAGGGAGGCGATGCAGGCCTCGATCAACTCCGCGGCCATCCGGGAGGGGTCTTCCTGCCCGAAGATGTAGGGGCCGGCGGCTTCGACCACCTGGTTTTGAGAGATGTGAAGGAGGATGCCTCCGCCGATGTTTCCTTTCTGGTCCGTCGCGATCAGGACGGTGAACTCGCCGGCGGCGGCCATGTCCACCACCTTGCCGGGGAAACGGAAGGCGAGGGGGAGTTGGGCGGTTTGATAGAAGGTCAGGGCCATGTGGACGAAGGTCTTCAGTTCTTCCGAATCGGGGGGACGGACCGAAAACGATTCAAGGGGCTTTGCGGTTCCGCTCCAGTCACCGGAGAGCTCCGGATAGGCCTTTTCCTTGATGAGCGTCAACATCAGGCCTTCCGGCATGCTTTTCAACCGGAACCCGTCGACCATGCGCGAGGCGATGATGAGGCCGGTCTCTTCGAGGCTGGATTCGTCCTCAGGCGAGACGCGTGCCGTGAGGTTGAAGGCCCGCAGGTCGAGGTTGCGGTCCGGCAGCAGGAAGGCCTCCTCGACGCAGTACACCCTTTCCTTGCAGAGGATCTCGATCTCGCCGCCTCTCGCCGCCGTCCTCGATAGGTGTTCCACGAGTTCTTCCGTGGCGAGCGTCAGGGCGAGGACGCTTTTTTTGTCCAGCTTGAAGGCGGCGGCGGATTGCTCCGCGAAGGCGGCCGCCAGGTGAATCAGATCGGGGTCGACGGTCATACGCAGCGCCACCTGGCGCATCGGCTTCGGCTTCACGGGTCGCTCCTTCCAGCCCTCCAAGGGGCGCCGCCCTGTCAGGGGCGATGGCAAAAAGCAGGGTCTCGGTTCCGATCCCTTTTCGAAGAGGGAACGTTCATGCCCAAAACGTCGACTCGCCGGTGCTCAAGAAACGCGTGCGAGGAGAATCATTGGAGGAAGAAAATAAGATGGACTCGATCGAAAAATCATGTAATTTCTAAAAAGACCCTTTTTACCGGAGGGGCTATAGGCGGGGTCTTTCCTGTCTTGTTCACCCTCTAGGGATGCCGGCTGATTGGCCGGCCGTGCCATCGTGCGGCGTCCTGCCGATTTTTAGCTGAAAAACCCTCGATTGTCCACTGTTTTGCCAGCGTTTACCGCCATGAAGAATGATCAGGACACACTGCAGATCCGGTTGACCAGACGGGGCTTTTTGCGGTTGGAGCCGCAGGAGGCCTCGCCGCCGTCCCGGGCCTGGGAGGCGCTGCAACGCTCCTTCGAGGCGGACTGGCGTTCGGGGCTTTTCTTGCTGGCGGCGGAAAAGCTCTCCTGCGACGGCCGGCTGACCTTGCGGTTCTGGCAGGATTGGGCCGCACGGTATCTGACGGCCCTGTGTCACGTCCCTGCGGAGATGGCGACCTTCGCAGTCGATCCGCCCTCGGATGACGTGTGCGAGGCGCAGGCCCTGGCCGCCCCGCCCATGCGCGGCGGGGAGTATCTCACGGCCGCCGTCCTCCGGGGCGTGTGGCTCGAACTGGACGGCTGGGTCCGGAACGAACTCGAAGGCGGGGAGGGGCTCGAGGCCTTCTTGACCACCCGTGCGCCCCAGTGGCGGCAGGTCGGAAGGGTCTGTTTCCATCTGGCCGAAAACAGGCAGGATGAGCGGCGCCCTTTCGCTTTTATGGCGACCTTCTCCACGGGTTTCGGCGCCGCCGGTCAACTGAAACACCTGGCCCTCGGCAAGGCCCTCGAACAGTATGCCGGGGCTGGAAACCGGCCGGTTCTCATCAAGCTGCTCGCCCCGGTGCAGCGGGCGGGGGAAACCTGCGTGTGGGTGAGGGAACTAACGGCGTCCCGGCGGATCTACCAGCCGATGGCCTGGTCGGCGGAGCAGGCCTACACCATGCTCCGGAGCGTGCCGCTGCTGGAGGATGCCGGGCTTTCGGTCCGGCTGCCCAACTGGTGGAAGAAGCGCGCCCGCCCCCGGGTGAGCGTGAAGATCGGCGAAACCCGAACGACGCTCGGGACCCGGGCGCTCCTCGATTTTGATCTTCAGGTCGCACTGGGGGATCGAACGCTCTCGCCCGAAGAGCTGAACGCGATCCTCGATGGAGCCGACGGGTTGGTCTTCATCAAGGGCCAATGGGTGGAAGTGGACCGGGCGAGGCTCCGGGAGGCGATGGCCCATTGGGAAAAGGTGCGGAGATCGGCCGGAAAGGATGGGATCTCTTTTATCGAAGGGATGCGTCTGCTCGCGGGGGCCTCGGCGGATCTGAAGCATGAAGAGGAGGCGGAACGGCACCGGCCGTGGTCGGAGGTCGTCGCCGGCGATGCCCTGCGGGGCATCCTGGCGGGCCTGCGGGATCCGGGCCGATTGGCTCCTGTGGATACGGGCGGTGCGCTGAGAGCCGATTTGCGGCCTTATCAGCGGGAGGGGCTCAGTTGGCTGCGGTTTCTGAGCGGACTCGGGTTGGGGGCGTGTCTGGCCGACGATATGGGGCTCGGGAAGACGATCCAGGTCCTGGCCCTGCTGATCTGTGCGGTGCAAGAACCTGCCGGAGCGCAGCGGCATCCGGCGCTGCTCGTGGTGCCCTCCTCGCTCCTCGGGAACTGGCGGCAGGAGGCGGCGCGCTTTACGCCGGATCTGCGGCTCGTTTTTGTGCACCCGGCCGAGACCGACCGCCGCACGCTCGACCGGATCGCCCGCGAGCCGGCCCGCCTGGCCGAAGCCGACCTGGTGGTGACGACCTATGCCATGGTGCACCGCCAGCCGTGGCTGGCCGATCAGCATTGGCGCCTGGTGATCCTGGACGAGGCCCAGATGGTCAAGAACCCCGCAACGCTTCAAAGCCGGGCGGTCCGAAGGCTTTCGGCCGATGCCCGGATCGCCCTGACCGGGACGCCGATCGAGAACCGGCTGGCGGACCTCTGGTCCCTCTTCGATTTTCTGAATCCGGGCCTCCTGGGGTCCGCCGGGGTCTTCCGGACCTTTGTCAAGGGCCTGGAGGCGCGCCCCGAGAACCCGTTCGAGCCGCTCCGCCGCTTGGTAGGGCCCTATATCCTGCGCCGCCTCAAGACCGACCGGCGCGTGATCGCCGATCTCCCGGAAAAGACTGAAATGCCGTGCTATTGCACCTTGACCCGGCAGCAGGTCGCCCTCTATGAGAAGACGGTCCAGGACCTGAGGGGGGCGTTGAGCATAGTGGAGGGGATAGCCCGCCGTGGGCTGGTCCTTCAAACGCTCCTCCGTTTGAAACAGATCTGCAACCATCCAAGCCAGGTCACCGCCGACGGCGATTATCGGGCGGAGCGGAGCGGGAAGTTCGTGCGTCTTTCCGAGATCGCCGGCGAGATCGCCGAGCGTCAGGAAAAGGCCTTGATTTTTACGCAGTTCCGGGAAATTATTCCGGCGTTGGCGGATGTGCTTGCAGCGGTTTTCGGCCGGCCCGGGCTGGTCCTGCACGGCGGAACGCCCGTCAAGCATCGCAAAAGCCTGGTGGCGCAGTTCCAGGACGAGGACGGCCCCCCGTTTTTCATCCTTTCGCTCAAGGCGGGTGGTACGGGGCTCAACTTGACGGCCGCCTCCCATGTGGTGCACTTCGACCGCTGGTGGAATCCGGCGGTGGAAAATCAGGCCACCGACCGGGCGTTCCGCATCGGTCAGTCCTGCAATGTTCTCGTGCATAAGTTCATCACGCGCGGCACCGTGGAGGAGCGCATCGACGTCTTGATCGCCGAAAAACGGCAGTTGGCCGAAGAGGTCCTTTCCCCGGAGGGCGAGGTGAATCTGACCGAACTCTCCGACGATGCCCTGATCGAACTGGTCCGTCTGGATATCAGCCGGGCGGCTGCCTGAGGATTGGAAGGGACGTTGTTCAAGGGTTCCTGATTGTCAGCTTGTTTCCATCCGGAAAAGAGTGTCCGGCACGACAAAGTTTCCAGTCCGGAAACGGGCTTGTCTTCACAAGCGCCTGAACGGTGGAAAGTTCGATAGTGGTCAGGAGGACGTGGTTACCGATGGCGAGAAGAGGAAGAAGATATACCAGTTACTGGCCGCCCTACGTGCCGGTCGCGGAAAAACGGGCCAAGGCCGCCCGGCAGGCGCAGAAGCTGATGAAGAAAGGGATGCGGATCGACCCCGTCGAGATCGAGGGGCGCACCATTACGCGAAGTTTCTGGGGCAACGGCTGGTGTGAGCACCTGGAATCCTTTTCTGATTACAGCAATCGCCTGCCTCGGGGACGGAGCTATGTCCGGAACGGGTCTGTCTGCCATCTCGATGTTCTCCCCGGCCGCATCGATGCCCTGGTGAGCGGAAGTTCCCTTTACTCCGTTTCAATCTCGATCAAGGAATTGCCGGCCCGGGCCTGGAAGGAGATCAAGAACCGTTGCGTGGGGCAGATAGGTTCCATGCTCGAACTGTTGCAGGGGAAGCTTTCCGATGAGGTCATGCGGATTGTGACGGATAGAGAAAAGGGCCTCTTTCCTGGCCCCAGGGAGATCACGTTCCGCTGCAGCTGTCCGGATTGGGCGGTCATGTGTAAACATGTGGCCGCAGTCCTCTATGGTGTCGGGAATCGGCTAGACAACCGGCCTGAACTCCTTTTTCTCCTCCGCGGCGTCGATCCCGAGGAGCTGATGGGCGCCGGGGTTGCGCTGCCAGCCGCCGTAGCTGAAGGAGAAGGCGGGTTCCTCGCCGAGGAGGATCTGGGGGATATCTTCGGAATCGAACTCGATGCATGCGACCCGAAACCCCGATCCGCAGAGTCTAAGAGGCGTGCGACGGGAAAGGGCGGCGCTTCGGCTCTTCCGGCTGCCCCAGGTAAGAAGGCGCGGCGCCCGAGACCTGCTGCTCGTTCCGCGCGGGCCAAGTCCTCCACAAAAACTCCGCCGAGATCCGCCTCAGCGCCGGCTAGCGTTGAACGTCCCGCCCCAGCCGCGAAGTTGAAGCAAGGAAGGGTGCCGCCGCCCGGGAAGACGCCCTTGCGTACTCCTCCGCCCCCGGCTCTTCCCCGGCTTCGCCCGTCCGGTCAGTCGGTCGCCCGCCTGCGCCGGACCTTGAAGATGACCCCTGCCGAGTTCGCGGAGCGGCTCGACGTAACAACCGCCACCGTCTACCGCTGGGAGTCCACCACCGGCCGCCTCAAACTCAAGGACCGCAGCCTGCAGGCCCTTCGCATTCTGGCCGCTCTGGCAAACAAGTAAGCGGATCGGGCGCCAGACCCGGACATATCAGGCACGCCGGTAAATGGTTGGCGGATCTTCGCCTCGATGCTTTGCCGGAGCAAAACTCCGAAAGAAAGGCGAAAAGATTACTTTCCCGATGCCTCTGTTCGGGAGGGAGTCAGTTGAGCGGGTAGACCCCCCCGTAGTGGAACAGAGATTTTTCTTGACGATCTATTCCATATTGGAATACTACATAATGCATTAAAAGGCCGCAGTGCTTCGGATCTTTGCATATTCCCCATTGTGGGACAGAAGAGGACCTCTGATCACGCCTGCCTTGCGGATGCGGAACAGGCGTATGGCGTCGAATGAGCCCGTTTCCATGCGGAGAAAAGCTTTTTGCCGGATATGAGACAAGAATCCTTCCTCCTCGACTGAAAACTTGGTTGTCCCCAGTCGATCATTTCCGGATGGATACGAAGCCTTTCAAGGCATTCGACGCTCGATGGCGCAATTCTTGTTAGTGGAAAATATAATCATATAAATCTTAATCATTTATGCATGTCTTGAACGAGACGACCTGAAAGGAGATTCGAGATGAAACGGTTGTTCCTGGCGGCGCTTTCGATGGGTTGTATGCTGTTGAACGGCTGGGCGTTTTCAGCGGAAGAGGTTATTTCCCTTCCTGATATCATCGTACAGGGCGAGTTCGAAGAGGCAGATTTTGTGGGGCCGATGTTTACAGAAACCAACACCAAAACAAAAATTACGGAAAAAGCGATGGATGTCCTCGGAACAGGATCCACGATGTCCGTACAGAAAACCATCAATCTCATGCCCTCGGTGAATCAACAGAGCGTTGATCCTTTCGGTCTCGGGGATATCAGCAATTATCATGAATCGTTCAGATTCAGAGGGGTGGAGGCAACCAGTGGCGGCAACCCCGCCTCCCCGGTCAATGTGGAAAACATCCCTGTCAGTGGGAGGCCGGGGGGAGGAGCCAACATCTACGATATGGAAAATTTCAAAAGCGTATCGATCTACAAGGGAGGGCTTCCTGCAGATAAGGCTTTCGGTTTGACAAGCATCGGCGGAAAAATTGATCTGGAGGTTAAGAGGCCTTCGGAAGAATTCAGCTTCGATTTCAGGCAGGCGTTGGGAAGTCATGACGCAAGGAGAAGTTTCCTTCGCCTCGATACGGGATTACTGCCTTCCGATACCGCCGGATTTTTGTCGTACTCCAACACGAATGTAGACAAGTGGAAAGGCGAAGGACATTCCGGCAGGAACAATGCTATGGCTGGGTTGACACATAAACTAGGCGAAAAATTCGAAATCGAAGCATTCTCCATCTATAACAATGCAAAAGTAAACACATACAGGCCGCTCAATTATAAGCAGGCATCTTCTCTGGATAAAAACTACAATTTAGAATACACAAATGATAAAAATGATTATTTTTACTATGATTACAACAAGAACGATTTCGTTGATTTCAATTTTTTTATAAATGCAAAATATAATATTTCAAATGATGCTAAAATAAATTTAAAACCATTCTACTGGAATGATCATGGATATTACTCTGAAACAATCACCATGAAAAATGGACAAAACAGAATCAGAAGATGGGATACAGATCACGATATCGTAGGCGCTCTGGCGGAGTATAATCAGAAAATTCGATCATTCGATTATACAATAGGTTATTTTTACCTTGAACAGGAGAGGCCGGGTCCGCCCACATCCTGGAAATTGTATAAACTCGATTCCGGAGAACTGGTTTTCGACAAGTGGCAAATTCTTTCCAATTCTTCAAAACATCGTCAGCATGCTCCGATTGCGTCAGGGAAATATTCTTACGGTCGATTGACACTGGAAGGGGGTGTCAGATATCTGCGCTATTCGATGCCGGACATAACCACCTACGATGCAACCGGCATCCCGGATGTAAGCTATGAGGAAGCACTTAATTTGACGACGTCCATCGAATCGAAGGCGAGTGCGCCTTCAAAGGATTTTGATAAGATTCTTCCCAATTTTGGTTTGAATTACAAATTCAAAGATTCTTTGAGTGCCTACTTTTCTTATGGCAGGAATTTCGGCATGAGCGTCGCTCTTTATCCTTATTATATTTCTCAGAAAAGCGAATTTTACAAACAAGGCATAACACTTCAAGATCTATGGAATAAACAGGAGCTCGAAATAGCCGATAATTTCGATCTCGGCTTGAGATACATCTCTGAAAAGCTCTATATTGTTCCAACGATCTATTATGCCAAACACAAAAACAAGGCTGCCACTTATTATGACGACTCGCTCGGGGTCAGTTTTCCTGCAACCATTTTCGATGCCGAGGGGTACGGGTTCGAGCTGGAAGCGGGCGCCGTTCCTACCAGGAATCTGTCTCTGTATGCATCCTTTTCTTACAACCGGTTCTATTTTTCTCAGAATATCTATAATCAGGGGGGGGCCGTTGTACCGATCGACGGGAATCAGGTGCCTGACGCCCCGGAATTTCTGGCCAAAGCGCTGCTGAGCTACAGAATCGGCAATTTTTCACTGTCTCCAATCCTGAGATACACATCGAGCAGGTACGGAGACATTTTGCAGACGGAAAAAGTGGATGAAGCACTGATAGTCGATTTCGACATTACGTATACGACAGCGATCCCCAAAATAAACGTCCGCGAATTGGATGTTTCTCTGTCGTTCTACAACCTGATGGATAAAGAATATATCAGCATTATCAACACCTCCGATTATCAGACGCTTGGCTCCACGTATCAGTCCGGCGCCCCTTTTACCGTCTTCCTTTCTGCCGCCGTTCATTTTTAAATAAATCAATCGAGTTTTTGGTCCGATTCGCCTGGCGCATGGGAAGTCATGGGATTCATTCATTTCCATCCGAGCACGGGGCGGTGGGCCTAGCCGGTTCGAAGGCGAGTTGAAACAGGCCGGTGTACCAGGGGGCGCTGCGGGCGCCCGGGATCGGGATGCGCGGGGCGTCCTTTTCCCGGCGGGCGACGGCGGCCAGGAAGCGCAGTCTGCGCAGCCGCAGCCCTTGGGCGAGGATGCCCTCGTACCGGGCCTCGCCGCGGGCCGAAAGCCGCGCGATGGGGGTCAGGTCGTAGCTGATGAGGTAGTAGCGGCCGGGTTTGACCAGGGTGAGGGCCTCCGCGGCCCCCGGCTCGATCCGGCGCAGGATCGGCTGGGCCTGCTTGATGAAGCCGGGAAGAGACGGGAACGAGATCACCACGTCGCGCAGGTCCAGATCCCAGAGGCGCGTGTGGTAGTCCCTCTGGTCTTCGGCGTCGAGAGGCGGGTCCGCCTCCCGGTAGACGACGGCTTCGGGACCGGCTCCGGCCAGTTCGGGGATGAAGGGGTGCGGGTCCCGGCGCTCGTAGAAGACCGTCAGGTGCCGCATGGCGCGGGTCACCGCCACGTAGAACAGGCGCCGCTCTTCCTCGTGCCCCGCCTTGTTCCGGACGGGCTGCCCGGCGATGATCACGGCCGGGAACTCGAGCCCCTTGGCGGTGTGCAGGGTGGCCGCCAGGACGCTTCCCCGGTCCGTCTGATACAGCTGGCGGACGTCGCGCGAGGCGTCGTACACGTAATCGATGAAATCGGCGACCGGCAGGTCTCTTCCCATGGTTTCATGCAGGTGGTTTTCGAGGATCGAGCGGAACATCCCGATCCACATGTTCTGCGGGGTGTAGCCGCTTTCGGAAGCCAGCTCCTCGACCAGCCCCCGCAGGGCGGCCGCGCTCATCACCTCGTTGCGGCAATCGTTCAATGTGTCCAGGAACAGCCGGAACTCCCGGACCGCCGTCAGCGGCAGCCGGCGCCCCCTCAGGCCGCGGACGGGGAGCCCCAGCCGCCGCGCCAGCATGAGGAGGGTGTCCAGCTCGCGGTTGGTGCGGCAGAGGATGCT
>Ga0068714_10007543_pt1 | contig 10479 bp, 8 predicted proteins | sample MTBNYHSulfiMetaG_FD_62988 | JGI IMG/M metagenome (GOLD analysis project Ga0068714, IMG submission 62988) | Enrichment culture microbial communities from rom New York Harbor, USA that are MTBE-degrading - MTBE-NYH (New York Harbor Sulfidogenic)... | ecosystem: Environmental > Aquatic > Marine >...
AAAAACATGGAAGAGTAAATTCCATGATAAATTCAGGAAAACTGCAAAAGAAAATAATAACAAAGCAACCGTTGAATAAATCTGATATGAAACCGGAGAACAGGAATAACAGGGTATATCCCGCGGAGGCAGCGAACAATCTTGATAGCTTCATAAGGAAACTTTTTCAGAATCCGCGTAAAATAATGAAACCCCATATCCATAATGGGATGACAATCCTTGATCTGGGTTGCGGGCCAGGATTTTTTACCATAGAGATTGCAAAAATGCTGAATGGTTCCGGAAAAGTAATTGCAGCTGATCTGCAGGAAGAAATGCTTGAAAAAGTCAGAACAAAAATAAGGGGTACATCACTTGAAGAAAGAATCGAACTGAATAAATGTGAGGCAGATACTACCGGGATTACAACTCCTGTGGATTTTGTTCTGGCTTTTTATGTTATTCATGAAATCAGGGATCATTCAAGACTTTTCGCTGAATTGAGATCCATCCTGCGGTCTGGAGGTAAAATACACATTACTGAACCTGCTCATCATGTTTCAGCCGCAGAATTCGAAAAGATGGTCAGTAAGCTTGAAAACAACGGATTTGAAATCATTTCCAGGCCTAAAATCCTGGTCAGCAGGTCAGTACTGGCAAAAGCGGTTTGAACCTGAATTTTTATCCGCGATATGAATTCTATTAATTTCATACTTTCCTGATCGACTTATTTCTTCAGATTTCGTTTCATCATCATTCCTGACTCTTTGATCATTGTATTATTTACCATGATCAAAATCTTAAATCCATTTCCGGGGCACTGACGTATAATGGATTGAATTCATTCGGGAATGATTTTATATGTTAGTACAGAAGTTACAAATATCACCCACAAAAGACACTCCGGCCATAGTTCTTGACCTGGATGGGTTTATTAATATTAAAGGCCGGTGGTTGAACGGGAATGGGGCTGACTTCATTAAACCAACCCTGGACTGGATTGATGGTTATCTGCATGAACCTGCGGAAATCACTTATTTTGATATCCATCTTGAGTATTTCAATGGTATTTACCGCTCAGTATTATTATCATTGATCAGGAAAATCTTAACCGTTCGGCTTAAGCATAAAAAACTCTTCATTAACTGGTTTTATGAAGAAGGGGATGAAGAAATGCTGATCGAAGGAGAATATATGTCATCTGTTTTAAATGTCCCTTTTACTTATATTATTGCACCTGACATTTACTAATTGACCATCTACAGGGTCCGGATTTTAACTTGACTTTTTCCTTTTGTCTTTTATCTTTCCCTTTCATCTGCTGCTATTCCGAACCCGGGTAAGTGATGAAAGTGTGAAAAATTAGTATTAATTTTCTGTTATCAATATTTATTGAAATCATTCCCTCGAAATCATCAGTATCATGGCAAAAATGAAAAGAAGGACCATGCACACTTATTTTCAAAATAAATGGATATGACTTCCAATCCCTTGACCTGAAAATGATCAATGAACGATACCAGGAAGAGCTGGAAAAAGGCACACTCGTCAGGGAGGAATTTATTGATATACCAGCCCTGCTTCAGAAAGGAGGTGGAAATATACAGCATGTTGCAGATGCTGATTCAACCACTTCCGAAACACATACCGTCACAAACATAAAAGGAAGGACTTCCCTGCTGAGGACACTGCGTTTTCTCCGGGAACTTCCCGGATGTGAGAAAACCCGGCTCATATCCATGCAGCCCGAAACCGGTGTGAGGGAAACATACAGGATTGACGGTATTTACAAAATAACACATGGTGATTATGTCAGTGGAAAAGTATTTGAAGATTCCGTTTCATATTCATTCTATCCTATTGACCTTCATACTAAACAGGGTGTGACCCCAAAATATCTTAAGGAAGGTATTGTTGCCACGATACCATTAAGATCATTGATTCCCCGGAACAGCGGGAATTTACTGTCCGCAGGCAGATGTATCAGCAGTGACCGGCTGGCAAATTCCGCACTCCGTGTGCAGGCTTCCTGTATGGGGATGGGACAGGCAGCGGGAGCTGCAGCTGCCCTGGCCTGTAAGAATCATACAAGCCCTTCGGATGTTCCGATAAATGATGTAAAACAGCTCATCCGTGATCATGGAGGAATTGTCCCATGAAAAAATAAACTTTCTGAGATTTTAACAATCCCCTGGAAATTGTAATATCAATTGCCGTCGGTTTAAACCGACGGCAATTTTTAAAAATCATTAAATCCCACACAAACCAATTTATTTACGAATAATCTCATTTTACAAGCTATCAAATTTATCCCTCATTGTTGAAATTCATTGTTAATAAATGTAGGGTAAAAACGATTCCGTTCGGATTAATAATGTCTAACTTTATAAGGACAAACTTATTAGTTAGAACCAAGGATCCTTAGTCAATTGACGAAAGAAGAATTTAAGTATTTGTTTGATAGTTATTTCGATTCTGTAAGAAGTTACTTGCTTTATCGAGGTGCGCTGAAGGAACAGGCAACCGACCTGGCACAGGATGTTTTTTTACGTATTTGGGAAAAAAATCTGGTCATCGATCCAAAAGCAGCACTTGGACTTTTATACAAAATTGCAGGTGACATGTTTATAAGTCGCTACAGAAAAGAAGTCCTTGAGTTAAATTATTTGAAGTCAGTAAAAAATGATAATTCTGATTTTTCTACTGAGAACCAAGTGCAATATGTTGAATTAAGAACAAAATATTCAAAAGCATTAGCTGAATTAAGCGAAAAACAACGAACAGTATTTTTAATGTCACGAATGGAAGGATTGAAATATCAGGAAATTGCAGAACGATTGAATATAAGTGTAAAAACTGTTGAGAAAAGAATGAGCAGTGCCTTAGGATACCTGAAAAAAGTATTAAGGGATTAGATGCTGAATAAAAAGAAATATAGTAAACAACCAATTGAGCTGCCTGAAGAAATTAATAAAATGATTTCCGGAACATATATCAGCTGGGAAAAAAGCAAAGAGGAGATCTGGACTGAGCTCGAAAGAAAAATATTTGAGGCCTCTCCAATTGTCCCTGTCAGGATTGTTTTCAGACCCTGGATCAGGGTAGCTGTAGCTGCTATGATCACCGTACTCCTGGGATTGACAGTATTCATGCAGGTACACATCAAAACAATACAGATTCCACCCGGACAACATTCTGATATTATTCTTCCTGATCAATCTGATGTACAGTTAAACGCTCAATCAGTCTTATCCTATAAACCTTTGTTATGGCATTTCTCCCGCAGGGTCAAACTGGAAGGGGAAGCGTATTTTAAGGTTAAGGATGGTAAAAAATTCGAGGTTATCTCAGGCAAATGTAAAACCATTGTGCTGGGAACCGACTTTAATATTTATGCCCGGGATGATGAATATAAGGTAACCTGTGTATCTGGTACGGTTAAAGTAATCGAAATGGTTCATCATAATGAAGTTTTACTTCAAACCGGTCAGCAGGCTGAATTAAGCGCAGATCATGTTTTAGAAGTTAAATCCGATATAAATACAGAACAAACCCTGTCCTGGTTAAGTAAAAAACTCAGCTTTACTTCAAGTCCAATAGACAAAGTTTTTGAAGAAATCGGAAGACAATATGGTGTTTTTATTTATCTTTCAGATGATATTGATTTTACCTACACTGGTAATTTTAATAGAAACATCTCCATCGAAAAAGTGCTGGAGCTGGTGTGTAAACCTTTTGACCTGAAATTCACCAGAAAATCGAAAGATGAATATCTCATATCGAAAAATAAATAAAACTCCCTTTCGAAAAAAAATCCTCCTTTCCCTGTTTTTCCTATCCTGTATTTTAATTGCCTTTTCACAACCGGTCAGGATCAAATGCTCCGATGAATCCCTGAATAATATACTGATCACATTACGAGACAATAATAACCTTATGGTTTCATTTAATGATGAACTATTATCAGGTTACAGGCTGACCCTTGATAAACAGTTTAAATCCCCATCCGAAGCACTGGATTTTCTTTTGCATGACTTACCTTTAGAGTATGAAATCAGCAATGGTGTTTATATAATTTATCCCAAACCTGAGCAAGTAAAACCCAGAAATTACCTTCTCTCAGGCAGGATTTTTGACAGAACAGATTTGGAGACACTCCCCTTCTCAAGTATTATTATAAACGAGAATGGCCTCATTTCAGACGGGAGAGGTACCTTTTCTTATACCTCTGCAACTGATAGTATATTTAATATAAAAATATCTTACCTGGGCTATTATCTTCTGGATACAATTGTACCTGCAGGCACGAATTACAACTTCAAGCTTATGCCTTCTGTAATAGCCCTCGAACCAATCATTATTGAAGGTTCCTCAATCGTAAGAACTATGAAGACAGGCACAACACCAGGTATATCGAATCTAAACCATAAAATAGCATACTATTTGCCTGGTAACGGAGATAATTCGATCTTCAATCTCCTGAGACTTCAACCGGGAATAATGGCAGCCGGCGAGCAATCAACCGATCTCGTGATCTGGGGAAGTTATGAAGGACAAAGCCAGTACATTTTTGACGGATTTACACTTTATGGCATGAAGAACTTCAATGAGAATATCAGTGCCGTCAATCCTTTTATGGCAAAGGATGTTAAAGTGTTAAAAGGCGGATATAGCGCTGAATATGGTGAAAGAGTCGGGGGTATAATTGATATTACAGGAATCGATGGTAACCGGTTATCTCCATCTGTACAGCTATGCGTTAATAATATGACAATTAATGGATTATTTAGTGTCCCGTTTAATAAAAAATCAACAATCATCGCTGCTTACAGGCAAACCTATTTCAATTTATACGATGCTCTCGAATTACCTGCCCGTACCACCGGAACCGATAAAAAAAGCGGAGAGGAAACCTATTATGCTTACCCTGACTACAGGTTTCGTGACTTTAACCTTAAATATTCCGGGAGCGGGGAAAAAAGCCATTACTATTTCAGCCTTTACGGTGGCAGGGATTATTTTGATTATGCATTTTATCAGAAAATTCATCCAAATATAATTTCCCTGTATTTCAATGAAAAAAATTATCAGCTGGGAGCTGCTGCTTTCTACGGATTAACATGGAAGGACAGGATTTCAAGTAACCTGACTGTCAGCTATTCTCATCTCCAGACAGACAGGGACCAGGATAAAACTGTTGAAAAAACTGTTGGTAATCAGTCTATTTATAGTTTCATCGAGCAATATGAATCTGCTTTGAATGAGGTGAACAGCAGAATTGATAATAAAATAAGCTTTTCTGAAATGCATTATGCAGACGGAGGTCTTGGATCTATATTTTATTCCAGATTCCAGGAAGGTAAATATCAGGAGGCCGTTTTAAAAGAAGATACTTCTTTGCATTTACCATATATCTATCTTCAGGATAATATTACCCTGTTTAAAAAACTAACCTTAAAATCCGGATTTCGGGCTGATTTTCATACGAAATCAAAAAAGCTATATTTTCAACCCCGGCTCTCAGCTATGTACAGGATCAATGATAATTTCAGGCTGAATTCAGCATTTGGAATTTATAATCAATTTGTTTCGAAAAACATGATCATTGATGAATCGGGTAATTTTAATTTTTTGTGGTCTATATGTGATGGTAGCAGGGTTCCGGTATTGAATTCCAATAGCTTGACACTTGGATTCTCTTTTATTAAAAATGATTATCTCCTCAGCCTTGAAGGTTATTTAAGACATACCGGAGGAATAAGCCGCACTATAGAATCTAAAAAGGATATTTACACCTATGAAGGGGATGGAAAAACAAAAGGATTGGATCTTTTTATGAAAAAGGAATTTAAAAATCAAACCCTGTGGATTTGTTATACGCTGAGTAAAACTGAAGAGTATTTTCCTTACTTCCCCACTGAAGATTATTTGCCTGCCATGCATGATCAGCGACATGAAATTAAAATGGCAGGACTGGCTAAATTTAAATCCTTTCATTTTTCAGCAAATTTTGTATATGGCTCCGGATTTCCTGATCCTGATCAGCTACCGGATCTGGTTGAATACATGCGTCCTTATAAACGACTTGATGCTGCAGCGATTTATAATTTCTCCACCCGTAAAATTCATCTCAATGCCGGAATTTCTGTTCTGAATGTTTTTAACACGGAAAATATTAAATTCTCAAATTATACGCGGATTCCGACAGACGAGACCAATAAAGTAAGCATTCACGCTGAATCTGTACCTTTTACACCAACCCTTTTCCTGCATATATATTATTGATAAAATCATCATTTCAATTACCGTCGGTTTAAACCGACGGCAATTGAAATAATCCTGCTTAAACCAACAGTAATTGAAATAATCCTGTTTAAACCGACGGCAATTGAAATAATCCTGCTTAAACCAACAGTAATTGAAATAATCCTGCTTAAACCGACGGCAATTGAAATAATCCTGTTTAAACCAACAGCAATTGAAATAATCCTGTTTAAACCAACAGCAATTGAAATAATCCTGTTTAAACCGACGGCAATTGAAATAATCCTGTTTAAACCAACAGCAATTGAAATAATCCTGCTTAAACCAACAGCAATTGAAATATTCCTGCTTAAACCAACGGCAATTGAAATAAAAATTTTTGATCAAATAAAGTAGGGTGATCCTGATCCTGTGCGGTTAATATTTACTGATTACAGGTGTAATTCTGATTTTTTCTGATTCAAAAAAATTAAGCTATGAAAAAGCTCTTTGGTTTTCTGTTAATAATTAAGTTTGTCATCTTTTCCTGTTTCATTGGATGCGAGAAGAATGAGATCAATGATTCCATGGGGAGACTTCTGATCAATCTGACTGATGATCCATTTGTTCTTGACCTGATTGAGGAGGCCAATATCTCCATTACAAAGGTTGAAGTCCGGGCTAAGGGAGATTCTGCCGGTAATCCTTTTATTACCATCTCTGAAGATACTATGAAATTTAACCTTCTTGAGCTGAGAAATGGAGTTACAGCTACGCTTGCTGAAATCGATCTGCCTGTTGGAAATTACGATCTCATAAGACTGTATATCGATGAAGCCTCAATTAAAATAAAAGACGGGGAACTTTATACCTTAAAGGTACCCAGCGGAGCCCAATCCGGTATCAAAATTTTTATACACCCTTCCATTTCAGTCATAGGTGGCCTGACAAGCGAACTTCTCCTGGATTTTTGCCTGGATAAATCATTTGTCCTGAAAGGGAACATGAAGACCCCGGCCGGAATTAAAGGCTTTAACTTTAAGCCTGTTATTCGAGCCGTAAATAATTCATTCGCAGGAAGAATTTCAGGATTTGTTACTGATACCCTCAACACAAAGATAGTCAACGCAGCTGTGTGGCTGAAAAAGGATACCATAGTGGCAACCAGTTATACCGATACTACAGGTTATTATGCTATTATTGGAATTCCTGCAGGGAGCTACTCTCTCTTTGCCGTAAAAGAAAATTTTGATACACTTAAGATTGAAAATATTAAAATTATAAGTGGTAACAATACCATACAAAATCTGACCCTGATTCCGGAATAAACCGGGATTTAAAATATAATACAGCCTTTAAAAGAGGCATTGTTAAACTACAAAAATAACCGCAAGGGACACCAGGAAAAATCACAAAGACGCAAAATATTAAAATAAAATTATAACAACTTTTTGCCCTTTGTGATTACGATTATGATGAACGTCGGTACTGGTGAATCTTGTGGTTATTTTTTTTCAAGCAGTTGCTTTTATTTTTCTCCGATAATCAGGCAATCACACAATATCCGGGACCACATATGGTTTCCGGTATTCCCTTGTCAGGTATTTATCAGCTTTCTTATCCTTTACAAATTTTTCAGTTAACGGATTAAAAATCAACTTCCTTCCCGTGCGATAGGAGATTACACCAAGATGTCCCAGGGCGGCTGACATATGTCCTTCCAGTATATCATTATCAAGATCCTCCCTTTTCTGACTTCTTACACTGTCAATAAAGTTCTGCCACCCATTACTGCCCACCTCTTCGGGAATATCTTTTCCGGAAAGAGCCGGACCGGGTTCATTATTCCGGCCAAAATAAGTTTTGAATCCACTCGGGGAAATGGTCATCCAACCCTCATCACTGAATATGAAAACATTACCTGAATCCGGGAATCCTTCCGGATTGGTACATAAGCTTCTGATCTCATTATGTATGATAATTCCATCTTCATACTCATAAGTAGCCAGGATCATATTGGGCACTTCCTGGTCATCATCCCTGCAAAATTTCCCGCCTGTACAGGTTATTTTAACAGGATGAGTATTTTTATTCAATGCCCAGCGTATGGTATCCATCCTGTAGATACCGTTATTTCCAAATTCTGTTGTACTTGTATCCCAGAACCAGTGCCAGTTATATAAGAACCTGTTCTCATTGAACGGCCTGTAAGGAGCCGGACCCAGGAACCTGTCCCAGTTAACTCCTTCAGGTACCGGGCTGTCTTCCACATGTTCAATGGTTGGCCGATAGCTGTAAACAATCCCTTTTCCCATGTAAACTTTTCCTAATTTCCCCTCATGGATGAACTTGATGGCTTCCTTGACAGCCACACTGCTCCTGTAACAGATCCCTGCCTGAACAATCCGGTTATATTTCCTCGCTGCTTCGACCATCTTCCTCCCTTCAAAAACATTATAACTTACAGGCTTTTCAACATAAACATCTTTTCCTGCCTGACACGCCCATATCGTATGAAGTGCATGCCAGTGATCCGGTGTAGCCAGGGAAACAACCTGTATATCCTTATCATCAAGCAGTTTTCTGAAATCCGGTTCTGTCTTTGGTTTGATCCCGAATTTTTTTTCAACCTCTGCCGACATGCCCGGAAACAGCCTCTCATCCACATCACACAGGTGGGTGATCATGGCACCCGGAACTTTTGAATACCCGTTAACATGGGCAATTCCCCTGCCGGAAATCATTCCTCTTACACGCGGCCTACTACCACTTATCCCGACAAGAGCAATATTAACCCTGTCATTTGGCGGACTTTTTACGAAATTCTTAATATAAGATGGAGCTACAAACACCCCTCCTGCGGTGAAAGCAGATTTTTTTATGAATCCTCTGCGATGAATTTGTTCCATTTGATTTCCTCCAATTTGATATTTGTTTGACAAATTTTATAATTTATTTTTGATCTTCCATTTATCCAGGTTTTTAATGTTTCGAGAATCCTTCCAGGTGTCATTGGCAGCTTGTATAAGCTGGTACCGGTTCAGCGATCCGTTTTTATTTCGTGCCTCCCTACTATTACCGGTTCCCGATTGATATTTATCAGCTAAGGTTTGAGATCCGTGATTAATTTCATTTTCGTGAAGATAAGAATTAGCCGTTTATAAGTCAAATTATTTTCTACAATACGTTCAGATCATAATAAGAAGTAACTTATTATTTAGTTCTTAGTACATGACAAAAATTCGTGATAGGAATTGCCAAAGATTTATCACTTCTGAAGATACTTCGGGGACTTTACCCCCGACAACCCCTATTTACTTTCTTTGTCTTGACACAAAGAAAGTAAACAAAGAAAATTCAAGGCTGCAAAGAATTTTGGGGCGTCTGTTTTCCGGCTTACTCACGCAATACAACTCCACCGCCATCGGCGGGGTCAAACAGTATTGCTTACTGCAAGCCCTCACAATAAACCTCCAAACATTCGCTTATTCGTGAAGCTCAAATTTCAAAAACATAGTGCATTGAAATTTGTAAACTGAATGAACTTAATGTAATGATTTCATGAACCGACTTTTGGTCGGTTCATAATCCCGATAGCGAAGCGTATCGGTATGAATGAATTCCATACTCCGTTGCTTGCATAAAGGTGGAATTAATTCAAAATTGATATCTTGCTGATCTACACTTAAGAGTTTCATTCCCAAAATTCTTTAAGGCCTTTTTGTTTTAAGCGATGACTTGACCAAAATTGGAAACGATAAAGTACATGTGGGAGGACATCCGAAAATGGTGTGAAATTTTGCCACGTGTCTGTGGCGCGATCTGGCTTGTGCATTAGCGGAAGGCACGGCAAAATTTTGCATTTTCGGTGCCTTTTCTTTGGTTCGTTTCTACTATATAACTTCATATACGAAGTTATCTATTTTGATGTTCGATTTCCAAATCGCGGAAACTTTTGGGCATACAAAAGAAATGAACTGGGGTGTGGGATAAAACCCCACGTTCAATGAAGCGGATTAAAAATTAAACATTGAGCCCACTCCAACAAGTCATTATTATAAAGAAGCCACAGATTCACAGATTTAATAAATAATAAAATGCTTATAATCTGAGTAATCTGTGGCAATTTTACTGGGGAGATTTCCGCCATGTATATATTCAGAGTGGACACAACATTCAATGAATTGGAATAATGTCACACAAACTTCTAAGAAATGAATTCTTTGGTTAGAAAAATCCATGAATTTTCTTCAATTA
>Ga0068714_10007544_pt1 | contig 10478 bp, 6 predicted proteins | sample MTBNYHSulfiMetaG_FD_62988 | JGI IMG/M metagenome (GOLD analysis project Ga0068714, IMG submission 62988) | Enrichment culture microbial communities from rom New York Harbor, USA that are MTBE-degrading - MTBE-NYH (New York Harbor Sulfidogenic)... | ecosystem: Environmental > Aquatic > Marine >...
ACCGCCATCTGGTCGCCGTCGAAATCGGCGTTGAACGCCGAGCAGACCAGGGGGTGAATCTGGATGGCGCTGCCGTCGATAAGCACCGGCTCAAAGGCCTGAATGCTCAGCCGGTGCAGGGTGGGAGCCCGGTTCAGCCAGACGGGGCGCTCTTTGACCACCTCTTCTAGGATGTCATATACTTCCGGCTTGGCCCGCTCCACCAGGCGGCGGGCGCTCTTGATGTTGGGTGCCAGCCCCTGGATCACCAGCCGGTGCATGACGAAGGGCTTGAACAGTTCCAGCGCCATGCGCCGCGGAAGGCCGCACTCGTTTAGCCTGAGTTCCGGCCCCACCACGATGACGGACCGGCCGCTGTAGTCCACCCGCTTGCCGAGCAGGTTCTGGCGGAAACGCCCCTGTTTGCCGCGGAGCATATCGGAAAGCGACTTCAGCTTGTGGTTGCCGCTCACCGAAATGGCCCGTCCCCGCCTGCCGTTGTCGATAAGCGAATCGACTGCTTCCTGGAGCATCCGTTTTTCGTTGCGGATGATGATCTCCGGCGCGCCGATGTCGATAAGGTGACGCAGCCGGTTGTTGCGGTTGATGACGCGGCGGTAAAGGTCATTGAGGTCGCTGGTGGCGAACCTCCCGCCGTCAAGCTGGACCATGGGCCTGAGGTCTGGAGGCAGGACCGGCAGAACGGTGAGGACCATCCACTCCGGCTTATTGCCGCTGTTGCGGAAGGCTTCCACCACTCGGAGCTGCTTGCTCGCTTTTTTACGCCGCTGGCCGGAAGAAGATTGCGTCTCCAGGAGCAGCTGACTGCGCACCGTATCCAGGTCGATGTTTTTGATAATCTGCAGGATGGCTTCAGCGCCCATCCCGGCTTCAAACACGTCCCCGTATTTATCTTTGAGGTCATGGTATGGAGCTTCATTGAGCAGTTCCCGGACGCGGAGGCTTTTCAGACGCTCTATCTCGGTGGCCACTTTATCTTCCCGCTGGCCTTTTTCCTCCATGAAGTGGCGTCTGGCCTCGTTTATCTCCTCAACCGAGGCCTGCTCCTGCTCCATTTTGGCGACCTTTTCCTCCACCTCGCTCTGAAGCTGGGCGATCTCCTGCCGGGTGCTCTCCTCAAGCTGGCTGATGGCCGCTTGGCGGGCTTCCTCGTTTACGGAGGTAACGATGTAGTGGGAGAAGTACAGCACGTGTTCCAGGCTTCTGGGCGACAGGTCCAGTAGAAGGCCCAGGCGGCTGGGCGTCCCCTTGGCGAACCAGATATGGCTTACCGCGCAGGCCAGTTCGATGTGCCCCATGCGCTCCCGGCGGACTTTGGCCCGGGCCACTTCCACGCCGCACTTATCGCAGATGACACCCTTGTAGCGTATTTTCTTATACTTGCCGCAGTAGCACTCGAAGTCCTTGGTGGGGCCGAATATCCTCTCGCAGAACAGGCCATCCCGTTCCGGCTTGAGGGTCCGGTAATTGATGGTCTCCGGTTTGGTAACCTCACCATAGGACCAGCTACGGATCTGCTCCGGTGAGGCCAGAGAAATTCTTACCGCATCAAAATCGTTAATTTCCAGCATCTTCGTCCGTTACCTCTCTCCCTGGCGACTCTTGCGTTGCTTGAGGTTTTTCTTCGTCGGCGGGCGTTTCCTCCAGCTTGGCTTCTTCTTTTATTCCTTCTTCTGCCGCAGATATACCCTCAGCAGACGTTTCCTCCGGCGAGGCCTGTTCTTCTACCGCGGGTTCTTGCTCTGCTTCAGGCTTTTCTTCCGCAGTGGGCATTGCCTCTAGCGTCGCTTCTTCTTGTGCTACCGGTGCTTCTTCTGTTACTGTGGATGCTTCCAGTGTCGGCACTTCTTCTATGGTCTCCCCGGCGGCGATGCGGGTCTCTCTCTCGTTAATCACCTCCAGGGCCAGGCCCAGGCTCTGCAGTTCTTTTACCAGGACCTTGAATGACTCGGGTACGCCGGGCTGGAGAATATCATCGCCCTTGATGATCGCTTCGTAGGCTTTGGCCCTGCCGGTAACATCGTCCGATTTGATGGTCAGCATTTCCTGCAGGTTATGGGCGGCCCCGTAGGCCTCCAGCGCCCACACTTCCATCTCGCCGAACCGCTGCCCGCCGAACTGGGCCTTCCCTCCCAGGGGCTGCTGGGTGATGAGGGAGTAGGGGCCGGTGGAGCGGGCGTGGACCTTGTCCTCCACGAGGTGAATGAGCTTCATCATGTAAATGTTGCCCACGGTGATGGGCTGGTCAAATGACTCGCCGCTGCGGCCGTCTCGCAGCGCCACCTTGCCGAACGTGGGCGGTGCTGCCCTTCCCTCCATGGAGGCTTTTTCCACTGCTTTTATCAGGTTCTGCAAGTCCAGGTTACGTGCCGGTACCCCCAGTTCCTCCAGCCAGATGCGCAGGCAGACCTCGGTGGCCTTGCCGGGATATTCATCGCTGAACACTTTCTCTCCATCATAGCCCTGGCTGTTGAGCCAGGCCTTGACCAGTTCCACCTGAACCGATGAATGGTTATCCGGGGAATGGTCCACCGCCGCCGCCTTGTGGGCGATCCAGGTCCGGGACAGGGCGTCTTCAATGGCCACGTCATTGGCGCCATCGAAGACTGGGGTGAGCACCTTGAAGCCCAGCGTTTGGGCGGCCCAGCCCAGATGCGTCTCCAGCACCTGACCGATGTTCATCCGGGACGGCACGCCGATGGGGTCCAGGATGATGTCCACCGGGGTGCCATCGGGGAGGAAGGGCATATCTTCTTTGGGGGCAATGATGGCGACGACCCCTTTATTGCCGTGGCGTCCGGCCAGTTTGTCGCCCACAGCGATTTTCCGTTTCTGGGCGATCCACACCTGCACCCACTCGTTAACCCCCGCCGGCAGGTCATCGCTGCTGTCACGGCGAGAATAGATTTTCACATTGATCACTTTGCCCCACTCGCCGTGAGGCACCCGCAGTGACGTGTCCTTGACGTCGCGGGCTTTTTCGCCGAAGATGGCGCGCAGCAGCTTTTCCTCGGCGGAAAGCTCCGTCTCGCCGCGGGGAGTGATTTTGCCCACCAGCGTATCATCAGGGCCTACTTCGGCGCCGACGCGGATGATCCCGTTTTCATCGAGTTCACGCAGGCTCTCTTCACCCACGTTGGGAATATCCCGGGTTATCTCTTCCGGTCCCAGCTTGGTATCCCGGGCTTCCGTCTCATGTTTGGCGATGTGGATAGAAGTGAACTTATCATCTTCCACCAGACGACTGCTGATGATGATGGCGTCTTCGAAGTTGTAGCCTTCCCAGCTCATAAAAGCGCACAGCACGTTCTGGCCCAGGGCCAGTTCCCCGTTTTCCGTGGCGGAACTATCCGCCAGCACCTGCCCCGATTCCACACGGTCGCCGCGGTTCACCAGAGGTCGCTGATTGATGCACGTGCCCTGGTTGGTGCGGACGAATTTCAGCAGGTCGTAATGTTCAGTGGTACCGTTGTCGGTGGTCACCACGATGCGATATCTGATGTCTTCCCCGGCACCGGCCACGCTTCCGATTTCCGTAACCACGCCGGCGTTCCTGGCGAAGACCACCTGGCCGCTGTACCTGGCCGCTTCCATCTCCATGCCGGTGGCCACCACAGGGGCTTCCGCGCGGAGCAGGGGAACGGCCTGGCGCTGCATATTGGCGCCCATCAGGGCGCGGTTGGCGTCGTTGTGTTCCAGGAAGGGGATCAACGCCGTGGCCACGCTGACGATCTGTTTGGGGGAAACGTCCATCAAGTCGATGGTATCCGGGGCCCCCAGCAAATAGTGGCTGCCCTGCCTGGTCTCCACCTTTTCATCCACAAACTGATGGTCCCGGTCCAGGCGGGCATTGGCCTGGGCGATGGTATAGCGCTCTTCTTCATCGGCGGAGAGGTAAATGATTTCCTCCGAGACGAAGGGCACCACTTTCACCGTTGTTTTCAATCTGGCCAATCTGGTGGCCAGTTCCTGAGTGACGACAGTGTCCGCTTCGGCGACGACCTCTCCCTTGCTGGTGGTCACAGCCTCGCGCAGCTTTCGCCCGAGCAGGCGGCTATCTTTGTTGTCCAGCTCTTTGATGACCCGGCGGTAAGGTGTCTCAATAAAGCCGTATTCGTTGACCCGCCCGAATGTGGCCAGGGAGCCGATGAGGCCGATGTTTGGGCCTTCCGGCGTCTCGATGGGGCAGATGCGGCCGTAGTGGGAGAAATGGACGTCCCTGACTTCAAATCCGGCGCGCTCTCTGGACAGGCCTCCCGGCCCCATGGCGGAGAGGCGGCGCTTGTGGGTAAGCTCGGCCAGCGGATTGGTCTGGTCCATGAACTGGGAAAGCTGGGAACTGCTGAAGAATTCCCTCACCGCGGCCACCACCGGGCGGATGTTCACCAGTGCGCTGGGCGTGACCGCCTCCGTGCCGATGATGCTCATCCGTTCTCTGACTGCCTGGGCCAGGCGCAGCAGGCCGACGTGGAACTGGGTCTGGATGAGCTCGCCCACCGTGCGCACGCGGCGGTTGCCCAGATGGTCGATGTCATCTCCAGTGTCATTGCCGTTGTTGACCATAATAAGGTGCCGGACTATCTCCACAATGTCTTCCGGAGTAAGCGCCCGCTCCTTCAGATTGACGTTCAACCCCAGCCTCTTGTTGAGCTTGTACCGTCCCACGCTGCCCAGGTCATAGCGCAGAGGGTCGAAGAACAGGCTATGAATCAGCTTCCGCGCGTTATCCAGATTGGGCAGCTCTCCCGGGCGCAGTTTGCGGTAAATATCCAGCAGGGCGTCTTCTTCGTTTCTAATCGTGGGGTCGCGCTCTATTGTGGTAGCGATGTACTGCCGGTCGGGAGAATCGTCCTCCCCGGCAAACATGGTGAGCAACTGCTCGTCGCTGCCGTAGCCGATAGCCCGCAGCAGAGTGGTAATGGGTATTTTCCGCTTGCCGTCTATCTTGGCGGAAAGGACATCGCGGTTGTTGGTCTCAAATTCAAGCCAGGCCCCGCGGGTGGGGATCAGCTTGGCGTGGCAAAGGGAGCGCCCGGTAGCCACGTCTTCCTCCGCCGTGAGGTAAACGCCGGGAGAGCGCAGGAGCTGACTTACCACTACCCGTTCCGCGCCACTGGTGATGAAGGTGCCTTTGGAGGTCATCAGCGGAATATCCCCCAGGAAAAGGTCCTGCTCTTTGATCTCGCCGGTCTCTCTGATCAGCAGTTGCACCCGGACGTAGAGGGGCGCAGAAAAGGTCAGATTACGCTCCCGGCATTCCTCCTCCGAATGACCTGAGCGCGGCTCGCGGAACTCATAGCCGATAAAGCTGAGCTCCAGTTTGTTGCTGGTCAGGGTTTTAATCGGTGAGACTTCTTCCAGTAACTGTTTTAACCCTTCCTCCTGGAACCTCTGGAACGATTCCAGCTGCACCATAACCAGGTTGGGAACTTCCAGTATCTGGGGCAATCTGGCATAAGACTTTCGGGGCACGGGAAGCATACTTTGTTCACTTGCGGGTAAAATAGAGACCATCTCTTAAACCACTCCTTAGGCACACGTCATTACGCAAAGGACACGCTGTTTTAGCGTCTTGGCTAAAAAACCGAATCCGGGCATGCGGATATAACTGATAGATTGGACACGGGACGAGGTATAAACAAAAACACCTGGGGCATTACTGCAAATATAAATGTTATCATTAATCAGTACGTTTGTCAATAGCGCAGCAGACACAAAAGTCCCAGGACTAATGAATATTGCCACTTTAAATGTAGGTCTGTAACGGTTTCTCCTGATATAATGGAGGGGGAACGACCTATATGACTCTGGCCCGGCTGATACTGGCGATAGTGAGCACCCTGGCGGTGGAGGTAGCCTTCTACTCCATCTGGCGCTGGCTATTGCCGGAACTGGACATTAATGTGCCGGCGGGCGTGCTGGTGGCGGTGATGGTGGGTTGGGCCATCTTTGCCATCGTGGACTTCTGGTTCGTGACCACGGTGCTGAGGCGGAAAACGCTAATAGGTCTGCCCGATATGGTGGGCACGCGGGGAAAGGTGACCAGTACGCTCAATCCGGATGGCCTGGTGAGGATAAGGGGAGAGCTCTGGGGGGCTAAAGCGCTTGACGGCGCGATAGACATCGGGGAAAAGGTGGTGGTGGTGGCGCAGGACGGGTTGCAGCTCATCGTGCGCCGGGCCACCAGCCCGTGAAGCGGTCACACGTTGAACAGAAAGGTGATGACATCACCGTCCTGCACGATGTAGTCTTTCCCCTCCAGCCTGAGCAGTCCCTGTTTGCGGCCTTCGGCCAGGCTGCCGCAATTCACCAAATCATCGTAGTGAATGACCTCGGCGCGTATGAACCCCCGCTCCATATCGGAGTGGATTTTCCCGGCGGCCTTGACCGCGCTGGTGCCACCGGGGATGGACCAGGCCCTGATTTCGCCGGAGGCGGTGCTGAAAAAGGAGACCAGCCCCAGCAATTCGTAGGAGGACTTGATGACCCGGTTCAGTCCGGACTCTTCCAGGCCGAATTCGGCCCGGAACTCAGCCGCGGCGCTTTCATCCAGCTGCCCCAGCTCCATTTCCAGTTTACCGCAGAGCGTGATAACGCGGGTCTTTTCCCGAGCATGTCCGGCGCTCAACTCCTTTTCCAGAGCATCCGCCTGAGAGAGCTGTGCCTCGCTGATATTGACCACGATGAGCAGCGGCTTGGCGGTGAGGAACTGGTAGCCAGCCATAAGTTTGGTCTCGGCGGCTGACAGGTCGAGCGACCGTATGGGGATATCTTTCTCCAGCTCTGCTTTCCATTTCAGGAGGGTCTCCTGCTCGTGGAGGACGGTCTGCCGCTCCGGCGCCCTGGCGGCTTTGAGAGATTCCTCGATCCGTTCCAGCCTTCTCTCTATAATAGCCAGGTCGGAGAAGACCAGCTCCAGGTTCATGGCGGTTATATCCCGCTCCACGTCCAGGCTACCTTCGGGATGGGGGACGCTTTCATCGGGGAAGGCGCGGACTACGTTGAGGAGGGCATCAGCGCTTTCGAGCCGGTTGAGCAGCTCGCCGCCGATGCCTTTGGCGGCCACCAGGCTTTTCACCGAGGCCCCGATGTCCGTGTACCTCACCTCGGCGGGGACCACCTTTTTGGGCTGGAGCATCCCGGCCAACGTCTGCAGTCTGGGCTCAGGGACCCTGGCCACGCCGACGTGGGCAGCCTGCGTCTCCGCCGTGTAGCCGGTGCCCGCGGTGCCGCCGGTCAGCGCATTGAAGACGGTGGTCTTGCCGCTCTGGGCCAGACCGATGATGCCGATATCGATGCTCATCAGTCCAAAGCAGATCAGGGGATTAATGGGGGCTGGTCTTTTTGATGACGTCTCTAGCCTTTTTAAGGGCCAGGTCTCTCTCCTTGGTCACCAGGCCATCGTTGGCGGCCAGGTCAAGCAGGGCCAGGAGGGCATCATGGGTGGAGATGTTGCCCAGTTGCTCGATAGCCTTAATCCTGAGTTCGGCGGGGAGTTTCATGTCGGCGGCGATGCCCGCCAGCTTCTTCAGTTCATCGGAAGGTTTCTCTGCCATTGGTTCACCCCTTCGTTGTGGTGTATGGGCGGTGTCTGTCCGGCTGTTACCAGTCTACTCTTTGTGCCATTATTTCTCAATAGGGAGAAGCTGCTAAACGAGCTGATGCAAGATTTATTTCTATTTGGAGACCTGCCACTTCTCTCTTAGACGCTTGAGCTTGGTTTGAAGTTTAGGCGTATTCCAGACCTCACGGTTGACTAATTTGACAGGAATCTCTCCCCGCAGTATTGTTTCTACCTGTTCTTTCCATTCAAAAGCCATGTTGATGAAGAGCTCGTCGGTGTGGCAGAGGAAATGGGGCGATACGATGACGTTCTCCATTTTGAGTAGTGGGTTATCGGCGGGCACTGGCTCCTCCTCAAACACATCCAGTCCGCACCCCGTATCCACCCTTCCTGTAAAGCTTTGATCAATGCTTTCTCATCGATGATGGCTCCACGGGCAGCGTTTATCAGGAAGGCCGTCTTTTTCATTCTTGCTAGTTCCTTTTCGCCTATCATGTGTCTGGTCTGCTCGGTGAGAGGGCAGTTGATGCTGAGGAAGTCAGACTCACCGAGTAAGGTATCTAAGTCGACCATTTTTACGTTGAGGTCTGCCAGTGTATCCATTTTCACATAAGGGTCATAGGCCATAAATTTCATCTCAAAAGGGTTAGCCAGCTTAAATACCTCTTGTCCAATATTGCCTGTACCAATTAATCCCAGGGTTTTTCCAACTAGACCTACACCGTAGTATTTAGTCCGTTCCTGCCAGCGACCTTCTCTGGTAAGCTTATCTTTGATAGTAAGCCGCATACTGAGCGCCAGTAAATATGTGATTACAGTCAGTGCCATCGGGCGGCGATTTGATTTTGGCGTGATACAGAGCATGACTCCGGCATCTGTGGCTGCGGATACATCGATCTTATCGTAACCAACGCCAACACGATGAATGGAGACCAATCTGTCGATGCCCTCGAAACTGCGCCGAGTCCAGCTGGGATACCAGTTCATAATCATGTCGAAGTCGCTTACCTGTTCCGCAGTCATCTCGGGGTGATATTCCGATAGCATTTGCCACTCAATGTTCGGCATATCATCGAATACGGCTGGCCCCGGACCAGGCATGATGAAATTACCGTCTCTATCGAAAAAATCCCGGGTGAAGGCTATCCTTATTCTTCTACTCATTGTTCACCTTTTCAGCGTTCATTAAAGGAGACCTCTCATATTAGTATATCTTTTTACTGCGCATAACAACAAAAAGATAAATTCGGCGAAACATTCACAAACTGGTCTATTGGCACAAAGTTATGTTTTACGTTGTCCAAAAGATATGAAAGTTGGGGGCATATTTTTAAATTGTAGCGGTTTTATTTGCATCTGGTGGAGGGCTTTACCTCACCCCTGACCCCTCTCCAGCCTGTGCCGCGGTAAGCTGGCCAAACTCTTCCTAGCTGGAGAGGGGAATAGTAAGTGGAGGGGGCGAAGCCCCCTCTCGAATAGTTCTCCCCTCTCCAAACATACTGACTTGTGAAATCATTTCGGCTTGCTGTTTGGAGAGAGGTATTAAGGGGGTGAGGTTAAGTTTAGAGAACTAAATTTGTGGAGGCAAACTGATAGTTAACAATCAGAGCCGAATAGAACCTTGATTGGGAATGTTTACCGTTTATTTCTCTGTGGTAGAATAAAAGAAATCCCGGGAGTGATATCTTGCTCTATATTCTGTACGGTGAAGATGATTTTTCCCTGCGCCAGGCGCTGGAGAAGATAAAAGGCGACCTCGGCGACCAGGAGGCGCTGGCCACCAACACCACCGTCCTGGAAGGGGGCCAGCTGGCGGTAGACCAGTTGCGGATGGCGGCCGAGACGGTGCCCTTTCTGGCGGACAAACGCCTGGTGGTGATTGACGGCCTGCTGGCGCGCTACGAACCGAAGGCAAAATCCGGGCGCCGGAAAAAGAACAGCGATAAGCCTGCAAGCCGAAGCGATTATAAGCCCTTCAGCGACTATTTAAGCAAGGTACCGGAAACCGCTGTGGTGGTGCTGGTGGATGGCGAGATTAAGGGGAACAACCCTTTGCTCGGGGAGTTGAAGGGTAAAGCCAGGGTGATGTCCTTTTCCCCTTTGCAGAAGGAGCGGCTCAGGGAATGGATGCAGAAACGGGTGGCGGAGAGGGGTGGGGCCATCGCGCCCTCGGCTATGGTGTTGCTGGAGAAACTGGTGGGGGGAAACCTGTGGGTCATGGCGAGCGAAATCGACAAGCTCGTTTCTTTTACCGCCGGTCGCTTGATAGAGGAGGAGGACGTACGGCAGGTGGTCAGCTTCTTTCAGGAGGCTTCGGTATTTGACCTCATCGATGTCATCTGCGAGTTCAGGACGGGCAAGGCGGAGGAGCTGCTCCAGCAGCTCCTGGGGCGGGGGGCATCCCCGGCCTTCCTGCTGGTGATGCTCACCCGTCAGGTGCGGGGCATGCTGAGGGTCAAGGAGCTGCGGGGCCAGAGGAAGCCCATGGGAGAGATGATGCGCCTGCTGGAGATGGGCGAGTACGCACTGCGCCGGACGCTGGAACAGTCCAGCCGGTATTCACCAGAGCGGCTCAAGGAGGTCTACCACAGACTGCTGGAAACGGACCTGGCCATCAAGCGGGGGAGATATAACGCCGAACTTGCCCTCGATATCCTGGTGGCAGAGCTCTGCCAGCGACAGAAAACAGCCGCAAGCTGATGATGAGCTTTGCGTTAAATCCCCCTTAATCCCCCTTTTTCAAAGGGGGAAAACGGCAACTTCTCCATTCGATAAGAGGGGAGACATAATAGTTTCTCCCTTTAGTAAAGGGAGACAGAGCGGGATTTAAAACCCTTCGTTTGACAGTCAGCCTTGCTTTCCCTAAAATCACATTAAACAGCCCGCACTTTGGAGTCCGGATGACCAGTGACGA
>Ga0068714_10007545_pt1 | contig 10475 bp, 8 predicted proteins | sample MTBNYHSulfiMetaG_FD_62988 | JGI IMG/M metagenome (GOLD analysis project Ga0068714, IMG submission 62988) | Enrichment culture microbial communities from rom New York Harbor, USA that are MTBE-degrading - MTBE-NYH (New York Harbor Sulfidogenic)... | ecosystem: Environmental > Aquatic > Marine >...
CCAATTCGTCCAAGTCGTTCACGGGTACCGCTTCCCGATGATCGCTGTTGGCCATGTCTTCACCCGGTACCACCATTAGATTTTGGACACCCAGAACGTGGGCGGCCAACAGGTCCCCCTGCAGGGCCATTCGGTTACGGTCCCGGCCATAGACGTGGATGATCGCTTCCAGTCCCTGCTGTTGCAGCAATACGCCTCCCGCCAGGGCGCTCATGCGCATGACGCCGTTGTCCATATCCGGTACCACTCCCGCATCCACACGCCCCTTGATCCTGCGCGCATCGGTAACGAATCTGGAAATGTCCACCCCTTTGGGAGTGTTCATTTCCGCCAAAACGACAAATTCGCCTGATTGCAACCGTTTCTGAAAACTCATGGGCTTCCTTTCTTTCTTATTCAAAATCGGTTCAGCTTGTTTTCACCAGCCGGACTCTGGCAATCTCCGGATCGCCTCCGGACTCCGCACAGATGATTTCACAGGAAGCCTCGGGCAGGATCCGGAGCAGGTCTCTTTGCATGTCCGGGTCGCAGCCCAAGATGTCCATCGCCTCCCGGGGTTTCATCTGTTGAAAGACTTGGGAAACCTTCAACAGAGAAAAGGGGGAAATGGTGCCCCGGACATCCACGGTGTATGCTGCTTTCTCCTTCACGGCAAATGGCTCCTGGAAACGGATGCCGCGATGGGGAGCAAGAACCGAACCAAGTCGGGGAGGGCCGGGGAGGAGGACGACCCTTAATCAAATTACGCTTTTATTTCAATCAGTTATAGACGTCTTGCCATGGGAGGAGTGCGAAGCGCTTGCTCGAAAAATGTCAACCTGTTAAGATATTTTGCCTTTACAGGTGTAAACCTTTTCATGGGAAAGAGGCATGTTCGACCAGGAATTGGATCGATACTGGAAGACGGTAATCAACACACTTCACGACGGGATCATGATCGTCAGTACGCGGGGTACCATCGTTTCCGTAAACCGAGCCTTCGAGACGATCACGGGATACGCAAACGACGAGCTGGTGGGCCGAACCTGCGATGTTCTGGACTGCGATGTCTGCGCCCAGGCTCTGAACCCCGGCAACGGGCATTGGTGCAACCTGTTCCGAACGGGAGAAATGAATACCTGCAAGGGCACCATACTCCGGAAGGACGGCCGGTTGGTTCATATCATCAAGAACGCTTCCCTGCTGCGCGACAGCGCCGGCCAGGTGATCGGGGCGGTGGGAACGTTCACGGACGTGTCCGAACTCATCGAGAAGGACATGCAACTCGAGTCCTTTCGGCGGGAACTGCGATCCAAGGACGGATTTCACGGCATCATCGGCGCGGGTCCGGCCATGCGGCAGGTGTTTGAACTTATAGAGAACGCGGCCCGTTCAGATGCTCCGGTGATCATTTACGGTGAGAGTGGAACAGGCAAGGAACTTGTAAGCCGCGCCATTCACGAGATCGGGGAAAGAAGATCCGGCCCTTTCGTCAAGATCAACTGCGCCAGTCTGACCGAGTCTCTGCTCGAAAGCGAACTCTTCGGTCATGTCCAGGGGGCCTTCACCGGCGCCATTCGGGATCGAATCGGGCGTTTCGAAAAAGCGTCCGGCGGAGACATTTTTCTGGACGAAATCGGGGATCTCCCTTTGGTCACACAGGTCAAGCTGCTGCGGGTGCTTGAAGAAAAGACCATCGAACGCGTGGGATCCAGCACCCCCATTTCGGTGAGCGTACGGGTTATCTCCGCCACCAACCGGGATCTCCCTCGACTGGTTCAGGAAGGTCGCTACCGGAAGGACCTGTTTTTTCGTATTAATGTCATCCCCATTTACCTGCCGCCTTTACGCGAGCGCGTGGAAGACATCCCCCTTCTGGCCGAAGCGTTCTTCCGCACGATCCGCCTCAAGAGCGGCAAGGACATCGAGGGGATCGGCAAGGACGCCATGGAAGCGCTCATGAATCATCAATGGCCCGGGAATGTGCGGGAACTGAAGAGCGCCTTCGAGTATGCCTTTGTGACCTGTCACGATGCATTGATCCAGCCTCACCACCTCCCCGCCGCCATTTACTCCTCCAAGCAAGCTCCCGCCCCGATTCCCCGAACCATCAATCTCAGAGCCATTGAGAAACAGGAGTTGATCGAAGCCCTCAAAAAGAGCGGGGGCAACCAGTCCAAAGCCGCCGACCTGCTGGGCGTTTCCCGGGTAACGGTGCACAACCGGATGAAGCGTTACGGAATCAACGCCCGAAAGCACATAGACTTCAGCTGACAGGCGCCGAATCGGCACAGACCCATGGCGAACCGTTGATCACTGCCGTTGCCGTCAGGCGGCCGGCGCAAGACGATGGAATGCAAGACGGGCGAATCATGAGGAATGCGGTGCACGGTACGCGGCAACGACGCCTGTCTGCGCCCGCCTGTGCGGGAGTGCGCACAGACAGATGTGACGCACCGATAGAAAGGAAAGGATGAAGCTTAACGCCGCAGATGGCGTCTTTCGAAGGCCTTTTACAGCGACGGGCGCCTTCGGGCGACCCCGAAAAGAACTTCTCCTCGGTGACGCGAACTCGGCGGCATACACCTCAAACCCGTTGTCCCTCTTTCGAGCCACGTCCTGCAGGGAGGCTTTTTCTCATCAAGATCTTTCCCATGCTTTCTTTCAATGTTTTTTTCTATTGACGCATCCGGTTCCTCGGACTATACTAATTTCTATATAGCGACTCGTGTTGCAGGTGCCGATGCTTAATAGGGAACCCCGTGAAAATCGGGGGCGGTCCCGCCGCTGTAACCGGGGACGAAAGCCGTGAAAGCCACTTTCAGGTAAGAGCCTGGGGGGAAGGTGCGGCCGGTAGAACGATCCGGGAGTCAGAAGACCTGCCTGCAATGATGGGCTGTGTGCCGCGCCGCGGATTTGCGCACACCGGGCCTCGCTGGGGATGAAGAAACTGGGTATGATCCCTATGCCGTAACGGGTATAGGGATTTTTTGCTTTTGGGGGTCTCTTGGGCCTTTCCTCCGGCACCCTCCAAGCGCCGGCGTCCCATACAACCTCTCCAACAGGCTCGGCGGGAACCTCCTGGTTCAAGGTTCCCGCCCGGCCTTCCCTTCAGGATGAAAACGCCTTATTCGCATACGCGTCTCGAGGAGATTGGAAATGAACGATCTCATCCATGAGGTTATCGAAATCGAAGGGCAAGGACTCACCTTTCTGGGGGTGGTCTACCAGGAAAACGGGAATCCGCCGAGGGCCCTGTGTCAAGCCGACTTCGGGGACGGATCCATCGTTTTGGGCTCTCACAAAGGTTCGGAAGTCGAGGGAATGAAGCGCCTGCTGCGGGACACCTCGAGGCAAATCGCGGACGCATATGGTTGTGAAATGACCATCGTGTCGCACCCGCGGGACATCGGCTGCCCCCGTTATGTGGAGCGCTTCGAGCATATGAAAAAACTGAGCCGGTCCCCTGCTATGCACCTAAACTATTCGAACCGGTCCTGAACCGAGGCGGGCATTCCCCCGGCCATGCCGAGGTGCTGCGGGGCTCAAGGGACGTAAACCGTCACCACCGCGACTCCGATCATGACGGAATCCCGGCTCCCGTCTTTTCTCAGGCTTCCTTCTTCCACCAAACCGCCCTCCACCACCTCGATTTCCCGCTCACCGAAAGGAACGACCTTCAGAACGGCATCTCGGTCCACTTTCTCGGGATGAGGGATTCCGATTTTGATTTTGATTCTCAGTTCCTGCATGCTCTTGATCAGGCCGCATTCGTACACGCCCACCATGGAGCAACGGGTGATGGCGTCCGTGACCGCCCGGACGGCGCACTTGGTGGGATCCGGTTTATGCAGATCCGTACCCATCCCCAGTTCGATCAAAAACTTACGCATAAAAGCTCCTCCTGTCCTTGCCTCGCGATCCCAAACCCGGAGCGCGGAATCACCACGAAACGATTCCCGACTCTTTCAACTTCCGCAACTCTTCCTCCGAAACTTCCAGGACGGTCTCCAACACCTCTCGGGTGTGGGCCCCCAGAACCGGGGAACAAGAAACGGTCCTGTCCTCTCCAAGAAATCGCACCGGGGACCCGAGGACCGTAAGCCTTCCCCACTCCGGATGCTCCACCTCCGTAAGCATGCCCCCCGCTCGCACGTGAGCATCCTCGGCAATCTCCGTGGAATCCAGAACGGCCCCGCACGGCACACCGGCTTCGGTCAGCAGCCGCATTGCATCCCGCTTCCCTCTCGGAGCAATCCAGGACCCGATCACCTCGTCCAGTTTCTCCCGATGGGCCACCCGATCTTCCACGGTTCGTATTTCAAGGCTTTCTATGAGGTCTTCGCGTCCCAACACCCGCATCAGACGACGGAAGGCGGCGTGAGGAATCACACACAACGCCACGTATCCGTCCCGGGCGGGATACACATCCCACGGAGCGACGTCCTTCAAGCGATTCCCCGTCCGAGGCGCCGGACTTCCATAAGCCATATGCGTCCCGAGAAGAGATCGACCCATTCCCATGGCCGCTTCCTGAAGCGACACTTCCAAATGGGACCCGACCCCGCTTCGTTGCCTCCGAAACAACGCGGACACCACCCCCAGAGCCAGGTAGGTCCCGGCGGCGCCATCCGCCACGGCGCCCCCGCATCGCAGCGGAACACCGTCCTCCGCTCCGGTGAGACTCATGAGCCCCCCCATGGCCTGAGCGGTCATGTCCATGGCCGGATAGGAAGCATAGGGTCCCCCAGAACCATACGCACTCACCGACGCCACGATGAGATGGGGGTGACGCTCCCGAAGCCCCCCGGGATCCATTCCCAATTCCGCCCATCGACGAGCTCCCAAACTTTCCACCAATACATCCACTTTGTCCAGGAGACGCCGCAGAAGGGTTCTTCCTTCTTCTCGACCCAAGTCCAGCGCGACGCTTTTCTTGCTCAGATTCATGAGGACAAAATAGAGGTCGTCGCGTTCACCTAGATTATGGAACAAACGACGTTGAGCCTCCGCACTGCGGGGATCCTCCACTTTGATGACCTCGGCGCCCAGGCACGCCAGCAGCAATGCGCACGTGGGGCCCGCCTCGTAGCGGCTCAGGTCCAGTACCCGAATACCTTCGAGAGGCTTGGGAATTCGTTCCATGAAGAACCCCTGCCGCAAGACGCCCCGTCGCCCGCCCGGCTCAGGTCATGACCAAGCCGCCGGACACGTGGATGGTCTGGCCCGTGATGTAGGCCCCCAGGTCGGATGCGAGAAATGCGATCATATACGCCAATTCCTCGGGTTCGCTGTATCTCCGAAGCGGAACCAGCTTCAGGGTCTTGTCCAGTTTGGTGACGGCTTCCTTGCTGGAACTTTTCAGTTCATCGATTTCCTGAACCCCCAGAGACACGCAGTTGGACGTGATCCCATATCGGGCCGACTCCTGAGCCAAGGAACGGGAAAAAGAACTGACCGCCGCTTTGAACGCACCGTACACGGACATGCGGGGGACCCCGAGCCGACCCGTGTCGGAAACCATGTGGATGATGCGCCCGAAGGCGCGGTCCATCATCCCCGGAAGCACGGCGTGAGTCCACCGGAAGGTCACATCCACGATGTTCCGGTACTGAATTTCCCACTCGTCCCGGCCCTGCCGGTGAAACGGCGTCAGGTGATGCATGAACTCCAGGAGACCGAAATCCGTGGCCAGGATATCCAGCCGCCCCTCACGAGCTTCCACCCGCCGCACGAATAGGGAAATGCTTTCCACGTCAAAAAAATCCAAGGCCTCGGTCATCACCGGGGAACCTAAAGCTTCCTCCGTTTCCCGGGCCACAATCTGCGTCACCTTGGGATTGGAATCCACCGCGTACACCGCCGCTCCCTCGGCTGCTAAAATCTGAGACAGCTCACTGGGAATACACTTCCCGGAACGATGGGAAGCCACCACGGCCACTCGACCCTTCAGACCGTTGTTTCTTAAGGTGAGAAAACGTCCCGTTTTCTCGGTTTCCCGGCAAGATCCGCTGTCGGAATCACACGAAAACATAGGTCACCTGTTCGTTGGGTAATTCGGCTTCGCTCTGTAAATTCCGGCGCCTCTAATGTACGCGGGCGCTCTGTATCTGTCCCCCACCCAGTCCATGGTCATGGGCTTCTTCAAGATACACGCGCCGCCGCACGGTCTCAATAGGCCGCCTGCACCCGATATCCATGGTATCACCACATTGCCGAACGTGCAAAACATGTGCCCCGGAATTTGCATGCTTCTAGTCGCGTGAACAGAGATCTCCGAGGTATCCGCCGCCGGGACCCCGTTCCCGGCTCGGAACCGACAAATTCTTGTGAGAAGAACCCACGGGTGCTAAGATGAAATCATCCGGTGGAATTCGCCCCCACGGGAACCGCACCGTCCACCTCGAATCCTCACCCCGCCTCCAGGAAAGGAAACGTCAAGTCATGTGTATCGTGGAATTCGACTCCCAGGAATTGGATGAACCGGAACATCGGCAGTTCGAACTACCGGTAGGCATGTTCATCAAGAGGCCCGCAAAGGAACGGCAAATCGGCAATGGGGACCCGGCGGCGCTTCTGGAAGAGGTGAACCGGGAACTTATCTCCGAACTCGTGGAGAAAACCAAGCTTATCAAGAGTTTGAACCACGTAAGTCCACTTCCCCTGGAAGGCATTACTCTAGATAAAGTGCTTACCACTATCCTGAGCAACGTGCTCAATTGCTTCGGCTACTACAGGGGCATCGTGTATTTGTGGGATAAGGATCGGGAAAACCTGATTTGCTATGGCACCGCCAATCTCAGCCCGGACAGTGAGCGTATCGTCCGATCCAGGCCCTTAAACATACACCGTCATGACTGTATAGAAATTCGTGCAGCCCAGTCCTCCACCTATACCTTTGTGGAAGATCCCGTGTCCGGTCCGGACTTGACCCACTTCGACCTGAAGATATCCCGGCAGCACGGCGGCAGGGGATCCGTTCTATACGTGCCCATGAGGTCCAAAGAGGAGACGTTCGGTATCATGGGGGTGGAACGATTCCCTGCTCAGGCGGAGCAATACCCGGGACAATTTCGGATCACCGACAAGGATATCGAGTCTCTGATGCTCTTTATCAATCATGCGAGCATCGCCATAGAAAACGCTCGGTTGTATGAACAAAACCGCCGGAAGATCGAATACCTGTACAAACTGCAGGATATTTACCACGAACTCAACAGTTTGATGGATATGGATCAGCTTCTGGAAAAGATTCTGGAAGGCGCTCTGGAAATCAGCGGAGCCGAAGGAGGCATTCTGTGGTCCTGTGACATCGAGAAGCAAACGATGTCGCCCAGCGCTTCCCGAGGTTGTCCTAAGGATCTGGATCCGAGTTTGTCCGTCTCTTCCCATGCACACCCATTTTGCACCGTGGATGCGGAATGCAACTTGATGCAGCTCCGAGACGCCCGCAATATGTGTACCCATGCACCCGAAGGAACGTTTCCCGAATGCATGCTGCTGCTTCCCATCGTGTCCAAGGAGCAATTGACCGCCGTCCTTCAACTCAACGGTTCCGAGCGAAAGATCTTCGACGAGACGGAAAAGGAGGTCCTCAAGATCTACACTTCCCAAGCGGGAAAGCTTATCGAAAACGTCCAGCTCTACAATCGGGTTCTTCTGGAAAAACGATTCACCGAAAACGTCCGAAAGAGCATCGGCGTGGGCATTCTTATCACCAACGAGCAGGGCTGCATCCGATCCATCAATCCAAAAGCCATGGAAATATTCAGTATACATGCACGCAGCCTGCTTCACCAACCTGTTTCCCATGTTTTTGCCGGAAAACGCCGGTTTGTGTCCGACGTGATCGGGGAAGTGATCCATACCCCCTGCGGGGTGGAAAAGGAACTGGAGTTTCTGTCGGGACACCGTCACCTGGTATTGAAGCTGAACGCTTTTCCCGTATACGACGAGGAAGGAATCCTGTGCGGCGTCACCACGTTCATTCAGGATGTCACCGAAAAGAAGCGGCTCACGGAATCTCTTAATCGTATGGAAAAAATGGCGGCGTTGGGGACCATGGCGGCCGGTGTGGCCCACGAATTGCGTAATCCCTTGAGTGGGATTTATGCGGCGGTCCAGACTCTCTCCCAGGAACTCGATCTCACGGAGGAGCAGCAGGAAGAAGTGGCGGCCGTGTTGGATGAGGTGGATCGCATGGAGAGTCTCATCCACGAAATCCTCCAAATTTCGAAACCTATGAAGCTGACATTCACCCGGGTGGACGTGAACGAACTCTTGAAGAAATCCATCCCGGCTTCACGGGAAGAGTTGAGAACCAAACGAATCCGCCTGTCGCAACGATTGGATCCTCACCTTCCCCCCATCCGAGCGGACATGGACAAACTGCGGCAGGTCTTTTGGAACCTTTTTAAAAACGCCGTGGAAGCCAGTGAGCCCGGAGGACACATTGAAATCATCACGGAGTGGGAACCGTTCCCAGCGTCGGATCAAACGGAGTTCGTACAAGTGCATATCGTGGATTACGGCGTGGGGATCCCCCGAAAAACGCTTCCCAAAATCTTTGACCCGTTCTTTACCACAAAGAACGAAGGAACAGGCCTCGGTTTGACCATATGCCAAAGGATTGTGGAAGAACATCAGGGGCGGATGCAAGTGAGTTCCGAACCGGGGAAGGGAACGAAGTTTACGGTTCGGCTGAAACGATGAAACTGCTCATCGCCGATGATGAGAAACTGCTTCGGAACTCGCTCAAGAAGCACTTCCAGCGGGAAGGATTTCAGGTATATCTGGCCGAAACAGGGGGAGAAGCCCTGCGGATTTACCGGGAAGTTCTCCCCGAAATCGTTCTCTTGGACATCCGACTGCCGGACCAAGACGGCATGGAAGTATTGAGACGCATTCGAGGCGTCAATCCGGAAGCCCTGGTTATCCTTATTACCGCCTACGGTGGTATCAAATCCGCCGTGGAAGCCATTAAGAACGGAGCACAGGATTATATCACCAAGCCCTTCGACATCGAGGAACTCTCCTTCGTCGTCAAGAAAACCATCGAATTGCTTTGTCTCAAGAGAGAACTCAAGAGCATCAAGGACAGCACCGCCCGGAAATACGAGTTCGGCAAACTGGTGAGCCAGGGTCCGGCCATGCAGAAGGTGTGTGAAGAAGCTCGAAAGGTTTCCCAGACCGACAACTCCACGGTCATCGTTCGGGGGGAAAGCGGGACGGGGAAAGAACTCCTTTGCAGGGCCATTCACTACAACAGTCCCCGGCGGGACATGCCTTTCGTCGCCGTAAATTGCGCTTCCCTGCCCGAAGCCCTTCTGGAAAGCGAACTCTTCGGTTACGAGAAAGGGGCCTTTACCGGCGCCGTCAAACGGAAGATCGGACTTTTGGAATCGGCGGACAAGGGAACCATATTTCTCGATGAAATCGGGGACATCAGCTATGCCACTCAGACCAAGCTCCTGAGGTTTCTGGAAGAACAGGAGTTCTACCGGGTGGGCGGTATTCGACCCGTAAGCGTCAATGTGCGCGTGGTGGCCGCCACCAATCGCAACCTGGAAGAGGCCGTGGACCAGGGAACCTTTCGACGCGACCTGTACTATCGTCTCCACGTGTTCCCCATCCGGATTCCTCCCCTTCGGGAACGCAGAGAAGACATCCCCCTGCTTGCCAGGCACATCCTGGAATCCTTCAACCGGGAGTTCGGCAAAACCGTCCAGGGGTTCTCCAGGGAAGCCATGCATGCGCTGGAGAATTACTCCTGGAAAGGCAATGTCCGCGAATTGAAGAACGTGATCGAACGATCCATCATCCTGGTGGAGGGTCAATGGATTCTGGCGTCGGACCTGCCTCAGGAAATCCGCGATTGCGTCTCGCATGTCCCTGAACCCCACGACATTCTGACCGATTTCTCTCCGGACCGTATCCTGCCCCTGCAGGAAGTGGAACAAATCTACATACGAAAAGTACTGCATCAAACGGGAGGCAACAAGAGTCAGGCATGCCGTTACCTGGGAATCACCCGCAAGCGCCTCCGGAGGAAATTGGACATTACATCCTCCGATCCCTCCTGACACCGCTTTTCGTCTGGTTTTGGGGAAGCCGGGAATGGCTGGGTCGTTACGCCTCACGTGTTGGGTCAAAACAACCCAGCCGCAAAAGCAGGGAATTCAACCTTATTCTCACGTTTCGGCGACTTTCCCATTCGCATCCTGGTCCTATTCGACCCACCTGCAGGAATCCTTGGAAAAGCCGTCCATGCCCATGGAAATCCATTTTTTACCTTATACCATGATATCCATAGGTTACATCATATGGCATAGCCCTTGACTCAGTATCCAGGCACGCTGGAAAGGGTTGAAGAAGGAGTCCGGTTGCAGAAAGGAGCATACCATGGAAGAGAAGAAGGCCAAGACCGCCCCGAGTCGTAAATCGCTGGAGACGGCCAAGGAGGTGTGGCCGTACGTCAAACGGGAGTATGCGGCGGC
>Ga0068714_10007546_pt1 | contig 10474 bp, 9 predicted proteins | sample MTBNYHSulfiMetaG_FD_62988 | JGI IMG/M metagenome (GOLD analysis project Ga0068714, IMG submission 62988) | Enrichment culture microbial communities from rom New York Harbor, USA that are MTBE-degrading - MTBE-NYH (New York Harbor Sulfidogenic)... | ecosystem: Environmental > Aquatic > Marine >...
ACCCCCAGGATCTGAAATATCAGGATTTCGGCAGCCGGATTCCGCCGCAAGACCACTACTAGGCTTTGCCAGGAGGTATGACATGGGAAAAAGCAGAAAATTCATCGGAGCTTCAGCCGCCGTGGCCGCCGTGGCGCTGATCCTGATCGTGGCTTTCTCGACCGGGGCAAAGGAGTTCACGAAGGAAGACCTGGAGCGCTGGGACAAGGAGTTCATGTCCGTCGTCACGGAAGGAGACAAGCTTTTTCACAGCTCCAGCCTTGGCAAGAACAAGGTGTCCTGCGACCAGTGCCACCCCAATGCGGCCAACACACACCCCGAGACCTATCCCAAGTTCCAGCAGCAGCTCGGGAGGGTGGTGAGTCTTTTTGAAATGATCAACTGGTGCCTCCAGAACCCCCTCGAGGGGGATCCCCTCGCCGCGGACGACCCGAAGATGGTCGCGCTGTTGAGCTACATGGCCTTCGAAAGGCGAGGGGTTCCGTTGGCGCCCGGCAAGCATTGATCCCCACGAAGGAGGGCGCGATTTCCCGTCGCGCCCTCCGGTTGCAAAGGGGTTGGTCGGCAGGCCGGAACAACGGAAAATGGTATTGACTTTGCTGGAAATTTCTCTATATTTTGAAGTGTATCGGATCGGGAATCTCCTTCCTGGGTCGTACACCTTTTGATCCAGGAAGAGAATGGATGAATTTGGAAAGATTTCCTTTTATTCCTCTTAACGCCCTCCGATAGCCCCGCCTACAATCCTGCGATCGGCATTGATCTTCTCCCGGGCTGAGATATAGGTTCATGCGCTCGGGATGAAGGGTTTATCTTTGTGCGGTTTTCATGGAATGAGGCGGGCCAGAGAGAGACGTTCTTCAGGGAGTGATTTATGATACTCGGTACTTTGATTATGTGCGGAGTCGGAGCGGTCTGCGGGATCATTCTCAGTGTCGCGGCGCGCGTTTTCCGGGTCGAGCAGGATCCTCGCATCGAGCAGGTGGAGGGTGTTCTGGCCGGCGCGAATTGCGGAGGGTGCGGTTTTGCAGGGTGTGGAGCGGCCGCCGCCGCCATGGTGCAAGGCAAGGCGGCCCCCAGTGCGTGCATCGTGGGAGGGCCCGAAACCGCGGCCAAGGTTTCCGAAATCCTCGGGGTTGCCGCAGGCACGGCGGAAGTCCCTTCAGCAGAAAACCCTTGTGCCGGCGGCGAGAGAGCCAAGGTCAAATACCTTTACGAAGGGGTGAAAAGCTGCCGCGCCCAGTTCATGCTCTACGGCGGCCAGCGCCAGTGCGACATCGGCTGCCTGGGGCTCGGAGACTGCGTGAAAGCCTGCCTTTTCGGGGCGATTCAGATCGGCCCGGAAGGCTATCCTGTCGTGGACAAGGAGAGGTGCGTGGGGTGCGGAGCCTGCGCCAGAGCCTGCCCCAAGGACATCCTCGAGGTCAAGACCCCTTCCGAGCGGCTGCTGCATTTCAACCAGGAGGAGGAGTGCCTCGCGCCCTGCCGCCAGACCTGTCCGGCGGAAATCAACATCCCTTTGTACATCGCCCAGATCAGGGGGGGAGATTACGAGGGAGCCGTGAACACGATTCGAGAACGTAACCCCCTGCTCCTCGCCTGCGGCCGAGTGTGCCCCCACCCCTGTGAAACGAACTGCCGGCGGGGGATCGAAGACGAGCCCGTGTCCATCAATCAGCTCAAGCGATTCGTGGCCGACTACGAAATGAACTCGGGCAAGCGCTTCCCCGTTCCCGTCGCCCCTCCCACGAACAAGCACGTGGCGGTGGTTGGCGGGGGTCCCGCAGGGCTCAGCTGTGCCTACTTCTTGAAAAGGCTCGGCCACGACGTGACGATTTTCGAGTCCATGCCGAAACTGGGAGGCATGCTCCGGTACGGCATCCCCGAATACCGGCTTCCCAAGAAGGTCCTGGACTGGGAAATCGAGGGCATCGTCAACCTCGGAATCAAGGTGCGAACCAATGTGGCTTTCGGTCTCGACTTCGACCTCACCTCCCTGGTTGCCGCGGGATTCGACGCGGTGTTCCTGGGCATCGGCGCATGGAAGGATTCCCTGCTGCGGGTCGAGGGGGAGAACATGAAGGGGTGTTACACGGGCATCGACTTTCTCGCCAAGATAGCTTCGGGCCGGAAGGTCCCCCTCGGACGCAGGGCGGTCGTCATCGGAGGCGGAAACACGGCTATCGACTGTGTCCGGACCCTCATCCGGATGGGTGTGGAGAAGGTGACCATCGTCTACCGCCGGACGCGCAGCGAGATGCCCGCGAACGAGGTGGAGATCGAAGCGGCCGAACACGAGGGAGCGGAGTTCCTTTTCCTTTCCGCTCCGGTTTCCGTGAAGGGGGACGAGGAAGGCAATGTCACCCACCTGGAATACCTGAGAATGGAACTGGGCGAACCGGACAAGAGCGGCAGGAGGCGCCCGGTTCCGGTGGAAGGATCCGAGACGCTCCTTGAAACGGACATGATCATCACCGCCATAGGGCAGTCGCCGGATTTTTCCTTCACCGAGAGAACCCAGTCCCGGCTGGCTCAGCTGAAGACCACCCGGTGGAGCACCGTGGATACGGATCCCAACACCCTGCAGTCGAATATCCCTTACGTGTTTGCAGCCGGGGACGCGGCCACCGGTCCCTCTCTCGTGGTCGAGGCCATCGGCGGGGGAAGAAGGGCCGCCCGCTCGATCCACCAGTTCCTGTCCGGGGACGAGGTGCGGAGCGAGCCCGGGGAACTGGCTAAGAAGCTGATTTCGGAGACGGTCTTCGACCAGGTGCCGGGCATCGAGCGAAGGCCCAGGGCCAAGATGGTCGAACTTCCCGTCCAGGAGAGGATCCGCTCCTTCGTCGAGGTGGACCAGGTCCTCACCGAGGAGGCGGCCCTGGCCGAGAGCAACCGGTGTTTGTTCTGCGGCCGAAGCTGCTACACCGTGGAAGTGCCCCTCCAGATCGAGGAAGATCAGGCGAAGCTGAAAACTGGGACCTAGGATCGCAGCGTTGACAGGAAAATCGTTGCGCTGCTTTCCGAAACTGGTAGGATAGGGTTCCCCGGGGGAGGGAATAACCATGACAGAGAAGGACAGGACCATGAATGCGGATGTGTTCGAAGGGCTGGGAGAGGCGCAGCTTCGCCATCTGGCGGAGGGCGCCCGGGAAATCACCTGCGGCAAAGGGGAGAGAATCTTCAAGGAAGGAGACGAGGCGACCTCTCTCTGGATCGTGAAACAAGGCCAGGTAGACCTCGGGTTCGAGTTGCCGGGCCGCACCGCCGCAGAGATACACACGCTTTTCACGATTCCGGCCGGCAAAGCATTCGGGTGGTCCTGCTTCGTGCCTCCCCACAGATACAGGCTCTCGGCCTTTTGCGCGTCCTCGTCCTGTGAGGCCCTGCGTCTGGACAGGGAGTTCCTCCTGGGAGTTTTCGACAAAGACCCGGCCCTGGGCTACAGGGTCATGGCCAACCTGGCGGAGGCGGTGGGGGAGCGCTTCAAGGCGCTGCAGGGATGGACGACCGCCGTGCCGTATGCCCAGGTGAAAATTACCGTTCACCTCGCAACCTGCGGCATCGCCGCCGGGGCCCGGGAAGTGGTGAACGCCCTCGTGGACGAGATGGCCAAGGAAGAGCGCCCCCACATCAAGATGCAGACCTCCGGATGCATCGGCAAGTGCAGCACCGAGCCCAATGTGACCGTGCAGATCGAAGGGGAGGAGCCGGTGATCTACCAGAAGATGAACGGCGAAAAGATGCGCCGGGTTTTCCAGGAGCACGTCCTCAAAGGCGCGGCGCTGAAAGAGTGGGTTTTAGCCTGAACGGCAGCTGACAGGAGGGACAAGCCATGGTGAATCTCGACACCCTGGAAAAGGTTGAACTCTTCAAAGACCTGGACGATCGCAGGCTCTCCGCGGTGGGCGAGTGCTGCACGGAAGTCGTGTTCCAGCGGGGCGAAAGCATCTTCAAGGCCGGTGAAGAGGCGGGGAACCTCTGGGCGGTTGCGGAAGGAAAGGTGAGGCTCGAGGCCGCGCCCGGTTCCATCCTGCAGGAAAACGAGGTGTCGGAGAGCCAGGTGTTCGGGTGGCCGAGCCTCCTGCGTTCCCCGACGTACCGCTTCTCCGCCTCCTGCGCCGCCAGGAGCGCGAGGCTCATCCGCGTGGACAGCCGGTGCCTTCAAGGCCTGTTCGAAAAAGACCCGGAGCTCGGCTACCGGGTGATGTCCGGTCTGCTCCGAGTGCTTGGTGACCGCTTTCACCAGTTGCAGGAAGAGGTGGTCAAGCACAGGGGACAGGACATGATGAACCAGTGGTAGTCTCCACCGCTTCCCCTTCCCAATCAACCCTCGCCATGAACCGGGTGCGCTCCAACGTGGTCCTGATCGGGATGCCGGGCTCGGGAAAGAGCACGGTGGGAGTCATCCTGGCCAAGCAGTCCTCCCGTGACTTCATCGACACGGACGTGATCATCCAGACGAAGAAGGGGCGGTCGCTGCAGGATATTGTGGATCGCCACGGGTACATGGCCCTGCGGAGGATCGAGGAGGAAACGTTGCTGGGGATCTCGCTCCGCAATCACGTCATTGCCACCGGCGGGAGCGCCGTGTACAGCGAGGCGGCCATGACCCACCTGAAGTCACATGGCGTGGTCGTGTTCCTGGATGCGGATTTGCCGACGCTCAAAGCAAGGATCCGCGATTTCGAGACAAGAGGGCTCGCCAGGTCCCGCAACCAGAGCCTCGACGACCTGTACCGGGAGCGACTGCCGCTGTACAGGAAGTACGCAGAACGCATTGTCGACTGCGGCAACCTCACCCACGAAGCGATTTCCGCGAAAATCATGGAAGAGCTTGTGTGAGTTCAACACAGACTCACCGAGGACACAGAGACGAGGAGTCTTTTTTTTTCTCCGTGAATCGGTGGTGAGATTCTGCTTTGGACGGACCTGAGTGCAGTTAAAAGACCTCTCGTTTACCCGACTCTCACATGCTTCCGGATCCACTGCGGGAGATAGCGCATGCTGTAATAGCTGGCCATGGTGTGGTAGCAGGTTGAGGAGCAATTGAGAAGGCACTTCTTCTTCACTTCCTCTAAGGCTTCCTCCTCGAAGTTCGGTTCCCAGATCCGGCCCCAGTCGTGCTGATAGGTGATCAGGTCGAAGCAGGGTGAGAGGGTCCCGTCGGTCCTGATCAGTGCGCCGTTGTGTCCTGCTCGGCAATCCCAGGGCTGCATGTTTCCGCGCATCCGGCGCTTGAACTCCCTCAGGTGGGCGACCGAGTTCACCATGGGCCAGCCTTTCTGCTGCTTTTCGATAAGCCAGTCGAGCAGCCTGTCCACGTCGGCCCATTCCCTTTCCGTGACGCTGAGCATGTCGTCCCTGTGCCCGTAATGATCCACATCCACAAAGTCGTGCGGAGGTTCATTGAGATGGTAATCGGTGCCGATGTGGTTCTGGTGCGCGATTTCCGTGAGCATCCGCACGTCCTTGACATTGTTCCGGCAGATGTTGGTGTTGAAGAAGAGGAGGTACCCGTATTTCTTCTGGCACTCTACGAGGTAACGGAACTGGGGTTCGATCGCCAGAAGGGCCTTGGGCAGGCCTTTTCGGGGAGCGATGCAGTCCACGGCAAGGTTGACGGCGGCCACGCCGGACTTTCCCAGTTCATCGATAAAGGGTTTGTCCAGGAGATACCCGTTCGTCGGGAGGTACATGAAAAAGCCCTTTTCAGCGCCGTAACGGATGACTTCCAGCACGAACTCCTTTCTCAAGGTAGGCTCGCCCCCCATGAGAGGGATGACGCGGCAGCCGATGGACGTGAGCCAGTCTACGGCGCTCTTGGCCGTGTCCAGGTCCATGCTCGGAACGCCGCGCTGAACGCTGTTGTCGTACTGGAAACAGTAGTGGCAATCCATGTTGCAGCGCCATTCCGTGAAAAGATAACAGAGGACGGGTCTGAATTGTCTCGAGTGGACCAGGGAGTTGAAGTAGGGGAGGGCCCATCGCCGAACAGCACGTATCCCATTCAGGGACTTGTAGTGGGCAGTCTGCATGGCAACCTCCAATTGCCCCGAACCCTTGGGATGAGTCTGTTTTTCAAGCTGTATGGAATGTAGACGGTTTCAGGAAAGATGTCAAGTTGGCGACGGCTCAGACCCGCCGGTAGGCCCGGAGCTCCCGTTCGGCCGAGGCGATGCGTTCCTCCAGATCCTCGATGGCCAGGAGCTGATGGGGTCTGACCGAGTGGGCGGGGAGGGCGGCTTCCCGGTCCTCGAGTTCGATCCTCAGCGCTTGCAGCTTCTCCTCGAGACCTTGACGGAGCGACCGGAGTTCGGCTTCGGCTCGCCGCACCTCCCGCACGAACCGCTCGACCCTGCTGAAATCCTTCCGGAAGCGGACAGGCACACCGTGCCCGTCCACATGGTTGGTGTGAGAGCAGCTGTCGGCTCCCGCGGGCACCACCTGCATGAGCGCTTCATGCACGTTGTCCGGAGAAAGGCCGCCTGCCAGGATGACCGGTATGGCGCTGCCAAGTACAAGCTTCCCGGCGAGTTCCGTGTCCGCCTGTTTCCCGGTGATCCCGATGAATCCTTGGACAGGTTCTTTTCCCAGCCAGGTGTCGATGAGGAAGCAATCGGTGCCCGCTTCGAGGGCCCCGGCGATTTCGAGCACCGGGAAATGGGGGGCCTTTCCCCGCTCGGGCACGGGGACGGAGCGGACCACCCCGATCTCCGGAAATGCCTTCTTGAAGGCCTGCTGGAGTTCGATGAACGGCCGGAGGTCTGCCACGTTCCCGGCGTCATCCGTGAGGCTTTCACAGAAGTGCACGAAGTGGGGGCGATAGTAATCCATCGCACGGTAAAGCGCGTCCCTGGTGTTGAAAAGCGGGATCAGGCTGTTTCGTGTTTGCGTCCCTTCGGAAAGACGGATGACCTCGCGGATTTCCGGTCTCTTCCAGTCTCCCTGGGAGAGAATGACGCTGCCGATGCGCTCAACGCCGAGCTCGATGCAACGGGCGGCTTCCTGGGGGGTCTGGATTTCGTAGATTTGAACGATCATGGAAATGCCTGAAGTGCCTCAATCAAAGGGCGTTTTCTCGCCCGTCGCAGATCCTGCATCGCACATCGCGACGAGGACGTCGCTCCTACACGAAATGATGGAAGGTCCTTTGTCCGTCGTATGTTGTCACCTTCCGACCTCTGACCTCTGCAGCTCTGAGACTCTGGTTTCACTGCTCACTGTTCACTGGCTCTTGCTGTGGCTCTGAGGTTCTGTAGCTCTGTGGCTCACACATCGCAGATCGCAGATCCCACATGACAGATCGCGAGCGGGAGCTCGCTCCTACACCCCGTCGACTTCGCTCCCTTCGACCGAGGCAGCCACAGTGGGCTGCTCTACGTCTAGTATTCTCTCATGAACTCAATAACTCATTAACTATGAACGGTTCTTTTACTGTTCACTGATTACTGTTCACTTGATTCACTGATCACTGCTTACTGACTTCACCGCTTCGAGCATCCGATCGTGAAGCAAGCTGTTGGTGGCCACGATGCCCTGGTTGCCGTCCAGGGTCCTACCCCGGGAAAAGTCGAGCCGCTTTCCCGACAAGTCCGTCACCCTGCCTCCTGCTTCTTCCACGATGATCATGCCCGCCGCATGATCCCAGATTTTCTCTTCATAGGATTTTGTCTTGGGCAAACGCAAATAGACCGTGCCTTCTCCCCTGGCCAGAAGTCCGTACTTGGCCTGGCTGTCCATTCGAAGGGGCGGGCGCTTTGCGCCCAGGCTCTCGACGATCCGGGCCATCCGGTCATGGGAGGAGTGGGACGATTCAACGGACTCGCAGAAAAGAGCCTCCGCCGGATCCGAGAGGGATGAGACATGGATCGGGATCTCGGAGGGATCATCCAGAGCCCGTATGGAAGTGCCTGTTCCTTTCCCTGCGACGAAGACACTCCCGCGAAGGGTTGGGTCACCGAGTGAACGAAGGGGAAGGCTGGGGCATCCCATGATTCCCAGGCTCACCTCGCCGTCCTCGATCAGCGCGAGCGCGACCGCATACTGGTCGCCCCGCAGAAACCCCTTGGTCCCGTCAATGGGATCAAGGGTCCAGAAGCGTCCACTCGCCCCCCCTTGAGCTTTTCCCCGGTCGATGGCCTTGAAGACGGCGGCATCATCCTTCAGGTGAGGAGCGAACCGGCGGACATAGCCCATCACGCCGTGTTTGAGCTTCTCGTTTTTCGGGTCCTTGAGAGGGGACGCGTCTTCTTCGCTGACAAGAGGGATCTCGGGAAAGGCTGCGGCAAGAAGATCGCTCACGACCGCCTGCGCTGCGAAATCGGCGACAGTGACCGGAGAGCGGTCCTCCTTGTTGATGACGCCCCCCGAAAGGTGGGCGGACTGCACCTCCGCACAAAGAAAGGAAGCCTTGACGACCGCCTCCAGAGCCACACGACGTTCCTTTTCATACCTCATAAAATATCCTTCCGATGAAATTGTCGCAGATCTTCCAATACGGATTCAAGGCCGACCCGCGGGGAGGTCTCTGAGGAGCCCGCAACCGGATATTTGTTCATGGCTGTCAATCGCCTCTGCGACGGAAGTCATCCTCGTCGTAGGCGCATCTCTCCACGCCAAGCGGAGAAGACACCCTGGGGCCTATCATTGGGGCACGTTTACTTTTCGGCGCCGCTTCGAGCCTCGGGGAAAATGGTTGCGGCTCTGAAAAGACCTCCCCGGGGCGGAAAGAGGCCCGCCTTTCGGGAATCTAATGTTTGACAGGCCCGTCCCCGTCACATATAACGGACTTCATGGGCAAAGTCTCACAAAAGCAGGGGCGGGGAATACCCGCCTCAGGTTTGTAAGCTTCGATGCTTCCGGAACCGGAATCCGACTTTAGGGGAACTTGCCATGCATCTCAAGAGAATAATGCTATTCCCTGAAAAATACCCCACCTTGAACCACTATCCCTTCAACCACCGGATCTTTCAGGAGACGAAGGGCCTGGACTTCACCTGCCCGGTGACTTTCTTCGTGGGTGAAAACGGGACCGGCAAGTCGACCCTGCTCCGGGCGATGGCACACAAGTGCTACATCCACATCTGGAAGGACTCGGACAGGGTTCACCTCGACAAGAATCCCTACGAGGAACTCCTCTATCGCTTCATGGCGGTGGAGTGGGTCGAGGACGTAGTCCCGGGGTCCTTTTTTTCTTCGGAACTCTTCTCGCTTTTCGCGCAGAACGTCGACGAGTGGGCGGAGACAGACCCTGAAATGCTGAAGTACTTCGGCGGGAAATCCCTGGTGGCCCAATCCCACGGCCAGTCCCTGATGTCCTACTTCCGGTCCCGCTACCGCCTCAAGGGCCTTTACCTGCTCGATGAGCCGGAGACGGCGCTGTCGCCGGGAAGCCAGCTCGCTTTCGTCAAGCTGCTCAAGGAAATGGCCGAAAACGACCATGCCCAGTTCATCATTGCCAGTCATTCGCCCATTCTGCTCGCATGTCCCGGCGCCAAGATCTACAGCTTCGACAGTATTCCGGTCAAAGACATCGGGTACGAGGAGACCGAGCATTACCGGGTGTACAAAAGCTTCATGGAGAATCCTTCAAAGTACCTATGAGCGCGGATCGAATCATCCCCGAGAGGCCGTCGGACGAAACCGGAACCCCGTTTCTCTCCAGGGCTTCTGTCGACGCGTCATTGCGAGGGAGTGAACCGACCGAGGCAATCTCAGAGGCGGTTGGAACCAAAAAGATTGCCGCGCTCCGTTCGGGCGCGCGCAATGATCCAAAGCCTCAGACGGGTGAGGGGGGTACGGTCGCGGAACAGGCTCCCAGGCCTGCTTCCACCGTTGTGCTCGTGAGAGAGCGGGAATCGGGATTGCAGGTTTACCTGCTCAAGAGAAGCGCCCGGAGCGCGTTTTTCCCCGGAAAGTATGTCTTCCCCGGAGGCACCTTGGACATGGAAGACCGGGAGGCGGATTTCTGGCTGAACCACGCGGACCTGGACCGCGAAGGCATAGAGAAGAGATTCGGCCTTGAGCCGGGCGCGGAAGCGCTGCTCGGGTACGCCGTCGCCGCCGTCCGCGAGACCTTCGAGGAGGCGGGCGTGCTGCTCGCTCGGAAGGGGGAAGGCACCCCGGTGGACCCGGCTCCCCTGTGCGCGAGACGCGGCTCGAGCTCGCTCGAAAGGGGATGGTTCAAAAAGCAGGCAGCCGAAGAAGGGTGGATCCTTTCCCTGTCCCGGCTTTGCGGGTGGAGTCGCTGGATCACCCCCGAAGCCTTTCAGCCTCGCTTCGACACGCGCTTCTTCCTCGCCGTAATGCCGGAGGGACAAGCCTGCGCCCCGGACATGCAAGAGACCACACAGGGTCTGTGGATCGAACCGCAACCCGCTATCGAAGCCAACCTGCGGGGAAGCATTCCCCTCAGCCCTCCCACCCTGGTGACGCTCCAGGAACTGATCGGACACGGCCTGGAACTCCGGGACTC
>Ga0068714_10007547_pt1 | contig 10472 bp, 15 predicted proteins | sample MTBNYHSulfiMetaG_FD_62988 | JGI IMG/M metagenome (GOLD analysis project Ga0068714, IMG submission 62988) | Enrichment culture microbial communities from rom New York Harbor, USA that are MTBE-degrading - MTBE-NYH (New York Harbor Sulfidogenic)... | ecosystem: Environmental > Aquatic > Marine >...
GGCCACCTGATTAAGTGGCAACAGGGCACCGCTATATTCCACTTTTATATGTTCTATCAAAGTGGGGGTGGCCCGACCGGTACGTATGGTCGCCAGCTCTTTTTTCAGACCTTCGGCAGAAATACGCATTTTCTGTTCTGTATCACGCAAGACCTCATCAATCATCGTGCTTCACTCGCAAGTTACGATAGTCCCCACGTGCTCCCCGGCTATGATACGCTCAAGGTTATGGGGAGATTGCAGGTCGAAAACAATTATCGGTAGTCTGTTTTCCAGACAAAGAGACAGGGCCGTGGCATCCATCACTCCCAGCCGCATTTCCAGCGCTTCACGGTGAGTTAGCCGTTCGTACTTTTTAGCGTCAGGGTCTTTGAGCGGGTCGGCGCTATAAATGCCATCAACATTATTTTTAGCCATAAGCAAGACTTCAGCACCAAGTTCTATCGCCCTTAATGCGGCTGCTGTATCGGTGGTCATATGGGTATTACCGGTGCCACCGGCCAGAATAGCCACCCGGCCTTTCTCCATGTGACGGATAGCTCGCCGCCGGATGTAAGGTTCCGCCATTTGCTGAATAGATACCGCCGAAAGCGTCCTGGTATCTACCCCTTCTTTTTCCAGGGCATCTTGTAGAATTAGGGCATTGATTACGGTCGCCAGCATGCCAGCGTAATCGGCGTTACCTCTGTCTATACCCGCTTCCTGAGCTTTGGCGCCACGCCAGATATTACCACCCCCCACCACAATAGCAATGTCAACACCCATTGCCAGTACCTGTTTAATCTGCCTGGCCACTTTATCCAGGACGGAGGTATCAATACCAAAACCCAATTTACCGCTGAAAGATTCTCCACTGAGCTTAAGTAAGATGCGTTTGTACTTAACAGTAGTCATTTATCCAACGCAAAGCGGGCAAACCTGGTTACCTTTATATTTTCCCCTACCTTGGCGATAGTCTCGTTAATAATATCCTGAACAGCTTTGCCGGGTTCCTTGATATAAGGCTGGAGGAGTAAGCAGGCCGTTTCAGGTGTCACCCCATCGCCAGCATTTTCTTCGGTGATATCTGTTGCCGAGATAAACTGGGGATCCATAGCGGCTACCTGCATAGCCAGTTGGTGGGCCAGTTCCTTAAATTCACCGGTACGGGCGACAAAATCAGTCTCACAGAGCACTTCAACCATCGCTCCAAGACCGGCGCCAGGGTGAATATACGCCTCAATTACACCCTGACTTACCGGGCGGTCCGCTTTGCGTATGGCCTTGGCTAGGTTCTTTTGTTTTAATATTTCCAGGGCTTTATCGGTATTACCACCAGTTTCAATCAACACGTTTTTACATTCCATGACACCAGCCCCGGATAATTCTCTTAATTCCTTAACCTTCTCAGTTGTAATTTTCAATGCTGCCTCCAATTTGTTCGTCTTGCTCATCGTTTGGGGTGAAAATAAGCGTTTCGGCAACTCCGGCAGCCTCTAACGCGGCCACTCCTTCATTATCCAATATAGCTTCTCCACCGGTTTTACCTGCTATGACCGCATCGGCTATTTTAGAACATACCAGCTTGATTGCTCTGATGGCATCATCGTTAACCGGTATCAGGTAGTCCACGCTATCAGGGTCACAATCGGTATCAACCATACCAATAACCGGTATTCCCATACGCCTGGCTTCGGCTATGGCAATCTTTTCCCGGGTAGGGTCAACAACAAATAGAGCCGATGGTAATGTGGTCATTTCTTTAATACCACCCATAAGCCGATTAAACCGGGCAATCTCCTCGCCAAGCTTAAGGGCTTCTTTCTTGGGTAAGCGCTTGAATTCTCCTCTGGCTTGCTGATCCTCCAATCGTACCAGATAATCTATACGAGCTTGGATGGTAGTAAAATTGGTTAGCGTACCCCCTAGCCAACGCTGCTTCACATAATACATACCACAGCGTTGTGCCTCTTGCTCTACAGCTTCCTGTGCCTGTTTCTTGGTACCGACGAAAAGAATAGCGCTGCCCTCACTTACTAACTGACGGACAAAATCACACGCTTTTTCTAACATGCCCGCTGTTTGTTCCAAGTCGATTATATGAATACCATTACGCTTGGTAAAAATATAGCTCTTCATCCGCGGGTGCCACTGGCTGCTTTGATGCCCAAAATGGGCACCGGCTTCTAATAATTGTTTAATAGTTATAGTTTCTGGCAAATTTTAACCCCTTTCTTTTAGTTAACCCCTTACTCCCTTTTATATACGACAAGACCTAACCTAATCGTTGCCCTTGGCAATCTATGATATTTGCCCAGGCTAATTAGTTAGCGCCTTTTACTTTTTAGGCTTAGTGGATACAAAACTCCAATTTATATAAAGCTTGGTTAGCTTTTTATGAAGTATATATTACGGCAACAATAAAATCAAGCAAATTACTCGCCGTAACGCGAGTAAAATAATAAATATCACGAAATATATCTAAATCAATCTTCGGTACCAGTTTGACCGGTGATTGGCGGTTTGTTATACTCTAGCCACACCCGGGGTGTAGCGCAGGGGCTAGCGCGCATGGTTTGGGACCATGAGGTCGGAGGTTCAAATCCTCTCACCCCGACCAGTATTGCCCGAAGCAAGCGGGAGTAACTCAGTTGGCAGAGTCCCTGCCTTCCAAGCAGGTTGTCGCGGGTTCGAGTCCCGTCTCCCGCTCCATAAAGCTAGTCAACTATCGGCTTTGTCTTGAGAAATAAAGCTACGTTGTAGTTTGAGGTCAGGACGGGCAATGCCCCGCGTAAAAAGTTATTAGGTGAAATTTCAAGAACCAGCACGTTTATTACTCCCTCCGCGAGGCATTAGCAAGAAATCTCAAAAGAAAAGCCTCCCTTTACCGGGGAGGTTTTTGTCCAGTTTTGCTAGCATGGGCTACCTCGGAGTTATTATTTCCCCGCCTACCCCCCTTTGCATACTGCACACCACCAGCCCCCCTTTTCCCCCTTCCCCTTCTTGGTATGTATGTAGTATACCCTACCCTCACGGAATTTGTCTAAACTACTTATTTTAGATTGTAAACGTAAAGTCACCCCCCCCACCTACCCCCCTTATATATGCACTATGGGGGGTGTTTTTACGTTTACAATTCCCAAAGGCCTTACTTTAAAATATTTTACCGGCACACTTGTGCTATGGCAAAAAATGTATTACACCCCCAGGTAAGTCCAGTGTATTACACCCCTGAGTGATTTCTTGAAAACGAGCCAAATACCCCTTGACTTTTTCCCTATGTTGCTATATAATTTAACTAGATAGTAAAAACTACTCACTAATAATTCAAGAGGTCAAAATGAATCGAAAACTTGTCAAATGTTACCAGTGTGGCTGGCAATGGTTCCCCCGTATCAGCAAGCCTAATTTCTGCCCTAATTGCGGGAGTATCCACTGGCATGATAAGAACTACAAACTAAAGAAAGTCGGACGCCCTCGAACTAAACAGAGGTGATGTGCTATGTCAACAATAACTAAAGTCGCTAACAAAACTGTATGCCCTGACTGCCGACTTAAAAAATCCCGTTAGCCAAAACTACTTTTGAGATTCAGGGGGGTTGTCACCATGCGCAGCCTTGTCGAGCTTCTTTTTAAGCCTCTTGCCGAAAACCGCTTCTGCCAACTTTTCGTTTGTCATTTCCTCGAATTTCAGTGGCGGTTTAACGCTCTTATTCTTTTTCATAAGGAGTCCTCCTATGGCGAAAGTTGTTAAAGCTGAAATGGACTTTCCTCAACTCGTTAAAATGGATGATGAGAAATGCCGTACACTCTTGGCAGAAATACGCTGGCCTAACGGGATTGAATGCCCTCGTTGCCATTCTTGCCATATTACCCATGTTTATAAGCGACACCAGTTTAGGTGTTCTGACTGTCAATATGTATTCTCCGTTACCGCAGGAACTAGCTTTCAGGATAGTCCTATTCCCCTTCTCACGTGGTTTATGATAATCTATCTCAATTTGGAAAGCAAAGACGGAATCACTACTGCCCAAACTTGCCGAATGTTCGGGATAGCGTACAAAACGGCATGGTTTATTCTCATGAGAATAAGAAATGCCATGAAGCCCGTTAACATTAGAAAGCTGTCGGGAGTTGTTGAAGTGGATGAGTTCTTTGTTGGTGGTCAAGTTAAGGGAATGGGGCAGCATTATACAGGGAATAAAGCCCATGTTGTTGGAGCGGTTGAACGTGGTGGTGAAGTTAGACTTCAGGTCATACAGCGCGCCGATAGTAAGACGCTCAAGGACTTCATTGAGGCAAACATCGAACCTACGGCAAGAATTATCACCGATGCATGGAAAGGGTACAACGGAATTGAACGCGAGACTGTTAATCATCACCTTAAGGAGTACGTTCGGGGTGATGTCCACACGGGAACGATTGACCACTTTATCGGCATAGTTAAGAGTTCGGTTTATCAGCATACCAGCCACTTTCAAAGTTATTTAGACGAACTCGTCTATAAGTACAACCATCGGAACAATTTCTACCTCTTTCGTGATACCTTACAAGCAATGTTAGCTACTCCTCCAAAGACTTATGATGAGCTAGTGCATCCAGATAACGAGGAAGTTTCACTTTCGGTAATTGCCTGTAAGAGTCTACCTTGTCTAGGTCAGCAATGGTGACCCTGGCTATGCTATAACATTCAATCATAGTTTCTGGATATGGTTTCCCCGCTCCCATAAGTTCAAACTTAAGGTTATACTCCTCCAAAGCTTCGGGGGCAATCCCGCCACCTGGAACAAGAACAATACGGTGAATCACTCGGTTATTGCTCTTTAGCCGAATAGAAACGCCCGACGGGTTCTCAGTAATGAAGTAATTGCTTTCCGTGTCCTCTTTGCTTTCCATTTTATTCTTTCCTTTACTTCTTATACTTCTTATGTTGCAGTTGACTCGCTCACGCTCTTCTTCTTGACATTCCCTCACCCACTCGGAAACAGCTAGTTCGGCTTTTGCCTCTCGTCTAAGTTCCTCCAATTGTTCTCTGAGCATTCATTCCACCTCCTTATATTACGATTGGTTCGCTAGTGTATTGTCTGTTTAGTAGCTCTTTCCCTGTTCTAGGAAATTTATTGAAAATCCTGTCTTGCGATGTTCTGGCAAGGTTAAGGTCGATGGTGGAGCCGAATTTTTGCTTTGTTCCGATGAGGCTGAAATCTAGCCTCAAAGCCTCACTCATCGTAACTCTCTTTGACAAGTCCACTGAATAGGTACTTGAGTTCGGGTGCTTTTCTATCATTTCCATTAGAACCTGATAGTTGATACCATGAGGCTTCTTGTCTGCTCGAAATATGAAGCCTGGACTGACTACGATTGTAGCATCGCTACCTGCGAACTTCCACTTTCCCATGCCTGCCCCTAGCTTGCTTTTGGCTACTGGCTTGTCGGTTAAACATCCGTCCACCGTTACAGAAACGAGATTGTCTTGAAGCTCATTGGATAGAATGAACTCAGCTACCTTTAGCCGACAACGTGTCGTGATGGTTGCAGCATAGAAAGGATTGAAAAACTTTCCGCTTGAGCCGTCTTGGTACTTCTGGATTGTCAGACCGTAGAGACTGTTCGACATTCTTTTTGCTAAAGCGTCGGTGAGAAAGTGTTGTCCCCGATAGCTATAGAGTTTTTGGAGAACGTCATCAAAGATATGCTCATGGCTTTTGAACTTCAGGAACCACCCATTATTCAGCTTGAATGTTCCGAGCTTCCACTTCTCAATGAAGTTTACCTCGTCAAGTGTCAGGTGTCCTCGCCATGTGCCGACAGGATTTTGTAAGTTTCCATTGTCATCTATCCGCATAATAGGTGAGTAGTCTCTGTTAATAGTAATGTCTCCGTAGAGGAATGCCCAGTCAGCGTCAGGAATGAACTTGTCTGATTTGATGTATTTGCAGTTTTCGGGCCTGGTATCGTACAGTTGCATAGCCTCAGATGAAAAAGCAGATTGTAAATCATAATCGCTAATTGTTCCCTCAGGCCAGAAGCCAACTTTGAAGTTGGAAATCCAGAGCCGATGACAACAACGCAAGGCGTAGTTAACTGACTCTCGTCTGACAAGGCGCTCATTATGCCAGACTGTAGGGAACACAATCCCATCAAAGGCACATTCCCTCAAAATTGCAGCCGGTGATGTCCAGTGTTGCGGCTTCAAGTTCATACGCATAAGCACTTCCTCCAGTTTCTTCCCTAAGTATCTGACCTCGAAAGCGTCAATTGGTGGCTCTACCGTGTCCTGATAGTACTGCGCCAGAGAGTAGTATTGAGCAAAGTACTTGCCGTATTTGACGCTGAATACTTTTTGAGGAATATAGAAAAGTCGATAGTCTTGCCAGCGTGTTTCTTTAGTTCCGGCTAGTTCTCGGCAGTGTCGTTCGCCAAGTAAACGCAGTATAGGAGCTAAAAACTCGTCTAAGTTCCATGTGAGCCTGACAACGGTCGGGTACGTTCCCCACTGTTCTTTATAGTTTGGATCTCTGTCGTAAGGTTCCAGCAGGAAGTTAAAGAGTTTCACAAGGCTAGTGGATAAGACTGGCACTTCATCGGAGCTATCCTGAAGAAGAACCTTACCGTTAGCGATTTTGGAATGATAGCCTACAATCTTCATGCTTCACTTTCCCTTCCACGGGACAAAGTCTCGTCTTTTTCGACGGAAGGGAGAAACGTATGTCGGGTACTTGTATCCAAACTCACGCTCTGCGAACCTCAAAAGTTGCCACACGTCCTTCGCTTGAGGTGTTTTGAAGAAGCCAGAGTCAGCGGGTTTGACAAATTTCTTCTTGACATACCATTCCCTGATTTTCTCGTAGAGCTGCTTTTTCGTCTTGACCTCACCACTCTTGACCCATTGCTTCACCTGTGTCCTCCGCAGGCGGATTATGTCTCTCATATAAGGGACTCGTGTCAGCGGAATTGCGCTCAAAGCTCTGGCCTCCCCTCTGGTGAAGCCGGTTTCGACAAGTTTGTTGTATCGTCTTTGCCTCATGCTACGAAATGCCATTTTATTTACTCCCTTCTATAATTATTTCGCTAATTTTCATTACAACGTAAAACGCCCACCCTAAATAAATCTAAGCTCTCTTTGTTGAATCCTAACAACTTCAGGTCATCAAGTGCTGTGGCGATTACTTGTCGCGAAACATTTACCTTATCAGCAATCACTTGCTGTGTTATGTTAGGGTAAAGGATGTATTCCTCTATTATTCTTCTTCTTATTCGTGGCAGACAATCCAAAGCTATTCGCTTCATGTGTGGCTTATAGTTTTCAACGCCTAGCACTTGCAGACCGATAGCTATTCGCCTCATTCCTTGATAAAGCCTCGTTGCTAACTCAGGCGTAGGAATGTCGTATATCTGATGGTTTTTGTCTCTATAGACCGGTGTCCTGCAACGAGAGGCTATTCTGGCAACAGAAGCGAGCCACCTATCCTCTGAAAAGTTAGATGAGGGGTTGATATTTAGTATTTCCCCCATGCAGTCCGCTAATACTTGCCGTTTCTTGTCTGCATTGCAATCTTCCTCTCCTGCTCGAATAATAGCTTCTATCTCATCCTTGGGTAATCTCCATTGTAGGTTAATGAATCGAGAACCAAGCTCCGCTTCAAGGATTTGCTGTCGTTCGATATACGGGGTAGATGCAAGTATCCAGTCGAAGTGAAATTCTAGGTGAACGTGTGAATCTTCGCTGCCAAAGTAGGCATCCAGAGTCCCGTCCCAAGCGTTTCGGAGTAATCCGAATACTTCCCCTCTATCCTCTTTTTTCTTGCTAATTACAGATGCGAAATCCTTCGTTAGTACTATCTTGTTATTCCAGTCATCAAGCATTCTAGGTAAAGTCCCTTCTTTTGGTTTGTACCCGCCTCGAACCGCTCCTGGTGTGAAGGTGTCAGCCGACACGCAATAGCCATTATGTGGTTGTAGCGAACGCAATATCTCCGACTTACCACTACCACTTGCTCCTATGATCCTTAGCCAGAACATATTACCTTTCAATTTATGTGCTATTACCGCAGCGAGAAAAATATCTATGGCTTCCCAATCATCGAATACCAGCAAATCGTTAACAGCTTTCTTGTAATTAGTAGCTTCTGTTATCATTTCCGCACCACCTTTCCTCTCGCCTGTCTCAGCAAATGTCGGTACTCGTTGATACAAGTCCGTAGAGGTACTTCTGCGGAAGTGGATAGAAAGGCTTCGAGAAGTTGTGAGGAAACAGGAGAAAAGATAAACTCAGAGCGGTACGGTGCTAGAGAAATAATGTCTAAGAGGGGGATACCCTGGAGTTTGAGCCAAACTGCTAGATGGATATCTTCCGTTTTAAAATTGCTGTTTTCTTTTTTCATTGAAAACTCCTTTCATCAAAACTTACTTCATTTTCTCGTGCCTCCTTCTGCTGAAATAAAAAAGAGGCAACGAGTTACTTACTCGTCACCTCTACGGAAGCTAATTCAAGCTTCTACTAGGGAGGGATACCACCTCTTGGAAGATTCTTTTTTAAGGACGCTCTTTCAGCGATGCTGCTAAACCTTTGGGCGACACTGTAACCTGGATGTGACTGCCAAGGTTACAGCTAGTGCCATCATTCAGTTGTCATAACTTTTCTGCAACAACACCCCCTTTTCTGATTTCGGAGTGTCCCACTTGTAAGACTTGCAGGCAGGGCAAATACGAACGTCTGCTATTCGAGGCGTCCAAGTATGCCCGCAGCGTTTACAAGTTAATCTAGTAATCTTGATGTTTACCATTTATATGCACTCCCATTTATTACCTATTAGTATAACATATAAGTAATAAAAAGTCAACCCCTTCATGGCTAATTTTCGCTTTTCTTATTGTCTTCATCAGGGAGTAAGCCTAGATACATACTTTGCTGTATTGTGTATTTAGCTCTTTCTAGCATGCCCAAGGTTGGTAATAAGCCATCAGTAAATGTGCCTATTCCAACCTCGCCGTCTTCGTCTGTGTAAACAATGATTGCGCTGTTTACACTTGGAAGAGTTTTATTCACAAAAGTATTAAAAAAGTGCCTCAAGCTATTTGTATAAGTATTGTTTATGGTCATAATTTAAAAACCTCGCTTTTTGTCTTGTGCTAATCCCTTTTCGTGCCTGGCTCGTCTTAAAGCCATTGCTATGTTAGAGGTATCATCTAATGTGCGTTTCTTTAATATTGCTGTTGCCTTGTTTCTGTCAATGGTATTTAGTAATATCACTTCGCCCCTGCCCTCTAGCTTAGATAACAAATCACGCTCTGCGTCAGATTCATCAGCGTATGGCCCCAATACAATGGTTCTGCCCATATAAAAGCTGTAAATCCACCAAGCGCTTCTAGCTCTGCCAGAAAATCTAGGTCTAGCATCGTCTTCTGATATTTTAGTATAATCCTCGTTATTATTTATCATTTTTACAACTTTTTTATAATCCTTGTATACTAAACTACTACTATTTTACCTATCCAGTTGCGTTTAATACGACTTATTATGACAAGTTCCCCTTTTCCGTCTTTGATATAGACATAACCCTTTTCATACTGCTTATTATTGAGTAAAGCACCCTTTATTATTTCAATTGCCTTTTCTATTGCGGAATTGTCATTTATCTTTGATAAAACCACTTTGTCTGCCTTTTCTTGAATTTTTACTGCTAGTATTAACATTTAGCTGCCATCGCCTTTGTTTTGGAAGTACTTATTGCACCTGTGTTACCCAAAGCAGGTGCAATAAGTACGGGGTGCTTAATAAGGATCAACACCCTTACCAGTATTAGTGCCAGTATCAGACTTGAGAAACGATGTTAGAGCCAACATTACAACGCCGATAGCGACTGCCAGTGACAGGATATTCTGTATAATAACAGAACCGATGTCGGTACCAGTTACCAGGGTATCAACGAGCTGACCTACCAGAATAAAAGTAACTAGACCAGTAGCAACTGAAATCAAACCCTTAACCATCACACATCACCCGACCCTCTTGCTCAAATTGAGCTATAACGACCAAAAACATACCCCTCTCGAACGGCTCGTATTGTTCAGAATCGTAATTGTAACTCATTTTTCTTTAACCTTGCCCTTCCAATCCTGCCTGAACTTCTTAAGCAAGTGCCTGTGGCCATTACTGCCACTGATAAATACGGCAAACAAGCCCTTTCCGTGTTGCGAAAATGCCTTGGCTATTCAGCAGCATTACCTCGCCTTCTTTCTAGGCAGCCACCATTTAGGTTGTTTACAGGCAGGACACAGCACCGGCTTGCCTTTCAGCAACCTTGAGTACCACTTATGTCCGCACTTGAGACAATGTAGCTGTTTCATATTACTATCATAATAACACAATGACAGGGTAAAAGTCAAGTTTCTAGGGTTTATTTTCAAGAAATCACTCAGGGGTGTAATACACTGGACTTACCTGGGGGTGTAATACATTTTTTGCCATAGCACAAGTGTGCCGGTAAAAT
>Ga0068714_10007550_pt1 | contig 10471 bp, 9 predicted proteins | sample MTBNYHSulfiMetaG_FD_62988 | JGI IMG/M metagenome (GOLD analysis project Ga0068714, IMG submission 62988) | Enrichment culture microbial communities from rom New York Harbor, USA that are MTBE-degrading - MTBE-NYH (New York Harbor Sulfidogenic)... | ecosystem: Environmental > Aquatic > Marine >...
CAACTCCATCTCGCCCTCGGGTAGCCGCCCCGCCTCGTCGGAGGATCGGATCATGAGCTCCAGCTCCTCCATCGATCGCACGCCGGCCAGTTCCTCGCGAGGCTCGATCCCCAGCCGGCGCACGGTCCAGTTGGCGGCACCGTTGAGGAACAGGATCAACGGGCGCTGCAGCCAGTTGACCAGCTGCATGGGGATGCCGAACAGCACCGCCGCCCGGTAGGGACGGGCGATGGAGTAGTTCTTGGGAACCAGCTCGCCGAACACCATCTGGGCGCCGGTGGCCAGGGCCAGGGCCAGGACCAGCGACACCGCCAGCGCCGACTCTTGCGGTACGAAGGGGAGCCGATCGATGAGCGGCTCCAGCAGCCGGGCCACCGTGGGCTCGGCCACCGCTCCCAGCACCAGCGAGGTAGCGGTGATGCCCAACTGGGCCCCGGACAGCTCAAACGAGAGCCGGTGCAGTGAGGCAAGGATCCGGCGGGAGAACCGATCTCCTCCCTCCGCATACCGCTCCACCCGGCTTCGCTCCACCGCCACCAGAGCGAACTCACCCGCGACGAAGAAGCCGTTGAGGGCGATCAGGATGACGACGACCAGAAGCCCGACGTAAGTGCCGATCTAGCGACCCCGCGCAGCGGAGCTTTCAACCTAACATCGCCACCCGGCGCCGATCAAGGGGACCGGTGAAGAGCCCGGCCCGGGTGCTCCCCTGCGCTGCGTGACGGAAGTTGCGATACTGCTGTCGGCGGACGGCCATCCGGCTGGCGGCCCCCAACCGGCAAGAAGGAGACAGGGCGGTCATGGACAACGAGTTGTGGCGCTGGATCTGGCTGGGAGTGGCCGCGATCTTCGGCATCGGCGAGATCTTCACCGCCGGCTTCTTCATGCTCCCCTTCGCGGGCGGAGCGGTGGTGGCCTTCGTGCTCGCCTGGCTCAACGTGACCCCGGCCATCGTGCTGCCGGTGTTCCTGGTCACCTCGGTGCTGGTGCTGATCCTCATCCAGCGCCTGGTACAGCGAGGCGATCAGAAGATCGAGCCGGTCGGGGCCAACCGGTTCATCGGGCGACGGGTGCTGGTGCTGGAGCGGATCGACCGGGTGGCCGGGACGGGCCGCGTCCGTCTCGACACCGAGAGTTGGCGGGCCACCACCGATGGGGACCCTCTCGAGCCGGGGGCCGAGGCCCGGGTAGTGGAGATGCGGGGCACCCGCCTGGTGGTGGTGCCTGAGGATCGATGACCGAGCACACCCAATAGGAGGAACTATGGACCAATCTCAGTTGCTGGTGGTCCTCATCGTCGTCATCGCCGGGGCGTTCATCGTCATCGGCGCCGGCCTCAAGATCGTCAGCCAGTACGAGAAGGGCCTGGTGGAGCGCTTCGGCCGTTACGACCGCACGGTGGACCCCGGTCTGCGCTGGATCTGGCCGTTCATCGAGCGGATCCGTCGCATCGACATGCGCGAGCAGGTGGTCGACGTGCCTCCGCAGGAAGTGATCACCGAAGACAACGTGGTGGTCACCGTCGACGCCGTCGTCTACTACCGCGCGACCGATCCGGTGAAGCTGCGCTACAACGTGGCCAACTTCATCCTGGCGGCCACCAAGCTGGCCCAGACCAACCTGAGGAACATCGTCGGCGACATGGACCTCGACGAGGCCCTCACCTCCCGCGAGGCCATCAACACCCAGCTGCGCCAGGTGCTCGACGAAGCCACCGACGTCTGGGGAACCCAGGTGGTCCGGGTGGAGATCCAGCGCATCGACCCGCCGCCGGACGTGACCGAGGCCATGCATCGTCAGATGAAGGCCGAGCGCGACCGGCGCGCCATCGTCACCGAGGCGGAGGGCGACAAGCGGGCCGCCATCCTCCGGGCTGAGGGCGTCAAGGAGTCCCGCATCCTCGAGGCACAGGGCCAGGCGCAGGCCATCCGGGAAGTCGCCGACGCCGACAAGTTCAAGCTGCTGACGGTGGCCGAGGGCGAAGGGCAGGCCATCGAGCGGGTCTTCGGGGCCATCCACACCGGCGACCCCAGCCCCGACCTGATCGCCATCCGCTACCTGGACGCACTGGCCCGCATCGCCGACGGCAAGGCCACCAAGCTGTTCCTGCCCATGGAGATGAGCGGCATCCTGAGCAGCCTGGGGGCCATCCGCGAGATCTGGGCCAAGGAGGACGAAGCTCCGAAGGCGTAGGCAGGTCACGCGGAAGCGGGACGCGCCTGCGCTCGTTCGCAGGCCTACCCCCTCCGCGCCGGGCGGTGCCCGGCGCGCCTCCCCCGCCCCCGCGGGGGAGGTAACCCGGGCCGGGGGGAGGGCAAAAGGGCGCGACCGGGCTTGCTCAATCCGGCTTGTTGGCGGTTCCCCAGTCCTCCCCCGGCTCCTCCCCGGTCTCCGAGTCCCCGGTCACGATCTCCACCGCCGCCTCGCTCCCCACCGACTCGGCTTCGGCCACGGGCTCCTCACCGACCAGTCCCGGCCCTTCTCCCGCCTCGACGGCCATGACCTCCCCAACCGGCAACGGCCGGTGGTAGATCCACCACAGGAGCACTGCGCCGCCCAGGAAGACGCCGATGGACGCCCAACCGTTGCGGCTGAGGCCCCAGAACCGATACGGGGAATCGGTGCGAATGAACTCGAGCAGGAAGCGGCCCATCGAATAGGCCAGCATGTACACGACGATGGAAGTCCCCCGGCGCAGCTTGAACCGCCGCTCCAGCCACAGGAGAAGGACGATCAGCCCGACGTTCCAGAGCATCTCGTACAGGAAGGTGGGGTGGAAAGCCTCCGCGTCGGGGTAGGCGGCCGGCCGGTTCTCGGGGTCGATCTGCAGGCCCCAGGGAAGGGAGGTCGGGGTGCCGAAGAGCTCCTGGTTGAAGTAGTTGCCCCAGCGACCGATGGCCTGGGCGGCGGGCAGAGCCACCGCCACCGCGTCGGCGAACATGAGCAAGTTGCCCCGGCGGCGGTGCACCACGAAGAGAGCGGCGCCGGCGCCGAAGATCAACCCGCCGTACAGGGCGATCCCGCCTTCCCAGATGCGGAACACGCCCGGCCAGTCGTCCGAGTAGTTGCCCAGCCGGGGCAGCACGAAAGCCAGTCGGGCACCGACGAAGCCGATGACGATGGCCCAGAAGCCGGCCGACTCGCCGGTCGCCCGCTCGCCGCCGAACCGCTCGTAGCGCCGGGCGGTGAGCACCCAGGCGGTGGCCACCGCGATCCCCATCAGGATGCCGTAGATGTGGATGTTCAGCGGGCCGATCTCAAAGACGCTCACCGACGGGGAAGGAATGGAAGCAAGCATCGGCTAGGCCTTTCTGGGCTCGGGGCGGAGAGGGCAGGCGGGAGGCCGGCCTGCCGGCAGGCGGGAACCGGCGTGCAACACGCGCCGCAGATCCGGGGCAGAGAGCACGTGGTCCTCGGGCACCGGCGCATGGTAGGCGGCGGCGACCCGGTGGCGGGCAGCCGCCGCCGCGGTGGCCGCCCCGGCCCGGCCCGGACCGGCCACCCGTGGCGCCGGTTCTCTTCTCAGGCGCGGAGACCTACGGGTGAGCCGACGTGCCGCCCTGAGTGTCACGGAACTCGTTGTAGGCCTGCCAGGCCTTCGGCCCGTACACACTGCCCGGCCCGCCCATCATCAGTAGGGCCACTCCCAGGGCTTCCGCCACCTGCTCGGGCGTGGCCCCGTGCCGCGCCGCCGCCCGGGCGTGCGCGGCCACACAGCCGTCGCACTCGTCCACGACCGAGATGACCAGGGCAATGATCTCCTTCATCGCCCGGGAGAGAACACCCTCCTTCATGGCCCCGCGATGCAGTTGCACGAACCCATCCCAAGCCTCGGGAAGGGCCTGGCGCAACGAGCGCGTCGGCTCCGCCAGATCAGACAAGACGTCGTGCCAATGTCCCATATCCACCTCCGAGGGCGGCATGCTACGGTCGCCGACGCGCCAATCGATCACGGAGGCACCAAGGTGGACGCCAAGGCTCGGGCCGAACAGCACTTCTCGTCGGTGGAACCGGATCTGCACACCCTCAGCCGGTGGATGTACGACCATCCCGAAATTGCCTTCGAGGAGCGGCAGACCTCGCGCCATCTGGCCGAGTTCCTGGCCGCCCGGGGCTTCGAAGTGGAGTACCCGGCCTACGGCCTGGAGACGGCCTTCGCCGCCCGGGCGGGCAGCCGGGGGCCCGAGGTGATCATCTGCGCCGAGCTGGATGCCCTGCCCGGGGTGGGCCACGCCTGCGGGCACAACCTGATCTCCACCGCCGCCATCGGGGCCGGCCTGGCGTTGACCCCCCTGCTGGAGGAGCTGGGCTGCCGCGTCACCGTGCTGGGCACCCCCGCCGAGGAGAAGATCGGCGGCAAGGTGAACCTCATCGAAGCAGGCGCCTTCGCGGGGGCGGCGGCGGCCATGATGGTGCACCCCGCCGACGAGGACACCCTCGACCCGCCCCACCTGGCAGTGGATCACCTGGCGGTGGAGTTCCATGGGAAGACGGCGCACGCCGCCGCCTCCCCGTGGGAGGGGCGCAACGCCCTGGACGCCTTCGTGCTGGCCTACAACAACATCTCCGCCCTGCGCCAGCACATCTACCCCACCGACAAGACCCACTGCGTCATCACCCACGGCGGGGAGGCCCCCAACATCGTCCCCGACTACACCCGCTCCGAGTGGTACGTGCGCTCGGCCACCAAGGCCCGCCTCGACCAGTTCCGGGAGCGAGTGCTGGACTGCTTCCGGGGGGCCGCCACCGCCACCGGCTGCACGGTGGAGGTGAAGCCGGTCGGCAACGTGTACGAGGACCTGGTGAGCGACCCGGTGCTCACCGCCCTGTTCGACGCCAACGCCCGCGCCCTAAACCGTGTCCTGACACCGGGCGCCGAGCGCGATCCGGCCACCGCCGGCTCCACCGACATGGGCAACGTCTCCCATGTGGTCCCCGCCATCCACCCTTACCTGGATCTCCACTGCGCCCCCGTGACCAATCACCAGAAGGAGTTCGCCGACCACACCCTGACGGCAGACGGCCATCAGGCGCTGCGCGACGGCGCTCTGGCCATGGCCTGGACGGTCATCGACCTGGCCCGGGGAGACCGTTGGGGGGAACTGGGCAGCAAGCTCTAGCCCGGACCGTCCAGTTCCTCGAGGTAGTCCCCGAAACGGCGGCGCTCCTCGGCCAGGGTGTGGTTGGCCAGCACCGCATACCCGGCGGATCGCATGGCCGTCACCTCGTTCTTGCTCATCTCCGCCAGGCGAGCCAGGGCCGCCCGATAACCCTCCACCGAATCGAGAGGGACCTCCAGGCAGTTCTCCCCGAAGCGGCTGTAGGCCCGGTTACCCACCGCGTCGGCGGTGACCAGCAACGCCCCGGCCGCCAGTGCCTCCAGCCCCACCAGGTAGAAGCCCTCCTCGCGCCCGGGGGTGCCCAGGACCACGTCGGCCCAGTGGTACAAGCGGCGGAGGGCATCCCAGGAGGCCGCCTCGCGGATGGAGCGGAAACGGAAACGACGATCTCCGGCCAGCGACGCCTCCACCCGGGCCCCCACCTCCGATTTCCAGGTGGTGTAACCCACCTTGATGGGCCGGGGCAGGCCTCCCCGTCGCCGCTTGTGGAAGTACTCCCAGGCATGGCCCAGGGGGATCACCCTGGTCAGCGAGCGCGGGTTCAGGTAGGGCAGGCAGGCGTCCAGCGTCTGGCGGCTCACCATGATCCGGGAAAGGGAATAGGTCAACAGCCGGGTGGCCCGCCCGCCCAGCCAAGCCGGGTTGGCGTGACGCACGTTCTGCACCAGGTGGACGATCCTGCCCGGTGAGGTGCCGGGGCCCAGCCGGGCCGCGATCTCCCCGTAGTCCTCCGGCCAGGTGAAGAGCACCAGGTCGGACGCCTCCACCCCGAAGGAGAAGCCCTCGATGTGCCGAACCTCCCCGCCGGGGGCGAGACGGGCCAGATGCCCGGCTGCGAACACCGGCAGGCCGGGCCGGCGGGGCTCCGGGCAGCAGACGGCAACCCGGCGGCCCAGATCGAGGGCGTGCCCCGCGTAGTCCAGCATCTTGACCACCCCGCCCACCGGACGGAAAGAGGGGATGACCACGTAGACCCAGCTCATCCGGTCACCCGGCGGCCAACCGTTCGATCATCTGCGCCAGCGGCCGCACCGCCACCGCCGGGTCAAGGGCTTCTGCCCACAGCCGCCGGGCCCCGGCCGCCCTGGCCGCCACCGCACCGGGATCGCCCAGTACCAGGTCCAGCACCTCGTCCAGCGCGGCCCGGTCGGCGGGGTCCACCAGCCACCCGGCATCGGCCCCGGCCACCAGCGGCGACACCTCAGTGAAAGACGGGTGCACCACCGGCACCCCGCAGGAGAGCGCCACCACCGTGCGGGTGACCACCGCGTACTCCCGCTCCAGCGTGTGCTCGAAGAGATCTACTGCGACGTCCACCCCGGACAGCAGGTCCAGGAACTCCCCGTAGCGGAGAGGAGGGTGCACGGTCACGGCGGGGTTTCCCCGCAGCGCCTCCACCACCGGCGGATCGGGCGGGGGGATCCCGTCCCCCCAATGGGTGGGCAAGATGAGGTCCAGGGTCAGGCGCGCCGGGTCCAGCCGCGCGGCCAGGTGTTCCAGCCACGGTCCGGGCAGGCTCCACGCCTGCCGGTAGCCGGCCACGCACAGCCGCCTCACTTCTCCGGCTGCCCGTCCGGCGGGAAAGCGGGAGGGCAAGCACATGAACACCGGCTCCAGGGGGGTCTCCAACGGGTCTCGCCCACCCGCCAGCAGCCAGGCCAGGAAGTAGGGACGCTTCTTGGAGCCGTTGAAGATGAACCCATCGGCGGCCCCGATGGCCCGGAGCTTGCGCTCGCGCAGCTCGCCCGCCGCCCTCCCGCTCGCGCCGCCCGCACCCCGCCCGGCGAGCTCGAGCATCTTCGGGGCGAAGAGGTCCACGATCACGTGCAGCCCTCGCGCCGGCTGCACATGGTCGATGTGGTTGCTGTTGGTCAGCACGGCCACCACCGGCGCTTCCCCGGCCACGAACTCCCCCAACTCGCCGCTCTCGAGCACCCGGGTGCCGGCGGGTACCGGGGGCGGCACCGGCCCCGACCAGACCGCCCGCACCACCTCGGCCGGCACCGTGATCGTCACCGGAAAGCCGAAGCTGCGCAATCCGGTGGCCAGGCCGAATACCCGCAGGCCCGGGGCGGCCACCGGCAGGCCCATGCCGGGCACCACGTCGTTGGCCACCAGGATCACCTTGGGGCGAGCCATGCCTGTGCCTCCCCGCCCGGCCGGTACGGCGCCGTCGGCCACACCGGGCGACCGGGCCAGCCTACCCCTCCGGATGGGTGATCTCTTGAGGCCTCAGGCTTCCCAACCCAGAGCCGTCAGCAGGTCCCCCAACTCCCGGGTGAAGATCGCCCGGATCTCCGGGCTCATCTCCCGTTGCCAACGGCCCACCGAGGCGACGACGCTGCCGGCGGTGATGTGCCGACCCTGATCCGCCTCCGTCGCGTGCACCGCGGCGGCGTCGAGAGCGACGCCGAGCAGCGCCCCCAGGCGGCGGGCCTCACCCTCGAGGTCGGCGACCAGCGCGTGGTAGTGAATTATCTCGTCCGCCGGTATCGCGCCCGACGCCATCCTCTCCAGCAGCGGGCGACGCTGCACCACGAACCGCTCGGCGAAGCTCTCCGCCGTGTCGTCGGTGCGCCTGCCGAACCCGCCGTCGGTCCCCCGCCGGGCGTCGAAGGCGATGATCGACAGGTAGACGTCACGAGGGTCCCGGAGCAGGTAGAACTTGCGGTGCTCGACGCCGGCCTCTTCCAGGATGGGAACGACCCAGTCCTGGCTCTTCTCGGCATACATCACGGCCGGCGGCGCATCCTCCCCCCCGATGGCCGACATAGCCGCCCGGGCTTGCTCGGAGTACTCCCCCCACAGCGCCCGCAGCGAGCGCGCCCACAGCGGATCGGCGGTGTGGTGGCTGAGGATCTGCGCCCGCCGCCCCATCGGGAATGGTCCGACTCGATCCAGTCGCGGCCGTAGCAGCGCGCGTCGATTCCAGTCCGGCGTGCGGGCCACCGGGCGCCCGAGCAGGCGGGCCACGTGAACCAGGTACAGCAAATAGGGGTTCTCGTACGGGTAAAGGCGGTCGAAGGCGATGAGCGGCGAGGTGCCCAGCAGCTGCATCAGCATGGTGGAGCCCGACCTGGCGGAGTCGAGAATGAGAATGGGGACCAGGGGTTCGGGCCGGTCCCGGTGATCGGAGCACGCTGGCCGGGCCATCGGAACCAGCATGCTACCGGCGCGTCTCCCGGGGAGCTCAGGCCTCCCAGCCCAGAGCGATGAGAAGATCCCCCAGCTCGGCGGCGAAGATTGCCTGGATCTCCGGGCTCATCTCCCGCTGCCAGCGGCCCACCGAGGCAACGACGCTGCCGGCGGTCACGTGCTGTCCCTGCTTGCCCTTCGGGGGCTGCACCGCGGCGGCGTCCAGAGCGACACCCAGCACCGCCCCCAGCCGGCGGGCCTCGCCTTCGAGGTCGGAGACCATCCTGTCGTAGCGGACGACTTGTTCGGACGGGATCGCCCCGGAGACGATGGGTTCCAACTGCGAGCGCCGCTGGGCGGCAAAGCGCCGGGCGAAGCTCTCCGGCGTGTCGTCGGCCTTCATCCCAAAGCCCGTGCTGATCCCCCGCTTGGCGTTGAAGGCGAGGATGGAGAGGTGGATGTCGCGGGGATCACGCAGCAGATAGAGCAATCGGTGGCCGATGCCGGCCTCCTCCAGCAGGGGAGGGAGCCAGGAGGGGGCCTTCTCGGCGTACATCGTGGGCGCCGGGGCATCCTCCCCGACGATGGCGGGCATGGCCGCCCGGGCCTGGTCGGAGAACTCCCCCCACAGCGCCCGCAGCGAGCGCACCCACAGCGGATTGACGGTGCGATGGTTGAGGATCTGCGCCCGGCGGCCGACCGGCAGAGGCCCGAAGCGGGCCAGGTCGGGTCTGCGCACGTGCCGCAGGCCCCATTCCTTGGACGGCCGCCCCGACTGGTCCAGCAGCCGGGCCATACGGACCAGGTACAGCAGATAAGGATCCTCGTAGGGATAGACGCGGTCGAAGGCGATGAGCGGTGAGGTGCCCAGCAGCTCCATCAGCAGCGTCGACCCCGACCGCCCGGAGAGGAGTACCAGGATGGGGAGCAGGGGCTTCGGCGCCCCGCCCCCGGCCGAACGGGCAGGTTCCGGGACGGGGACCGCGGCCGGGGCGAGGGAGGCTTTCACCGGTCGGTCCGGCGCCGGACCGGATGGCCTCTCCCGCCGCCGGGGATCCGTCACGAGCTCTTCCTTCACCGCCTGCCAGACCTCATCCACGACACGGAAGAACTCCTCCCGTTCGGCGCCGCGCACCCCCGACGGATCAAACTCGTTGCACACCACCGGCTCGGCGATCTCCCGCTCGAACACGTCGCCCCACGGCCTCCCCCAGACCCGCCGGCTCAACAGGTCGTTGCCTTCGGTGAAGTGAGCCCGCACCCGCGCCGCTCCCTCCGGCGTCAACCCCGAGAACGAGCCGCCGTCCCAGCCCGCCGCCGTCGCCGCCTCGTGGAGACGGCGGGACAGGGCCCACCGCTCGGCCCGGCCGAGCACCACGCCGTGCATGCCCAGCCGCCGGGCCATCTCGGCGCAGGCGGCGATCGTCCTGGGGCCGGGCGTGATGTTGGCCGCCGGCACCTTCCGGAAGGAGGCCGCCTGCTCCGGCAGCACCCCGACGGCGGCCAACAGATCTTCCACGACCCCGGTCTCCAGGGTGGCCCGATTGAAGGGCCGGATGTCGCATTCGAAACCCGGGGTGTCCAGCACCGGCGCCAGCAAGCGGTGATAGTCGAACCAGGGAGGATTCTCCCGGAGCACGCTCTCCAGGTACTCGGAGAAGCTGGTGCCCAACAAGAGAGCCCTGACGTGCTGGGTGTAGGTGGAGTTCATGCTGCGCTCCTGAGGGCGCAGGTAGGCGATGACCCTCACCCCGTACCCGAGATCACCGAAGAAGGACTGCAGCGAACCGAGCACCTCCCCGCGGTGGATCTTCCTGGAGAAGTCCTCCGAGGAAAGCAGCACACGTGGCGGAAGCCCTTCTGCCTCCAGCTCCTCCCGGAGGCGCTCGAACCACCTGGTCGAAGACCTCCCGGGCGGCGAGTTCAGCTCTTCGGCGAGCTCGTGGTGGATCCTCCGGTAGTTGTTGGTCGAGGCCTCCGGGACGTAGATGCCCAGAGCGGCGAGCTCCCCCACGTTGGCCAGCAACATCCGCTGCATGGTGGTCGAGGCCGTCTTGTGCAGGCCGATGTGCAGGAAGCAGATCCTGGGCCCGCCGGGGCCGGGACCCACCGCCGCCGGCGACTCGGACACTCCCCGATCCGACGGCGGGCTCACGGCTTCTCCCCGGGACCCGTCTCCTCTTGGCTGAGGGCGTCTCCCGCCAGCTCGCTCAGAG
>Ga0068714_10007551_pt1 | contig 10470 bp, 4 predicted proteins | sample MTBNYHSulfiMetaG_FD_62988 | JGI IMG/M metagenome (GOLD analysis project Ga0068714, IMG submission 62988) | Enrichment culture microbial communities from rom New York Harbor, USA that are MTBE-degrading - MTBE-NYH (New York Harbor Sulfidogenic)... | ecosystem: Environmental > Aquatic > Marine >...
CCGCCATAGGCCGGGTGGTGGGCACGGACTTGACCCCCGGGTTGGGACCCTCCGTGCCGGGACGGTTCCAATAGTGGCTGAACAGGGCCATGGGCCGGAAGAGCTCCCGGTCGCGGGCGAAGAGGACGGAGCTGGGGATGGGGACGCCCATCTGCTTGTGGGGGTCCCAGGAGACGGTATGGGCTCGCTCCACCCCGGCGAACAGGGGCGCCCTCTCCGGCACCAGCCCGTAGGCCAGCCCGTACGCCCCGTCCACGTGAAGCCAGAGGCCATGCTCGGCGCACACGTCGGCGATCCCGGCCACGGGATCCACGGCGCCGGCCGAGGTCGTGCCCGCCGTGGCCACCACGCAGAACACCTGCCGGGAGCCCCGCAGCTCATCCAGGGTCCTCCTCAGCGCCCCCAGGTCCATGCGGCGCCGGGCGTCCACAGCCACGGGGATGAGGGCCCCGTCCCCAAGCCCCAGGGTCCGGACGCCGTGCTTCAGGGAGAAGTGGGCGTCCTCCGAGGCCAGGACGGCGAGCCTGGACGGGTCGCCGAAACCCGCAAGCCCCCTGGCCGCCAGGTCGAATCCCTCCTCTTCCGCCCGGTGGCACAGGGCCAGGTACAGAGCCTGCTGGTTGGCGTAGCTTCCGCAGTAGAGGACCGTGGCGTCGGCCTCCGGAGCCAACCCGAAGAGGCGGCAGAGGGCACGGCAGCAAAGCTCCTCCAGCACGGCCCCGCCCGGCGACACCTGCCAGTTGGTGACCCCCTGGTTCCATTCCAGGGACACCTCGGCCCCATACGCCGCCCCCGACTCCGGGAAGGCGTTGAACATGGCGTGGAAGGACGGGGCGTCGTACCGCATGAGGTGGGGGAGGAGGCGCTCCTCCACCAGAGATCTCACGGCCTCCAGGGGCAGGCCCTCCTCCCGGAAAGCCACCAGGGGGGCGAGGTCGGCGGCCACCTGCTGCGGTGAGGCGCCGGAGAAGAGAGGAACCGCCTCCTGGCCACCGCCGATGCCAGGAGCCTCTCCGCCAAGACGGGAGGCGCCGCCGGGATGGGTGGCACCGCCGAGACGGGAGGCACCGCCGAGACGGGAGGCGCCGCCGGTGCCGTGAGCCCCGGGCGCCCCGGTTGCCCCGATCACTCCTGCGTCCTCAGACATCCAACCTCCGAGGCAGGTACCGTCCACGGCCCGGTACGCCCAGGAGCTCCTCCCCGTCCACCAGGAGCTCGCCCCGGGAGAACACCTTCACGATCCTCCCGGTCATCTGGATCCCTTCATACGCCGACCAGTCCGTGGCCATGTGCAGCGTGTCCTGCCCCATGACCCAGCGAGCCTCCGGATCCAGGAGGACGATGTCGGCGTCGGCCCCCGGCTCCAGGGTTCCCTTCCGGGGATACAGCCCGAAGAGGCGGGCCGGCGCCGTGGACACGATCTCCACGAAGCGAGGGAGGGAGATACGCCCCTTCGCCACGCCTTCGGAGTAGAGGATCTGGAGGCGGGGCTCGATGCCCGGGATGCCGTTGGGGCAGAGGTCGAACCGGTCCTTGCCGTAGAGCTTGGCCTCCCAGGAGTAAGCCGCGTCGTCGGAGGTGACCATGCGGATGCGGCCGTCGGCCACCCCCTCCCACAACTCCGCCTGCGCCCCCTCGTCCCGGAGGGGAGGGGAGCAGATCCACTTGATCCCGTCCGGGCGCTCCAGCATGGCCTCGGTGAACACCAGGTAGTGGGTGCAGGTCTCGGCCCGGATGTCCAGCCCTTCGGCCATGGCGCCCGCCACCAGCTCCAGCCCCCCGGGGCTGGCCAGGTGCACGATGAAGAAGCGGCCACGGGTCTCCCGGGCCATGGCCACGATGCGGCGGATGGCCTCCGTCTCCACCTCCGGCGGCTTGCTCCGGGCGTGGAAGATGGGGGCCGTCTTCCCTTCCCCGACGAGCCTCGGGACGTTGGCCTCGATGGCATCGTTGTCCTCGGCGTGGAGCATGAGCATCCCCCCGGCTTCCCTCAGGCGCCGGGCGATGCGCGCCAGGTCCGCATCCTCCATGAGGAGCCCGTCGGACCGGTAGGTCATGTAGCACTTCATGGTGGGGGCGCCGGCCCGGACCAGATCGGGGATCTCCGCCAGGGTCGCCTCGTCGGCCCGGGTGAGGACGGGGTGGACGCCCCAGTCCACCAGGGCCTTCCCGCGGGCCTCCTCCCGCTTGTCCGCCAGCGTCTTCGCCAGGGTGCCCCCCGGCACCTGGTTGGAGAAGTCGATGACGCTGGTGGTGCCGCCGTGGGCCGCCGCCCGGGTCCCGGCCAGGTAGTCGTGGACGCTCACCGTCCCCATGAAGACGTCGTTGAAGTGGACGTGGGTGTCCACGCCCCCGGGGAGGACCAGGAGGCCGGTAGCGTCCACCACCCGGTCGGCCTCCACCGCCAGGTCGGATCCCTCCCCTGCCGGATCCCCCACGGCGGCGATGGTCTCCCCCCGGATCAGCAAATCCCGCCGGGAGGCCGTGCCCCCCACCACCACCGTACCACCCCGGAGGAGGGTAGTGGGGGCGGGGCCTCCGGATCGGGCCGCGGCTCCGGGGTCCCCGGCATCCTCGCCGTGTCCCGGCGGCCAGCCCCTGGAGGAGCCCCTTCCCTCACCGCTCATCCTCCACCTCCCTCACCGCTTCGGCGAAGATCTCGGCGCCCTTGCGGGCCTGGGCCTCCGTCAGGACCAGAGGGGGAAGGAAGCGCACCACGTTGAAGTAGTGGCCGCCCACCTCCACCAGCATGCCCTTGCCGTGGCACTTGCTTCGCACTCTGCGCGCCAGCTCGGGAGCCGGCTTCCGGGTGGCTTTGTCCTCCACCATCTCCGCTCCCAGCATCAGCCCCTTCCCCCGGGCCTCACCCACCACCTCCGACCCCGCCTCCACCTGTTTCAGAAGCTCCAGGAGCACCTCTCCCACCCGGGCGGCATGGCCCGCCACGTCGTGGGCCAGCATGAAACGGATTCCCGCGGCCCCGGCGGCGAACGCGATCATGTTCCCCCGGAAGGTCCCGATGTGCTTGCCCGGGGGCCAGGTGTCCAGCGCCTCCCGGAAGGCCAGGGCCGAGATGGGGAACCCGCCCCCCCCAAGGGCCTTGCTCATGGTCATGATGTCGGGGACTACGCCGAAGTGCTCGAAGGAGAACATCCGGCCCGTCCGGCAGAACCCGGCCTGGATCTCGTCGAAGATCAGGATGACCCCGTGCCGGTCGCAGGATTCCCGGACCCTCCGGATGAATCCGTCCCTGGGAACGATGGACCCTCCCTCCCCCTGGATGGGCTCCACCAGCACGGCCGCCGGAGGGGCCACGCCCGAGTGGGGATCCTCCAGGAGGTGCTCCACGAAGGCTGCGCACTCCAGGGAGCAGGTCTCGGGAGCCCGGCCGAAGGGGCACCGGTAGCAATAGGCGAAGGGAGCGAAGTGGATCTCCCCCAGGAGCGGCAGGAACTCCTCCTTGAAGGGCGCGCCGCTGCAGAGGGAGAGGGCCCCGGAGGTCATGCCGTGGTAGCTCCCCTCGAAGGCCAGGACGGGAGCCCTCTTCGTGTTGTACTTGGCCAGCTTGACGGCGGCCTCCACCGCGTCGGACCCTGTGGGCCCACCGAAGAAGAGCTTGCCCAGATCCTCCGGGAGGATCTCCCGGAGGGCGTCCACCATGGAGGCCCGGGCCGGGGTGGGGATGTCCAGGGTGTGGGTGACCTCCTCCAGCTGGGCCCGGGCCGCCGCCAGCACGTCGGGATGGGCGTGGCCCAGGTTCAGGACCCCGGCCCCGGCAAAGAAGTCCAGGTACAGGTTGCCGTCCACGTCCTCCACCGTGGCTCCCTTCCCCCGGCGGATGGCCATGGGAAGTCCCCGCGGATAGGACACGGCCTTGCTCTCCAGGCGGGCCTGGAGCTCCAGGATCGCCCGGGAAGCAGGTCCCGGCGGAGGCGTGACCATGGCGGGCGCGCCGGGAAGGGAAAGCGTCTCGAAGTCCATGGGTCAGAACTCCACCAATCCCGCCGCCTTCAGGATCTCAAGGTAGTTCAGGACGCCCTGGAGATCCGCCGCCGTCTCGCTCTGGGCATCCAGCATGGTCTTGATGTCCAGGGCGGTGTGGCGCCCGTCCACCAGGAGCTGCACCTCGCTGGTGTTGATCCCCTGGTACGGATAACGGGCCTGCACCTCCTGCGGCACTGCCTGGAGGTGCTGGCGCCAGCCGGTATAACCGTCCCGCTTCACCAGGGCCGTCTGCCGGGGGACGATGCCGCCAGCCGTCCGCTCCAGCTCGGTGGGCCGGAGCTGGACCGGGCGGGCGCCCAGACGGGTCGCCGCCGCCGCCATGTGGGTCTCCAGGGCCTCCAGGTGGGCGGCGGCGATGGCGTCCACGGTGCCCTTCATGGCCTCCACGTAGGCCCCCACCCGAGCCCTGTCCGACGCCAGCTCCAGGACACTCTCCAGCGTCTCCTTCTCGGCCATGAGGGTGCCCTGGACGTAGGCGCGGGCGTGCCTGTACTGGTCAGGGAGGTTCGCCGCCGTGGCCTCGTTCAGCTTCTCCTGGGCGATGATGAACTGGTGCCCCAGCCGACGGGTCCCGTTGCTGGCGATCTCCCCCGCCAACCGGATGGCCAGGTCGTCATCGGCGCTGGCCACCGTGTAGGCCGCCGCCGCCCCGATGACCACCACCCGCTTGAGCTGCGTGGGATCGGCCTTGTCGGGCCGGTCCCCGGAGGTGTGGTACCACTGGTCCGGCCACACGATCATCATGATTCCCGGCACCTGCACGCCCCAGTCGTTGAAGACCATGTGGTCCGAGGCGCCGTAGTGGGTCTCGATGCTGTAGTAGAAGGGCTCGTCGGCCCCCGACGGGGCCGCAATGCGCCGGGGGACCTTGTAGAACCCGCTCCGGTTCTGGATCCGCTCGTTGTTGGACTCCCCCACGAACCGGTAGTAGTTCTCCATGACGTCGTTGATGTAATGAGGGTGGCCGTAGGTGGTGCGCATGAGGCGCATGTAGGCCTTGTTCAGGCTCAGCCACTCCCCCACCATGTCCATGTTGATGTTGGCCAGGGTCTTCTCCATCAGTTCCTTGTTCTCCACCACCCAGGGTCCCGTCCCCGAGTACTCGGGACCCCAGAGGAAGCGGATGGTCCGCCGGGGCCGGGGGATCCTCCCCTCCTCGATGAGGGTGTGGAGCGTGCGGGCCACCTCCAGGATGGCTGCGCTGCCGGAGTGGTTGTCGTTGGCCCCCTGCTTCACGTACCCCTCGAAGAGGTGGGCCGAAAGGATGATCTCCTCGGCGCCGGGATCCGTTCCCGGGATGTAGGCCACCGGATCCTGTAGCTCGTAGGACTGGGTGGTGGCTTCCACCTGGGCATGGGCCACGATCTCCTCGCCGGCCAGGAGCCGGCGCTTCAGCACCTCCGATTCCCGGGGAGGGATGAAGAACCCGAACTTCGCCTCGCCGCCGCCCCGCCCCCCCACCCCGCTCCAGGGGATCTGGAGAGGATCGAAGAAGGGCCGTCCGTTGGTGACGTTCACCACCCCCAGGGCCCCCCGCTCCATGCAGGCCGCCTGGTGCACCGCGCTGATGGATCCCTCCGTCACGACGATCTTCCCCGCGACCCCCGCACGATCCAACTCCCCGGCCGTCCCCATCCCCACCCACACCAGGGGAGCCGTGACGTCGGCGTCCTGGCTCCCGCTGGCCAGCATGGCCCGGAGGTCCGTGTAGGAGGCCAGCTTCTGCCGCATGGGGCTCACCTCCCAGAGCTCCCCCTTGATTCCGTCCCAGACCTGGCCCCCCGGATAGCGGACGATCTCGGCTCCGGGCAGCCCGTAGAGCTTGAGCTGGTCGTAGACGTACTGGGCCTCGTAGAAGGTGGCGGCGTATTCCTCGGGATAGCGATGCTTGTTGAAGCCTCCCAACTCCACCACCGAGTTCCAGGCCGTTTCTCCGGAGGATTCGCCGATGATCTCGTCCATGACGGCCGGATCCAGAAGGGTCCAGTAGTGCCAGGGGGTGTGTTGGGCTGTGGCGGAGGGCGCCGCCACGAGGAGCGAGAGCAGCAGCGCCGCGAAGAAGGTCGGGAAGCGCATGACCATGACCGGTCTCCCAGAGAAGGAAGGGATCGAAGGGGCTCGCCATGGAAAGCCTTGTGGCGGGCCCGCAGTTTGACCACGGTTCATATGGGGGTTCCGCGGCGGGGAGGCAAGGTGTGCTGAGCAGGCTGTGGCCTGGCCGACGCTCGCAGCCACCACTCCGGCGCCGGACGCCGTGGGTCGGGGCTCGATGATCCGGGGCTCGGCGATCCGGCTCGCGGTTTGACGCGCCGACCCCTGTGGTTCGAGATTTTCCTGAAGACAGGTGGACTTCCCTCGAGAGGCCAGAATTGATGCCCGCTGCACGCCACTGGTTGAATTCGCCCCTCCCGGCCTTCGTCCTGATGGCCGCCCTGGCCATCCCCGCTCTCTCCTGCGGGGGCGACGGCGGCGACCCGCCCATCGTGGATCCCGATCCTCCCACGGTGAACTCCATCGTGGTGAGCCCGGGGACCGTCTCCTTCGACGCCCTGAACGACACGGTGCGCCTGTCGGCTTCGGTGGTGGACCAGTACGGGCAGCCCATGCCCGGCGCTTCGGTGCTCTGGGTCTCGGGGGATGCCACGGTCGCTTCCGTGGACCAGGCCGGCGTGGTGCGGTCGGTGCGGAACGGCCAGACCACGGTCCGTGCCCAGGCTGGGCTCCGGAGGGACACCGTCCAGGTCGCCGTGAGCCAGGCGCCCCATTCCGTGGAGATCGAGGCCGGGAACGGTCAGCTCCACTGGACGGGCTTCGTCCTGCGGGACACCCTCCGGGTCCGGGTCAAGGATCGCGTCGGGACGCCGGTGCCGGGCAGGGAGGTGACCTGGACGGTCATGGTGGGCGGCGGCCAGGTGGAGTTCCCCACCACCTCCACCGACGCCGCCGGCATGGCGTGGAATCGCTGGCTCCTGGGGGATACGGCCACGGGCACGCAGCAGCTGTCCGCCAACGTCTCGAATCTCTCTCCCGTCTTCTTCCAGGCCACGGGCTCCGCGCCCATCGCCGTCCTGAACCCCGGTTCCCTATCGGCCCCCATGCTGGAGACCCTCCCCGTGACCTTCCTGGCCCTGGACTCCCTGGGGGCGCGCCAGGCGGGGATCCCCGTCCAGTTCGGGGGCATCACGGGGTTCGGGGAGATTCTGCAGGGTCCCACCACCACCGACGTGAAGGGCGAGCTCGTGGCCCGATGGGTCCTCGGGCCCACCCCGGGCAGCCAGACCCTCGTGGCCACCAGGACGGACATCAACCGGGCGATCCCGGTGGAGGCCAGCGGAACTGGGCAGGTGGACGCATGGCCCTTCACCACCGTGTCCACGGGCGTGTCCCATACCTGCGGCCTCGACGGCGCGGGCACCGCCTACTGCTGGGGGCGGGGCGACAACCAACGCCTGGGCACGGGAGAGCTTACCTCCGTGTCCGCCCCGGTCCCCGTAGCCTCGGCCCTTTCCTGGACCGGGATCTCGGCGGGCCTCCAGCATAGCTGCGCCCTGGGGGGACCCGGCGCCCAGATCCACTGCTGGGGGCAGGGGTTCCAGACGGGGCAGGGCGCCAACCAGATCGTGCCCACGCCCCTCCCGGTGCCCGGGGGCCCCTGGGCTTCCCTCACCGCGGGGGAGGCCCACCAGTGCGCGCTGGCAGCGAACGGGAGCGGGTACTGCTGGGGTGTGGGGCTCTACGGGCGGCTTGGAAACGGCTCAACGGACTCCACCGGGGACCCGACCCCCGTCAGCGGGGGTCACGCCTGGACGCAGCTCTCCGCAGGACGATTCCACACCTGCGGCGTGACCACCTCCGCCCAGGCATACTGCTGGGGCCGGGGGACGGAGGGGCAGCTCGGGAACGGGTCCACCCAGGACACGCTGGCTCCCGTGCTCGTGTTCGGCGGCTACCAGTGGCGGTCCGTCTCCGCGGGGTGGGCCCACACCTGCGGCATCACGGTGGAGGGGGACGCCTTCTGCTGGGGCGAGGGCTCCGCACTGGAGCTGGGGAACGGGTCCGCTACCGACCAGAACAGCCCCGTCAAGGTGGCGGGTAACCGGGCCTGGAGCGCCATCGGAGCCGGCGAGCGGCATTCCTGCGGCATCGACGCCGACAAGAAGCTCTACTGCTGGGGAGCCGGTGGGCTGGTGGGGCTGGGCTCGGTGGGGGCCGGGATGCCGGCGCTCCTGGCGCCGGACGACCAGTGGGAATCGGTCCAGACCCTCTACCGGCACACCTGCGCCATTACGTCCGATGCCCGGACCTTCTGCTGGGGCGCCAACGACTACGGCCAGCTCGGCATCCGGACGACCGCCGCCTCCACCATCCTCCGCCTGGTGTTCCGGGGTGTGATCCTGCCCTGACGGGGGGGCCGGCGTTTGCCGGCCCCCCGCGGCCTCACCTCCCCGGTCGGTACTCCCGCCGGATGCGGCCCTCCAGCTGCGAGGGATAGAAGTACACCTCCCGGAGGTCCCCGGTGCTGTAACGCAGGGCCTGGTCGTTGAAGTGGGGGGAGTCCGGATCGCTGTTCAGACCCCCGGCGGTGACGGCCCTGGCCCGGACGCTGTCACCGAACTCCACCACCGCCACGAAGCTGTTCCCGCTGGTCCCGTACATCCGCTTGGTCCCGGGATAGGTCCGGGCCCCGAAGGAGGCGAGGGAACCCCACCGGGACGACGTGAACCCGACGGGGATGCTGGGGCCGTCGTCGCTGAAGGGCTGGACGATGTCCCCCGTGAGGCGCTGGAACCGGTTGATCTCGCCCCATGGGGTCCTCCAGTCCCCGAAGTCCGCTTCCAGGGTGGCCGAGACAGCCGCCAGGGCCTCCAGGCTCTGGCGGGCCGCAGCCGCGGTGGCCATGTAGTCAAAGACGGGCATCTCCTCGCTCTCGGCGTCCGCCCGGACGCGGCGGGACAGCTCCTCGGCCCAGTAGACGGCCAGGGAGGTGGCCACGGACTCCGTCCCCCACCGGAGGTCCCACCCCCTCAGGACATCCACCTGCTCCGCAACCGTTCCCTTCAACGGATCGCCCTCCGGGGCCGCGTCGTAGGCCCGGACCAGGGCAGGGACCAGGTTCTCGAAGGCCGGGAGATAGCTGTCGTAGGCCGCTTCCACGAGGCCGTCCAGGGTGAAGTCGGTCCTTCCCTCCAGAAGCATGATGGCGTGGACGCCCCGGGCGTTCTCGCCGGACCGGTCCATGTAGGGGGGATAGTCCGTCTGCCTCGGGCTGTCTGCCCCTGCGGCGGTGTAGGGCCAGTTGTTGGTGCAGTAGGCCCATCCGCTGGCCGGGTTGATGGCGTTGGGGCTCTCCTCGATGGGATGAACCCCCCGCCAGTCCGTGGCGGGGTCGCTCCCGTCCACAGGGCGGGAGAAATCGAACCGGGTGTCCCGGACGGGGACGAAGTTGGAGTGGAGGTAGGCGATGTTCCCCTCAGCGTCGGCGAAGAGGGTGTTATTGGAGGAGTTGGTGTGGAGGTTCATGACCTCCAGGTACTCCTGGAGGTTCTTCGCCTTCGTCCGGGCGTAGGACTGCGTCAGGGCCTTCACGGGCTCGTCCATGAGGGCCACCGACACCCACCTCCCGTCCACCTCCCTGACGATGGGCCCGTGGTGGGTGCGGTACACCGTGAACTCCCGCTGGGCCATCCCGCTGTCGGTCCTATAGGGAACAGTCACCCTCCGCACGGTCACGGGCCGCTCCTCGTCACCGTAGCGGTAGTAGAGGCCGTCCTCCTTCCGCACCATGGTCTCAAGGAACTCGTCGATGTTGTCGGCTCCGCTGGAGGTGTGCATCCAGCCCGCCGTCTCGTTGAACCCCTGGTAGATGAAGAACTGGCCCCAGGTGAGGGCTCCGTAGGCGTTCAGGCCCTCGTCGCTGGTGACGTGGGCTTCGTGCCGGAAGAAGAACGAGGTGTGGGGGTTGATGAGGAGAAGGGCCTTCCCGTCCACCGTGTTGGAGGGAGCGATGGCGATGCCGTTGGAGCCCGAGGGCTCCCGCCACGGGTCGACTTCCGCAAAAGCAAACCTGCCAGCGGGCCTGGACACCGCTGCCGTGGCCACCGCAGGTCCCTCGGGCCCATCCCGGTAGAACGCCTCCAGCCCCCTCAGGTTTACCTGCTCGATGTCCCCGCCGATGCTCCCCTCGCTGAAGGCCAGGGGCATCCAGGGCTCGAAGCGGGTGATCACCCTGGGCTGCACCTGAGGATTCTTGTACAGGAAGTAGTTAAGGCCATCGGCCCACCCGTCCATGAGATCCCGGAGCCACGGGGGGCTCTCCTGGTAGAGCGTCTCCATCTCCTGCGGATCGATGAAGAGCTTCATGCGCAGGTCCCGCCAGATCTCCCCCTCTCCCTCCGCTTCCGCCAGGCGGCCCGTGGCGTTCAGGTAGTTCACCTCGATCCGGTTGAAGTCGTCCTCCGCCTGGGC
>Ga0068714_10007552_pt1 | contig 10470 bp, 10 predicted proteins | sample MTBNYHSulfiMetaG_FD_62988 | JGI IMG/M metagenome (GOLD analysis project Ga0068714, IMG submission 62988) | Enrichment culture microbial communities from rom New York Harbor, USA that are MTBE-degrading - MTBE-NYH (New York Harbor Sulfidogenic)... | ecosystem: Environmental > Aquatic > Marine >...
CGCCGCCGGCCGGACCGACGCCGGGGTCCACGCCCTGGGCCAGGTCGCCCTGATCCAGATCGATTCGCCCGTTCCGACAGAAAACCTCGCCAGGGCCCTCACCGACCGGCTTCCCGACGACATCGCCATCGTCAAGGCCGAAGAGGTGCGGATGGGGTTCGACGTGATCGGCGACGTCACGAGCAAGCTCTATCGTTACACGATCTTCTGCGACCCAACCCGTCCCGTGCTGCACAGGCGGTACTGTTGGCATGTTCCCTCACGTCCGGACACAGCCGCGATGAACGCGGGGGCTCAGCGACTCGTAGGCGAGAACGACTTCAAGTCCTTCGCGTCGGCCGCCGACAGCCGCACGGATTCGGTGCGCACGATCTTCCGCTGCGATGTCACCGAGGCCCACAAGGACGACGGCCATTGGATCTACGTCGAGGTCGAAGGGGACGGGTTCCTCTACAACATGGTGCGCAATATTGTCGGGTCGCTGATGGAAGTCGGACTGGGACGATGGGATCCAGTGCGAATCAGTCGTGTCCTGGCGGCCCGGGACCGGACCGCCGCCGGGCCGATCGCGCCGCCCAACGGTTTGTGTCTGATGTGGGTAAAGTACTGATGCTCGTCGAGAGAGATCACCTCGGAATCTTCGGCAAGATGAACTCGGGCAAGAGCAGCATCATGAATCTGCTCACGCAGCAGATCACGTCCATCGTCGATGCGACGCCCGGGACGACGGCCGACACGAAGATCGCCCTCCAGGAGATCCATGGGATGGGTCCGGTCAAGCTGTTCGACACCGCCGGGCTCGATGAGGCTTCCGGGCTGGGACGCAAGAAGCGGGCCAAGGTCCTGGCCGACCTGAAGGAGTGCGACCTGGTCCTGCTCGCGGTTGATCCCGAGACAGATGACTTCGCCACGGAGAACGAGATCGTCCAGACGGCTCGCGAACTGGACAAGCAGATCCTGGTGATCTACAACCTGTTCCGGCCCGAGGCCGGCGCGCGGATCGCGCAAGTGGAAGAACAAATCCCGTTGCTGCGGTTCCATCAGAAGACTCAGCTTTCGGCAATCGATCCACAGTGCCGCCCGGCGCTGCTGCAATTCATTCTGGAGAACTTCGCCTCGAAGAACGTCACGATGGAGCTGTTGCCGTTCCTCGAACGCGACGAATTCTACGTGCTGAACATCCCGATGGACGCCGAGACCCCGCCCGGGCGATACCTGCGTCCGCAGGCGATGGCCGAGGAGTATGTCACGCGGCATTGGGCCTGGCCGGTCTCGTATCGCATGGACCTAGGCAAGGCCCGCTCCGGCGACGCGGGCGAACGGAAACGGTTCGATGCGTTTCTGGCCGGCTTCGGCAAGCGGCCCAAGGTGATCATCACCGATTCGCAGGCCATGGACCTGATGCACACCTGGACGCCCGACGACATCGGGCTGACGACGTTTTCGATCATGATGATCAACTATGCGAGCCGGGGTCGATTGGCTTTTTTCGTCGCAGGGCTCGAGGCGGTCGCGACGCTGAAGGCGGGGGACAAGGTGCTCATCGCCGAGGCGTGCAACCATTCGCGGATCGCCGAGGATATCGGCACGGTGCAGATTCCCAACTTCATCCGGAACCACTGGCCCGACGTTCAGATCGATCACAACTTCGGCCGCGAGTTTCAGGAGAACGAGCAGCTCCAGTCCTACAAGCTGGTGGTCCATTGCGGCGGCTGCATGATCACCGCGCAGAAGCTTCTGACTCGCATCCGTGACCTCGAATCGATCGGCGTGCCGTACACGAACTATGGGCTGTTCCTGTCCTACATGCAGGGTCCGGAGGCCCTGCGCAAGGTGCTGCGGCCCTGGGGCATTGACTACCGCACGGGCGACTGACAGAATAGACTTTGTTGGCCCCATGGGACCCGGCAGAGCAATGAACGCGGAGACGGCATCTTGAAGATCGTCCACATCATCACGCGGCTCATCCTGGGAGGCGCACAGGAGAACACGCTGATTACCTGCAAACTCCTGGCCGAGCGGGGTCACGAGGTCACGCTGATCACCGGGCCGGCCCTTGGACCCGAAGGGGAGCTGTTCAACCAGACGGAGGAGCAGAAGTACGAGACGATCATGGTCGACGAGATGCGGCGGGCCATCGAGCCGTTCAAGGATTTCGTCAGCTATCGCAAGCTCAAGAGGCTGCTGCGCCAACTGAGGCCAGACATCGTGCACACCCATTCGGCCAAGGCGGGCATCCTCGGCCGCTACGCCGCCAGTGCATTGAAGGGTACGTGGCACCCGGCGCGCCCCGGGATCGTTCATGGCATTCACGGTCTGGCGTTCCATCCCTACCAGAGCCGGTGGGTCAATCGAATCTATGTGGCCATCGAAAAGGCCGCCGCGAAGCACACGGACTATTTCGTCAGCGTCGCCGATGCGATGACCGACCAGTGCAAGGCCGCCGGCATCGGTGTGGACAAGCCTTACGTCACGGCGTATTCCGCCATCGACGAAGAGCAGTTCCTCGAACCGATTCCCGCCGAGCGGACGCGGGCCTTCCGCCGCCGGCACGGCATCGCGGACGATGCGGTCGTCCTCGTCACCATCGCGCGCCTGTTCATGCTCAAGGGCCACGACTACACCATCGCATCGGCCCCGGAGCTGGCGAAACGATTCGACAACGTGGTCTGGCTCTTTGTGGGCGACGGCAACCTCGCCGAGCGGTATAAGCAGCAGGTCCGCGAGATGGGTCTGGCAGAGCGGTTCCGCTTCACCGGATTGATGCCCCCGACCGAAATCCCGCTGGCAATCCAGGCCTCCGACGTCCTTGTCCACTGCTCGCTGCGCGAGGGTCTGGCCCGTACGCTGCCTCAGGCGATGCTTTGCGGCCGGCCGGCCATCAGCTTCGACGTCGACGGCGCCCGCGAAGTCGTCAACGCGAACACGGGCCGGCTCATTGAGCCGAAGAACGTCCCGCAGCTCATCGAAGCCTGCGCCGAGCTGATCGCCGATAAGTCCCTCCGCGAGCAGCTCGGCCGGACCGGCCAGGAATCCGTCAAAACGAAATTCGCCCCCGACACCATGGTCGACACGATCGAGCGCGTCTACGAACAGCTCGTGAAATAGATGCTCCTGGTCCCACGCGTCCCATGGCCTTACGCTCCCGGCATGGCAGCGAACTGGACCGGGTAGTTCACGGGTCCTCGGATCGCCTTGACCGGGTCCGGCAGGGCGACAATCTGGCTCCGCAGTCTCTGCTGGACAGTCGCCATCGGCTCGGCGGACTCGAACGGGCGAAGCAGGTCTTCGGCGTTTGGGTCGAGAGGACGGACGATATCCTTCTCGAAATGCGGGCAGCCGGTACGCAGGAGCGAAGGGGGTAGAACGCTCTACAACATGATGGTACTGAACAAGTCCTCTTGTGCATCAAGCGAACTGCCGCGTTTTTTGTTGTTGCGGCTATCTATGTCGCCCTCAGCCTGATGCCAGCAGAGCCCAGGCCGAGTATGCCGAGAAGAGAGAGACATCCCGCGTGGGCCTATCGTCTTTCCTAAGCCGTTCTCCGACGTAGCGAGTCGCAGGGCGGAAAGCCATCACAAATGGACGTGAGCAGCCTCTGACTTTTTCGTCAGAGGGGGTGTGCCGTAGATTTGGCGGTCCCGCCTTGTCATCTGTCCCCAGCTACCGTCTTCTGCGCTGTGTGTCGATATCCCGTTGCCGATGAATCTCCTTCCAATAGGTATCTTCCCAGTCGCATTCGCAGTCGGGGCCTTCTGCCAAGCTATCCAATTCTGTTTTGGTGGCTTCGGCAAGACCTTGTTGCGGCATGCCTTTGCTTGCGATTCTCAGGTAGGTCGTAGCGGCAGCGATATCATCGTCACCAAGGCGAAACCATTCCCCGCGATAATGATTCTTGGCAAACAAGCCGTGAAGCTGGCGTTCGCACCTCGGGGCGTTTCTGACATTCGCGACGACAATGGGTTCAATTAGAAAAGGGTTGGCTGTTTGGATTGAAGCGATCCGTTTCCCTGGGTCGGCTGCAATACCAATCTTGCAGAGATGGGAGTTGCGAAGCCGAATCAAGTAGACGTACATGACATTACCGTCCTCTCTGTGTCTATTCGCATGTCGGACTGAGGTTTGGGTCGATAGATATGCATGTCATTTCTGCCTTCTCGTATGTTCTCCGACCGCTTCCTTCGAACGTTGCGTATATCGTCCCTGAGGTTCCCGATCCTGAAACCATTATACCGGCAAAAGGGCGGAGACTGCAAGAACAATTTGCCTGTTTGTGGAGGGGTATTTCGGTGCAAGATAGCCATTTATCGGAGGTTAGTGGGGTCGCATAACTGAAGTCTGTCTCATATTCGGTCGATAGACAGTCTGCAGGAAGTGCACAAGGCTGAGTATACGTGCTTGGACCGTGGATTGGAATAGGGAGAAAACATGCGGAGGCAAACATGGCGAACATCTTCGGGCCGATAGAGAAGCTCATCACAGAACACGGCTCGGCGCAAATCCAGCGGCAACGCAACGATATGCTTTGGGAGCAACTGCAAATCGCGAAAGAGCAGTACGAAGCACTTGAGCGGAAGAATGTTGAGTTGGATCGGGAGAACAAAGCCCTCCAGCAAAAGGTCGCCCGACTTGAGGAGGATAATGACAGGTTGAAGCAGGCGACGGTCAGTCCAGATGATAAGACCAGCGGCTTCACTGACGACACGCACAGGATGCTGGTGGTATTCTTCAATAGTAGTTGCCCCTTGACCGTGGATGAAGTGGCTGCACGCATCGGAATGAAGATGCCCATGGCCGAATACCATTTGGGGCTATTGCGCGAGGCTCGCATGGTTCGTCCGACACAACCGACAGTCTATGGCTCTCGACCACCATACAAGATTCTGCAAGAGGGCCGGAACTACGTCGTTAGGAACAGACTGCGTGAGCAGGGGGCATAAACGGGCATAGGACATCAACACAGATGGCAAATGGCAATAGTCACACCGAACCGACAGGTCAGACGGAGACCTCCGAAGCGCCAGAGTATTTTGAGCAATATTGGCGCTATTCTACTGTTGTGCGGAATTGGCTCGTCGCGTTTGGCGGCGGCTGTTGTGTCTTGCTCATTAGTGAGAAGGCGGATATCTTCAGAGAAGTAAGCACACAGAAGAAGGTCGATATTGTGTTCTGGCTTCTTGTTGGAGTCATTCTCCAAATCTTATTGGCAATTCTCAACAAGTACATCCACTGGTGCGTTTACAGGGGGAAGGAGGATGAGAAATTCAGCAAGGGCCGGTGCTTCGAGATGGCATGCAAAATATGCAATTGGATCTGGATCGATGTCTTGGTAGACGCTCTGACTGTCATCTTCTTCGCACTTGCCATCTGTAAGATGTTCGGATGCCGAACTTAAGATGGCTGCCCAGAACACCTCTGGCTCATCAGCCCACCCTCCGCTCAAATGAATGATCGATGATGGCCTTTGGGCTTGCGTATCATGCGTGAATGTGGTCTCCTTCTTGCCTATGAAAACACTGACGAAAGAGATTTGGATGGACGTACCGACGCGCCGAGCCATCGTCTCGATTCACGACGAGGTCGAACGGCTGGTGGAAGAGAGCGGTGTTCAGGATGGACTTGTTCTGGTGAACGCGATGCACATAACGGCGTCGGTCTTCATCAACGACAACGAGTCCGGCCTACACCATGACTATGAGGTCTGGCTTGAGAAGCTGGCGCCCGAGAAGCCGTATTCGCAATACAGGCATAACGGGTACGAAGACAACGCCGACGCTCATCTGAAACGGCAGGTGATGGGCCGTGAAGTGGTGGTAGCTATCACAGACGGTAAACTGCACCTGGGACCGTGGGAACACATTTTCTACTACGAGTTCGACGGAAAACGGAGAAAGCGGCTCCTCGTCAAGATCATCGGCGAGTAGGCATTCGGGGGTCTCGTGGGTCTAACGGCTTTTCTTCTCAAGGCGGTGGGTATCTCGCTGTCCGGGGTCATGGCGCCGGGGGCGGTGACGACCGCCGTCATTGCGCAGGGGGCGCAACGCCGGTGGGCGGGCGTGTGGATGGCGATCGGGCACGGCATCATTGAGATTCCCCTGATCTTCCTCATCATGTTCGGTCTGGGCGTGCTGTTCCAGGCCGATTGGTTCAAGATCGCGGTGGGGCTTTTCGGTGGAGCCTTTCTGGTCTGGATGGGCGTGGGTATGCTACGTGACAAGGGCGGTGCGGATTCGCCATCGGGCCAGGTGACGAATGCCGGCCCGATGATGACCGGCCTGATCCTGTCGGCCGGCAATCCGTATTTCCTGCTGTGGTGGGCGACGGTCGGGCTCAACCTCGCCCTGGAGGCGCGGACTCTCGGCTGGCTCGCCTTCGTGCTGTTCGCTCTGGTGCACTGGCTCTGCGATCTGGTCTGGTTGACGATTCTTTCCTTCGGCAGCTTCCACGGGACCAACATCCTCGGCCCGCGCGCCCAGCGGATCGTCCTTCACGTCTGTGGCATCGCCCTGGCGCTGTTCGGCCTTCACTTCCTCTATCGCGCCGTCGCGCTGCTGCTCGCGACACGTTAAGCTGTTGCCGCCAACGGATCGGTCTGCTGAACAATCGGTGGTTTCTCGCGATGCCTCACCGCGCCGCTGGCGTGGCCTTCGGCGCTCGCTCCGAACGGATCTCTCGAACCAGTTGTCTCAACTGGTCCTCCATCGCTGGATCGTCACAGGGCAGTGTCAGAGCCTTCCGTGTGATTCTCAAGGCTTCATCGGCTGCGTCGGGACGATGTTTGGACAGGAAACGGGCGAGCCAGAAGTACACGACCGGATTCTTCGGCTCGATCTCCAGCAGTCGACGGAAATGGTCTTCTGCTTCGTCCAGGCGGCCCTCCTCCTCGAGCAGTCGAGCCAGGTGGCCTCGCAGCGGCCCGCGTTCGGGAAACAGCTCCACGGCTCGGGTCATCGATGCGAATCCGTCGTCGCGCCGGCCTGATTCCCACTGAACGGCCCCAAGGTTGAACCACAGGTACGCATTGTCCGGCTCAACCTCCAGGGCCTCTTCGAGCATCTGCGTGCATTTCTCGTCGGTGTCTCTCGAACCCAGAACGTTCCACATGATCAGAATTAGCCAGGGCCTCATCTGGCGGTGCTCCCACAGGCCCCGGAGGATCTCCAGGGCCTTGTTGGGATCGCGATCGAGGAATGACTGTCCGTACATCAGGCGCAGCATGGAACCGTTCGAATCCAGCTTCAGGGCGGCCTGGTAGTGCGCTTCCGCGGCCTCCATATTGCCCTGTTTCTCCTGGACCCAGGCGGCGAGCATCTGGACCATGGCCGAGTGCGGTCGAAGAGCCAGTAGTTTCGTCGCGGTGTCGCCGGCCCATCCATAGGCGTCTCTCGCGAGAAACTTGGCGGTTTGCAGGAACAGAAGCGAGACCTCGAAGCCGTCGTCGGCCCGAGTCAACCGCGTCTGCGACCCGTCCAGCGATTGGCTGTGGCCGGTCTGTTCGGCCAGTCGTCGGACCTGCGCCAGTGCGGGGCCCTGGCTGGTCAGGCGTCCGTCGTTGAGACTCCGGTTCAATCGCACGAAGCAGCCGACGGCCTTCAGGGTTCCGGGAATCAGCATGGGCGCTCCGCTCCAGCCTGGTCCCAACTGCCCTCGTCCACAGAGGGAGATGAACTGCGGGACTTGCCGCCGGACCGCCACGAAATCCACGTCCAGGATCTGGTGGTCGACAGAGAACGACTCGGGGAACAACTGGCTCGACTCCTTGGGGATTGCCGAGACCAGCGAGATGTTTCCGATCGTTTCGAGTTGCTCGGCCTGCATCAGCTCGTCCTCGTTCGGGATCTCAAACGCCGGGTGCCCGGCCCAGGGGACTTTGATCACCGCCAGGTCGAGAGGGACGTCGACGGTGATAGCCTCCGCATAGCGGCAGTCTCCAAGGTAGGGGCTGAGGACCCGTACGGCCCCCAGCATCGTGTGCCGGCCTTCCTCGGAGGCTTCGGCCACGACGTGATAGGCGGTGACGATCAGCGTGCCGTCTCCGATGGCAAAGCCCGTTCCCGAAATCGATCCGAAGGGTGTCGTTGACGTGACGATCACAAGACAATCTCCGGGATCGATCGCGCGTGTCTGGGGAATCGGGCCGGCCTGAACCAGACCTGCGGAGAAAACCACCGGCAGCAGGCCCAACCACATGGCGCCGATTCGCGTATCGCGGCGGGCGGCGGTTCGCGGTCTCTCTGAGGGCATCCGATCGCGAGATTTTCGACGTGGGCTCTGCGGCGGTGTCACGAGTCAGGCCTCTGTTCAGGTGCGGCGGGAGGGTTCTCTTCCTCGTGGAGCGGTCCGGGCAGGAGGATTTCGCGCAGGCTGTGTTTGGCGAGGAACTGCTGCTGCGCCCGCACGAGCCGGCCGAGCGTTTCGGACTCGCTCAGGTCGGGCTGGGCCAGTGCAACGGCCGCCAGTGCCTCGGTGATTTCCGAGAGTCGGATCTGTTCGGGATCCCTGGCCGGCACGAATCCGACCTGCGGTTCCGATGTCTTGACCAGGAGCTTGGTCCTGACGAGGTGCTCGAGAATATCGTCGCCCAACTCCGGGGGCAGACCGAGCCGGTTGGACAGCGCCTCCCGCGACAGTGGGCCTTGATTGCTCGTGAACGCCCGGGCGATCTCCCGCGCGACGTTGATCGCGGTCAGGTCGTTGGTGATGAAGTACTCCTGTTTGGGTTCCCTGGCGGCTTCGATCTCCGCCGCATCGAGCGTCTTGAGATGCTGCGTCGTGTAGGTCAGTTGCAGCCCGAATAGCGCAATGAGCCAGGTGATATGGATCCAGAAGACGCTCAGGGGAACCAGGCCCAGGACGCCGTAGATCTTGCTGTACGGAATGAACTGCGTCACGTAGGTGCTGAAGCCGTACTTGGCGAAGCTCCAGACCAGGGCGGCCACGGCCGCACCCCAGAGCGCAGCGCCTGGATTGACCTTCGTGCTCGGCAACAGAAAATAGAGCAGGAAGAACGCCAGGAGGCTCAGCAGATACGGCAGGATCACCTGCACAATGCGATAGGCCAGCACCATCGTCTCGATGTTACGAATCGCGGCGTACTGCGTGGTTGCGTAGATGCCCACGCCGACAAGCAGGGGGCCCAGAGTCAGCAGCGCCCAGTAGTTGATCATCCGATGCAGGAAGCTGCGCCCCCGTGAGACGTGCCAGATGTGGTTGAAGGCGGTTTCGATGGTGCTCAGCAGCGCCAGGGCCGCCCAGATGACCAGCACAGCGCTGACGAGACTGAGGGACTTGCTGTTCAGACCGCCGAAGAACCGTTTGATGATGTTGTCGAGATAGTCCGTGAGCATCACCTTTTCTTCCGGATTCTCTTCGTTCTGGCGATACTCGATCTTCGTCAGATGCAATTGTTCATAGGCGAAATGCTTCAGTCGCTCGCCGACGTCCTGATAGGCAGGGAACGATTGGAAGATCAGCAGCACGACGATGGCCAGCGGAATGATGCCGAAGATCGTGTAGTAAGACAGCGCCGCGGCCTGCTGCCCGGCGCGGTTGCGCTTGAGCAATCGGACGCAGTGTGACCACAGCTTGATCTGGAACGCGACGAAGCGGCTGGCCCGGCCGAGCTGCACGGTGGGCGTTGTCGACAAGTCCCTCAGCGATTTCATACCAGTCCACTCATCAGAACAGATCTCCGAGTCCTCTGAACAACTGCTCTTGCAGGAACTTCTTCATATCCAGCTTGGGGCTGCTAATCGTCCCGGTCAAGGGGACACCGATTCGCTGCCCGGCCTGACCCTCTTTATCGACCCTTGCCGTGCGTCCCTTGAACGTCCAGGGCAGGGTGACGGTCATATCGAGGCTCTGATCCAAGCCGATGGCCCCGCCGAAGCTGAGCGGGTTGTCGCCCACGTCGATCTGCATGTTGTCGTATCGGACGATGCCGTTCTGGAGCGACAGATTCGTCGGGCGAATGGTCAGTCGCTGGCCCCGCAGGTTCTGGCCGGTGGCCTTAAGGATCTCGTCGAGCAGGCCGGAGGCTTCCACGAGCACATTATCGGCCGAAATGGTGCCCGTCACCTCCGCTTTGCGCTCCAGGCCCGCCGCCAGCGGGATGACCAGCGTCTGGCACTCGAAGTTGGCGATCCCGCTGATGCCCGTGACATTGGCGAACAGCGGGTTGACGTACTGGAGCAGGGTTCCCGTCATTTCCTTGTTCAGTTCGATGCCTTTGGCCAGCACCAGTGGTGCGGCCGTGCGCAGCATCGGGTCCTTCTCTTTGAAGTCGGCCTGGCCGGCGAAGCTGAGCTGTCCGTTGTTGGCGGTCGTGCTGAATGGCTCGATCTTCATCAGACCTTTCTCGACGTTGACCTGAACGTCGGTGGAGCCGATGTTCAGCCCCTTGTAGCTGGCGCTGTCGAAGCCCACCTTGGCCGAGCCGTCCAGGTTTGCCATCAGTCCGTTAGGATCGTC
>Ga0068714_10007553_pt1 | contig 10467 bp, 7 predicted proteins | sample MTBNYHSulfiMetaG_FD_62988 | JGI IMG/M metagenome (GOLD analysis project Ga0068714, IMG submission 62988) | Enrichment culture microbial communities from rom New York Harbor, USA that are MTBE-degrading - MTBE-NYH (New York Harbor Sulfidogenic)... | ecosystem: Environmental > Aquatic > Marine >...
CCCTGCCGCCTCCCTTGAAGCCCGGCCCATGCCCCGGCAAGACGCACGGTGCCAAGAGCCCTGCGGGGAACCGGTTCCTGTCACGGCTGCGAGCCTGATGAAGGGTACCTGGCGATTCGAGCTTTTCCGCCCCACCGGTAGGCCGGACGCTGAGCGACTCATCGCCCTTGCCCGCGCCAAAGGCTTCAGGGTGACCCGGGCAGGAAAAGCAGGGTTTTGGCTGGACGTCCGGTCGCCGATGACGGGAGCCCGCACCGCCACGGTCCGGCCGACCGGCGACCCTCCCGCGAATCGCCTGCTCAAAGCCGGGGAGGTCCGGGAGTGGATCCGGCGTTTGGGGGACTCGCCGCACCTGAGCGCCCGGTGTGCCGCTCACTCTTTGCAGGGCCGCCCGATTTATGCCCTGGAGGCCGTCTCGACCGGCGACGCTCTTCCTTCCATCTCCAAGTTGCGGCTTCTCAAGCCCACCCTTTTCTTCAATGCCCGCCATCACGCCAACGAGATTTCCAGCACGAACGCCACACTCCGGATGGCGCGCCGAGTGGCCGCGACAACCTGGGGAAAACGCATTCTGAGGCACGTCAATGCGGTCTGGATCCCCATGGAAAACGTGGATGGGGTAGCCGCCTTCGAAGAACTCCTGCCCACGGGGAGAGATCACATGCTTCACGCCGCCCGGTACAATGCCCTGGGGGCCGAATTTTACGGCGACTACTTCGAGGACCCCCCGCGCTTCCCCGAGGCCTTCGCGAAAGCCGAACTTTGGCGCCGGTGGTTGCCCGACGTCATGGTTGATCACCACGGCGTGCCCAGCCACGAGTGGAACCAGCCCTTTTCGGGGTACGCACCCTTTCATTTCCGGGAGTTCTGGATTCCCCGAAACTTCGTCTATGTCTGCATCCCCTTCATCGATGACGAGGCTCATCCCAATCACGCCGCGGCACTTCGGCTGGCCGGTCTCCTGAGGCGCTCCATGACGGCGGAGCCGGAGATCGTGGCCCTCAACCGGGAGTTGGCGGACCGCTACCGGCGCTATGCCCGGCGCCGGGATCCGGAGGTCTTTCCTCCCTCGGGGGGAGAACCGCTTCTCGTCTTGCCCCCGCTCGGCCGGACCTACAAGAACAACTTCGCCGTGCGCCGTCCTCGCGTCACCCGCTCCGAAATCATTGTTGAGGTGCCCGACGAGGTGACCTCGGGAAGGAACCTGGCGCTTTGTGTCCGCGCCCACTTCAAGATCGAGGAAGCCCTGCTGGAAGCCTTCCGTCGCGCCAGGGGCAGAGTGGAAGCGCGGGAGGGATCGTTCCCCGGTTCGGTTCACCTCGCGTGGGTCCCGGGCCCTGACATTTTTCATTGATCATCGCTGCACCGGATTGCCACGGCGCTTTGCGGCTCGCAATGACGGTGTAGGGTGTTTTGCAGGTTCAACGTTGCGAGATGTTCAAGGTTCGATGATCCATGTTGATGCGCTCGCAAAAAGTCGAAAACCACTCCTTTTTGTCATTCCCGCGAAGGCGGGAATCCAGTCTTTCCAAGCGCTTCTGGACTCCCGCCTTCGCGGGAGTGACGGCCTGAGGGACTTTTTAAGAAGCCGTCAATGTTAAATGACAGATGCCAAATGAAAGGCCTCTATCTGAGGTGACAAGCGACCCGGTGCCCGGGAAGGACTTCCCTGAGAGGGGGGATCTGTTCCTTGCAGACGGTCCGGTGCTCCATGCACCGGGGGTGGAAAGCGCAACCTCGAGGAGGGTGAACAGGGCTGGGGACATCGCCGGTCAGAATGATCCGCTTTCTTTCGGCCTTTGGATCAGGAACAGGTGCCGCGGAAAGCAGGGCCTGGGAATAGGGATGCAGGGGCCTGCGGTAAAACGCTTCCTTCGGCGCCGTTTCTACCAGGCGACCCAGATACATGACGCCCACGCGGTCGGCGATATACTCAACCACGCTGAGGTCGTGGGAAATGAAGAGGTAGGTGAGGCTGAATTCGGCTTGGAGTTCTTTGAGAAGATTGATGACCTGGGCCTGGATGGACACGTCCAGGGCGGAAACCGGCTCGTCGGCCACGATCAGCTGGGGATTCAGGGCCAGCGCCCTGGCGATGACGATCCGCTGGCGCTGGCCCCCCGAGAACTCATGGGGATATCGACTCCCCTGCTCGGGAAGCAAGCCGACCACCTCAAGGAGCCACGCGACACGTTCGCGGCGCTCCGTGGCCGCACCGATCCCGTGGATGATCAGGGGTTCCTCGATCAGTTGAGCGATCTTCTTCCGCGGGTTGAGGGCCGAGTATGGGTCCTGGTAAATGATCTGGGCCTCACGGCGAAACGCCTTGATTCCCTGCCGGTCCAGCGTGTTCAGGTCTCTCCCATCGAAGAAGACCTTCCCCTCGGTCGGCTCTTCGAGGCGAAGGAGAACGCACCCGAGCGTGGATTTGCCGCAACCGCTCTCGCCGACGAGGCCGAAAACCTCCCCTCGCCTGATGCCGAGCGTCACGCCGTCCACAGCCCGCACGACCCCGGCCCGATTTGAAAACCCGGCGCCTTTCAGCGGATAGTGCTTCGTCACCTGCTCGCTTTTCAGAATCACGGGGGCCATGAACGTCACCCCATCGGCTTCCGGCACCGCACCCGGTGCCCTGCGCTGATTTCTCTCCAGGGCGGCTCCTCGGCGCACTCCTCATCCGCCACGGCGCACCGTTCCCGAAAGGCACACCCCGCCGGAAGGTGGAGGAGGCTCGGCACGACACCGGGGATCGGGTTGAGGGCCCCTCCGATTTTGGGAAGGGAGTTGAAGAGCCCCACCGTGTAAGGGTGGGACGGCCGGGCGAAGAGCTCTCCCACCTCCGCGCTTTCCACCACCTTGCCGGCATACATGACCGCCACCTGTTGCGCGATCTCCGCCACCACGCCCAGGTCGTGGGTGATGAGGAGGACGGACATGCCGATCTCCTCCTTCAGTCTCCCGATCAGTTCCAGGATCTGGGCCTGGATGGTGACATCCAGCGCCGTGGTGGGCTCATCGGCGATCATGATCTTGGGGTGACAGCTCAGGGCCATGGCGATCATCACCCTCTGGCGCATCCCGCCGGACATCTGGTGAGGATAGTCGTCGAGCCTCGATTCCGGCTCTGGGATGCCCACCAGTCCCAGCATGTTTTTTGCTTCGGCCCTGGCCTCCTTCTTCCCCATGCCCCGGTGTCTCCGCAGCACCTCTTCGATCTGGAACCCGACGGTGTACACGGGATTGAGCGAGGTCATGGGCTCCTGAAAAATCATGGAAATCTCGTTTCCCCGGATCCGCCTCATCTCGGAGGTCTTCATCTTGACCAGGTCCCGTCCTTCGAACAGGATTTCTCCTTCTGCGATGCGGCCTGAAGGCCTGGGAAGAAGCTGCAGGATGGACAAAGCCGTCACGCTCTTCCCGCACCCGCTTTCCCCGACAAGCCCCAGGGTCTCTCCCCGGCGAAGCAGGAGATCGATGCGGTCCACCGCCGTGAGCGCGCCGGCCCTGGTGTCGAACTGGGTTCTGAGCCCTCTGATTTCCAGCACCACGCCGTTCATCGGGACCTCAGAGAGGGATCGAGCACGTCCCTCAGGCCGTCGCCGAAGAGGTTGAAACCCAGGACGAGCAGCAGGATCGCGGCTCCCGGAAAGGCGGCCACGTGGGGTGCGAGCTGGATGTACTGGCGTCCCTCGCTCAGCATGGCGCCCCACTCGGGCTGGGGAGGCTGGGCGCCCAGGCCGAGGAACCCGAGGGCCGCCGCCTGCAGCACGGCGGTGCCCATGCCCAGGGTGGCGTACACGATGATGGGGGGAAGGGCATTGGGGAGGATGTGTCCGAACACGATCCTCCGGCGGCTTCCCCCCAGATGACCGATCGCCTGAACGAAGAGCTGCTCCCTCAGGGACAGCACGCTGGAGCGAACGATTCTCGCATAGTGAGGAATGTAGACGATCCCTACGGCGATCATGGTGTTGGGAAGGCTGGGACCCAGGATGGCCGTGATGAAGATGGCCAGGAGAATGGCGGGAAACGCGAGAAGCACGTCCATGACCCTCATGATCACGCTGTCCGTCCATCTGCCGAAGTATCCGGAGAGCAGGCCCAGCAGGGTTCCGGGAACCAGGGAAATGGCCACGGAGATCAGGCCGATCATCAGGGAGATCCGGCTTCCGTAGATGACCCGGCTGAAAATGTCCCTTCCCAGGCTGTCCGTTCCGAAGAGGTGTTCCACTCCGGGGCCCTTGAGCCTTTCCAGGGGGGCGGGCACGATAGGGTCATAGGGCGCGAGCCCGGGCCCGACAAAAGCCGCCGCCAGGATGAACAGGATGATGACCATGCCCAGGGTGGCGCTTTTGTTTCGAAGCAGATCGGTGAAGAGCTCCAATCTATTCATGGACCCGTATCCTCGGATCAAGATACGCATAGACGAGATCCACCGCCAGGTTGATCAGGGCCATGATCGCGGCGAAGATCAGGATGCAGCCCTGCACGGCGGCGTAGTCCCGGCCCATCAACGAGTCGACCACATACCGGCCCAGACCGGGCCAGGAAAAGATCGTCTCCGTGAGCACCGCGCCGCCGAGAAGCAGGCCCAGGTTCAACCCGATCACGGTCACCACGGGGAGAAAAGCGTTCCGCAGGGCGTGGCGAAGGATGACGACCGCCTCGTGCATGCCTTTGGCCCGGGCGGTTCGCACATAGTCCCTGTTGAGGACCTCGAGCATGGATGAGCGGGTGATCCTCGCGATGATCGCCATGGGGATGGTGGCAAGGGTGAAGGAAGGCAGGACGAGGTGGCGCAGAGCATCCAGGAACGCCGCCGGCTTGCCGGCGATGAGCGTGTCGAGGACGACGAGGCCGGTCACGCCGGGAGCCTCCAGACCCATGGTGATCCTCCCCATCATGGGCAGGATGGGAAATTTCACCGACAGGAGGTAGATGAGCATCAACCCCAGCCAGAAAATCGGCATGGACACCCCGATCAGGGCGAGGAACATGGACCCGTAGTCGAACAGGGAGTACTGCCTGACCGAGGACACCACGCCGGCGGCGATGCCCAGAAGCGTGGCAATCACCATGGCTGCCAGAGAAAGCTCCAGCGTGGCCACGAGCCTCACACCGATCTCGTCGACGATCGGGGCGCCGGTGCGGAGGGATTTCCCGAAATCCCCCTCAAGGAGGTTCTTGAGGTAGATCCCGTACTGGGTCAGGAGGGATTCGTCGAGGCCGAGCTGGACTCTCAGCCTGGCCAGTTCTTCCGGGCTGGCATATTCGCCCAGGAGGAGCTGGGCAGGGTCTCCGGGGATCATCCTGAGCATCAGGAAGACCAGCACGGAGACCCCGAACATGATCAAGAGCAGGTGGAGCAGGCGTCTTGATAGATATCCCAGCGGCATGTCGAAGGTTCGAGGCTTACTTTTCCTTCCACACCATCTGGAAGGAGTTCAGCCCGTTGGGCCGCAGGGGCACGTCGTGAAGCTTCTTGCTGTAGCACCGCACAACCGTGGAGTGCGCCAGGGGAACCCACGGTGCCTCGCGGTGAAAGATCTCCTGCGCCTTCATGTAGAGTTTCGCCCGCTCCGACTTGTCGAAAACACGCTGCGCCTTGAGGCACAAATCGGTGAACTCCTGGTTTTTCCACAGGGCCACGTTGGCTGCACCGGGCGTCTTGGCCGTGTCCGCGGACAAAAGCCCGTAGAGGAAGTTGTCAGGGTCGGCGTTGCCTCCCAGCCAGCCCAGCATGCACATGTCGTGTTCGCCGTTCGCCGTCTTGCTCAGGTAGGTGCCCCACTCGTGGCGCACGATCTTGGCCTTGATGCCGGCGGCGGCCAAATAGGCCTGAATCAGCTCCGCGGTCTTGACCGGTTCAGGCATGTAGGCTCTCGAGACGGGCATGGCCCACAACTCGAGTTCCGTGTTCGTGTCGAACTTGGCCTCGGCGAGAAGTTGCTTGGCCTTCGCGACGCTGTACTCGTAGGGTTGGATGTTGTCGTTGTAGCCCCAGATGGAAGGCGCAAAAGGGTTCTTGGCCGGAATGGCGAGGCCTTGGAAAATAGTGGCGATGAGCGTCTTCTTGTCGATGGCGTGGCTGATGGCCTGCCGGACGCGGGGATCTTTCAGTGAAGGTTTTTCCGTGTTCAGCGCCAGGTAGCCCACATTGATGCTCGGCCGCTCGATGACGGCCAGTTTCTGGTCCTTCTTCACGAGGCTGATGGAATCGGGATCCAGGTCGTCGGCGATGTCCACCGTGCCCGACTGGAGTGCCATGAGACGGGCCGAGGGCTCGGGAATGGACTTGAGAATGATCCGATCCACGTTGGCCTTCTGTCCCCAGTAAGCCTCGTTGCGCTCCAGAACAATCTGGTCGTCCTTCATCCATTTCACGAACTTGAAGGGCCCGGTTCCCACCGGGTTGAGGCCGATCTGGTCCTTGTGTTCCGCCATGGCCTTCGGGGAGAGAATCGGACACAGCCACAGCGCCAGGTTGTTGAGCAGCGGCGCGTAGGGTTTGCCCGTTTTCAGCGACACGGTGAAGTCGTCGATGATCTTGATCTCCGTGACCTGCCCGAGGGAGAGGCTCAGATATTTCCACTTTCCGTAGTTGTAGAAAGGATGGCTCTTGTCGATGATTCGGGCAAAGGAATCGTAGACCGCCTGGGCATTGAACGGCGTGCCGTCATGGAATTCCACGCCCTTTCGCAGCTTGAAGGTCCAGGTGAGTCCGTCCCCGGACACGGTCCAGGACTCCGCCAGCTGGGGTTCCACGTCCATGGAATCCTTTCCGAAGATGACAAGGTTTTCCAGGACCTGGATTCCGGCTTTGATCGACTCGCCGTCTGTGGCCTGGGCGAGGTCCAGGGTGACGGAATCCCCGCCGCGCCCCCAGATCAGGGTTCCCCCGGTGACCGGCGTGTCGGCCCCAAACGCGGCAACAGGCCCGATGCAAAGGGCGAGCGTCAGCATCACAACCCACTTCTTCATATGAAATCCTCCTTTCAGAATGAAATCTGCCAAGGCAGATTTCATGGAGATAGCACAGCTCATGTGAATGGGCAACGACTTCCTTACTCTTCTATCTTGAAAGGTTTCTCCACGCGTCTTCGGCCTGCCTCCGGCCGTCTCCATCCCCCCGGCCTTCAGGAGGCTCCGGCTTCATCCCTCTCAGCCGGGCGATCCTTTCTTCTAGGGGAGGATGGGTCGAAAAAAGACTCATCATGCTCTTTCCGCTCAGGGGGTTGACGATGAACATGTGCGCCGTCTGGGGGCTCGCCTGCATGGGGAGCCGTTTCGAATAGGCGCCCAGCTTTTGGAGAGCGCTCGCCAGGCCCTCGGAACGGCCCGCATAGCTTGCCCCCGATTCGTCGGCATGATATTCCCTGGACCGGGAGATGGCCATCTGAATCAGCATGGCGGCAATCGGGGCAATGATGGACATGGCCAGAAGGCCGATGCCGCTCATCCCGCCGCCCCGGTCATCCCGGGAACCGCCGCCGAAAAACGCAGCAAAGCGGGCCATGTTGGCGATGATCATGATCGCCCCGGCCATAGTGGCGGCGATAGAGCCGATCAGGATGTCCCGGTTCTTGACATGGGCGAGTTCGTGGGAAAGCACCCCCTCGATCTCGTCCCTGTTCATCAGCCGCAGCAGCCCCTCGGTCACGGCCACCACGGCGTGCTCGGGGTTTCTTCCCGTGGCAAAGGCATTGGGCGCCTCCTGAGGGATCACGTAAATCCTCGGCATGGGAAGGTCGGCCTTTTGTGTCAGATTTTCCACGATCCGGTAGAGCTCCGGGCTCTCGTCCTGGGTCGCCTCCCTTGCCCGGTACATCTTGAGGACGATTTTGTCCGAGTACCAGTAGCTGAAAAAATTCATGCCGATGGCCAGAACAAAGGCAAAAATCATGCCCTGCTGCCCGCCCAAAAGTCGGCCGATCCAGACAATGAGAAGGGTCATCACGCCTAAAAGCAAGGTTGTCCTGAACCAGTTACCCATGGTGTTTCCTCCATTTTGTCGCAAAACGTGGTATGAATCTAATCATACCGACCTCAGTCGGTCAAGGGATTGTCAATGAACCTGCTCATCATCAGGCCCGCGGCCCTGGGCGACACGCTCATGCTTCTGCCCTCCCTGCACGCGCTCCGGCAAAAGGCTCAAATGACCCTGGTGGGGCGGCGCCCGGGCATCGATGTCCTCGCGCCCTCCGTCCATCAGGTCAGGGACTACGAGGCCCAGGGCTGGCATGCCCTTTTCATGGATCAGGAGGCGGCGGCGTCCTCTTTGTCTTTGCCCTCCGCTGACCTTGCCGTCCTTTTTCACGCCGATCCGGACGGAGGCGTCGCATCAAGGTTGAAAAGCCTGCTTCCCGGCGCGGCCGTGAAGGTCTTCCCGGGATTTCCTGCCGCAGGCCGGGACATCCATGTGGCGCGCTATCTCGCAGATTGTCTCGAAACCTCCGGATGTCCGATCGATCCTGAGCGGGCCTTTCGGGAAGCCCTTCGATCCCCTCTCTTGCGACAGGACATTCCCCCCTCCCGGCCGGGAGAAAAGACCGGTCGCGTGGTTTTTCACCCTGGCTCGGGCGGCAGGAGGAAAAACCATCCGCCCCGATTCTGGTTGGATTTCATCTCCCGATTCGGCAAATCCCTGCCCTTCCCGTTGACCCTGCTCCTCGGGCCTGCGGAACAAGAAGTCCTCCCCTTCTTTCGTGACCACCTTCAGCGAACGGAAACCGAGATGCTCTTTTGCCCTGAAAAAGAATCCTTGATCTCCTTGTTACTCCAAAGTCCTCTGTTCGCAGGCCATGACAGCGGCATTACCCACCTCGCCGCGATGCTCGGAGCCCCCACGCTAGCTTTTTTCAGGAGCACGCCCGCGATCCGGTGGCGGCCCCTGGGGCCGAAGGTCAGGGTCCTTGAGGGAGAGGACTGCGGTCCGGAAATGCTGGAGCAGGCCTTGGCAAAGGCGCACGAGCTCCTGAGAGAGGCCGACTAGCTTCTGCATGATGACGGGCTACCGGGCTTGCCAGCAAAATCCGGCATCTGTAGGAGCGACCTCCTGGTCGCGATTTTTCGGGAGCAGGAGCTCCCTCTTACCAGGGCGGGTCACAAGGTTGCTTGTAGGAGCGATCTCCTGCTCCCGATCCGTGATCTCTCGTCCCGGCTTCCGAGCCCCCTGCAGGAGAGACTGCCGCGTCGCTCTGCCGCGTCAACCGGAGTGCGGTTGTTTTAGAATTGAGATGAACTGCGTTTCTGTTACAATACCTCATCAAAAACCTCCCCCTTTGAACTTTTGAGCTCCTCCCCGGGAGGATGAAGGTGGGGGTGAAATGGATGTTCCATGGACTCCGCCCAAGAAACGGTCCGCAAAGTCAAAGCCACCATCTCCCGCTACGAGATGTTCCAGCCGGGAGATCTCGTCGTTGTCGCCGTCTCCGGAGGGCCGGATTCGGTCTGCCTTCTTCACATCCTCCATTCGCTGAAAGAAGAACTGGGAATCAGCCTCCTTGCAGCCCATTACGATCACGGCCTGAGGCCCGGTGAAGACGCTTCAGAAACCCGGTTCGTGATCGGCCTTGCAGAGTCGCTGGCTGTCCCTTCTGAAACGGAAAAGGGAAGGTCCCTCTTGCGCCGCAAAACCGCCTCCCTGGAAGAAGCCGCGAGGAATGCCAGATACCGCTTCCTTGAACGGGTGAGGAAAGCGCACGATGCCCGGAAGATCGCTTTGGCCCACCAGCTCAACGACCAGGCTGAAACGGTCCTCATGAGGCTGCTCAGGGGTAGCGGGCCCTCCGGGCTGGGAGGAATCCCTCCCTGCAGGGACGGGGTGGTCGTCAGGCCTTTGATCGAGACCCGCCGAAAGGAAATCGAAGCCTACATCAAGGCAAGAAAGCTGTCCTACGTCGTCGACAGCTCCAACCTTCAGTGCTCTTTCATGAGAAACAGGATCCGCCTCGAGCTTGTTCCCCTTCTCGAGCAATACCAGCCCCGCCTCGCAGAGCGCCTCGCCGAAACGGCGGAGATCCTTCGCACGGAGGACGAGTACCTGGAAAAGATTGTGACAGCCTGGGTAGATGGGGAATCGGAATTCAGCCCTGAGGGAAAGATCTCGGTAGGGCTCCGATCTTTTCTGGCTCTCCCCCTTCCGCTCAGACGGCGCGCCGCAAGGCAGCTCATCGAGAGGGTGAAAAAAGATCTCCGGAGGATCGGAAGCGAACACATTCACTCCGTGCTGAATATGGCGGAAGCTGAAAAGCCGCAAGCATCGCTGGACCTGCCGGGCAAAGTCTGTATTCAGAGGACCTACGAACGATTGGTCTTCCAATCATCCGGCCCCGGGAAACCCGCGCCCTTCGAGTACAAGATACCAAAGCCGGGCTTTTTCCCCCTCGAGAAAGTCGGGCGCACGCTCACGGTGGAGGAAGTGACGGTTCCCAAAACCCTTCGCGGAAAAGCCGCGCGCTGGACGGC
>Ga0068714_10007554_pt1 | contig 10467 bp, 8 predicted proteins | sample MTBNYHSulfiMetaG_FD_62988 | JGI IMG/M metagenome (GOLD analysis project Ga0068714, IMG submission 62988) | Enrichment culture microbial communities from rom New York Harbor, USA that are MTBE-degrading - MTBE-NYH (New York Harbor Sulfidogenic)... | ecosystem: Environmental > Aquatic > Marine >...
ACCTGGGGTTCCAGCCCGACAGCGTGCTGGCGGTGCATATCGTCTTGCCCGAGGCGAAATACGCGGAAGCGGGGCGGGCGGATAGCTTCTTCCGGACGCTGATGGAACGCCTGCGAGACCTGTCGGGCGTCGAGTCGGTCGCGGGGCTTTTCAACGGCACGGAGGTCGGCGAGGCCCTGGGCTCGATGGAGTTCTTCGAGGACAAATTCGTCGTTGGGGCTCAAGGCGATTCGGCGCCGGTACACACCGCCCGCTTCATGCTCGTCACGCCGGACTATTTCGCTACCATGGGCATCCCGTTCCTTCGCGGCCAGACGGTCACGGACCAGGGGCCGGACAACGTCGTGATCGATAAAGCCTTTGCCCGCCAGTGTTTCGGGGATGCCGACCCCATCGGACAAGACCTGTTCTTTCACGGTCACAACTATCCGCCGGTCCGCGTCATAGGAGTGGTCGATACCGTCAGAAGCTTCGAGACGCCCGAGCCGGGACGAGGCGTGGTCTATGGACGTGGAAGAGAATTCGGCAATCGATTTGCCGTCGTTCTGGTCCGAACGTCCGGAGACCCCGCTGCGATGGCTTCGGCCGTTCGCCAGCAGGTCGTCGAACTGGAGAAGGACCAGGTGATCGAGACGATGGAGGCGCTGAGGACGACCTTGTCGCGGATGCTGGCGCCCCGGCGTTTCGTCATGCTCCTGCTGAGTGTATTTGCCGCCATCGCCATGGCCTTGGCAACCGTTGGCGTCTACGGCCTGCTCCAATACAGCGCGGCGCAGCAGACGCATGACATCGGGATCCGCATGGCCCTGGGCGCCCGCCAGACCGACATCCTGCGGGCAGTGGTGGGGCAGGGCTTCAAGCTCGCATTGGTCGGTGTCGTGATCGGTGTAGTCGGAGCGCTGCTCCTGACGAAGGTGATTTCCAGCTTCCTCTACGGCGTGACGCGCACGGATCCGGTGACCTTCGTGTGCGTATCGCTCGCTCTGGCGGGGGCATCACTGTTGGCCAGCTACCTTCCCGCCCGCCGGGCCGCGCGCATCGACCCGATGGAGGCCCTTCGCTACGAGTAGAATCGGCTTGAAGCCCATGCGGATCGGAGTCGATAGGCCCAAGCCCATCCTATCCATGGCACGAGCCGGTCAGTATAATGGGACCGGTGGAAGCCCACGGCAGGAGGATTCCCCGCAATGAGCAGGAACGCGTAAATCGTATAGACAGGCAAGGGGAGCAACGCAGTGAAACGATATGCAGCAGCGTGGGTGGTCGTTTGGGTGGTGACATGGGCAGGGTCCGCGTCGGCCGCGGATTGGGCCGGGTTCCGGGGGCCGGGCGCGCGGGGCGTCAGTGACCAGACCGGTCTGGCTCTGACCTGGAGCGAGACGGAGAACCTCGCCTGGAAGACCCCGCTGCCGGGACCGGGTTCGTCCAGTCCCATCGTCTTCGGCGATCGGGTCTACGTGACGTGCTATTCCGGCTATGGCCTGGACCCGAACGAGCCGGGCGATCCGAACGGCCTCAAACGCCATCTGGTGTGCATCGGCGCTGTGGACGGAAAGCTGCTCTGGGAGACAGCCGTGCCGGCGGTGCAGCCGGAAGATCCGTACCGCGGCATGCTCCGCGAGCATGGCTATGCCAGCCAGACTCCCGTGACGGATGGGCAGCGGATCTATGTCTTCTTCGGCAAGACCGGCGTGCTCGCCTTCGACCCGAACGGCAAGCAGCTCTGGCAGACCACCGTCGGCGCCGACACGGACCAGAAACAATGGGGTGCGGCGACGAGCCTCGCACTCTACAAGGACCTGGTCTTCGTCAACGCCTGGGACGAGAGCAAAGCAATCTACGCTTTGGATGCGCGAACGGGCCGCGAGATATGGAAGAAGGATTCCTCCACGACCGGGCTGTCGTTCAGCACGCCCGTCGTGGCCGAGCGGGCAGATGGCCGCGTGGAACTGGTCGTTTCGGTGCCCTCCATGGTCTGGGGACTCGATCCGCAGACCGGCGAGCAGCTTTGGCTCGCCCGCACGGGCATTGACGACGACATGATCCCCAGCCCGGTGGTCGTTGACGGCGTCGCCTACATCCACGGCGGCGGCCCGCGTCAGCATGGCTCTCTGGCGGTGCGCCTCGGCGGCGAGGGCGATGTCACCGACACGCACATCGTCTGGTCGAGCAAGGACGTCGCCAGCCCACCGTCGCCGGTGATTGTGGATGGCCTGATGTACTGGGTGGACGCCTACGGGCAGGCCTGTTGCGTGGAGACTGCCACCGGCGGACTCCGGTACCGCGAGAAGCTGCCGGTCGTCGAGCGGTTTGCGGTCTACGCCTCCGCTGTCGCCGCCGAAGGGAGAATCTACGTCGTGACGCGAAAGGGCGGCGCCTTCGTCCTGCCCGCCCGGCCGGAATTCCAAATCCTCGCCCACAACCAGTTCGCATCCGACCCCAGCGACTTCAACGCCTCTCCCGCCATCAGCAACCAGCGCCTCTTCCTCCGCTCAAACCGATTCCTCTACTGTGTCCACCACCCGCAGTAGAGGAGCCTCGGCCCACCAGCCGCCTTCGTTATATGTCGGTCCAAGATTACCGCCCGCCCGTCATTCTCCCAATGATTATCGAAAGGGCTGACCCTGAATCTGCGCTTAATGCGCCCGTTATTCAGTCAGGCTCTCAACGGCGATCTCACCTTTTGCCACGCTCCACACCTCCTCGTTGCGTACGTAGAAGGCGTAGCAGACATCTCCACCGACGTCTTCCTCACCCTGCTCACAGAACAACCTCAGCCGCATGCCGTTGCTGAAAGACACCAGCAAGTCCAGAAATGAGTCGACAGAGACTCCGGTCACGGTCTGTCCGATAAGCTTCGCCAGACCACTCAACATGGTCTCCTCCTCATAATCGCCGGAGCCGCATGCTATTCTTGCTCCTCCAACCTCAATTCGCCAGGGGCACCAAATCATCAGGCCCAACTCGCCTTCGCAATTCCGGACCTCCTCGGACAAAGACGGATTCTCACATTTGACTTGGCGAGGTATCTTATCGCCAATATGCATATGTACGGTTGAGCCAGTGCCCCCACCGGCAAGAGCCGCCCACAAAGGCTTGCCAGTCAACAGATTCAACCTGCTCTTGAATTTCTCGACGCTAACGGTACTCTTCATTATCCTATCCTCACTGCCAGTTGAAGTACGCCTTTGCCATCGCGTCGATCTCCTTGGGATCGAGACACAGGTCATGAATCGCATCGCGCAACTGTCTCCATTGGTACAAATTCAGGTAGAGCATTCAGGGGCGGGGCTTGCGTTAGCATTCGACACATGGAGACCGGGAGGGGGGTACTCCACCGACTGGGCGAACCACTTGGCGCCGCCTCGCGGCTTGGGGATACTGGGTCGGATTGTGGGAACCTCTCCATGCATAGCTTCCCTTCGCATACTCAGAATACAGCCTACAGGCACACGACCGTTGCGTCAAGTCTGCTTCCCGGCCGGTTCCGGGGGAGTTTGGGATTGCGGGGTGGGGCGGGGGGCGGTATGGTCGGTTCTGATGCGGTGATTTTGAAAGGGGCCATGCTATGGTGCGATTCGCGATGACACTTGGAGCAGTCTTGGCCTTGGGCATGTGGTCGAGGGCGAGTGCTGATGAGATCAACGTGATTCCCGCGCCGGTCTCGGTCGAGCGGGCGGAAGGGGCCTTTCGCATCGCGCCTTCGACGCGGATCGTCGCGCAGGGTGCTGCGGCGGTCGAGGCGCAGAAGCTGGCCGCGGCGCTGGCGCCGGCGATGGGATTCGTGTTGGAAGTGACGACATCATCCAAGCCGGGCGAGCGGGCCATCGAGATGCGGCTGGACGATGGGCTTGCGACGCTCAGAGCCGAAGGCTACGAGCTGCGCGTGACGCCGGAGCGGATTGAGATTGTCGCGGCGCAGCCGGCGGGACTGTTCTATGGCATTCAGACCTTGCGGCAGCTTTTGCCTGTGGCGATCTTCAGCCCGACGAGGGTCGACAACGCCACGTGGGACGTGCCCTGCGTGAAGATCACGGACCATCCGCGTTTCGGGTGGCGCGGTCTGCTGATCGATCCGGCGCGTCACTTCATCGCCAAGGACGACGTGCTGCGCTTCCTCGATGTGATGTCGCTGCACAAATTCAACCGTCTGCAGATTCACCTGACGGACAACGAGGGCTGGCGGATCGAGATCAAGAAGTACCCCAAGCTGGCGGAACTCGGTTCGCAGATGGACTGGAACCTCCGCCATCGTGGCGGCACCGGGCCGCGTTGTTTCGGCTTTTATACCCAGGGCGACATTCGCCGGATCGTTCAGTACGCGGCCGACCGCCACATCACGATCGTGCCGGAGATTGAGATGCCGTTCCACGCCGGAGCGGAGATCGTCGCCTACCCGGAACTGGGCATTGCACCGGATCGCCTCGCCTCGCTGGAGCCCGAGAAACGGTGGCGCGAGACCTCCGGTCTGATCGCGCCCCGTCCGCAGACCGTAGCGTTCTTCCAGGACGTGCTGACCGAAGTAATGGAGCTGTTTCCGAGCAGGCATATTCATATCGGTGGCGACGAGGCGAACATCGAGCTCTGGACCAACGACCCCGAGATGCAGGCGCAGATGAAACGATTGCAGCTCAAGGACGCCCATGAGCTGCACAGTTGGTTCATCGCGCAGATGGACGCGTTCCTGACGCGTCACGGCCGGCGGCTCGTCGGCTGGGACGAGATTCTCCAGGGCGGCCTGGCGCCCGGCGCCACGGTCATGTCGTGGCGGGGCGAGCAGGGCGGCATCGCGGCGGCCAACGCCGGGCACGATGTCGTGATGGCGCCAACGTCGCACACGTACTTCGACTACTATCAGGGCCCGGCCGAGTCGGAGCCCCTGGCAATCGGAGGGAACCTGCCGTTGGCCCAGGTGTACTCCTACGATCCCGTCCCTGGGGTCATCGCGCCGGACAAGGCCCAACACGTGCTTGGCGTGCAGGGTCAGCTCTGGGGCGAGTTCATCGCCACACCCGCGCATCGGTACTACATGACCTATCCGCGTGCGGCGGCGCTGGCGGAGGTCGGCTGGTCGACAAAGGAGGCCAAGGACTACGGGCAGTTCGTCGGCCGACTGCGTCAACACCTCGAACGGCTGCGGGTCCTCGGCGTCACGTTCCGGCCGCTCGACTGACAGAAGGGCGAATGATTATTCGCCCCTACGGCGTCGACGTCTGGAGGACCAGTTCGATCTCGTAGATCTTGGGCCAGCACTTGCCGGTGACGAGCAGATGCTTGGTCTCAGGGATGTAGGCGATGCCGTTGAGGACGACGTTGGAGGGACTGCGTTCGGGAGGGATGTAGATTCCGGTCAGGTCGACCCAGCCGGTGATGCGGCCGGTCTCGGGCGAGATGATCGCGATGTAGTCAGTTGGCAGGACGTTGGCGTAGATCTGCCCGTCGATGAACTCGAGCTCGTTGATCTGCCGCACGGGCCGACGGTCGTTGTGGACACGGATACGGCCGGTCTCGGCATACGTGTTCGGGTCGAGAAAACGCAACACGCTGGTCCCATCGCTGAGGATCAAACGAGCCCCGTCGGTGGTCAGGCCCCAGCCCTGGCCGCTGAAGTGGAACTGGTCCAGTTCGCGGAATGTCGTCTTGTCGTAGACGAACGCCACCTCAGACTTCCAGGTCAATTGGATGACCTTGTCGCCGAACAGCGTGATCCCTTCGCCGAAGTACTGATCGGGCAGACGGAGCCGCTTGACGAAGCGGCCGCTTTCCAGGTGACGCTTGGTCAGGACCGACTGCTTGTAGAGCCCGGTGCCTTCGTAGAGATAGCCGTCCTCATAGACCAAACCCTGGGTGAAGTTGCGCTCGTCGTGCGGATACGTATTGATGATGTTGTAGCGATAGTAGACGACCGGAGCTTCCTCGGGTGGCGGCTCGGTCTCGGTGGCCCTGGAACTCGGCTCGGCGCTCTGCGGTGCGCCGTCCGCCGCGGGCCCGGGCGGCAGGGTGACACCGGCCCAGAGCAGCAGCATGACCGCCATTCGCAGACCTGCGTGCAGATCGAAAGCCCACGGCACATCCCTTCGTGCTTTGCCATGGCCAGGCGAATCCGTTCGGTCCTGCGTCGTGTTTCGATTCGACATAGGCCCCTTCTCTCGCGACGACATCACCATAAGACTACCCAATCCTATCGCGTGGTGATCGCCGCGTCAAGCAAACGCACCGATCCGTGGAAGCGGCGAAATGCGCTTGACGGCCGCTGGGCGACCCGGTAGCCTTGGCCTTGTGAGCTTTGGGCCGATAGTTTCTGCTAAGGCGTGCGTGTCGAAATGCGACGACACTATGAGCGATGTCAATCGAGTGTGAGGGGGCGAATCCACTACGGGAGCAGGAGGTGTGATATGCGTGGTACAGTGCAGGCCGGGCCGCTCGTTCTTCTACTCTTCTGTGCCGTCATGACGGTCGGTTCATGCACCCCTGTGCGTTTTTGCTACGAACCGCAGAGGACCGATCTGCTGGCGACCGGTCTGGTGGGCTGGCAGGTGATTGGCGATGAGCGCGGGCGCTGGCAGTTGGACGACGGCGTGCTCACCGGTCGAGTGCCATCGGATGCGGCCTCGGCAGGCTCGGACGCTCGGGCTGTTTCGGGCACAGGCTGGCTGGCGACGGTGGATCAGTACGGCGACTTCGAGCTTTCACTGGAGTTCCGAATCTCACCGGGCGCCGACGGCGGTGTCTTCCTCCGATCTCCGTTGCGAGGCGATCCTTCTCAGGCGGGAATGGAAGTCCAGATTCTCGACGATGCAACGCGCGAGTGGGGCGATCTTCGGCCGGACCAGTTCACGGGCAGTCTCTATGGCGTGCAGGCACCGTCCGAGCGAGCCGGCGATCGGGCCGGCGAATGGCAGCAGATGGCGATCAAGTGCCGCGGGCCGCGCGTCGCGGTGGCCCTGAATGGGAAGCGGGTCGTCGACACCGATGTGACTTTCTATCCTTATCTGTACGAGCGACATCCGGGCCTGACCCGTCGCAGCGGGTACATCGGCCTGCAAGTCGAGTCGGGCGTCATCGAGTTCCGCAATATTCACATCAAGCCGTCCGAATAGCGGTCGGCCGATACGGCAAGATTGAGGTGCAGCGATGGATGACGGAATCAAGCAGGGCACAGTATCGAGACGGGACTTCATGAAGGGGGCGGCCGGCGTGTTGTCGGCAGCGGTGGCCTCGGGACTCAGTCCGCGTGCATTTGCCGCCGGCAGCGACAAGATTCGCGTCGGCGTAATCGGCTGCGGCGGCCGGGGCATACACGATACCTCCCGGTATCTGGTGGCGGCCGAAAACGTCGAGCTGATCGCGATGGGCGACCTGTTCAAGGATTCGCTCGACCGATGTCGTGCGGTGCTGACCCGAGAGCCCAAGGAAGGCGAAGATCCGAACCCGATCCGGGACAAGGTCAAAGTCACCGATGAGACGTGCTTCGTCGGCTGGGACGCCTATAAAAAGGTGCTGGCGACGGACGTGGACGTGGTGATCCTGACGACGCCGCCGCATTTCCGCCCGATGCATATTAAAGCGGCCTTCGAGGCGGGCAAGCACGTGTTCGCCGAGAAACCCGTGGCGGTGGACCCGGTAGGCGTGCGCTCGGTAATCGCCTCGGCGGAGCTGGCGGACCAGAAGGGCCTGACGTTCGTGGCCGGCACACAGATGCGTCGGATCTCGCATCTGGTCGAAGCGATGAAACGCATTCACGACGGCGCACTGGGCACGATCCAGAGCGGGCAGTGCTTCCGCCTGGGAGATGCCATGCGTTCGTGGGGTCCTGCGCAGCGAGACCCGAAGTGGTCGGACATGGAATGGCAATTGCGTCGCTGGCTGTTCATGACCTGGCTGAGCGGCGACTTCATCGTCGAGATGCACGTTCACGACCTCGACGTCGTCAACTGGGCTCTGGGCGGACCTCCAGTTCAGTGCTTTGCCCTGGGCGGCCGGCAACAGCGGACAGAGCCGGAGTATGGCGACTCCTACGACCACTTCGCGGTGGAATACGAGTACGCGAACGGCGTGAGCGTTTCCTACAAGGGCACCCAGCAGGATGGCATCTCGAATCCGCACTATCAGCACATCGTCGGGACCAAGGGTTCGGCGCGGCTGGACTTCGGACGGGCCGTGTTCACGGGCGCCAACGCGGCCGAGATCGGCTGGGACCAGTTCGATCCCTGCCTGACCCAGCATGCCGACCAGATCGCCGCTATCCGCCAGAGCAAACGTCTGAACGAGGGCAAGCGGATTGCCGAGAGCACGATGACCGCGATCATGGGTCGGATGAGCGCCTACACTGGACGGGCCTTGAAGTGGGACTGGGTGATGAACGCCTCGAAGCTGGACCTGGCGCCGCCGGCGTACGAGTTCGGCACCCTGGCCATGCCGGAGGTGGCAGTTCCGGGCAAGACGAGGTTGGTCTGATCGTCGACTCATGTCGCGTTCGATGAAAGGAGTGTCGAAAATGCCAAGCCAGGATAGAAGGCGCGCGACCCTGATTGGGCCTGCCATAGTGCTGCTGATTGCTCTGACGGCCGGACCGGTCGCCGCAGTTGAGACGGCCTCCGCGACCGTGCCAAAGGAGAAGATCGTTCTCTTCAACGGGACCGACTTCACCGGCTGGAAGCTGTTCCTGCCCGATGCGAACGCTGACGTTGCCAAGACATGGTCGGTCAGTGGCGGGCTGCTTCGCTGCGAGGGCAAGCCGGCGGGCTATATGCGGACCGAGACGTCGTATGCTGACTATCATCTGCACGTCGAATGGCGCTGGCCCGCCAAGCCGGGCAATAATGGCGTCCTCGTGCACGCCAGCGGCGCCGACAAGGTCTGGCCCAGGAGCCTCGAATGCCAGCTCCAGGCGGGCAGCGCAGGCGATTTCTGGGTCATTGACGGTGTTGAGACTGCCCAGCACGCCAAAGGCGGCAGCCGGGTCCAGGGCCGGCGGACGATCAAGCTCCGCGACAGCAGTGAGAAGGAGCCCGGCCAGTGGAACGCCTATGACATCATCTGCAAGGACGACTGGGTTGTCGTGCTGGTAAACGGCACGCTCCAGAACGTGGCCACGGAGTGCTCCGAACGCGGTGGTAGAATCTGCCTCCAGAGCGAAGGCGCCGCGATCGAGTACCGGAACCTCTGGATTCAGCCGGTGCAGTAGCGCCTCCGCGTCTGATGGGCTCGCACCGCGAGCCTGCGAGTGCGTAAGGGACGTCAACGGGAGTGGGTGGATCGTGCCCGCTCCCGTTCTTTTGTTACAGCCGCAATCGGCTGAGGGTAACATGGATCCGATATGAAGGTACTTGTAGCTGCAAAGTGTGGGTTTTGTCCGGGGGTCCGAAACGCAATCAGCATGGCTGAGAAGACGCTGGAGCAGGCTCCGGAGAACCAGTCGGTCTATTGTCTCGGTCCGATAATTCACAACAAGGACGAGGTGGAACGGCTGCGGGCCGCCGGCTTGCATACGGTCGATTCGGTCGATGAGATGGATTCCGGGACCGTCCTGATCCGCTCCCACGGGGTCGCTCCCAGCGAGCTGAACCGGCTCCGGGACGATGGCTTCCACATTGTGGACGCCACGTGCGTCCTGGTCAAACGCCTCCAGCAGATCGTCAAACAGCTCGAAGCCGAGGGCTACGAGGTCGTGATTATCGGCGAGGAGAATCACCCTGAGGTGCAGGGTGTGGTCGGATGCGTCAACGATGTGGTTGTCGTGGCCGACCAGGCCGATCTGGACAAGCTGCCCCGCAACGGGCGGCTGGGCATCGTCTGCCAGACCACGCAGAGCCCGGAGCATCTTGGGCGGATGCTGGACGCCATCGCCCGCCGCAGCTTCAGCGAGCTGAAGGTGATCAATACCCTGTGCAAGGAGGCGATCAAACGGCAGGAGTCCGCCATCGAACTGTGCCAGCAGGTGGACATCATGTTCGTCCTGGGCGGGCTGCACAGCGCCAACACCCGCCGGTTGGCCGACCTGTGCAAAAAACACAACGAAGCGACCTTTCACTTGCAGAATTGGGATGAACTTGATAAAAAGACACTTTTCGGCAAGAAGGTGGCCGGTGTGACGGCCGGGGCCTCCACGCCGGACTGGGTGATCGGAGAATTTGTCAAGCATCTGGAGCGATTTGGCGAAGAACAGTGAGTTCGTCGCCTCGTCGCGTTCGAGCGTGTAGTGCCTTCTGCTGCGTGAGCAGGGGGATTCCAATATCAACTTGGATTGATGCACTGCGGCATTGAGGCCGGCTGACGTGTATGTGGAGCGTTGGTCGGTCGCACGGAAAGACTCCACAGGGGAATCAGAATCTATGGTAGATCGAAATTTAGTCAACAAGCTGGGGCTGTCCGACGCGAAACTGGAAGAGCAGATCGGCGAGATGTTCGGGGACGTGGAGAACCAGTATCTCGAACAGATGCTGCAAAAGAAGGTGGACTCGCGTC
>Ga0068714_10007555_pt1 | contig 10466 bp, 9 predicted proteins | sample MTBNYHSulfiMetaG_FD_62988 | JGI IMG/M metagenome (GOLD analysis project Ga0068714, IMG submission 62988) | Enrichment culture microbial communities from rom New York Harbor, USA that are MTBE-degrading - MTBE-NYH (New York Harbor Sulfidogenic)... | ecosystem: Environmental > Aquatic > Marine >...
GCGTGATCGTGTCGCTCTGCAGCCGTTTGCCCTGAGGTATCGAAGGGCAACCCATCTGTTCGTGCTTCGATACCTCAGCACGAACCGAGTGCGTAAATCACGGTAATCCGCGATGAGCCGTTTTGCCTTGATCTCATCGATTTCGGCCATGCTGCTTTCTCCTTTTTACGGCCAGGGTGTCGTATTCGGCCAAAGAGGGCTCATCGAGCATGATTCGGTTGAGCTCCTCCTGGCTCAGTTTCACGGGAGGATGGACTCTTAGGGGTGTCATCTGTTGGTAGAGGATGTTTTGAACATAGTCGGCGCCGTAAGCGTTGTGAGAGGTTGCCTGTCTAATGGCTTCAATTAGTGAGACGGCGCCGTATTCGTCTTTTAGGGCGCGATTATCTGCTCGCTCAGTGGAAGTTTATTGATCGTAAGCTTTTGGAGTTCGACCTTCTTGCTGGCATTGTCGATGTCGATACCAACCAGGCGCCCTTCGGCATCATAATCGAGGACAATACCCTCAGAAATCTCACGGCTCTCAGCACTCGCCTGTTCAGATAGGTCAATGTAAAGGGAGTCTGTGTCTGGATAATAGTTGATTTTCATTCCTTGAATCCTCTATCAGGAAATGCATTGTGTATAGTGATTTTGTCTTCAAGAGTCACCACCCTCAGAACTCTGCCTCCAAGTTGTTCGACATATCCCCAAAATCGAAAACGGTTTCCTTCTTGGGACTCTGTCCTGATTGGATTCTGCAGAACCTGAATGCACCACTCTTTCTTTAGATATGGCCGCTTGCGCAGCACTTCATTCTCAAAATATTGGGTGTACCTATAATTTGCCATAGGAGATCGTATTTTTCTTCAACTGGGGTGAAGTGTGACAACCCAACGCTGCTTTTCAGCGGGCGCCGCTCTTTGCGCTCCGCTGCAAAAGCCTTGTTAGAAAAACATTCAAAATGAATATTGATGCTCCCTGTCTCTCGATCAGTTTGTCAAATGTGTAGACGCGACCCCAGTATCAAATGCAAATCTCTGAAAATGATCAAAGTGAAGCGTCTATTCCCACTTTCAGCCAAATAATTTTTCAAATTCTCAATTCTCGGACACGCTCCTAGAGGTTTACAAGTGTGAGCGGAGAGGGTGACCACGTCACCTGCAAAATGAAGGTAGGGGCCATGATGGCTCTGCCTTTTTTACTTTAATCGATGTCCCAACATGGGGATTGCTCTGCCTTCGGGATGACAAATACCCAAACCAAATCCGCACCGCAAACCATCAACCACAAAGTCCATATATGTTTCAGTTTCGCTGACCTCCAGAGACTCAGAGGAGCATAACGAATTGGGTGACGGTATACGTAGTACGTGGGTCCGACCGGGCTCCATGTCTCCGAAACATACCCTTACTTTTTCAGAGAGCATGCGCAGATCGTGATGTATAGCAGCTTGCCCGCCTTTGCTCCGCATTGTACTCGCCACTTCAGTTCTGCGCGGGAATGCACTATGAGTCTTTCACGGCTCGACAATCCCCTGCTTGCTGTTGTCATTTGGAATTAACTCTATTTGAGACTTAAAAAGCCGAAGGCAAATCAGAGGCTAATCTAAAAGCAACAGAAGAAAAATAGCTGACAGCCAACCACGGTCCTTTGTAAAGACATTGCGAGCGAATTGCTTATTGTCATACTCGTCCAGCGAGATTGTGCCATCACTGTCGGGATCACTGTTAGACCACAAACCGGAATCTCCAATGGCGACAATGTCACCTTCCCCAAACCGGCTGTAAGCCGCAACGACCGGTGTATAGATAAATACGGGCCATGGCCATATGAAATCCGGAGCAAATGAATTATCAGTCTCAGCCGCGCTTTTCTCTTCGAGCGCGCCCTCGTTTGACGTTGTATCCAAATCACCAAAAGCTAAACCTGTAACCGAGCCGTGCAGGTACAACGACGAGCCGGCATAAAGTGCTATTGTACTTAAGCCGTTGGTCAATGGATGAGAAGCAAAGCTGCTTATGAGCGGCCAAAATGCTGCTCCCTCGTTATTGGTAGGATCGGATACGGTATCCGGGTTAAAGGTAATTCCGTGACTCACGGATAAAGGAGTTACATTTTGCCACGCACCTGACCTCTCTCCCAATATGATCAGACGCCCTCCCAGCCAAATGAAGCTGTTTATTGCGGCGACTTCATTTGCGCTCAGGACCGTCTCGGGATCGGGCAGCACTAATGTGCCATAGCCATTAAGATTGCTTGTCGTAATGGAAGTGTTTTTTTCATCAATGGTTAAGCCCCACGAGCTTGCGGCAGCCGCCAACTGGGAGTAGTTGCCAATAAGTGAATCGCTCCCTGAGTCGTGGTAAACGTCCCAATATATTTTCTTTCCAAGAGTCGGGTCTGCATCGCAGCTGCAAAACGGAAAATGCTCACTCACCAGAGAGTAGGTCTGCGGTGCTTCCGGCACTTCCCACCCCCAGACAAGGATATAGTACTTGCCTGGTGTTGGGTTGTTCACAACCACCTGCTCCAAGGGGTCACGATAATTGTAGGAACTAGTTAGGGCATTGTTCGATGGATTGCTTGGATCAAGTCTCCAGGCATAGTAGTTGGGAGATGCCCCTTTGCCTCCGTAGTAAACCCTTAGGTCGAGATCATTGACGAGGGCGGGATTGGCATTCACTGCTCCTTCATGGTCATCCCAGGCCAGGGTTACTTTGAGGGGCTGCTCTGATGAGGTCACATTCACGCAGTACCAGTCGTATTCGGCATAAGTAGCGTTGATGACATCTTCCCATACCTTGCCATCCTGCACCAGATCCACCGATGCCTGTGCGTCGATGCGCCCGTAACCTGAGGCATAATCAGGGCCTGGATTGTAGTAAGATGTTCCATCGTCAAGATCCACAGCACCGTGCACTAACAGAGCTTTGACCGTCGAGGGCAAGGGGTCGTTTCCAGCATTGCTGGTGCGATACTGCTGAATGATCAGCGCCGCCGTGCCGGAAACAGCCGGAGCAGCCATGGAAGTGCCGCAGATACCGGCATATAAATCCCCCGGCCAAGTTGAATAGATGTTGCTGCCGCCAATGTGCTCACACCCCGGCGCAACCACTTCAGGCTTCAGCCTACCATCGTCCACCGGTCCCCAACTACTGAAAGTCGTCATAGAGTCATCATCCGAATTTGTTGCCCCAACAGTGATCGTATTCTTGGAAGTCGAACCAGGCGGCGCGATGCAGTTATAACCAGTGGGGCATTCCCCGGAGTCGTTTCGATCATTCCCGGCGCTGAAGATAACCGGAATTCCACGTCCGTAAATGCCTCGCACAACCATGTCGTATTTTGTAGATCGCGAGTCGTAATCACCGAATATTGATGAAGCTCCTATAATATCCAAGCCCCAAGAATTTTGCGACAAATCGATACCGTAGGTATTGATCGCACCGTTGTGCTCTTCGGGTTCCAAGTCATCATCGGTATAATTGTAGGAGTAAAAGTCAACATTGGTCGCAACCCCGCGCCACTGATTAGCGGTGCCGCCCTTTGACGCACTTAGTGTTCCATCTCCGCCAACGGTGCCCGCCACATGCGTTGCATGGCTGCTGACGGAGCTGGTCTCAACTTTGGTCACACGCGAGCCGAAGTCATCGTGAGTACTGTCGATCTCACCGCCGTCCCACTCCCCCACATCCACGTCGGTCCCATTAAGGTAGTACGGGTACGTCTGAACGGCATCTGCGTTGATGCGAGATCGCAACTCATCATTCATGTCCTTCTCAGGAGGCGGAACCTGGTCCACCCACTTCACAATGTCCTCTGCTGCAAGAGCCGTGAAGTCAAAATTCGGATCAACTCCTGAGACCACATAGTCGTTAAGCAATCCGGGACCATGCTCGACAGTCCCAATTGTACCCAACAGTTGAAGGGCTTTTTCCTGGCTTACATCCTTAAAGAAGTGCACTTGCAGCTTGAGAGTGCCATTAGAGCTAACTGCCCAATGACCCACTCCACTTTCCCTAAGTGCCGGCGAAATCTTATCCGCCGGCTCAATTTCGCCTATCCAACGCACCGAAGACGCCATGAGTGCTTGTGCTGCCGAGTCCTTCCTAAATGATACGAACCAGGTTTTATGTGGCACATAGTTCAAAAGGTCGACCCCTGCCGCCTTTAGAGCCTCCTGTTCTTCCCGTGTCGGGATGGAGTGAAACTGCACCAACATGTGCTTCGGCTCGCTGGGTATCTCTGCCAATTTGTTCAATCCGGTCGCAATCTCCGGATATGGTGTAAATTCGCGGGACTTGAGTTGGATCGAGTAGTTCTCTGCGCGCCAAGTACTCTCGTCAAGTGATGGATCAGGCTCTGTCGCCAACCCCATGCCAGCGGTGCATAAAGTCAGCAGCAGAGTCAATGCAAATAAAGCCCTCTGGCACCTGATTTTTACTTTCTGTTGCTTTTCCATGGCTTGCTCACTCCCTCCGATCCTTAGCCTAAAATCAAGGTTAATTGGCTTTATCAAAAAAAATCCAGCAGACCCCTTCTTGCCTTATCCGAAAAGTCCGAAATTACACTTTAGGCAAATGACGTCAGTTAGTCTGTGGGTCTTATTATCAGCGGGATGCATCGAGTTCGCCGAACAATCGTCGAGATGCGATCAGGAACAAGTATTTTAGCGCAGCCGCTCTCCCTAGTAGAGTCAAGAAGCAAAAAGAGAACCAGCGCAAATAGATCGCGGGCTGTAAAGGAAACGGTAATCTTAATCAAATTGAGTGTAATTGAATTTGAACTTCGAAGCGGTAAATTGTCAAACAGAATTGGGTCATCATCTCGACATTTGGCAAATGCTAAATCAAATTGAGAGATCCCCTCGGGGGCATAATCGCAATGAAGGCAGTTCTTTTCGCCAATTGGATGATGTTCTGAAATTCAATGAAAAACATGCCGTTGACCACCTTATTTGTCATCAGTAAGTTTCGTACTGGTGAATCAAGTTGTTTTAGAACCAGCGTCCCCTTTTTTTGCACATGCTGTCAATGCCTGCCATGCCGAACGCTGCTTTTCAGCGGGCGCCGCTTTTTGCGCTCCGCTGCGAAGCCATGTTAGAAAACATTCGAAATAAATACTGATACCCTCTGTTATTAGAACAGTTTGTCAAATGTGTAGACGCGACCCCGGTATTACTCGGTTGGGCAATTGTTCATTTCTTCTTGGGGAAGATCCCTCTAAATCGCTTTAAGACCGCCCGGACTCTTTTTCCTCCGGTTCCAAACGAGGCTGGCTGAAGTCGGCCCTCAATGTCGGTCCAACTGTTCTTGCCCATCGACGGAACGAACCCCCGAGCATCGGCCAACACGTGTGCATGCTTCAGGGCAAGCCGGGAGAATTCCTCTGCGAACGGTCTCGCGTGATTATCGACATAAGTAGCGAGGAAGTCTTTGTGAACGATGTCTATCCCGAGAACCTGGCTCCGCTCGACCTTGTTGTCATCCGGACAAGGTTGGTGGCGGACAACTCGAACCCAAGGCAAAATCTCCGTTTCTGTCCCACGATTTGTTAAACGGACCCCGACCATGGGTGCGTCCAAGATTCCCAGGCCAATGACCATGTGGCAGTCGAAGTAGTAAGCCGTCGAGGGCGGACTCTGCACCTTGTCGAAGTGGGAGACGGCCTTGAGGATTGGGAATATAAGGCTTTGGTATGGATCACTGCCAGACAAGACAAGATCACTGCCCTTCCGCACGCACTTGCTGAATGTCATGCAGAAAGGAACCGATTCCATCAAGAAGGGGTGGCGGTCCAACTCTAAAACATGCAATGACCGGTAAATCCAGCTGGAGGGATCGTCATCGGACGTCAGGACGATATCTCTTGCTTTCAATCCAGAAATTATGGGGAAGTCGGGGAGCCATGGGTAGCTTCCTGACAGGAAGAACACGTAGGGAAGATCCGACTGTTTGCATTCAATCACCAGATCAAGTGCTGGCCGGATTCGGGGTTGCGGCTCTTTCCATTCGAAAAGACGCTTACATGCCACGAGGTCAATGGTTCGAGCGGACCCGGTATCCGGGTCCACGAAGCTCCACTCCTCCTGAAGGCTAAAATCGCTGGAGAGCTTCTGTGCTACAACAAGCTGGAGCGGATAGCCGGATGAGGCGATGGCTTGCTCCACCATGACATCAGTAACACCTGCACCAAGGATGTTGGCTGCTGGATTATGGGATACGGTCTTCATTTTCCTTTTTGCCCAACAAAAAGTCCACCAGCGCCACGCTTTTCGGCGTCTGGTGCAAGGACTGGTTAAGCATTAATGTAGATCTCAGCTCGCTTCTTGACTTGCTGTGCGCACCTCACCCCAATTTCGTGTCCGTCATGCTCGGAGATCACACTTTCAACATCATTGTCATTTAACTTGAGGGACAATATTTCTTGAGAATAGCAATAGTAAGGTCCAACAATATGAATCCAACACCCCAAATGCAATGAAGTATCCTTTAGGAGTTTCACTATAAATGCACCATTACGAGCAAAGGATTCAGACACCACTCCAACCATTTTGACTTTTCCAGCCATGCTTCTCTTGAGCAGAAGGGATTTATGGAGATATGAGGACAAAGCGATAACTAATCCCTTGATTAGGCGACAGTATCTCTGAAGATTATCCTTGCCCTCCAGATCATCAATCCCGCCATGCGACGCATCATTTCTCAATTGTATAAAATTACGAAGCTCAGACTCGAGTTGTTGGAATATAGAGGCACTTTCAGAATATAGTGTCTTGATCTCCATGTGATGACATAGCCAACTCCGCAGGTCTTTTATTTGAACACGCGAATAGAGATTTTCTATAATATTAAGACGTAAATTTTGATCGTGCCGGGTTAGCGCTTCTGTCACAAATCTATATGATTCTGTGTTGGTTATCGCTTCATGATACCATTTAACGACATTTTCGTGGACCAGATGGCTGTATCGCTCATTATCTATTTTACTTAGAATGTGAGATATCCCAATGCGATAGTCATTCTTTAGTTCATCTGTTAGTGCCTGATATCTTATTAACTCTGGAATTCCATCTAAGTAATCCGATATCGAAATCTCGACGAAATGTTCGAATATCGCATAAAGGTATGTTACGCAGGCCGAGACGGCGTAAACCTTCATTCGTCGTCTTGCAGACGAATCTTGCTGAGCGATTAATTGCTCATGTGCTGAAACAAACTGTTCGACGACAGAAATCTGTTCCAAAGTGTTGGTTGTAAGCGAAGAAAACATTTCAATTCTCGAATATGGACTTGAACATTTGTCTAAATAGATCAATTCTGTTCTCAAGGTCCTTCTTAGTGCTGGCACGTCCGGTGATTGCAGCCACTCCCTCTCGTTCGATGAGCTCAATTGTTCTGTTGACTATTTCTTCAGAATGTTGAATCAGTTGTTCATGCTTTTCTATAAACTCTGATAAGGGTACCATAATGGCGTCATACAACCCTTTAATGGGTTTTCCAGACCACTTTCCGTTTTCATAAACCTTAAATACGTTCTGACCAAATATTTTGGATGCTGTTCTTAATGTTGAATTGAAAAGTTCTTCAAAATAGTCAATGTCTTCCTGTTGGAACATTTGGCTTCTGATCATATAAAGATCGAGAAATCCTTGTATCCCATATTTGAAGTGCTTCATGTGTCTCAAGGCGAAAAACCTAAGAACTACTTCTATGTCCTCCATCTTCTTGAAAAAAGCATATCTATAAATAGGACGTTTGTGGTCTGTGAGTTCCTCATCTTCAAATTTAGGCAACCCCCAGATTTCACGAAACAGGTCTGATCGTGCTAACCTATATAACATATCGTTAAATATTCCGTGACTCAGTGAGTTTCTAATTTCTTGCCGCTCTAGTTTCACTCCTCCCGTGTTCAGTCTCTCAAATACGAGTTGCCTCAGGAATATGGCGTCTTCTTCCTCGGGTGCCGACTCTTTTAGCAATACGACTGAGGATATAGACCTTCTGTCGAGACCGGCTCTAATCCTGTTGGGAAGATCTAAATATGTCATTCCGTTGAGTTCTGGCCACAGATCTAATCCTGCGAGAGCAAATCTGTTATTGTAAAAGTCTGATATAGCCGTGATGCGCTGTTGACCGTCCATGACCTCGTAGGAGTTATAGGCCCTTTCATATAAGAATATGGGAGGAACCGGGATGTTTATTATGAAAGACTCGATTAGCTTAGACTGACGCTCCTCGTCCCATCGGGTTCTTCTCTGATAAAATGGACGAATTTCCATGTAGTCGCTGCGTTTCATCGCATCTACGAAGTTTGGCAACTTTTCCCTATTGGTTTCGGTGACGATCCTCTGCTCGCCTTTTTCGTACTTTTCATTAATTTGTGAGATGTTCATTGGGCCGCCTTTTTCCTTTGGCGGCACTACCCACATCTTTGTCTCAGTCTTTGAATACATGTTTTGCTCCAAAAACGTTTCCCATTGTCCACATTTGACCTAAGCCACCATCGATGCTTAACGTGAGCCATTACAGGCCCGGACCACGCCGCCGGTGAACTTCCGGAGGAAACCACAAATGCGTCCGGCGTGGTTCGGGTCCGCGTGCATCACAGGGGACGCTGGTTCTAAAACAACTTTATATAGCGCTCGATATCTGGCAGCTCCTCCTGGCCGACCAGACGGTTAACAGCAGCGGTTGAAATATTGAGATAGCGGGCAACCTCCGCACCCGCATACCCGAACCTGCGCACCGCGATCTGGCTTATCAACTTTCTCGCCTTTACCACTGCTCTTTTCCTGATTCCAGTGCGGATGGCTGACGCCGCTACACCCTCTTCCTTGGCAATTGTCGCCAGAAGTGTCGGTAAAGCGCACTTTCCGAAAGCGAACCGCAACGTCTCTTTTTCCTGTTCCTTCGCTTCGGACAATATTCGGTCAACAAAGTCGCTGCCGCCCAATATCCTGGCATCGGAACTGATAGTTGCACCTTTGCGCCGCATTGACACAACCTGGAACCAGTCTCCAAGACTACGGACGAGACCACCGCCAACCAGTTCGGGACGTCTGCCCAGTGCGACTCCTTCTTCTACAAAACTCTCATAGTCTTTTCTCGCCTTCGCGAGCTCCGATCCGAAATACTCCAGAATCGTCTTCTGATCCTGCCATTCTCTTGGCACTTTTCCCACAATTGCTATATCGCTGCTTTTCAGCGGGCGCCGCTTTTTGCGCTCCGCTGCAAAAGCCTTGTTGGAAAACATTCTAAATAAAATATTGATGCCCTCTGTCATTAGAGCGGTTTGTCAAAGGTGTAGACGTGGCCCCGGTAACCCTGTCCCCTATTTATTGAATGCCGAACGATCACTGAGAGGTGCGAATGAAGCGCAGCGGAATGAGCATCTTTCTCAAAGCTGATGTTATACATTTTTTTTGTATTCATCTTATACTTGATAGGTACCTTGGCCAAAAATTCGCTCAATCCGGTTCTTAAGTCTTATTCGAAAATCTCTCAGTTTGTCTTGTTCCCAACCGATGCAATTATATTGCCTTATATCGAAGTGCAAATTTTGCATTTCATCCTTCCTACAAGTCAATATTACTTCTAAGCCAAGACCCTTTGCAAAACCTGCCTCGTAATATACGCCACCTCTATGCCCAGTAAAATCAGCTACTATGAAGCTACTCCGCCTAATCTGGGCAATTATTTCATCATCGATTTTATCGTTGTACTCCCTTTGATCTACCCTATGGGGCTTATAGCCGGCATCAAGAATGCCCTTCGCAATCGATTGATCATAAATAGATTGCATTTGATCATCAAACCACATAGCAACGAAACACTGATTGCTGTCAGCGCCCATTCTTTTAAGAGTCTCCAATTGAGCCCATCCGCTGGGTGATATTTTATAAATGGGCTGATTGTCCTTGGCCTGCTTGTGAATACGAGAGGATGATTCCAAAAATTGAAGAACTTCATTGAGTTCATCTGAATTGATGCACCACCCAATGCTAATCCACGAGATATCGCCTCCAAGATATTGCCCAGCGAATTCTGTTATTCTTTCTAATCCCAGTAATATTTTGTCGGCTCTTTCGTGAAAACTCGGGGTAGGTATTTCGCTAAGCCAGTCTATGTTTCTTGTTGTAACTTCGAAAATATGATTCTCGAATAGCCAGCCAGAAATATTGGCTCTTTGTCTGTCACTAAGAGGTGTGTTGCGCAAATTAACCAATGCTGTTCTTGTAAGATGATAATTTCCGCAACGAGGGCAATTGACTGAATAAGCATCTCTTGTCCCTAAAGAACTGCATTGAATATTCTCATTGCAGATCGGACATGGTTCCATCCAATTATCTCCCTTGTATAACCAGTCACTGCTGTCCGGTTAACAATTAAGCAAAATCAGCCACTTACTAAGGTGGCGTAGATCTATAGTGTAACTTCAGCATTAGAATTTGAATACCTACTTGATATACACTATATCTTGAT
>Ga0068714_10007556_pt1 | contig 10466 bp, 4 predicted proteins | sample MTBNYHSulfiMetaG_FD_62988 | JGI IMG/M metagenome (GOLD analysis project Ga0068714, IMG submission 62988) | Enrichment culture microbial communities from rom New York Harbor, USA that are MTBE-degrading - MTBE-NYH (New York Harbor Sulfidogenic)... | ecosystem: Environmental > Aquatic > Marine >...
GTTCACACGGGTGGAGAAGGGGGGAACGCCGGGACCGGCCCTGCTCTTCATCACGGCCATCCTCCTCTTGCTGGCCGTTACCGGCGCCTTCGAGTTCCTCATGCGGTTCATGATGACGGTGGCCATCACCGTGGACCTCATGGTCCTGAGCGCCATCTTCCGCTTGCGGCGGACCCGGCCCGACCTGGCCCGCCCTCTCCGGGTGCCCCTGTACCCCTGGCTCCCGGCGGTTACGGTCCTCCTTTACTCCCTGGTTCTCGCCGTGGTCGTCTGGACCCAGCCGGTGCTGGCGCTCGGAGCCGGAGCCATGCTGGCCACCCTCTGGCTCGCGGGGTGGATCGTGACGAGGCGGCCGCAGACCGCCTGAGAGGTCTCCTCCAACGGGAGCTGATTGCCGTGAGATACGCTTCGTCGGTCATCGACCTCATCGGCGGTACCCCGCTCCTCGCGCTGGACCGGATCAATGAGGGAGGTGGCGCCCGGGTGTTCGGCAAGTGCGAGTTCCTGAATCCCATCGCCATCAAGGACCGGCCGGCGCTGTACATGATCCGTGAGGCCGAGGGGCGGGGGGACATCGGACCCGGCTCGACCCTGGTGGAGGCCACGTCGGGGAACACGGGCATGGCGCTGGCCTACATCGGCCGGATGCGGGGCTACCGGGTGATCCTCTGCATGTCCGAGATCCAGAGCCTGGAGCGCCGGAGAGTCCTGAAGGCCCTGGGGGCCGAGGTCGTCCTCACCCCCAAGGAGCTGGGCACCAAGGCTGCCAAGGCCAAGGCGCTGGAGATCCATGCCGCCACGCCCGACTCCTTCTACGTGGGCCAGCACGACAACATGGACAACCGAAGGGCCCACGCCGAGACCACGGCCCTGGAGATCTGGGACGACACCGACGGGAACGTCGACGCCTTCGTGTCGCCCCTGGGGACCGGTGGGACCGTGTGCGGGGTGTCGGAGGCCTTGAAGCCGCGGCGACCCCAGCTTCGGATCGTGGGAGTGGAACCGCGGGAAGCACCCTTCGTCTCGGAGGGACGGTTTGCCCCTCACCGAATGATGGGGACCGCCCCCGGCTTCCTCCCCGGCATCCTGGACCGGGAGCTCATCGACGAGATCGTCCTGGTCTCGGAGGAGGAGGCGTTCGCAACCTGCCGGGAGATGGCCCGGCGGGAGGGTGTCCTGGTGGGGATCTCGTCCGGCGCCAGCGTCACGGCGGCCCTTCGCCTTTCGAAGGCGCCGGAGTACCGGGACAAGGTCATCGTCGCGATGCTCTGCGACAGCGGCGAAAGGTACCTGAGCGTGGAAGGGCTCTGGGAAGGCTGACTTCACCCTTGTCCCACCCTCCCTCCGGGCCGACATTGCGGCACCCCGGTCGGTAGCCTGGCGTCCCGGCCGATCTCGCGGCGTCCCCGCCGGGTTCGCGGCGTGCCGGGGAGTCCTTGAGGGGCGCCCTACCCAACCCCACGACATGCGTTTCATCCACACCGCCGACTGGCACCTGGGCCGGACCTTCCACAACGTCCCGCTGGTGGAAGACCAGGCGCACGTGTTGAACCAGCTCGTGGACGTGGTGCGGGAGACCCGGGCCGACGCGCTGGTGGTGGCGGGGGACATCTACGACCGGGCCGTACCGCCCACCGACGCGGTCCGGCTCCTGGGGGACGTCCTGGAGAGGGTGGTGGTGGGGCTGGGCGTGCCGGTGGTGATGATCGCCGGGAACCACGACAGCCCGGACCGGCTGGAGTTCGGCGCGCCGTTGCTCTCCGCCCGGGGCCTCCACGTCCGGGGAACGCTGGATCCGGACGCCGGACCGGTGGTCCTCTCCGACGAGCATGGGCCCGTGTCCTTCTTCCTCCTCCCCTACGCGGAGCCTCCCCTGGTGCGGGAGCGTTTGGGAGACGATGGGCTCCGCTCCCACGACGAGGCCATGAAGGCCCTGACGGCCCATCTGCTGGGATCGCAGGCGCCAGGGACGGGCCTGTCGGCTCGCCGGCCGCGCTCGGCGGCCCGGGCGACGGGCTCCCCGGCGCCGGGCCGGTCCGTCCTGGTGGGTCACTGCTTCGCCATGGGGGGCGAGTCCAGCGAGTCCGAACGGCCCCTGAGCGTGGGGGGCGCCGGCACCGTGGATACGGCCCACTTCCGAGGCTTCTCCTACACCGCACTCGGCCACCTGCACCGCCCCCAGGCCTTCGGGTCCCGGGTCCGCTACTCCGGGTCCCTCCTGAAGTACTCCTTCTCGGAGGCGGACCATCGGAAGTCCGTGTCCCTGGTGGAGCTCAACGGCGCCGGCGAGGTCGGCGCGCAGGAGATCCCCCTGAGCCCCCGGCGGGACGTCCGGATCGTGGAGGGGTTCCTGGAGGAGATCCTGGGGGGTCCGGGCCCCCGCACCCCTTCCGGCGGATCCCCGGACGATTACCTCCTGGTGCGCCTCCTGGACAAGCAGGCCATCCTGGATCCCATGGGTAAGCTCAGGGATGCCTTCCCCAACGTCCTGCACGTGGAGAGGCCGGGGCTCTGGCGCACCGGAGAGGTCCAGGTGGCCGGACGGGAGCGCCTGAGGGAGAGCGTCCTGGACCTCTTCGCCGCCTTCTTCCAGGAGATGACGGACGAGCCCCTCTCGGCGGAGCAGAGGGCGGCCTTCGCGGAGATCGTGGAGGCGGTGGATCGGGACGCCCGGGAGGCCGGGCCGTGAGACCCATCGTCTTGACGGTTCAGGCCTTCGGTCCCTTCGCCGGCCGGCAGAACCTCGATTTCACGGTCCTGGGGGACCGTCCTCTCTTCCTGGTGAGCGGGGCCACCGGATCCGGCAAGACGACCCTCCTGGACGCCATGGTCTTCGCCCTCTACGGGGACTCCTCCTCCGGAAGGGAGAGGGAAGCCAGCCAGATGCGGAGCGACCACGCCCCGGACGACACGCTGACGGAGGTGGTCTTCGACTTCGCCCTGGGGGACGAGGTCTACCGCGTCCACCGCGTCCCGGAGCAGGAGAGGGCGAGGCGGCGGGGAGGGGGGCTTACCCGGGAGAAGCAGGACGCCACCCTCTGGAAGCGGACCGGAGTCCAGGGGGATGGGGACGGCACGGTCCTGGAGACGGGCTGGTCCAGGGTCACGAGGCGGGTGGAGGAGCTCATAGGATTCCGGAGCGAGCAGTTCCGCCAGGTCATCGTCCTTCCCCAGGGGAGGTTCCGCGACCTGCTAACGGCCGGATCCAGGCAGCGGGAGGAGATCCTGGAGCAGCTCTTCCCCACCAGCACCTACGCCCGCGTGCAGGAGAGGTTGAAGGAGCGGGCCCAGGAGCTTGCCAGGAGGCGGGAGAAGCTCCGGGAGAAGGCCGCGAACCTCCTGGAGCACCACGGGCTCGAGGACGAAGAGGCCGTGACGGCCCGGCTCTCGGAGCTGGAGACGGAGAGGGCCGCCCTCGACGAGGAGGTGCTGGGCCACGAGGAGGCATGGAAGGCTGCTTCCGACGCCCTGCTGGAGGGTCGCACCCTGTGGGGGGCCTTCCAGGACCTGGAGTCGTCCCGGCATACGCTGGACGGCCTGCTCGCCCGGGCCGCGGAGATGGACGCGAGACGGGGGGAGCTGGCCGGGGCCGATGCGGCCGCTTCCCTGTGGGACCTGTTCAGGCAGCTGGAATCGGCCGTGGGTGAGGCAGCGGCCGCCGACGAGGCCCTCGTTGGTCGCATCGCAGCCCTCGCGGAGGCCGAAGCGGCGCTGGCCGCCGCCCAGGCCCGTTGGAGGGAGGAGGAGGGGCGGGGCGGGGAGCGGAAGGAGCTCGGGGCCGCCGTCTCCCGGCTGGAAGGGCACCGGGCCCGGGTGGGCGAGCTGGACGCTGCCCGCCGGGACAGGGACGGGAAGCTCGCCACCGCGGAGGAAGCCCGGGTCGGCGAAGAGGCCGCCCGGAAGATCCTGGCGGGTCTGGAGGCGGCGCTGGTGGAGGGCCGCCGGGCCCTGGAGGAGGCGAGGATCCGGGCCGGGCCGGAGGCGGGCTTGAAGGAGCAGGTGGAGCGCAGTGCACAGGCGGTAGAGGAGAGGAAGAAGCTCGAAGAGAGCCGAACGGCCCTGGAGGAAGCCGGGAGGCGGGTCCGTGAGGCCCGGGGAGCCCAGTCCGCGGCGGAAGGGGATCTCACGGCCGCCGAGGATCAGCTGAAGGCGGCCCGATCCGCCTGGGAGAGGGGGCAGGCCGCCGTCCTGGCCAGGAGCCTGGAGGACGGGATCCCCTGCCCGGTCTGCGGGTCCCTCCACCACCCCGCTCCCGCCGAGGCCCACGAGGATTTCCCCTCTTCCGACGACCTCGCTGCCCTGGAGGCCCGCGTGGAGGGTCTCAGGGGCGCGGGGAACCTCCTGAGGGACCGGGCTCTGGGCGAGGCCAGGGAGGAGGGGAAGCTGCAGGTTCAGGTGGACGGAGCCGTGGAGCGGTTGGGGGAAGCCGCGGCAGCCCCCGTGGAGACCCTCCGGGAACGGCACCGGGAGCTCCTGGCCTCTTACAAGGACGCCCGGGAAGCCCACGACGGCCTGGCCGAGCTGGAGCGGAAGGCCGACGAGGCCAGGATCGCCAGGGACGGCGGCGCGGCCGCCCTGGCATCCGCGGCGGAGGCGTCGTCGAAAGCCGCGACCGAGGCCCGTGTGGCCGCGGCCCTGGCCCAGGAGCGGGAGAAGGGGGTCCCTGAGGACCTCCGGGACCTGCAGCGGCTGGATGCCGCCCTCCTGCTCAAGGGGGAGGAGCTTGCCGCAGCCGAGGCGGCGCTGGAGAAGGCCCGGGAGGCACGGGGAGAGGCGGAGAAGGCCCGAACCAGGGCCGAGGAGCGCCGCAAGGCCGCACAGGCCGATCTTTCCCGAGCCAGGTCGACGATGGAAGCGCTCCGGGCACGGTGGGCGACACGCCGGGCGGGCGCCGGGTTCACCTCCGACGAGGCGTTCGCCGGCGCCCGCAGGAGCGACGAGGCCCGGGCTTCGCTCCGGGCGGAGATCGCCGGATACGACGGGGAGGTGGCGCAGGCCACCCACACCATCGACGAGCTCTCCAGGCGGGTGGAGGGGAGATCCAGGCCCGACGTGGACGCGTTGGAAGGCGCAGCGCGGCAGACGAAGGAGGCTCGGGACCACGCCCGGGACCGGGCCACGGAGGCAGCCGGGAAACACAAGGCCCTGGTGGATCTCCGCGGGGACCTGGCCTCCATCGCCCGGGAGGGAGCCGCCCTGGAGGAACGCTACGGCGTGGTGGGCCGGCTGTCGGACGTGGCCAACAGCAAGAGCATGACCTTCCAGCGGTTCGTCCTGGCGGCACTCCTGGACGACGTGCTCTCCGCCGCGACCCAGAGGCTGCGGGTCATGACCAGGGGCCGGTACGAGCTGGTCCGGCAGCGAACCCAGGCGGACAAACGCTCCCACGGGGGCCTCGACCTGGCCGTGGACGACACCTACACGGGCAAGGCGCGGCCCGTCTCCACCCTTTCCGGGGGGGAGGGCTTCCAGGCTGCCCTCTCCCTGGCCATGGGGCTGGCGGAGGTCGTGCAATCCCACTCCGGCGGCATCCGGCTGGAGACGATCTTCGTGGACGAGGGATTCGGGAGCCTCGACCCGGAGGCCCTGGACCTGGCGGTGAACGCCCTGGTGGACCTCCAGGAGAGAGGGCGAATGGTGGGGGTCATCTCCCACGTGCCGGAGCTGAAGGAGAGGATCGACGTCCGCCTGGACGTCCAGTCGGGCAGGGGCGGCAGCACCGCCCGGTTCATCGTGCCCTGGCTTGGCGAGGGCACGTCATGACGGAGAACCTGCACCCGTGAGCGGCCACCCGCCCACCCCTCCGGCCGAGCGCATCTTCCTGGGATGGGACGCTCCCGCCCTTCCCCGGGCGGCGGCGCTGCTGGCGGATCGCTACGCGGGTCCCCGGGAGCTGGACCTCCGGGGCGTGGTGGTGGTGACGCCCGGCGCCAGGGCCGGCCGCCGCCTGGCGGAGCTCCTCCTGGACGAGGGGGAGGCTCGGGGCGTGACCCTCACCCCTCCCCGGATCGTCACCGTCGGACGCCTTCCCGAGCTCCTCTACGTCCCGGAGCTCCCCCTGGCGGACCCCACCGTCCTCCGGCTCGCCTACGCCCAGGCCCTGCAGGGGGTGGGCCCGGAGGCGTTGCACCGCCTCTTCCCCGAGCCTCCCCGGGACTCGGCCGGGTGGGCAGCGCTGGCGGGTGCGGTGTCGGCCCTCCATGGGGAGCTGGGGGCGGAGGGGCTGGACTTCCGGGACGTGGGCCGGACGATCCGGGAGGGCTTCCCGTATGACGACACGGAGCGGTGGGAGACGCTGGCGGTGGTCCGGGAACGATGCCTGGACCTCCTCCGGAGAGGGGGGATGGGGGACCGGGACTCGGAGCGCCGGAAGGCCCTGGAGGAAGGGCGCCTGGCCGGGCCGGGCGACCTCTGGCTGGTCGGTGTCGCGGAGCTCCCCCGGGTGGCGCGCCGGATGGTGGAGGCACTCCCGGGCCCGGTCCGCGCCCTGGTCCACGCCCCGGAGGAGCACCGGGACCTCTTCGACGGGCTGGGGTGCGTGGTGGCGGAGGGATGGGCGGGAGCCCACGTCCCTCTGGACGAGGACAGGGTGCACGTGGTTCAGCGCCCGCCCGACCAGGCCGACGCCGTGGCGGAGGTCCTCCGAGGATTCGGAGGACGCTACCCGGCGGAGGAGATCGTGGTGGGGGTGCCGGACCCGGAGCTGGTCCCCTACGTGGAGCGGGGCCTGGCCATGGTGGAGGTCCCCCACCGGTTCGCCGGAGGCACCCCCCTGGGCGACACGGGGCCCTTCCGCCTCCTGGAGGCCGCGGCCGAGTACCTGGACGGGCGAGGCTTTCCCGCCTTCGCCTCCCTCCTCCGGCACCCCGACCTCCCGGGGCTCCCGGAGAACATCGATCCCCTGACGACTGCCGACGAGTTCCACACCCGGCATCTCCCGGCGTCCGTGGAGGGGCGGCTTCACGGGAAGGATCGGTCCGCCGAGGCCATGCGCGCCCTCCTCCCGGCACTGGAGGACGCCCTCTCCCTGGAGGGACTCCAGGGGAAGAGGCCCCTCTCCCGGTGGATGCCGCTCGTCCTCGACATCCTCCTTCGCGCCTACGGCGGGGCGCCCCTGGAGGCGCGGAACCCATGGGCCCGCCTGGTAGTGGAGTCCAGCACCAGAATCAAGGACACGGCCGGCCAGCTGGCGGGGCTGCCGCGCCTGCTGGATACCGAGATGACGGCCCCGGAGGCCATCCGCTCCCTCCTGGCGGAGCTCCGGGGTGAGGCCATTCCGCCGGAGCCCCGGAGGGAGGCCGTGGAGCTCCTGGGCTGGCTGGAGCTTCCCCTGGACGACGCCCCCGCAGCGGTGGTGGCCGGGTTCAATGACCGTCACCTCCCGGAGGTCCTGGGGGCGGACCCCTTCCTCCCCGGGGCCCTCAGGACCCACCTGGGGCTCCCCGACGACCGGGCCCGGTACGCACGGGACGCCTATCTCCTCTCGGCCCTGCTCCACTCCCGGGAGGAGGTGCACCTGGTGGCCGGCCGCCTCAGCGCCGCCGGGGACCCGTTGCGCCCCAGCCGGCTCCTCTTCGCCGCCCCGGACGAGGTGGTGGCCCGGCGCATCCTCCGCTTCCTGGGAGAGGAGGAGAACGGTGGTAGGCTCCTCCGGAGCCCGGGTGACCGAATGGAAGAAGCCGGGGACACCACCGCTCCCGGCCCCCCGGCCCTGACCGGGAGCCGCTTCCGGTCGCCCCCGGAAAATCCCCTCCGGCGAGAGGGGCCCCTCATGAAGATCAGCGTCACCGACTTCGGAGCCTACCTGGCGGATCCGTACCGATACGCCCTGGAGCGGGTCCTGGAGCTGGGTCCCCTGGACGACGAGGCCCGGGAAATGGACGGCGGGCTCTTCGGGGAGGTGGCCCACGTGGTGCTGGAGCGCTTCGGGAGGTCCGGGGCCGCGTCCTCGGGCGATGCCGAGACGGTGGAGGGAGCCCTTGGCCGGATCCTGGACGAGGTGGTCCTGGAGCGGTTCGGCCACCGGCCCGTACCGGCGGTCCGGATCCAGGCGGAGCACCTGCGGGCACGCCTGGGCGCATTCGCCAAGTGGCAGTCCGACTGGGTGATGGCCGGTTGGAGGGTGGTCTGCGTGGAGCGGTACTCCGGGGAGGGCGTGCCCTTCGACGTGGATGGGGAGACCGTCCTGCTGCGGGGGAAGATCGACCGGATCGACCATCACCCGGAGTCCGGCGCCTGGGCCATCTTCGACTACAAGACGGGGGACGCGGGTCATGATCCCGAGAAGACCCACCGGAGGGGACGGGGCCAGGGCAAGGAGTGGGTCGATCTCCAACTCCCCCTCTACCGGAGGCTCCTGGCCGGGGTCCTGAACGAAGACGGGGCGCCCGTGGTTCCCGTGGCCCAGCAGGCGGGGGTGGGCCTGGGCTACATCGTCCTCCCCCGGGATCTGGCTTCCACGGGCGCCGCCATGGCCGAGTGGGACTCGGACGCCCTCTGCCAGGCTGAGGAGACCGCTCGTGAGGTGATACGGGCGATCCGAACGGGGGTCTTCCCCTACGACCCGGAGACCCGGGGGTACAGGGACGACCCCTTCGACCCACTGCTGGGCCGAAACGAGCTCCCGGTCTTGGAGGAGAGCGGAGAAGACGGAGAGGAGGAGGGGGGAGCATGACGGACCGGCAGCGCCCCCTCCCCAGGGAGATGGTCCTGGCCTCGGCCGGATCCGGCAAGACGTACCACATCTCCAGTCGGGTCATCGGCCTCCTGGCGGAGGGTGAGCGGCCCGACGCCATCCTTGCCTCCACCTTCACCCGGAAAGCCGCCGGCGAGATCCTGGACCGGGTCCTCCTGCGGATGGCGAAGGGAGCCCTGTCCGAGGAGGAAGCCCTGAAGCTGGGCGAGGAGGCATGGCTGGGGGGAGGGGCCCGGCCCCCTCCGGGCTTCATGGACCGGGAGTCGTGCGCCCGGCTCCTGGGGGAGCTGGTCCGGTCCCTCCATCGAGCCAACCTGGGGACCCTGGACAGCTTCTTCATCCGGGTGGCCACCGCCTTCGCCCGGGAGCTGGGGCTTCCCCCGGGGTGGGAGATGGCGGAGGGCCCCCTCCAGGACCGGATGAGGTCCGAGGCCCTGGAGGCCGTGCTGGCCGGCGGGAGCTCGGCGGTCACGGCGGAGCTGGTGCGCCTGTCGGGACGGGGTCAGGTCAGGAGGGGGGTTCACTCGGAGCTCCTGGACAAGGTGGACGCCCTCCTGGAGCTGCTGCGGGAGACGGACCCGGGGGTGCGGGACCCCTGGGAGTCCGGGCTCGGAGGGAGCGGGGCCGCCGACGCCGGCCGCGCCGAGGCCCTCGCCACCGCCCTTCGTTCCGCGGAGGCCCCCGCATCCTCCTCCGGCAAGCCTGACGCCAACTGGGAGAAGGAGATCCTGAGGGTCGCCGCTACGGTAGGCCGCCGGGACTGGAAGGAGCTCTTCGCCAAGGGGCTGGGAAAGAAGATGGTGGAGCCCGGGGAGCTCGTGCCGGCCGGAGGCATCGTCTATTTCCGGAGAAGCCCCGGCCCGGAGCTGGCTAGCCTCCTGGACCAGGCAGCGGAGCTGGCCAGGATGGACCTGGGACGCGAGCTCCGGAGGCAGGGCCGGGCCCTGGGCCGCCTGGCGGACCGATACCGGGAGGAGTTCAGCCGTGTTCAGCAGGCCCGGAGGGGGTTCGGGTTCGGCGACGTCACACACCTGCTGGGCGCGAAGGGACGCCTTGGGGACGCCGACCAGCTCTACTTCCGGCTGGATGCCCGGGTCCGGCACCTTCTCCTGGACGAGTTCCAGGATACCTCCCTCCCCCAGTGGGACGTCCTGGAGCCCCTGGTGGAGGAGCTTCTCTCGGGGAGCGCCACCGAGCGCTCCGCCGTCATGGTGGCCGACCCCAAGCAATCCATCTACGGGTGGCGAGGCGCCAGGCCCAGCCTGGTGAGGCACGTGGGGACCCGGTACCGGCTGACGCCCGACGCGCTCGGGAAGTCCTACCGCTCCGGGCCCGTGATCCTGGATGCCGTCGCCAAGGTCTTCCGGGGCCTTCCCGCCAACCCCGTGGTGGCGGAGCTGGGGGGGGTGGAGACCGCCCAGCGGTGGGTGGAGGACCTCTACCCCCAGGCCGCCCACAACCCTACCCAGCCGGGTTTCGTCCGCCTGGAAGCCGGTCCGGCGGCCGAGGGCAGGAGAAGCCTGCAGCCGGCCGTGCTGGGCTACGCCGCCGAGCTCGTGGGGAAGCTCCACGTCCAGGTGCCCTGGGCCACCGTGGGGGTCCTGGCCAGGACGAACGAGGTGGTGGCCTACCTCATCGCTCGGCTACGGGAGCTGGACGTCCCGGCCAGCGGGGAGGGGGGAACGCCCCTCACCGACGCCGCTCCGGTGAACGCCCTCCTGGCCCTCATCCGGCTGGCGGACCATCCCGGCGACGCCCTGGCGCGCTACCA
>Ga0068714_10007557_pt1 | contig 10465 bp, 5 predicted proteins | sample MTBNYHSulfiMetaG_FD_62988 | JGI IMG/M metagenome (GOLD analysis project Ga0068714, IMG submission 62988) | Enrichment culture microbial communities from rom New York Harbor, USA that are MTBE-degrading - MTBE-NYH (New York Harbor Sulfidogenic)... | ecosystem: Environmental > Aquatic > Marine >...
AAGAAAGCCCGTCTTGGCCGGAATCCCAAAACCGGGGTTGCCGTTACAATTCCTGAGAAGCGTGTGCCTCATTTCAAACCGGGGAAAAAGTTCAAAGACCTGATCGACTGCGAGGAGCGTTGATTTAAAGTGTCAATTGACTTTGATCAGCCCTGATTAGCCCTGTCGCACTCGCAGAATTCGGGCGTCATCCTTGCGTTCGGTGATTTTCTCACTGTCCAGATATTCCAGCAATGGTATGGCCAGTTTTCGTGAAAAACCAAACAAGGTCTTCACGTCAGCGATAGTCATTATCGGATTTAGCTGGAAAAAATGGATGACTTTCTCAATGATCTCGTGCAGCAGCGGTGCGCTAAAAAGCAGATTAGGTTTGATCAGAACAAGCTCACGAGTTTCAATCATCATCCGCACAAGTGGTTCGATTCTGGCCCGGTTTTCATGACTGTCCTGGATGAGGTCCGTCAATGAGGGAACGTTGTAGGCTCTGGTCTCGAGGACCTTTTTAATTCGCTCATACGTCTTCTGTTCTTCAGCTTTTAACTGGACTTTGTGGTCGATCAGACTGAAAGTTTCTTCGGACTGTTGAATGCGACCTTGCTGACGCATGATTTCCAGGACGTTCGAGAAAGCATTCAGACTGAGAAAGGGAAAAGATGAGCGGAGCTCTTCCCTGGTAATTCCGGAGCGCAATCGCTTTGAAGTCAGTATTTTCCCCATTTTCAGAACGATACTGTCTATCAGCTGCTCCAAGCTGTCATTGCCCAGGAGATAACCATAATCGCGATCCATGGCATGGATAGTGCCAGCTTCAATATCTGACCGGACAACAGTGACGATATTCTCTCGGCGTTCACCTGTTTGGGTGACCAGTGTTTCGATCGAAGTCCCTTTTATTCCGGCCAGGTTAATAAATAGCTGTATTTTTTCGTGGGTCGTTGCCTGTTCAAATGAGGCCAGGGTTATTTTCCCCTTTGGGTCCAGGCGGTTCCGTTTCAAGGCATCAGGGACCAGCACGATGCCCCCGGCGATTGTCTGGAGAGGCGTTTCCGCACGCAGAACGAAGCGGTCATCCGCAATCAAGGCCAGAGGTCCTTCGAACCGAATCTGGGCATAGCCGGATTTTCCAGGGTCGATTCTGTCAGCCTCGAGAGGCACAACGCGGGCCATTATTTCGGCTGTTCCGCAATGAAAGTGGACACGTGAGCGGTGCTGCAGATGGTGCGGTGCATCCGGCAGGACAGTCACCAGAGCGTCGATCATCAGGGTTGTGCGGAAGGAATGCTGCTGGCAGAGCACGTGTCCTCGCGTGATGGACTGTTTTTCCACTCCGTGCAGATTGACGGCGGTTCTTTGCCCGGCATATGCCTGATCGACGTTTTCATGATGGACCTGGAGAGTTCTGACGCGACCGCTGGTATCTCCGGGTAAGATGGTGACCGTGTCCCCCACGGAAATTGTTCCGCTGCTGATGGTGCCAGTGGTGACCGTCCCAAAACCTTTGATGGTAAAAGCGCGATCAATCGGCATGCGGAAAATTTTCTGGTCCGGTTTGATCTGCAAAGAGCCCAGAACACGTTCCAGCGTTTCAATCAGGAGCGGTATACCCTCGCCTGTAACCGATGAAACCGGGATGATGGGCCCATTCTCCAAAAAAGTGCCAACCACGGCGGTCTCGATTTCAGGCAGCATCAGTTCGAGCCAATCATCATCGACGAGGTCCTTTTTGGTTACAACGATCAGACCTTTTTGAATATTCAGGAGCTGACATATCTGTAAATGTTCACTCGTCTGAGGCATGATCCCGGCATCAGCGGCGATAATCATCAGCACGAAATCGATGCCCGTGGCCCCGGCCAACATGTTTCGGATGAAGCGTTCGTGGCCCGGCACATCGACGATACCGACCCTCGTGCCATTGGGCAAGTCGAGGTAAGCGAACCCGAGATCAATGGTGATGCCTCGCTCCTTTTCCTCCTGCAATCTGTCAGTGTCGATACCGGTCAGTCTTTTAATGAGAGCGGTCTTGCCATGGTCGATATGACCGGCTGTGCCGACAATGAGAGAGCGTTGCTCTGGACCGGACATGGGTATCCTTTATCGGAAAACACCGTGATTTTTTTAGCTCGCTTGACTTGCCTCAATGACTGTCTCGGCAATTTCACGCTGTTGGGCCTGAGTCAATTCTGAAAATATGGGGAGCGACAGGACCTCCTCAGAGGCCAGCTCTGAAACCGGGAAATCACCCTTTTTGTGACCGAGATAGGCAAAACATTCCTGAAGATGAAGCGGCAACGGGTAATAGACTGCGCAACCAATACCTCTGGCTTTGAGCTCGGCCATGATTTTGTCTCGGCGTTTGATCCGCAGCGTATATTGATTATAAATGCAGTAATTGCCAGTTCGCTCGACTGGAGTGACGATTGTGCTCCCATTGAACAGAGTATTGTAATAGGCGGCGTTCTCACGTCGTTTCGCCGACCATTTGTCCAGGAAAGGTAATTTGGCACTGAGTATGGCCGCTTGCAAGCCATCGAGGCGGCTGTTGATGCCCACCAGCTTGTGATAATACTGCGTCCCGCCGCCGTGGACCCGCAAAAGCCGGACCTGCTCGGCAACAGCTTCATCGCTGGTCACGACCATGCCGCCGTCACCGTAACAGCCCAGGTTCTTGGTCGGGAAAAAGGAAAAACAACCGACAGCGCCAAGCGACCCTGCGTGCTGGCCCTGAAACAAGGCCCCAATCGCCTGAGCGGCATCTTCAATAATGGACAACTTGTGTGCCCGGGCTATTTCAGTGATGCGGTCCATCTGGGCACACTGCCCAAAAAGGTGCACCGGAATGATCGCCTTCGTTTTCGAGGTGATATGCTGCGGCAATTTCGCCGGATCGAGCATGAAACTCTCCGCTTCAATATCACAGAAAACAGGTCGGGCACCGCAATTGTGCACGGCACCGGCTGTGGCGAAAAAAGTGAACGGTGGGACAATGACTTCATCGCCCGGCCCGATATTCAGTGCCTTCAAGGCGAGCAGCAGGGCGTCAGTGCCGGAGGCTACTCCGATGGCATGGGGCACATGGCAATAGTCGGCAATTTCTTTTTCAAGGGTCTGCACATATTTTCCGAGAACGAATTGTCCGGAGGTCAAAACATCTGCGATGGCTGTATCGATCTCAGACTTGATCGTCCTGTATTGTTGCTGAAGGTCCACCAGTGGTATGGGCATATAATTTCCTTTCCTCGAAGCACAGCCTGACACTGTGATCAAACTTGACAGGTTTAGCGTGACCGAATTTAGCCTTTAAACTAGTTTCTCGAGGGCCCGAATTCAAGTGTCCGCTATGGCAGGCCGATCCGGTCGGGTGAAGAGCATAGATTGTAATCATGGTCATTCAGCCCGAAAATTTCCTTTAAAAAGGTATGAGACCATGCTAATGTATTATCCGGAGATGAACGATGAACGATGAAATTCTGATCATCTGTGCGGACCCGGTCCCTTTAATTCCTTGTCCGGTCAGCGGTGCTGCCCTGCGGGCCTGGGGATTGGGCCAGGGGTTGCTAGGGCACGGTTTCAAGGTGACCCATGCGTTCTGGCCAAAAGCCGGGCTGAAGGGAACGGGCCTGCCGGCAGACCTGATCACATTCGAGCCGGAAACACTGGATGCATTGCTCGCCGAGCGACAACCGCGGGTGGCTGTTTTTCAGCACTGGCCGCTGCTTTTGTCGCTGAGTAAACCTGCACCCTGTCCCGTTGCTCTCGATCTGCATGGTCCATTGATCCTGGAGATGGCCTATCAGCAGCGGAGCGATTATCAGTATTTTTTGAGCAACAAGGTCCGGGCCCTGGCCAAGGCAGATTTCTTCACTTGTGCGGGTTATCGCCAGCAGCACTATTTTCGGGCCTGGTTACTGGCTGCGGGGATTGATGTTCGTCAGGGGCAACCAGAGGTGATACCAATTTCACTTGCACCTGTTGTGCCGCAGAAACGGTGCGGTCCGGAATTGACTTTTGTTTTCGGCGGGCTGTTTCTGCCCTGGCAGGACCCTTCCGCAGTGTTGATCGAACTGGTGAGGCAGATGGAACGGCTGGAGAAAGGGCGGTTGCAGATTTTCGGTGGTGTGCATCCGAGTGGGGAAATTCCGGCCGGGGTCTATCGTGGGCTTATGAGACAATTGCAGGAGAGCAAACGGGTCAGCTTCATGGGCATGCTGCCCAGAGAGCAATTGCTGGGCCACTACGAGACAGCCCACATTGCTGTTGATCTGATGGAGAAAAACCCTGAGCGTGAACTCGCTTTCACAACCCGGACGGTGGAGTATCTCTGGTGTGGTTTGCCGCCTTTGTATAACGACTACTCCGACCTTTCTGAGCTGATTGACAAAGCAGGTGCCGGCTGGATCATCGATCTCGATGACAAAGCGAAACTGAGCGAAACGATCGCGAGCATCCTGACCTCACCGGAGACGGTGGAACCCAAAATCAAGGCGGCCCAGAAACTGGCAGTTGAATGTTTCAACTGGGAACGGACCATTACGCCATTGCAGAAATTTTGTGAAAGTCCCTTTCGTCTTGTCTCGGATACGGGCCTGGTCAAGGCCTCGGAGGACCTCAAGAAATACCGGCTCTCCCTGGCCACATCTCAAACCAGTCAACCCGAGGACGATACGATCAGGGAATTGCTCGTCTCGCTGCAGCAGAAAAGTGATGAGATACTGACCTTGGGTGAAGAAATGGAGCGTTTGCAGGCACTGGAAACGAAACTGCACGGCTTTGCAGGGTATCGTTTGTACAAGAGGATCAAGCGTCTCCTGGTTGAAAGAGGCTGCAGCGAGTCATAGGTAGGTGGGGAGGAACGGGCCCGCTCCGGACCGAACAACACGATGTCAGGACTACAACGAGCCGGGCAATTGATGGTGTCAAATGGAAGTGACAATTGCACAAACAGCAGGTTTCTGTATGGGAGTCAAGCGGGCCATTGAATTGGCCCTCGAGGCCTCACGCCATTATCGTCTACCCATTTACACATTTGGTCCCTTGATTCACAATGCCCACGTTCTGGAAATGCTTCAAAAAAAAGGTATTCATCAAGTCCAGGATATCTCTGACGTTTCAGATGGCATCCTCCTGGTCCGGGCCCACGGTATTTCGCCGGCGGAGCGAGAACGCATGGAGCAACGCGGTTTGATTATCATCGATGGCACCTGCCCTCGGGTGAAGAGGATTCATCTTCAGATCAGAAAATATCTCGAAAAGGACTATGACATCATTGTTTTTGGTGATGCTGAGCACGCTGAAGTGACTGGTTTGCTGGGCACGGCCGGCACAAGGGGAAGACTGGTTTCCTCGAGTGCTGACCTGGCTGATTTCAAACCGTGTTCAAGGCCCATTCTGCTGGTTTCTCAAACCACCCAGAGCAGGCAGGCATTTGATGAGATACGGGAAATAGTGCAGCAGCGCTGTTCGTCCCTGGTGGTCATCGACACCTTGTGCTCGACCACTGAGGAAAGGCAGGCTGAGGTCATTCAACTGGCTGCTGCCAACGATGCTGTGGTCGTGGTGGGAGGCAAGACCAGTGCCAACACTGCCCGTTTGTCAGAACTGGCCCGATTGGCAGGGAAAACCTCGTATCATGTCGAGTCTGAGGAGGACTTACCGGCCAGCTTTCCGGATGACATACGCAGGATTGCGGTAACTGCTGGCGCTTCGACCCCAAACTGGATGATCGAGCGGGTGATCGAGCGTCTGGAAAGTATCGATCGTCCGCGAACGCTTAAAACAGTTGTTTTGGAGGCGGTCAAATGGCTGACTGAAAGTTTTGCCCTGGTCGCTCTGGGAAGTGCCTGTCTGACTATGACCTGTTCCTTCCTCCTGTTCCAGGCTATCGAGCTGATACCGGTCATCGTCGCATCGAGTTATGTCCTGTCCATGCATATTCTGAACCATTTCGCCGACCGGAAATCAGTCGCTATCAACGAACCCTTGCGAGAAGAAGTGTTTCAACGTCATAAAAATGCCTTTATTTCGCTGGGCATTGTGTCCGGAGGCATAGCCCTGATGTTATCGGTCTTTCTCGGAAAATGGGCCGTGCTCATGGTTTTTTTCGGGGTCGTGACCGGGGCGGTCTACAGCCTCAGGATCGTCCCCCGCCGCCTGACCTGGCTGGTGCGTTACCAGCGGCTCAAGGAAATACCTGCGTCCAAGGACGTGGTGGTTGGCCTGGCCTGGTCATCGGTCACGGTCTTTGTGCCCTATTTCGGTCGCCATGGCTATGAAGACCACATACCTCATCTTTTGCTGGTGTGGTTGATCGCATTCTTTCTGGTTTACATTCGGGCCGTGTTGCTCGACATCAAAGACATCCAGGGTGACCGGATTGTGGGCAAGGAAACACTGGCCCTGATTCTTGGCGAAAAGAGGGCCTTGAAACTCATTTCCGTTCTCTTGACTATCGTGACTGGCCTGCTCGTTTTCGGAGCCGTGACCGGGCTCTTGCCGAAAGCCGCCTTATTTCAGATACTGGCCCTGGCCCCTCTTGTCCTGGTGATTCTCGGACACAGCAAGAGACAACTCAAACGTCGCTATCGTTTTCAGGCCCTGCTCGATATAGGTTTCATCTGTTCGGGCGTGATCACCCTTTTCTCACTCATTTAGGCAGCCCCCGTCCTGTAAGGATTAATCCGTCCAGGTCGGGACAGGTTCCGACTGCCAACGCATGTAGAAACGCAGGTCCGGCTCGCAAGGGGCATCCACTTCACTCAAACGCTCCTCGGTGTGGCGTTTGATGGCGAAGGGCGATAACAGGTCGCGGCCGAAACCATTGACGAAGAAACGGTCGCTCAGCGAACCGAATGACCTGAATTTGGTCAAAGGATGCGTGCCATAAATGGGCAGAGACATGAAGCGACTGGTATCGACAGGCACCCAGCCATAATGAGGAAAATAGACCTCGGGAATTTCGTGATCGAGATAGCCAAGACGACTGTCGTCTTTCCAGACGGAGAAACCGACGATACTCCGTGAAGGTAGGCCGGCCACCTGACAGAAAGCGATAAAGACAGTGGCATGGTTGCCACAACTACCCTTGCCCTGACGAAGTATCTTGCGACTGCTGATACTGGTGTAGGGCAACACATATTTGATGTTGTCGACCACAAAATTGTAGAGCCGACGGGCAATCCAGAACAGATTTGTCTCTCCTCTGAGGATGGTCTCGACCTTGTCCCGGATTTCCCGCTCACCAGTCTGAAACAACAACTGGGCTTTGCGGATAATGTCCCGCTGTGTTTCGTCCGGGCTCTTCATCATCTCGCTGAGCAGATACTTCTTTTTGATTTCGGCGGGAATATCATCGAGATGGCCGACTTTGTGGGGAAAGAGGTGATAGGTCGTGTTCATGGTGTCAATGGTGAATGAAAGCTCGATCCGTTGATCGTCCGACGGCTTCAGGTCCTTGATTTCATGCAACGCGACATGACCGACACCCTCGTCCCACTGACTCTCCAGAAGATAGTCGGCTGCAGGCGTGAAACGCGGCTGGACAACAACCCGCTGGTTGATGTAGGTGTCGGGCAGACTGTTGAATAATTCGAGTTTTTTTATAGTGCCCGGACCACGGTTCTGCAGAGTGTAGACAATGTCAATATGAGAACGACGACCGCCGGACATACTGACCTGGACGTGACGATCAAGGCTGTAGGTCAGAAGCTCGTTACTCTTGAGGTTTAAGGTCCAGATCCTGTCCTCGGTGACAATGATACTCGAAGGTGAATCACAATCAGGTAAAGGATACGAGGTGATGATTTCCCCATTCACGGGGTCCATGGCAAATATCTCGCGACCTTCGACATCGAGGGTCCAGAGATAGGCACCATCGTGACACAAGCCGCGACAGGAATAAGTCGGGGCTTCATACGTCTCGGATTGTATGTTGCGGGGAAAATCGATCACTGAAATCTGATTGTTGGCTACCGTGAATTCCGGCTGATCAGGCGTCAACAACCACAAGGTCCGGCCTGAATAGGAAAAACCGTAATAAGGCGTATTGACCCCCTCAACACGTCCAAAACGATATGAGGGCGTATTGAAGATCCCATGCTTGTACAAATCGCTCGTTTCCTCATCGTATTCCCATAAAAATGCCCCGTCCCAACTGATGGTCTGCGGTCGGGGCACAATGGATTTCAGCTCCTCCCGCTTGGCCCCGGTGCGGTAATCTACCAGGATTATGCTGCGGTCATCAACGTCCGCAATCCAGATGCCATCTTTGTGTAAAGCAATCGAGGCCGGACTGCGCGTCGGGACCTTGACTCTGTGGAGCAATGTAACAGCTTTCATGATCTGCCTCCTGACTTTATACTAGTCTTCATGTAACGTTGGATGACGCTAGGTGAGCGTCGTGTCTGGTCCAATCCGCAGGCTTTGTTCATCAGACTGCAGTGGAAACTGTTTGACAGTGCCAAACGATTCCTTGAAGAGCTCGAGCAGCTTCAGATTCTGTTTCGAGATCATCAAGGCATTACCCACTATGGCATAATACATGATACTCAAACGTGTCTTCGAGGTCTCATCATGTATCCGGTTGATCTGCCTCTGGTTCAACCTCTCAGCCAATTTCTGTAATTTGACATCTTTCTCATAGACTGATTGATAATCTACGGTCTGCTTTTTGATCAAGGCCTCCTCGACATGTTGGAGTAATTCAAGCAGCAGGTCCTTGACCCGGGTGAGCTCCTCGATTTGTTCCGGCAACAAGCCCTTGTGATGGTTACTGAGATGCACGTAGGAACGCAATATGAGATCACGATGACCATCAGACAGCTTCTGCAAACGGCGGATGGTCTGGGTATATTTGCAGGATAGCGTGGTTTCACTCTTGTGCAGCAATCTCATGGCCTTGAATATATTGGCAATGATAATGTTCGACCAGCCCTGGACCCTGCTGGTCTGTCGCCGCTCCTGACGCATGGCCGAGACATCATAACGAAAAAGGGCCTCCAGCCCCCGGTCGAGCGACATTCTGATCTCACCAAGAAATATGGCCATCTGCTCAAAAGTCGTGCTGATTGCTGACGGGGCATTGGTGATCTTCCGCAGATTGAATATCCGGTCCTCTTTAATATCCTTGAGGCGCTGCTCATATGTCTTGTGCGTGAAAAAGATGAAATATGCGGTCCCGCACACCAGCAGGAGCATGCCCCAGCCTTTGGTGTAATGTATGATCAAGGCGAAAGTCCCGGAAAATATCAAAGCAATCATGGCCGTCAAAAACCACCCCCCTATGACGGTCAGCACGCCCGTGATCCGATAAACAGCACTCTCGCGGCCCCAGGCTTGATCGGCAAACGAACTGCCCATGGCCACCATGAAGGTGACATAGGTCGTGGATAAAGGTAATTTCTGAGACGTGGCAAACGAAATCAAGGCACTTGAAACCATAAGATTGACCGAAGCCCGCAACAGATCAAAAGAAGGCTTGATCTCAGGTTCTGTTCTGGCCCCGTATGAGGCCGGATTGATCCTTGCCGCAATGGCCCGCCGAACAGAAAAGGGTATTATCTTTACCAGGCCGGTGTAAATATTCAACCACATCCGCACCACCACCCGGGCCAGAAAAATTGAACCGAAACGCTCCGGACCTTCCTCCTGCTGACCCAGACTCAATTCGGTCTCGGACACGGTCCGCGATTTCCGGGAAAACCACAAGGTCAAGACCATGATCATCCCGGCAATCAGCAACAATGATAGCTCGGACTGGAATTTCTGATGCAACCCGGACATGCCTATGTGATAAGGATCAGCAGAAGCCATGGCCAGATTATACGCCTGCAACCCGGCTAAGGGCACGCCGATGAAATTGACCAGATCATTGGCCGCAAAGGACATGGCCAGGGCAAACGTCCCCACCAGAACGATCGGCTTGAATATATTGATCTTTACAATAAGCAGAACCTGCAGCACAAAAAAATAACAAAGAAAAATGACCAACAGTATTGGCCAGGCCCGGGAGGTGATCCAGGCAACTGCCTCAACGGTCAGAAATGACGACCCCGCCGCACCCTTGAGGACCATGAAATTCGTCATGACAGTCAAGGCAATACCACCCCAGACCGCACCATAACGCCTGAGCCGTCTCTGATAATTGAAAGTGAATATCAAACGACTCACAAACTGGACCAGACTCCCACAGATAAAAGCCAAAACCACTGACAGTAATATGCCCAGAACAATGATGATCGCCTTGGCACTGTTGATGTACTGACCAATCTCCAGAATGTTGTCGCTCACCCCAATGACCTTGACCATGGATAAAACGATGGCCGCTCCCAGTAACTCAAATACAATCGAAACCGTGGTCGATGTCGGCAAACCATACGTGTTGAACAAGTCCAGAATGATAATGTCCGACAACATGACCGCCATAAACAAACTGAGTAACTCCGGCATAGTGAACATGCCTGGATTGAAT